>Ga0080006_1117414_pt1 | contig 41043 bp, 34 predicted proteins | sample RS3BMetagenome_FD_69209 | JGI IMG/M metagenome (GOLD analysis project Ga0080006, IMG submission 69209) | Ferric oxide microbial mat and aquatic microbial communities from Rainbow Spring, Yellowstone National Park, USA - RS3B (SPADES... ...
GAGCAGCACCTCACGCAGCACGTCGATCTGTCGCGCCGGGCCGTGACAGCTGTGCACCTGCACCGACCGGTCGCCGGCGGCCAGCCTGCGGCCCGTCGGCCGCAGGGTGTTGGCGGCGATGTCGGATTGCAGCCAGCTCAACAGCGTGTCGGGTTGTTTTGCGGCGCCGGTGAATCCGATGTACTCGTCCGTTTCGGCGCTGACCGGCAGCGCCCGTTGCAGCTCACGCAGGTCGCGGCCCAGGGTTTCCAGCAGCGGGTGCCGCGCCGCACACCGGGTGGTGTCGTCGTCGCGCGGGACCGCGCCATGGACGCCGGCCAGCTCCTGCCACAGCGCGTCGCTGGGATGCGGGAGCCACAGGTGCAGGTCATGATGGCTGGATAACGCGTCGAGTAGCTCCACGTCGGTGCTCGCCAATCGGGTGTGGCCGAACAGCGACAGCCGTGCCGGCAGGTCGGCCGGCCCTTCACGCAGCCGGGCCGAGGTTTTTGCATGCCGGATGTGTGGGGGATCGGCGGGAACGGCGGCTACCAGCGCCCGCCAGAGCTCCGGCTGCCAGGCCAGGTCGGCGTCGAGGTCACCCGGGTTGCCCGCTAGCCAGTCGACGAGCAGCTGCGGACGCTGCCTGGCATACGAATCGAATAAGCCGGCCAGCCGCCGCGCCACCGAATAGCGGCGGCCGCGGCGCAGGTCGGCCTCCATCTCGGTCGGCGCGAAGTGGCCTAAATGCGTTGCCAGCGTGCGGCACCACGGCTCATCCAACGAGCGGTCGATCACCTCCAGCAGCGGCCAGACCATGGCGTCCGGCGACCATGGATCGTCGCCCGCGGTGCCGCCGCCGGTCGCATGAATCTGAGCGATCAGAGAACGCGGGCTGCCGAACGTGACCCCGGCGCACACCCCGTCGCCGCCCCGGCTTCCCCTGCTGCAACCGAGCACGTGCGACAGCCGCTGACTGAGCCATCGCTCCACGCCGCGCGCCGGCACCAGCACCAGCTCTTCGGCGAATGGGTCGCACGGCGGCTCGGCCAGCAGGGCCCCGAGACCGTCGGCAAGAAGGTCGGTGCGTTCGGCACGGTGCAGATGAAGCGCCATCGCGGTGCAACGATAGACCGGGACACCGACAAGGGTGGGTGCTTATGTCGGACGAGTTCTGCGACCAGGAGGTACACCATGCCGAGCCGGGCCGGATCCGCGCGCCTGACGCCCAGGTTCGTCGACGCCCTCGCATACGCGGCCCGCAAGCATGCGTTGCATACGCGCAAGGCCAGCGAGGTTCCCTATCTCGGCCACCTGCTGTCGGTGGCTGGGTTGGTCATCGAGGCCGGGGGCACCGAGACGCAGGCCATCGCCGCATTGCTGCACGACGCCGCCGAGGACCAGGGCGGGGAACAGACCCTGGCCGAGATTCGGGAGAAGTTCGGCGCGGATGTGGCGTCGATCGTCGCCGAGTGCAGCGACACGCTCGAGACCCCCAAGCCGCCCTGGCGCGAGCGTAAGGAACGCTACATCCATCACCTGCATGCGGCGTCGGACGACGCCGTGCTGGTCTCGCTGGCCGATAAGCTCGACAACGCGCGCGCCATCCTGCGTGACTTCCGCGCTCTGGGAGACGAGGTGTGGCGGCGGTTCAGCGTGCAGGATTCACGGCTTCACCTGTGGTACTACCGGTCGCTGCTCGACGTGTTCGGCCAGCGCAGCACCAGCTGGATGGTCGACGAGCTGCGCGATGTGATCGGGGCGCTCGAGCAGGAGATCGACCGGCCCGTCAACCGATAAAGAGCCGGCGAAAAGGGGATGAGGTGGAGGCGTGGGACGCGATCTGGGCCCGCCGGCCGTCCGCTCACCCTGATCCGCAAGCCGAACCGGCGGCCTTTCTCCGAGGTCGTCCATCGCGGCCGGTGGTGACGTAAACCCACATAGATCCCGCCACCCCCGGCCGAGTCCTGTGCCAGGCTGGGACCATGGCCGGCGTCGCGGATGCGATCGGGTGGATGAGCAGGCAGGTCGTCGAGCGGGTGCCCAAGGCGGACCTCGACCAGCGCGACCCGGACTTCATCCGCGACAAGCTCCCCGCAACGTGGTTGCTGGCGTCGCTGTACTTCCGGGCCGACGTCCGCGGACTCGACCGCATCCCGCCACATGGACCGGTGCTACTCGTCGGCAACCACAGCGGCGGCAACGTGCCACCCGACACGTTCGTCCTCACCCTGGCGTTCTGCTCGTACTTCGGCGTGGAGCGCCCGTTCTTTCAGCTCGCCCACAATCTGGTCACGCTCTACCCGCCGCTGCGCTGGCTGCGTAAATTCGGCACGGTGGCGGCCAGCCCCGAAAACGCCAGTTTGGCGCTGGAATCCGGCGCCGCGGTGCTGGTGTATCCCGGCGGCGACTACGAGGTTTTCCGTCCCTCGTGGCAGCGGCACGTCGTCGACTTCGACGGCCGCATGGGCTTCGTGCGACTCGCCCGCGAGACCGGTGTGCCGATCGTGCCGGTAGCCAGTGTCGGCGGCCAGGAGACGGCGCTGTTCCTCGGACGCGCCCGGTGGCTGGCCAAACTGCTGCTGCTGGACAAACTGGTCCGCCTCAAGAGTGTGCCGATTTCGCTGGCGCTGCCCTGGGGGCTCAATGTCAGTGACCTCTTGGGGCACATCCCGCTTCCCGCCAAGATCGTCATCGAGGTGCAGGAGCCGATCGAAGTGCACGGCGCGGATGTGCCGGACCAGGCGGTGTACGACGAAGTGATCGCCAGCCTGCAGGCCGGCGTGGATCGGCTCGCCGCGCAGCGTCGGTTCCCGGTGATCGGCTGATGCGCGTCGAACGTCGCATCGTCGTCAACGCCGAACGCGACACCGTGTGGAAGATCCTCAGCGACCCCGGCCGCTACCCGGCGTTACTGCCTCATCTGGAGCGCTGGGAGAGGTTGACGGAAGGCCCGGTCCGGGTGGGCGCCCGCTACACCGTGTTGTGGAAAATCGGCTCGATCCCGGTGGGAGGCATCGCCGAAGTGGTCGAGTTCGACCCGGCGCGCGACTTGGCGTGGATCAACATCACCGGTGTGACCCAGCGCGGCCGCTTCCGGTTGCGCGACGCCGGGCCCGGTCGAACCCGCGTCACGTTTCGGCTCGCCTACAGCTCAGAAGGCGGGCTGCTCGGTCTGATCGCCGACCGCGTCGCGGCGTTCTGGGTCGGCCGCTCGCTCGACGACAGCCTGCAAAACCTTCGGCGCCTCGTCGAGTCCTAAGCTTCCGGCTGTGCACGATCACCGGGGCGACTACGGGATCGACGGGTCGTTTCACACCGTCTCGGCGCGCGGACAGGCGATCGGGATCGGTGTCCAAGCCGCCGGCCTGGCCGTGTGGGCCGCGGTCAGTTGGACACGCGGCAAGCGGCTGACGGCCGCGACGGCGGCGACGTCAGCCGCCGCGCTCATGGCGATGACGGCCTCCTACGGCTACGCAGCGCGAGCCGGTAAGTTCGTAGTGCGGGACCGGATCCTCTGGGACCTCGGGCTGCGGGGTGACGAGACGGTGCTCGACCTCGGCTGCGGGCGCGGGGCGGTGCTGCTCGCCGCGGCCAAACGGTTGCCGCGGGGCCGAGCGATCGGCGTCGACCTCTGGCACGCCGACCAGACCGGTAACTCGCCGCAGGCCAAGCTGGCCAATGCGGCTGCCGAAGGCGTAGCTGACCGCGTTGAGGTGCACACCGCCGACATGACCGCGCTGCCGTTGCCCGACGAGAGCGCCGACGTGATCGTCAGCAGCCTGGCCATCCACAACATCCCGACCCGCGCCGGTCGCCGGCAGGCGCTCAACGAAGCGGTTCGGGTGCTGCGCCCGGGCGGGCGGCTGGCCATCGCGGATCTGTGGGAAACCCGGCAGCACGCCGTCCGGTTGGCCGAACTCGGCTGGCGCGATGTGCGTCGCCGCAACCTCGGCTGGCGCATGTGTTACGGCGGCCCGTGGTTTTCCACGCGGCTAGTCACCGCCCGAAAGCCCGGGTGGATTCTTCCCGTGCATCCTTGGGGCTATGAACAGAGCTGAGATCACCGAACAGATCGTCGTTTCCCGCCTCCGGCTCGGCCTGACCTGGAAGCAGCTGGCCGATGCCATCGACAGGCCGGTGGTATGGACCACGTCGGCGTTGCTGGGTCAGCATCCGATACCCCCCGAATTCGCCCGTGTCCTCGTCGAGATGCTCAAGCTGGACGAGTCGGCGGTGTCGGTGCTGGCGGCTCCACCGATGCGCGGCGGACCGCCCACCGCGGATACTTCCAGAGTGCCGACCGACCCGACCATCTACCGCTTCTACGAGGCGCTAGAAGTGTATGGCGCCGCCATCAAAGAACTGATCCACGAACAGTTCGGCGACGGCATCATGAGCGCGATCAACTTCAGCGTCGACCTGCAGAAAAAGCCGCACCCCACCGGTGATCGCGTCGTGGTGACCTTCGACGGAAAATTCCTTCCGTACCAGTGGGTGTCGGCGGAAAGCTAGATGGCGACCGAAACGAAACCGGTAGATCTCGTCCTTTCCGGCGGGGGCGTGAAGTTCATCGGGCTGGTCGGCGCCGTCGCCGGGCTCATGGACTCCGGCTATGCGGCCTACCGGGTGTCAGGCGTCTCGGCGGGGTCGGTGGTCGCGGTGATTTCGGCGGCCGCATCCAAGGGTGATCAATCAGACAGTGCGCGGCTCAAAGAGCTTGCGTTGTCGGTGCCGTTGCGTAAATGGCGCGACGCGGGGCCGCTTCCCGTGCTCGGATCCACGTGGGGATTGGTGCGGGACACCGCGATGTACCGCGGTGATTTCGCTCATGACTGGATTCGCGGCGAGTTGAAGAACCTGGGTGTCAGCACGTTCGGTGATCTGGCCCTTGACGACGACCAGCTGCCCAGGGAGCGCCGCTACAAGGTGGCAGTCACCGTGGCCGACCTGACGGCAGCGCAGCTGGTGCGCCTGCCGTGGGACTACCAGCGGCTCTACGGGCTGGATCCCGACGACCAATCCGTCGCCGACGCGGTTCGCGCCTCGATGGCGATCCCCTTCTTCTACCCTCCGGTCGCGGTCACCAACACCTGCGGGCTGCGCTCCTGCCTGGTCGACGGTGGCGTGCTGTCGAATTTCCCGATCGACTCGCTCGACCGCACCGACGGCAAACCGCCGCGTTGGCCCACGTTCGGGATCACGGTGATGCCCAAGCTGGCCGAGGGCATAGACCAGGTGTTCCCCGCATTACGTCCGCTGCGCTTTCTCAAGCAGTCCGCCCTGATGCAAAGCCTTTTCACCACCATGATGGTCGGCCACGACCAGGCCCAGTTGAGCTTGCCCTGGGTCAGGTCCCGCACCATTGAAGTCGCTTCCACCGATGTGAGCGTCCTCGATTTCGGCGTCTCCCGCGGCCGGTTGGAGGAGCTCTACGAGCGAGGCTATGCGGCGGCCCAGGGATTCCTGTCCACCTGGGATTGGCCGGCATACCTCGACCGGTTCCGCTAACAGGTTCCGGTGACCGGTTGTGGTGGAAAATGACCAACCACCGGGTGAAGTGACGCCACTATGCCGCACGTGCCAGCCCTGCGGCGAGGAGGCCACGGAGAAGCGGTGGCCAGGTATACCCGGCCACCGCGTTTGTCGATTCCGAACTTACAGTCCGAACTTACAGTCCGAACTTACAGTCCGAACTCGGCTTCTATCCCGTCGATGCCGGCGCGGATAGCCTGGAGCGCGTCGGCGCGGGCTCGCAACTTGGTTGCGGCGTGGGCGCGGTGGTGTAGCCCGGCGAATTCCCGCGCGGCCTCCTCGGCGCGGTTGACCACCATCTCCGGCAGCACGATCTCGTCGACGAATCCGGCGGCGAGGGCGGTCTCCCCGAAGAACGTTTTGGCCAGTCCGGTCGCCTGCTGGTAGGCCGACCGCGTCAGCCGCAGCTTTATGATCTCCAGGGCCGCGTAGGGGATGATCATGCCGATCGCGACTTCGTTGGCCTGGATGTTGTACGCGTGAGCGGCCACCCGGTGGTCGCCTGAGGACAACAGGAAGGCCCCCATCGCGATGGCATGTCCGGTGCACGCCATCACCACCGGCTTGGGGTAGGACAAGAGTCGGTACGCCAGCTCGAATCCGCCCCTGAGCATGTCGATCGCGGGCTGCACCTCGCCGGAGGTGAGGATCTTCAGGTCGAAACCGCCGCTGAACACGCGCTCGTTGCCGGTGATGACCAGCGCACCCGCGTTGTCTCGGTCCGCCGCGTCGATCGCCTCGTTGAGGGCCTGTTGCATCGTCGGGCCCAGCGCATTGACTTTGCCGTCGTCCATTCTGATCACGGCGATGGGATCCTTGTGGCTGTAGAAGACCGGGCCGCTCATGGGATGCTCCTCTGCTAAAGACAGCGGAGTCGATTGAACCAGATCGACGTTTGGCTGCAGTGCCTGCCCAGATTATTCTCGGCGCTACCTCGCGTGCAGCAGCGCCTCCAGTGTCGCCCTCGCCCCGCGGCGGTGCAACGAGTCCAGGGCCCATCTGTAGGCTTCCGCGAAGCGGGGTGCCTGTGCGAGATCCCCAAAAACACAAGCGTTCTCGACGAACGCGGTCGGGTGCAGCCGCTGCGAGCGCGCGAGGGGCACCAGCGAGTCGGCCGAGTTATCGACGACGTCGATCACCTGGCCGCGTTCGTCGACCGCCTCGGCGTAGCGGGCCCAGCTCGCGACGGCGGCCGAGGCCAACCGGACGGATCCGCCGTTGCGCAGGTTGTCGCGGATCACCGGAAGCAGCCATTTCGGGATGCGATCCGACGAGTACGCGCACAGCCGGGCGACGGTGTCCCGCACTCCCGGGTTGGCGAAGCGTTCGATCAGACCACGGGTGTAGGCGCGCAGGTCGATGCCCGGGACGGGCCGCAGCGTCGGCACCGCCTCGGAATCGAAATAGGCCAGCAGGAATTCGGCCAACAACGGGTCGCGTGCAGCGTCGTGCACCATGCGGTACCCACACAGCCATGCGAAGTAGCACCGACATTGGTGACCGGCGTTGAGCAGCCGCAGCTTCATCGCCTCGTATGGGCTCACGTCGTCGACCAACAGGACGCCCGCCTCCTCCAGTGGCGGCCTGTCGTCGGCGAAATCGTCTTCGAGCACCCACGAGACGAATTCCTCGGCCACCACCGGCCACTCATCGACCACCCCGTAGTCGCGTTCCACCGCGGCCACCACGTCCGGGGTGGTGGCCGGGGTGATGCGGTCCACCATGGAAGAGGGAAACCGGGCATGCTCGGTGATCCAGCCGGCCAGGCCAGGGGACCGCAGCTCGGCATGCGCAATCACGGCCCGCCGCGCGGCCTCGCCGTTGTGCGCGACGTTGTCGCACGACAAGATGGTCGGCGCCGCCACGCCCCGGTCCCGGCGCCTTGCCAAGGCCTCGGCGATCAGGCCGAAAACGGAGCCGCGGGCCCGGATCTGGTATCCGCCCTCGGTGATGGTCATCGAGATGATCCGGGTCGACGGGGCGGCCATCAGCTCGACCGCCGCCCGCGGGTTGTCGGGCGCGTAGCGGTAGTCCACGATCGAGCCGATCACCCGCGCGTGCCGTTTGCCGTCGGGACGCTCAAGGATCAGCGTGTACAGGCCGTCCTGGTCGCGCAGGACGTCCCGCATGCGGCGATCGGCAGGCATCATCCCGATCCCGCAGATACCCCACTCCGGCGCCCGCCCACGCTCCAGCAAGCGGTCGACGTACATCGCCTGATGCGCCCGGTGAAATCCGCCAACCCCCAAATGAGCGATCCCGACCGCGACGTGTTGACGGTCGTAGGTCGGGGCGGGGATCGGCAGTTGCCGCAGGGTGGCGTTGTTGAGCCGAACCACGGTGTCGACGGTACCGACGCGCGAGCAAAACGACGTACGTTGACATCATGGGTGGCGCCGCTTCCAGGGCACGGGTCAGACTGACCAACGCCGAGAAGGTGCTGTATCCGGCGACGGGAACCACAAAAGGTGACGTCTTCGACTACTACACCCGCATCGCCGAGGTGATGATCCCCCACATCGCCGGGCGCCCGGCCACCCGTAAGCGCTGGCCCAACGGCGTCGAGCAGGGGTCGTTCTTCGAAAAGCAACTGGCCTCGTCGGCGCCCGACTGGCTGCCCCGCGCCAGCGTCACGCATCGGTCGGGAACGACGACTTACCCGATCATCGACAGCGTGGACGGGCTGGCCTGGATCGCCCAGCAGGCCGCGCTGGAGGTGCACGTGCCGCAGTGGCGGTTCGTCTCGCAGTGGACCCGAAGCAAGGCCGAAGAACTCCGGCCCGGCCCGGCGACACGGTTGGTGTTCGACCTGGACCCCGGCGAGGGCGTGACGATGGCTCAGCTCGGCGAGGTGGCGCACGCCGTCCGGGACCTCATCGCCGATATCGGCCTGAGCACCTACCCCCTCACCAGCGGCAGCAAGGGCCTGCACCTCTACACGCCGCTGGACGAACCGGTCAGCAGCAAAGGTGCCACCGTATTGGCCAAAAGGGTTGCGCACCAACTGGAGAAGGCGATGCCGGCGTTGGTGACGTCGATCATGACCAAGACTTTGCGGGTGGGAAAGGTCTTCCTGGACTGGAGCCAGAACAACGCCTCGAAAACCACCATCGCTCCGTACTCGCTGCGGGGCCGCGAGCATCCGACCGTCGCGGCGCCACGCACGTGGGCGGAGCTCGAGCACCCCGGGCTGCGCCAGTTGCGCTACGACGAGGTGCTTGCCCGGGTGGCGCGCGACGGGGACCTACTGGCGCCGGTCGATGCGCACGCGCCGGTCGCCGATCGGCTGACCAAATACCGCAGCATGCGCGACGCGTCGAAAACCTCCGAACCGGTGCCCAGGGCGCAACCGGCTACCGGGCAGGGTAATACGTTCGTCATCCAGGAGCACCATGCACGCCGGCTGCACTACGACTTCCGACTGGAGCACGACGGCGTGCTGGTGTCGTGGGCAGTTCCGAAAAACCTGCCCGAAACCACGTCGGTGAACCACCTCGCCGTCCGCACCGAGGATCACCCGCTGGAATACGGCACCTTCGAGGGTGTCATCCCCAAGGGCGAATACGGCGCCGGCAAGGTGACTATCTGGGACTCGGGCACCTACGACGCCGAGAAGTTCAATGAAGCAACCGAAAACGGGAAAAAAGGAGAAGTGATCGTCAACCTGCACGGCAGCCGCATCTCCGGCCGCTACGCGCTGATCCAGACCAACGGCGATCAGTGGCTGGCGCACCGGATGAAGGACCAGAACGTCTTCGACTTCGACGAGATCAAACCCATGCTCGCCACGCACGGTTCGGTGTCCGCGCTGAAGGCAAACCAGTGGGCGTTCGAGGGCAAGTGGGACGGCTACCGGCTCTTGATCGAGAGCGACCATGGCGCGGTGCGGATTCGGTCGCGCCAAGGCCGCAACGTCACCAAGGAGTATCCCCAGTTGCACTCGCTGGCAGCGGATCTCGCCGACCACCACGTCGTGCTCGACGGCGAGGCCGTCGTCCCGGACTCCTCGGGCGTGCCCAGATTCCATGCCATGCAAAACCGGGGCCGCGGCAGCCACGTCGAATTCTGGGCGTTCGACCTGCTGTACTTGGACGGTCGCTCCCTGCTGCGCGCGCCCTACCAAGATCGCCGAAGACTGTTGGAAACCCTCGCCGCCGGCAGCGACCTGATCGTTCCCGAGCTGTTGCCCGGCGACGGCGAACGGGCGCTGGAATACTCGCGCACCCACGGCTGGGAGGGAGTGGTGGCCAAGCGGCGCGACTCCACGTATCAGCCGGGCCGGCGCTCGGCGTCGTGGGTCAAGGACAAGCACTGGAATACCCAGGAAGTCGTCATCGGCGGCTGGAAGGCGGGAGAGGGCGGCCGCGCCGGCGGCATCGGCTCGCTGCTGATGGGCATCCCCGCTGACGGGGGGCTGCACTTCGCCGGACGCGTTGGCACCGGCTTCACCGAGCGCGACCTGAAGAGCCTGAAGGAGACGCTCGCGCCGCTGCACACCGACCGATCTCCTTTCGACGTCCCGCTTCCGAGCAGCGAGACCAGGGGCGTGACGTTCGTTGAGCCGGTCCTGGTGGGCGAGGTGCGCTACAGCGAGTGGACCACCGATGATCGGCTGCGCCAATCGAGTTGGCGCGGGCTGCGGCCGGACAAGGAACCAGGCGAGGTGGTGCGCGAATGAAATGGGTTACCTATCAGGGTGCTGACGGCGAACGCACCGGAGTGCTCTCCGGCCACACGATCCACGCGATGCCGCCGGGCGTGACGCTGCTCGAACTGGTCGGGCGCGGGACCGACGGGTTGCGCCAGGCCGGCGCGGAGGCGTTGCGCTCCCCGGCGGGGGTCGTGGGACTGGACGAGGTGCGATTGCTGGCGCCGATCCCACGTCCGCCGTCGATCCGGGACTCGCTGTGCTTCCTGGACCACATGCGCAATTGCCAGGCGGCGCTGGGCGCCGGACGGGTGCTGGCCGACACCTGGTACCGCATCCCCGCCTTCTACTACGCCTGTCCGGCGACGGTGCTGGGCCCTTACGACGACGCCCCGACGGCGCCCGGAAGCGCCTGGCAGGACTTCGAATTGGAGATCGCCGCCGTCATCGGGACCGGCGGCAGGGACCTCACCGTCGAGGAGGCCGAACGGGCCATCATCGGCTACACCATCTTCAACGACTGGTCCGCACGGGACCTGCAGCAGTTGGAGAGCCAACTGGCGATCGGGCAGGGCAAGGGCAAGGACAGCGGAGTCACGCTGGGCCCCTATCTGGTGACACCCGACGAGTTGGAGCCTCACCGTAGCCCCTCCCATCCAGGGACGCTCGACCTGCAGGTCACCGCGCTGGTGAACGACACCGTGATCGGTTCCGGCTCCACCGCCCAGATGGACTGGACCTTCGGTGAGGTCATCTCCTACATCTCGCGCGGCGTCACGCTGCATTCCGGCGACGTCATCGGCTCCGGCACCGTGCCCACCTGCACGCTTGTCGAACACCTCAACCCGGCGGCGCTGGAGTCGTTCCCCGGCTGGCTGCACGACGGCGACGTCGTCACCCTCCGGGTGGAGGGACTGGGGGAGACGCGACAGACCGTGCGGGCCAGCGCCGCGCCGCACCCGTTGCCCGCTCGCCCGAACCCCGACGCCGCGCCCGCCGCGGCCCGCGTGAACCGGGCTCCGGCGCGGGTGCCCTACACCCGCGGGCTGCACGAGGTCGCCGACCGGGTCTGGGCGTGGACGCTGCCGGACGGCGGCTACGGGTGGAGCAACGCCGGCCTGGTCGCCGGCGACGGAGCCTCCCTGCTGGTCGACACCCTGTTCGATCTGGCGCTCACGCGCGAAATGCTGGACGCGGTGACGCCCGTCACCTCAGTCGCGCCCATCACCGCCGCCCTGATCACTCACTCCAACGGCGACCACACGCACGGCAACCAACTGCTCGACCCGTCGGTGCGGATCATCGCCGCGACGAGCACCGCCGAGGAGATCGCGCACGGGATGGCGCCCGAGATGCTGGCCATGGCGCAGACCGCGAACCTGGGTCCGGTCGCGACCCCGTACATCCGAGACCGCTTCGGGCACTTCGACTTCAGCGGCATCAGTGTGCGCAACGCCGACCAGACGTTTGACCGCAACCTGACGATCGACGTGGGCGGCAGGCGGGTGGACCTGCTCAATCTCGGTCCGGCCCACACCGCCGCGGACACGGTGGTGCACGTGCCCGACGCGGGGGTGTTGTTCGGCGGCGACTTGCTGTTCATCGGCTGCACCCCGATTGTGTGGGCCGGTCCGATCGCCAACTGGATCGCGGCCTGCGACACCATGATCGCCCTCGACGCCCCGATCGTGGTGCCCGGACACGGTCCGGTGACCGATTCCGACGGGATCCGCGCCGTGCGTGGCTATCTCGTGCATGTGTCCCAACAGGCGGAGGCCGCCTACCGCAATGGGCTGTCCTGGTCGCAGGCCGCCGACACGATCGACCTCGGGGAGTACGCGACCTGGCTGGACGCCGAGCGGGTCGTGGTCAATGTGTATCAGCGCTACCGCGAACTCGATCCCGAGACGCCGGCCCTCGAGGTGATGGCCCTGTTGGTGATGCAGGCCGAATGGCTGGCCAGACGAACCCGGTGAGTCGCGATAGCCCCACGTCGAACCCGCAACGATACCGAGTGTGGGCCTTACGCATCAGAATTGCCTTGGTTTCGTCCGTGACGCCCACGGTCGGCGACAGGTTGACTCGAAGAAGCGGGCTGGTCGCTGATGAACGGCTGCGACCATCGTGGCGGTGGCTCCCACGTGTCACGCTCGGTTCTTTCACTGTTCTGACGGTTCCGCCTTAGGTCGATACGGTGAACGCTCAGTCATCTACGGTTTGGGGATGCCCGCTGCGGAATTGAAAGCTCTCGACCAAGACATCGCCTGCCTCACGCTCAACCGGCCGGAACGCCTGAACGCCATCGACGGATCGCTGATCGACGGCGTGGACGACGCGCTGAAAGTGCTCGGCTCGGGTGAATTCCGGGTCGCCATCTTGACCGGCGCTGGGCGCGGCTTCTGCGCCGGCGCCGACTTGAGCGGCACCGGCGAGCCCTGGACCCAGCCCAAGCCGACAACTCCGCCGTTCAAGGTCAACTACGACTCCCAGGTTCGCCTGGCCGACCTCTTCACGCGGCTCTACGAGCTGCCCATCCCGGTGATTGCCGCGGTCAACGGCGTCGCCGTCGGTGGCGGACTGGCGTTTGCACTGGTCTGCGATATCCGCATCGCCTCCGAACACGCGCGATTCGGGTCGGCGTTCATCAAGGCCGGTTTCTCGTCGATGGACATGGGCACCAGCTACCTGCTGCCGAAAATCGTTGGCGCGGGGGTGGCGCGCGAACTCATGCTGACCGGCCGCATCATCGACGCCGCCGAGGCGTATCGCATCAAGCTGGTCCACGAGGTGGTGGTCCACGACGATCTGATGCCGGCCGCGCTGGCAATGGCCCGCTCCATCGCCACGAACAACGCCTACGGCGTATGGCAGACCAAGATCGGCCTCAACGCGGCGCTGGACGCGCCGAGCCTGCGGCATGCCATCGAATTGGAGAACCGCACCCAGATTCTCAGCGGCTTCACCAACAACCCGGCCGAGGCAGCCCTGGCGCACCGGGAGAAGCGGTCCCCGAAGTGGGATTCCCTATGACGCGTGGCCGGATGGCGGCGGCCCGCTGCGCCCGGCTTCGCCGCGCTTGCGACCGCCGCTAGCTTTTCGCGATCACGTGTTCGGCGAACATCTCCAGGTTGCGGATCTTGGTCTCCAGCGGCTCGGTGTCCTTGCCTATGATGTAGGGGATGCGGAAGCCGACGATGACGTCGGTGACGCCCCTGTCTTCGAGCCGCTTGATGCCGTCCGCGGTATAGGCGTCGGCCGAGATGACGTGAATCTCGAACGGACCCGTCTTACCCGCTTCCTCGCGATATCGCATGAGCTTGGCGAGGAGCCTGTCGAGTTCTTCGGGATCGCCGCCGCCGTGCATCCACCCGTCCAGACGCGCCGCGCGCCGCAACGCCGCATCGGCGTGTCCGCCGATCAGGATCGGGATCGGCTGACTCGGAGCGGGGGTCATCTTGACTTTGGGGATGTCATAGAACTCGCCGTGGAACTCGAAATAGTCGCCGGACGTGAGGCCTCGAATGATCTCGATGCATTCGTCCATCCGCTTGCCCCGCCGGGCGAACGGGACGCCCATCAGTTCGTAGTCCTCCGGCCACGGGCTGGTGCCCACTCCGAACCCCACCCGGTTGTCGGTCATCGCGGCCAGCGAGCCGATTTGCTTGGCCACCAGGGCGGGCGGCCGGACGGGCAGTTTGAGGACGAAGAAGTTGAACCGAAGGGTCGAGGTCACCGCCCCGAGCGCGGACGTCAGCACGAACGTCTCGATGAACTCCTTGCCGTCCAGGAACTCGCGGTTGCCGTCGGGCGTGTATGGGTACTTCGAGTCGGATTCGAAGGGGTAGGCGATGCTGTCGGCGATCGTCATGGCATGGTAGCCGGCCGCCTCAGCCGCCTTGGCCAAGGGGATGTAGAACCTGAAGTCGGTCATCGCCTCCGCGTAAGTGAACCGCATGTCATCCGCCTTCCTGCAAGGGCCGTCACACGACATTAGAACGTGTTCTAGTTAAACCTGCGCCCGGGGCCGAGCACAACGAGCCCGCGCCGGGTTGAAGCCGGCTGATCGCGTTGCCGAACCCGCAGCGCGCGGAAACGGCCCGCGGCGCCGCGAGGCTGGTCCCGACCGCGGTTCGAGTCGATCTCTTAGCTTGGCGCGTAGGGCGGAACGCCCACACCGGCGACCGAGTGCGTACCCCAGGGTGTCTTTTCGACGATGCGCGCGGGGGCGCTGCGCTCGCCGATCGTCAGGGTCGCCGTTCGTGACTGCCGGAGCGCCTCGTCCGGCAGGGGTCGCGATGGCGACGCGAAAACCGTTCCCTGCCAATGGTAGTGGCCATCTTTCGGATCCAGATGGCCGGCCAGTCGCACGCGCACCGGATGACGGGTGCCGGCGATCGTCAGGGTTGCTGCGCCGTCGTATGCCGCGCGGGACTCGCCGCCTTGAAACGACACGTCGAACGCCGAACCCGCCCGTCGCGGTCGCGCGGGGCGCAGGCAGGCCCGCTCATTGAATACCTGCTGTGTGCTGCGCCGCACCTCGATGCGGGTGGCGGCGGTATCCGCCACGAGACGCACGCATTCGGCGACGTAGCGTGCTTGCTCGGCGACGTCGGGGCCCGTGAGGAAGAAGTGGTTCGGAAAGCCGTGCACGGCGACGCCGTAATAAGGTTCCATGCCGTCGATCCAGGCCTGACGGAGGGTCACGCCGTTGGCCCCGACCAACGTGTCCCCGGCGATCGGCTCAACGACTGTGAATCCCGTGCCGTAGATGATGGCGTCGGCGCAATGGTCGGCGCCATCGGCCGTGCGGACGCCCGTCGAGGTGATGCGGGAGATGGCCGACCTGACGAGCGCCGGACGTGTCGGGCCTCGCGATGCGGCCACCCGGGCACGAAGGGCCAGCCAGTGCGTGGCCCGCGCCGCAGCCGTCGGCAACTCATCGACGATCCGGCGCGGGGCGTGCGCGAAGACGGTGACCGATGCTGCCGATTCGGCCAGCCGCCCGAGGTAATGCCCCGCGCTGGCGTCGGCGCCGACGACCGCGACGCGCTTGCCCGCCGCGTCGAAATCGGGATCCCACCGTGCCGCGTGGAAGGACTCTCCACGGAAGTCGTTGCGCCCCAGAAACTCCGGTGTCCACGGAACGAACGGTGTCCGTTGCGTAGCGACCACGATGCTGCTCCGGAGGGCACCGCCAGCGGCGATGTGCAGCGTCCACGTGTCGGCTGTGTCATCGAAAACGCTGCGCAGCAATGCTTGACGGAGGACAGTGAAGTCGATGACTCCAGCCGCCACCAATGCGGACGCGGCCGCTTCCGCGGTGTCGCTCCCGCCGAGGACGGTGACGGGTGCGCACGCCTCGGACGGGCAGTTCACAGAAACCTGCTGCGCTTCCACCCGCAGCGTGCGATCGGGCCCAGCAGACCCACCTCGGTCAGAAACGCTGCCAGCGGAGCGAAGCCGGCCACCTGAATCTCGTGGCGATGCGCGCTGGTGAGCGCGGCCTTCCGGGCCCGCTTGGCGTCCAGTCCTGTTCGCGCGTAAGGGATCGGATTGCTGAACAAGTAGTTGAAGAAGTACCCGCCAAGCCCGTTGATGTTGGCCATGAACCAACGGTTGAGCCGCGGCATTTCGGCGACCCGCCTGCGCGCCCCGTCACGGGCGAACTGGATGTGGCGAGCCTCTTCGGCGACGTGAATCCGCATGAGCCGCTGGATTATTGGCTGCAGTTCAGGGTCGTCCATCATCTGCCGCTGCAGCGAATCGAAAATCTCTTCGCCGATCAGGGCGGCCACCCACAGCATCGAGCCGCGCTGGAACGCCAGCGGCAGCGTGTTGATGATGAGGCGGTGGAACCGCCGCGGGCGTACCGGCTTGGCTCCGATGCGCTCGATCGCCCTGCCGAACATCACCATGTGGCGGGTTTCGTCACCCAGTTCGGTCAGCTTGTAATGCGTCGAGGAGCTGGTGGGATCCTCGTGCAGGATCGTGCGCAGCAACGACTGGTTGAGCATGTTCTCGAACCAGATGCCGGCGGACAACGTGTTGACCAGCTCTTGGCGGGACAACTCGATCTGCTGTGCGCGGGTCATCTCGTTCCACATCGGGGTGCCGTACAGGGACACCAGCGGTGGCGGCAAAAAGAACTTGTCCGGGTCCAGTGGGGCGTCCCAGTCGATGTCCACGATCGGTTCGTAGGACTTTTTGACCGAGCCGTTGAGCAATCGGTCGGAGAACTCCTCACGACTCGGCCCACCTGACTTCACCACAGTGGTCATCGCTGGTGCCCCTTCAGTGTTTGACGACGGCAGGGAGATCGCAACAGATAGTCAATACTCATGGTACCGGGTACCTGGGGTCCCGACTAGACCTTTGAGATTTCGATTCGGCAATCTGGCTTGAGCACCGCGCGCGTCAGGAGAGTGGATTGGGCCGGCACATTCACGTCATCGGCATCGGCTCAGGCAACCCCGAGTACCTGACGGTTCAGGCGATCGAGGCACTCAACGACGCTCAGGTGTTCTTCGCCATGGACAAGGGTGAGGCCAGAAGCGACCTGGTGGCGATGCGGCGGGAGATTTGTGCCCGGTTCATCCGCGAGCCGGGATATCGCTTCGTGGAGCTCCCCGACCCGAAGCGGCCGGCCGAGTCCGACTATCGGGAGGCGGTGTCGGAGTGGCACGCGGCGCGGGCGCGGCTGTGGGCGAGGGCCATCTGCGACGAGCTGGGTTCCGACGGGGTGGGCGCGTTTCTGGCCTGGGGCGACCCGTCGCTGTATGACAGCACGCTGCGCGTCCTCGAGGCGGTCGCGGCCGAGCTCGACTTCGGCCTGGACGTCATCCCGGGAATCACCGCGGTGCAGGCGCTGACGGCTCGCCACCGCATCCCGCTCAACGAGGTGGGCGAACCGGTTCTCGTCACCACGGGCCGGCGGCTGCGGGAGCACGGTGTTTCCTGGTCCGTCTCCGGGACCGTGGTGGTGATGCTCGACGCCGACTGCTCGTTTGAGGGCTGTCCCGCCGACACCCGGATCTGGTGGGGCGCCTACCTGGGCACCGACGACGAGCTGCTGGTCGCGGGTACCGTCGGCGCGGTGGGTGCACGCATCGCCGCACTGCGAGCCGAAGCAAGGGCGCGCCACGGCTGGATCATGGACACCTATTTGCTGAGAGCGGCAGACTGAAAAGCGTGCCCGAACTTCCCGAGATCGAAGCGTTGGCCGACCACTTGCGGCGCCGGGCCGTCGGCTTGACGATCGGCCGTGTCGACGTCGCCGCGCTGTCGGTGCTGAAAACCTTCGCCCCGCCGGTCACCGCCCTGCACGGTCTCACAGTCGCCGGGTCCAAGCGATGGGGCAAGTACCTGGGGTTGCACGTCGGCAACCTCTGGCTGATAGCCCACCTGTCCCGGGCGGGCTGGCTGCGATGGTCGGACCACCTGGCCGCGGCGCCGCTGCGGCCGGGCAAGGGACCGATCGCGCTGCGGGTCCACCTGGGCGTTCCGGGCAGCGGGCCGGGCTTCGACCTGACCGAGGCGGGAACCCAGAAACGGCTGGCGGTGTGGCTGGTCGACGAACCGAGGCAGGTGCCCGGGATCGCCGACCTCGGACCCGATGCGCTGGACCTCGGCTACGACGACCTGGCGGGCGTACTGGTCGGCAACACCGGTCGGATCAAGACCGTCATCACCGACCAGAAGGTGATCGCCGGCATCGGCAACGCCTACAGCGACGAGATCCTGCACGTCGCCAAGATCTCGCCGTTCGCGACGGCCGGGAAGCTGACCGACGAACAGCTGGTCACCCTGCACGACGCGATGGTGTCCGTCCTGACCGACGCGATGCCCCGGTCCGTCGGCCAGGGGGCCGCGACGCTCAAAGGGGAGAAGCGGTCGGGGCTCCGGGTGCATGCGCGCACCGGGTTGCCGTGCCCTGTGTGCGGGGACACTGTGCGCGAGGTTGCGTTCGCGGACAAGTCTTTTCAGTACTGCCCGACGTGCCAGACGGGTGGCAAGGTGCTGGCCGACCGGCGGATGTCGCGGCTGCTCAGGTAGGCGCTGGCCGTGGCCGATATGCTGCCTGGGTGACTCGTCAGAAGATCCTCATCACCGGTGCCAGTTCGGGCCTGGGCGCCGGGATGGCGCGTGCTTTCGCCGCCAGAGGGCGTGATATGGCGCTGTGCGCCCGTCGGACCGACCGGCTCGACGAGCTGAAAGCCGAGCTTTCGCAGCGGTATCCGGATATCAAGATCGCGGTCGCGGCGCTGGACGTCAACGACCACGAACAGGTGCCGAAGGTGTTCGCCGAACTCAGCGACGAGCTCGGCGGCATTGACCGTGTCATCGTCAACGCCGGCATCGGCAGGGGCGCGAGGCTCGGGTCGGGCAGGCTGTGGGCGAACAAGGCGACCATCGAGACCAACCTGGTCGCCGCACTGGTGCAAATCGAGACTGCGCTGGAAATGTTTCACAAGAGTGGCTCGGGGCACCTGGTGCTGATCTCCTCGGTGCTCGCCAACAAAGGGGTCCCGGGCGTCAAAGCCGCTTACGCCGCAAGCAAAGCGGGCGTCAGCTCGCTGGGCGAATCGCTGCGCGCCGAATATCAGGGCGGCCCGATCAGGGTTTCAACGATTGAGCCGGGCTACATCGAGTCGGAGATGACGGCGAAATCGAACAGCACGATGTTCATGGTGGACAACGAAACTGGCGTCAAGTCGATGGTGGATGCGATCGAGCGGGAGCGGGGCCGGGCGGCCGTGCCGTGGTGGCCGTGGGAGCCGCTGGTTCAGCTGATGCGGGTGCTGCCGGCCCGGCTGGGCAAGTGGTTCGCGTAGCAACTTGACCGCGAGCAGACGCAAAAGCACCTGCACACGCGGCGTGTCGAGGTGCTTTTGCGTCTGCTCGCCGGCCGTTCGCTACTCTGGGACTGGAGTGTAATGCGTTGCATCGGTGATGAATTCGGGCCTGCCGTACGTTGCCAGTCGGAGCTTGAGAAGTCCGACGACGTACGCGTCGGTGACGTCGCGAAGCACGGGGAGGCGGCTGGCTTGGCTCACGGCGTTGAACCGTCCGATGATGAACGGCGCGGTCAGGGCGATGCGCACCAGATCCGTCGGCCCGAGTGTGACGCCCATGGCCTGTGCGATGTCGCGATCACCATTGCAGAAGGTGCGGACGAATGTGAGCTTGCTGAAACTCTTCTCGACCGCCTCTGCGCATCGGTCGAACAGCGTGGTGCCCGGTCGCAGGTAGGCCGACATCGTGCCGCGGACGAGTTCCTGGCAGATGCCGTCGTATCCGTTGCGCAGGAGTGCCGAGCGCGCGTGCATGACGTGCATGATGTCGGCGGGCTCCGACGGCAGCAGTTCCTCCGGCAGGCCGAGCAGAAAGCAGCGATACCTGGCGAATTCGACGGCGGCGCGTTCTCGGGCGGTGAACGTGGTCCGGCCGTGTTTACGCGCCTCACGCGCCAGGAGGTACTGGCCGATCATGCCGGCGGGCATCTGGTCCACCTGCGGCACCGGCATGCCGTAAATGGCCTTATCCCACTTGTCCGATTTCTTCAGGGCGTTGTAGCGGACCATCGAGTGCATCAATCGGACCATGGCGGCCGCTTCGAAACCGGGGCCGTAACGGTCCAGCGCACCGGGCAGGGTGGTGACGGCGAAGAAACTGGCCGTCTCGTTGACCCGCCGCGCGGCCCGCTTGCCCGACAATGCGCCGGTCAGGGCCATCGGCAGCGCGGCGTAGGTGTTGGTGAAGGTCGCCACGAAGGCGCCTCGCGTAATGAAGGGGGCCAGCAGCGCCGCGGGAATACGTTCCTGGCGGGCGCCCTCACGTACCAGGTCGAAGTCGATCCACTCCGGGGTGGCCTCCATTGCGGCGATGAACGACGCGAGTTCGGGGGGTGCCCCGGTCACCGCCTCGATCCCCTCTCGGCAGGCCGTCTTGAGCATGTCGATCAGGCGCGTGACGCTGTGCGTGTTCATCAGGGCCGCATAGGGATCGGCGACGACGTCGCCGAGCATGGTGGCCGTGCGGATCAATTCCGTCACGCGGTCGTCCGCCAGGATCGGCGCGCGGTCGGCGACCCAGGAGGGCAGCGCGGAGTCGACGTCAGGCTCCGTCGCGAGCCGATCCGGCTCCTGGTCGAAGTCGAAGTCCCCGTAGAGCTCAGGTTGCAGATCGCGCTGGCTACGGACTCGCCGCGCGAGTTCGGGGTAGTACATGACGCTGGACATGGAAGGCGACCTCCCGCTCACTAACATTTAGTGAGTAATACTCACAACCTGTTAGTTATGCTGTCAAGGGTGACTCACGCATCCAGGGACAGCACGAAGCGGCGAATGACCGCCGAGGCGCGGCGCGAGCAGATCCTCGACATCGCGCACGCGATCGTCGACGCCGAAGGGTTCCATGCGGCGACACCGAACCGCATCGCGGAGACGGCCGGCGTCGACCGGTCATTGATTTATCAGAAGTTCGGGGACCTCGCCGGGCTGTTCGTCGAACTGATCGACCGTGAGGCCGCACGGGCCGGCGCGCAGTTCGCCGAGGCCATCTCCGGACTGGACGCCGTGGCCGAGGACCAGTCGCTGGTGGCCGCGTTCGACGGTGTGCTGGCGGCGGTCGACGCCCACCCGGCAACCTGGCGGCTGTTCTTGTTTCCGCCGCAGGGCGCTCCGCCGGAGTTGTACGCGCGGCTGGCTCAATCCGAGGCGGTGGTGCTCGACTTCTTCGTCCGTGAACTACTGCGCCACAATGCTGAGCTGCATGAGCCCGAATACACCGCCCGCATCCTGCATGCCGCCGGCCGCGAACTGCTGCAGATGCACCTCCGTGATCCGCAGAACGCGTCGGCAGAACGCCTGCGCACCTTCGTCCGCCGACTCGGCTCCGAGCTGGTCGACCCAGGCCGTTGACGGCGTGCTCGGCGAATAGTCAGCTGGTGCGGCCTCTTTCGGTCCGGTAGCGACGGACCAGCGCGTCGGTCGAACTGTCCGACTGCGGCGCCGGTGAGCCGTCGGACGTGATCACCGGAAGCAACGCTTTGGCCTGAGTTTTGCCCAGCTCGACACCCCACTGGTCGAACGAGTCGATCCCCCAGATCACTCCCTCGGTGAAGACCTGGTGTTCGTAGAGTGCGATCAACTGACCCAGGGCCGACGGGGTGAGTCGGTTGGCCAAAATCGACGTGGACGGTCGATTGCCCGGCATCACCCTGTGCGGCACGATGTCCGCGGGAGTGCCCTCCGCGGCGATTTCCTCGGCCATCTTGCCGAACGCCAGCACCTGAGTCTGGGCGAAGAAGTTGCTCATGAGCAGGTCGTGCATGCTGCCGGTGCCTTCCGCGGTGGGCAGGTCGTCGAGGGGTTGGCTGAAGGCGATGAAATCGGCCGGTATCAGTCGGGTGCCCTGGTGCAGCAACTGGTAGAAGGCGTGCTGGCCATTGGTTCCCGGTTCGCCCCAAAAGATTTCACCGGTGTCGGTGGTGACCGGTGTGCCGTCGGCGCGCGTCGACTTGCCGTTGGATTCCATGGTCAGCTGCTGCAGATAGGCTGCGAAGCGTGCCAGGTCGTTGGAATACGGCAGCACGGCGCGCGATTGCGCGCCCATGAAGTTGGAATACCACGCTCCGATCAGGCCGAGCAGCACGGGCGCGTTGGACACCAGCGGAGCGGTCCTGAAGTGCCGGTCGACGATGTGGAATCCGGAAAGGAAATCAGCGAATGCGTCACGGCCGATGGCGGCCATCACCGAAAGGCCGATCGCCGAGTCGACCGAATAGCGGCCGCCGACCCAATCCCAGAACCCGAACATGTTGTCGGTGTTGATCCCGAATTCGTCGACCAGACGGCTGTTGGTGGACACGGCCACGAAGTGTTTGGACACCGCGGAGTCGCCCAGGGCGCGGGTCAGCCAGCGTCGCGCGGCGGTGGCGTTGGTCAGCGTCTCCAGCGTGGAAAACGTCTTGGACGCGACGATGAAAAGCGTGGTGGCCGGGTCCAGGTCGGCCAGTGTGGCGGTGAGGTCGGCAGGATCGACGTTGGAGACGAAGCGTGCCGAGATTCCCGCGTCCGCATAGTGGCGCAGCGCCCGGTAGACCATCACCGGACCCAGGTCTGACCCGCCGATACCGATGTTGACGACGGTGCTGATCCGTTTCCCCGTGGCACCCGTCCAGTCCCCGCTGCGCAGACGGTCGGTGAAATCGCCCATTTGATCGAGCACGGCGTGCACATCAGCGACGACGTCGCGGCCGTCGACGATCAGCTTGGCGTCGCGCGGCAGCCGTAACGCGGTGTGCAGCACCGCGCGGTCCTCCGAGGTGTTGACGTGCGCTCCGGAGAACATCTGGTCGCGGCGCTCCTCGAGGTTGGCCGTGTGCGCCAGGTCCACCAGCAGCCGCAGCGTCTCTCGGGTGATGCGGTGTTTGCTGTAGTCGATATACAGATCGCCGACCGTGCACGTGAGCTCGCGGCCGCGGTCGGGATCGTCGGCGAAGAACTGGCGAAGGTGGATGTCGCCGATTTGCTCGTGATGCTTGCGCAGGGCGTCCCACGCCGGGGTGGCGGTGATGTCGCGGGTCATCTTTCGACCCTAGTCCGGCCCCGGTCGCGCTTCAGCGACCGAGCCGCGTCCGGCGGGTGAACTCAGTGACCGAGCCGGCCCCTGCCCAACCGCAAAAGGAGCATCGCCAGGTCCTTGCCTTCGGGACCGAGCTCGCTGTATCGCTCGATGACCTGCATTTCGCGACTGTGTACGAGCCGGGTGCCGCCGGACGCCATCCGAACCTTGCCGATCGCCCGGGACACCTCGGCCCGCCGCTTGACCGCGGCCAGGATCTCGGCATCCAACCGGTCGATCTCTCGGCGCAACTCGTCGATGTCGGCCACCTGCTCGCTGTCGACCATATCGATGCTCATCTCTGCTAACTCCGCGTTCTCCTGATGTGGGGGTTCTGGTCTCATCCGGCACGGACCTCACAAAAGAAGCGAGCCCCGAATCGCCGATACGGACCACGGGGCTCAAGCGAAAGCAGCTAGACCACGGGCACCGCGGGCGGGTACCCGTAGAAAAATCGGCTCGGCCACTCCCGGTGCCGGTCGTGGCTCGAGAGCTGCCGACGAAGCTGCGCGTTGAGCATCAAATGAGTGTGCCACCACCGGACGCGCCCGGCAAAATCCGCAGTCGTCGAAGTCCGGTGACGAGATGCTGCGAATCTGTTTGGTTGCGTGCCCAAACTCCGGTCGAAGGCCGGGGATGGCCGGTCGACAGCTACGGTATCGCCGGCCCGAGCTCGGACCCCCCCCGTCGTCGTTGCGCAGCGGTAAGTTTGGACCGACATGACTGTGCACACAACCGACGCCATGCCCGACCCCGAAGCCGACCACCTGCTCGACGGCCTCAACCCTCAGCAACGCCAGGCGGTGGTGCACCAGGGTTCGCCGCTGCTGATCGTCGCGGGCGCGGGATCGGGCAAGACGGCGGTGTTGACGCGGCGCGTCGCTTACCTGGTCGCGGCGCGGGGCGTCGGGGTCGGTCAGATCCTGGCCATCACCTTCACCAACAAGGCCGCCGCGGAGATGCGCGAACGCGTGGTGCGGTTGGTCGGCAACCGGGCACGGGGGATGTGGGTGTCCACGTTCCACTCGAGTTGTGTGCGTATCCTGCGAAACCACGCGTCGCTGATCGACGGTCTCAACTCCAACTTCTCGATCTACGACGCCGACGACTCGCGGCGGCTGCTGCAAATGATCGCGCGCGACATGGGGCTCGACCTCAAGCGCTACTCACCGCGCCTGCTGGGCACCGCCATCTCCAACCTGAAGAACGAGTTGGTTGACCCCACCCGGGCGGTGGGCGCCCTGACGGATGAGTCCGACGACCTGGCCCGCACCGTCGCGTCGGTCTACGGCGAATACCAGCGCCGGCTGCGGGCGGCCAACGCGCTGGACTTCGACGACCTCATCGGGGAGACCGTCGCGGTGTTGCAGACGTTCCCGAACATCGCTCAGCACTACCGGCGGCGGTTCCGGCACGTCCTGGTCGACGAATACCAGGACACCAACCACGCGCAGTACGTGTTGGTGCGGGAACTGGTCGGCCGCGGCGTCCCGGGAGACCTGGCTGCCCCGGATGACCTGCCGCCGGCGGAGTTCTGCGTGGTCGGCGACGCCGACCAGTCGATCTACGCTTTCCGCGGTGCCACCATCCGCAACATCGAGGACTTCGAACGCGACTATCCCGACGCGACGACCATTTTGCTGGAACAGAATTACCGCTCGACGCAAAATATCCTGTCGGCGGCCAATGCCGTGATCGCGCGCAACGCCGGGCGCCGGGAGAAGCGGCTGTGGACCGACGCCGGTACCGGCGAGCTGATCGTCGGCTACGTCGCCGACAACGAGCACGACGAGGCGCGGTTCGTTGCTGAGGAGATCGATGCCCTCGTCGGGCAGGGCGAGATCACTTATAACGACGTGGCCGTGTTCTACCGCACCAACAATTCGTCACGGTCGCTCGAGGAGGTGTTCATCCGCGCCGGAATCCCGTACAAAGTCGTTGGGGGGGTGCGCTTCTACGAGCGCAAGGAGATTCGCGACATCGTCGCGTACTTGCGGGTGCTGGACAACCCCGGTGACGCGGTCAGCATGCGCCGCATCCTCAACACCCCCCGTCGGGGTATCGGTGAACGCGCCGAGGCTTGTGTGGCGGTGTACGCCGAGAACACGGGCTCGAGCTTCGCCGACGCGCTCGCGGCGGCGGCCGAAGGCAAAGTGCCGATGCTCAATACCCGCGCGGAGAAGGCGATCGCGGGCTTTGTCGAGTTGCTCGACGACCTCAGGGGCCGCCTGGACTCGTCTCAGTGGGAACTCGGCGAGCTGGTCGAGTCGGTGCTCGAGCGGACCGGATACCGCCGCGCGCTGGAATCCTCCACCGACCCGCAAGACCTCGCCCGCCTGGACAACCTCGACGAACTCGTCAGCGTGGCACACGAATTCAGCATCGACAGGGCGAACGCCGCCGCGTCCGGCGAGCCGTCAACGCTCGACGACGAAGACGTGCCGGACACCGGTGTGCTGGCGGATTTTCTGGAACGGGTCTCGCTGGTCGCCGACACCGACGAAATCCCCGAGCACGGTGCCGGTGTGGCTACGCTGATGACGCTGCACACCGCGAAGGGCTTGGAGTTTCCGGTGGTGTTCGTCACCGGGTGGGAAGACGGGATGTTCCCGCACATGCGGTCGCTGGACGACGCCGGCGAACTCTCCGAGGAGCGGCGCCTCGCCTATGTCGGCATCACCCGGGCCCGTCAGCGGCTGTACCTGAGCAGGGCCATCGTCCGGTCTTCGTGGGGTCAGCCGATGCTCAATCCGGAATCGCGGTTCCTGCGCGAGATTCCGCAGGAACTCATCGACTGGCGGCGTATCGCGCCGGCGCCGTCGTTCAGCGCGCCGGTGAGCGGCGCCGGCCGGTTCGGCACGCCACGCGCCGCGCCCACCCGCTCCGGCGCGAGCAAGCGCGCGCTATTGGTCCTGGAACCCGGCGACCGCGTGACGCACGACAAGTACGGGCTGGGCCGGGTCGAAGAAGTGTCGGGCGCGGGCGAATCGGCCATGTCGCTGATTGACTTCGGCAGCGCGGGGCGGGTGAAGCTGATGCACAACCACGCTCCGATCAGTAAGCTCTAGTAGCGTCGCGCCAAGCGTGTAGTGAGCGCGAAAAATTCGCGTAAATCCCGCCACGAGTACACGTTCGGCGAGGATTAGCCCTGCAGCCAGCGTGTGGTTTTCGGGTGCATCGCCAGGATCACGCTGGCGACCGGCAGCACCCACAAGAAGTACACGATCCACGCGACCCGGGCTCCCGCGATAAAGACACCGCCGTAGGTCAGCACCGCGACCACCGCGCCGGCCACGATGAGGTAGCGCCCAAGTTGCCGGTGCTGCAGCAACATGATCACACCGGAAATCGTGGTCGCGGCGAACACGATGGCGAGGAACGCGACCGCGATGCAGAACAGACGGTCGGTTCGCCACCAGCCGGCGATCAGGTCCGTGGCCACCACCGATGTCGCCCACCCGCTGAGGATGCTGATTACGCAGGCGGCGACGGCGGTGCGGTCGCCAGACGCACCGGTCGGCGCGCCCGCTGAGGATCCCCGGTCCGCGCGCGGAACGTCCGGATAGCTCGGTGGCTGGTGGGGCTGATGGGGCTGATAGGGAATGTGGGTGGTCGGCGAGTCTGCCACGGTGGGGACCGGTCCGGTGGGTGCCCGCCGGATGATCCGCGTGTGCGATTCAGAGGGCGATGCAGGCTCGCGAGGTTGCGGAGCTGGTGCTGGTTGGTTTGGCGCGGTCACCTTAACTAGCGTAGTTGCCGACCATAAGACCCCGCTTTGCAAGCCAAGGCACGGGGTCGATTCGCTCGGTGCCCCCCTGCAGCACCTCGAAATGCAGGTGCGGGCCGGTGGAATTGCCCCGGTTTCCCATGGTGGCGATCTGGTCACCGGCCATCACGCGCTCACCGACGCTGACCAGCGTGGTGTTGACGTGCCCGTAGAGGGTGACCGTGCCGTCGGCGTGGCGCAGCTTGACCAACATCCCGTAGCCGGCGGCAGGGCCGGCGTCGATGACGATGCCGTCGGACACGGCGACGATCGGCGTTCCGATGGAGTTGGCGAGGTCGATGCCCCCGTGCAGCACCCCCCAGCGGTAGCCGAAGTTTGAGGTGAAGATGCCCTTCGTGGGCATCACGTAGAGCGGCTGCTGCAACCGCGCCTCACGCTGGGCGCGGTCGTTGGCGAAGGCCACTCCCTTGGCAAGCTCCTGATTGTGCAGGGCGGCGCTCGCCGCGGGCTGAACCGCGATCACTTGGGCGCCGCGGGTGGCGTTGCTCTCAGACCCGACGGCGAGCGCCGAAGCGTTCGCCGTCAGCACGGGTTCCGTCTTGGGGGTCTCGGCGTGGCCGGTCGCGCTGTGCGCGGCCGCGGCCGCCGCACCGGCGGCCATCGCCGAAATCAGCAGGCGGCCCCTGGCGGCGCTGGTCGGCTGCTTGCGGTGCTGCCCGGCGCGCCGCACCACCGGAATGACATCAGTGGCACCGGAGGCGCCACGGGAGCGATCGAACCGCGACTCGGTGCCGGTCTTCACGGGCACCGGAACCATCACTTCGGTTGGAGCCGTTAACCACAGCGGGGTGAGATCGTCGGTGTCGTTCAGGTCGTCAAGCTCGGGAGCCAGCAGCACCTGCGCTTCGTTGCCGAAACCGGAGTCGTTGCTGAAGTCCGGGTCAGCCAGGTCCGCGGCGTCTTTGAAGTCCAGGTCATCGAAGTCGAAGCCATCGAGAGGCAGGATTTCGGTCACTTCGTTGTGGTGGGATTCCGCCCCCCGGCCGCCCGCCGCGCGACCTACCCTCACCACGCCTGTTGTTACGGCAGCAGTTCGAGTGAAACGGTGCAGGGACAAGCTGAAATGTCCTCGTATCGTGACCATAACGTTACCTGGGCTCTAGGACCGTATCCGTTCGGGACGACGGTGGCAACCCTCGAGTCGCCGTTCCGGCGAAAAGTGTTATCTGGATCACGGTTCGTAGCAGCGGGGAGGTCGTGAGCTGCGCCACATCGTGGGATGCGGCAGTAGCAGCCTTCCAGGGGATGGATACAGTTCGTCCGTGCGAGTTGCCCGGTGCGGCGCCGCCGATGTTTTTCACGCCTAGCAGTCACGCCCAGCAGTCACGCCGAGTGAAGACAGTGAGTTGATGGACCTTTTCGAGTACCAAGCAAAAGAATTGTTTGCCAAGCACAACGTACCGAGCACGCCCGGCCGGGTGACGAACACCGCCGAGGGCGCCCGTGAGATCGCCGCCGAGATCGGGCGTCCAGTGATGGTCAAGGCGCAGGTCAAGATCGGCGGGCGCGGTAAGGCCGGTGGCGTCAAATACGCCGCGACACCCGACGACGCCTACGGGCACGCCAAGAACATCCTCGGTCTGGACATCAAGGGTCACATCGTGCACAAGCTGCTGGTCGCCGAGGCCAGCGACATCGCCGAGGAGTACTACATCTCCTTTCTGCTCGATCGAGCCAACCGCACCTACCTCGCCATGTGCTCGGTCGAGGGCGGCGTGGAGATCGAAGAGGTCGCCGCCACCAAACCCGACCGGCTCGCCAAGGTGCCGGTGGACGCCGTCAAGGGCGTTGACCTGGCGACCGCGCGCTCGATCGCCGAGCAGGGCCACCTGCCGGCCGAGGTGCTCGACGCCGCTGCGGTCACCATCTCCAAGCTGTGGGAGTTGTTCGTCGCGGAGGACGCCACGCTGGTCGAGGTCAACCCCTTGGTCCGTACGCCCGACGACCGTATTCTCGCGCTCGACGGCAAGGTCACGCTCGACGCCAACGCCGACTTCCGGCATCCCGAGCACGCCGAGTTCGAGGACCGCGCGTCCACCGACCCGCTCGAGCTCAAAGCCAAGGAGCACGACCTCAACTACGTCAAGCTCGACGGCCAGGTCGGCATCATCGGCAACGGGGCGGGCCTGGTCATGTCGACCCTCGACGTCGTCGCCTACGCCGGGGAGAAGTACGGGGGCGTCAAGCCCGCCAACTTCCTCGACATCGGCGGCGGCGCCTCTGCGGAGGTGATGGCCGCCGGACTCGACGTGATCTTGAACGACGCGCAGGTCAAGAGCGTGTTCGTCAACGTCTTCGGCGGCATCACCTCGTGTGACGCGGTGGCGACCGGGATCGTCAAGGCCCTTCAGATACTCGGCGACGAGGCCAACAAGCCGCTGGTGGTGCGTCTCGACGGCAACAACGTCGAGGAGGGCCGCCGCATCCTCGCCGAAGCCAACCACCCGCTGGTGACGCTGGTGCCGACGATGGACGAGGCCGCCGACAAGGCTGCCGAACTGGCGAGCGCCTGACGTGGCGATCGCAAGAGCGGCGAAGCCGGTCGCAGCGGATTGGCACTCGAGAAAGGACTTTCGGATATGTCGATCTTTTTGAACAAGGACAACAAGGTGATCGTCCAGGGCATCACCGGCAGCGAGGCCACCGTCCACACCGCCCGGATGCTCAGGGCGGGCACGCAAATCGTCGGCGGCGTGAACGCGCGCAAAGCGGGCACTGTAGTCACCCACCAAGACAAAGATGGCAAGGGTGTCGACTTGCCCGTCTTCGGCAGCGTCAAGGAGGCCATGGAAAAGACCGGCGCCGACGTGTCGGTCATCTTCGTCCCACCGAAGTTCGCCAAGGACGCCATCATCGAAGCCATCGACGCGCAGGTCCCGCTGCTGGTGGTCATCACCGAGGGAATCCCTGTGCAGGACACGGCATACGCCTGGGCGTACAACCTGAGTAAAGGAAGGGACGCGTCGCCTAAGACGCGCATCATCGGCCCGAACTGCCCCGGGATCATCACGCCGGGCGAGGCGCTGGCGGGCATCACTCCCGCCACCATCACCGGCAAGGGACCAGTCGGGCTGGTTTCCAAGTCCGGCACGCTGACCTACCAAATGATGTATGAGCTGCGCGATTTGGGCTTTTCGACCGCGATCGGCATCGGCGGCGACCCGGTGATCGGCACCACCCATATCGACGCCATCGAGGCGTTCGAGAAGGACCCCGACACCAGGATCATCGTGATGATCGGCGAGATCGGCGGCGACGCCGAGGAGCGGGCGGCCCACTACATCAAGGAACACGTGTCCAAGCCCGTCGTCGGCTACGTCGCGGGATTCACTGCACCGGAAGGCAAGACGATGGGCCACGCCGGCGCGATCGTGTCGGGCTCGTCGGGTACCGCGGCCGCTAAGAAGGAGGCACTGGAGGCGGCCGGGGTCAGGGTCGGCAAGACGCCATCGGAGACGGCGACGCTGGCCCGCGAGATCCTGCGCAGCGTCTGACGGGGTTGCTCAGGTGACCCGCGCCGACGACGATGCAGTGGGGTACGGCCCGCTTGCGGGGGACGAAGCGATGAGGTGGGGGTACGCCCCCGGAGCGAGGGGCCCCCATCGGCTCGTGGGGGAGCGACGCACATGACCTTTGACTCGCGCACACCCGTCGTCGTCGGAGTCGGGCAGGCCGCCGAGCGTATCGACGACCCCGATTACCGGGCGATGTCGCCCGTGGATCTGGCCGCCGGCGCCGCCCGGTCCGCCCTTGTCGACTGCGGTGCCGACTTCGAAGCGGTTGCGGCCGCCGTCGACACCGTGGCCGGCGTCCGGCAATTCGAGATTTCCGGGCCGGTTGCCTCGGCCGTGCTGGGGCGGTCCAACAACTACCCGCGGTCCGTGGCCAACCGCCTCGGTGCGCGGCCCGCCCGCGCGATCCTGGAGATCGTCGGCGGCCAGGGGCCCCAACATCTCATCAGCGAGTTGGCGGCACAGATCGCCGCGGGTGGTTCGGACGTCGCCCTGGTCTTCGGCTCGGACGCGACGTCGACGCTGCGGCACTTTGCCGCGCCGACCAGCACGGCGGAGCACAAGCCCGACTTCAGCGAGACCGTGGACGGGGACTTGGAAGACCGGGGTCACGGCATCGAGAAGTTCATCTCGCGCTACACGGTCATCCACGGCCTCACCAGTGCGCCGATCCAGTACGGCCTGCTGGAAAACGCCCGACGGGCCGGCATCGGGCTGGGGCCGGCCGAGTATCGGCGGCGGATGGGCGAGCTGTTCGCGCCGTTCACCAAGGTCGCCGCCAACAACCCGTTCGCCGCCGCGCCGGTCGAACGCACCGTGGACGAGTTGATCACGGTGACCGACAGCAACCGGATGATCTCCGAGCCGTATCCGCGGCTGCTGGTCGCCCGCGACCAGGTGAACCAAGGCGCGGCCGCGCTGCTGATGTCGGTGGAGGCGGCGCGGCGCCTGGGTGTGCCCGAGGAGAGGTGGGTGTACCTGCACGGGCATGTCGACATGGAGGAGCAGGCCCTGCTGCAGCGTCCGGACCTCGGACATGCTCCCTCGGCCGTCGTGGCGGTGCGCGAGGCGCTGGAGATGGCCGGCATCGGCATCGACGACGTCGCCACCTTCGATTTGTACAGCTGCTTTCCGGTGCCCGTGTTCAATATCTGCGACGGCATGGGGATCGCGCCGGACGATCCGCGCGGACTGACCCTGACCGGTGGGCTGCCGTTCTTCGGCGGTGCCGGCAACAATTACTCGATGCACGCCGTCGCCGAGACGGTGGCCCGAATGCGAAGCACGCCGGGAGGCTTCGGTCTCGTCGGGGCGAACGGCGGCATCATGAGCAAGTACTCGGTAGGCGTTTACTCGACCACCCCGGCGGCATGGAAGCCGGACCGCGGCGCGCAGCTACAGGTGCAGGTCGGCGAGTGGCCGACCCGGGCGGTGACCGAGAACGCCGATGGCACCGGCACCGTCGAGACCTACACGGTCCGCCGCGACGGCGAACGCGCGACCGGGATCGTCATCGGTTCCCTGGACGACGGCAGCCGGTTCCTGTCGACCACCGAGGACGACGAGTTGATCGCGCTGCTGATCGACGGCGATCCCCTCGGACGCTCCGTTCGGGTGCGCTCCTTCGACTACGGCAACCGCTGCACTCTCTAGGCCGAGCAGACGCAAACGTGCATGCCGCAGCGCGGGTTGGTGGGGTTTTGCGTCTGCTCGCGCTCAGCCGAGAGCGGCCAGCTTGCCGGCCAGCCGCTCCACATACGCGGCGATCTCGTCTTCGGGGCGGTCCGGGAGCCCGAACAGCACCTCGGTCACGCCGAGCTCGGCCCAGCGCGCGAGTTTCTCGGGCACCGGCTTGAAGTCCAGCGCCACGATCTGTGGCGCACCCTCCCGGCCGGCTGCGGCCCATGTTTCCTGCAGCAGCCGCACCGGCTCGTCGATGTCGAAGTCGCGCGGAGTGGTGATCCAGCCATCGGCGCTGCGGGCGATCCATTTGAAGTTCTTCGCGTTCCCGGCCGCGCCCACCAGCACGGGAATGTGGGGCTGCACCGGCTTGGGCCAAGCCCAGCTGGGTCCGAACTTGACGAACTCACCGTCGTAGGCGGCCTCTTCCTGTGTCCACAACGCCCGCATCGCCTCGACGTACTCGCGCAACATGGTGCGGCGGCGGCCAGGCGGCACCCCGTGGTCGGCGAGCTCGTCGGTGTTCCACCCGAACCCCACGCCGAGGCTGACCCGGCCGCCGGACAGATGGTCCAGGGTGGCGATGCTTTTCGCCAGGGTGATCGGGTCGTGCTCGACGGGCAGCGCCACCGCCGTCGACAGCCGCACGCGCGACGTCACCGCGCACGCCGCACCCAGGCTCACCCAGGGGTCCAGCGTCCGCATATAGCGGTCGTCGGGCAGGGACGCGTCGCCGGTCGTCGGATGGGCCGCCTCGCGCTTGACCGGGATATGTGTGTGTTCCGGCACGTAGAACGTCGCAAAGCCGTGGTCGTCGGCAAGTGTCGCGGCTGCCGCCGGCGAGATGCCGCGGTCACTGGTGAAAAGCACGAGGCCATAGTCCATGCACAGAATTAGAACGTGTTCTACCTGTGCTGGGCAAGCGGGCCGCGGTCCCGGCGGCCCGGCGAGGGGTCGGTCGCTCCGGCGTTGGTATCCCCGCGTGCGCTAGCGTGGTTGGTCGGATCACCTGGGAGCACGCGGATCACTGCGAAGCACAGCGTCACTGCAAATGGGGCGTCGGACGGAACTGGAAGCAACAGGAGGAGTCATGACCTACTCGCCCGGTGGCCCCGGATATCCACCTGCGCGGCCCGGCGGCTCCTACACAAGCGGCACCCCGTCGTTTACCAAGGACGACAACAGCGAGAGCAAGCTTGCGCTGTACCTGAACGTCGCAGTCGTGGTACTCGGGCTGGCGGTGTACCTGCTGAACTTCGGGCCCACGTTCACCATCAGCGCCGACCTCGGTCCGGGCGTTGGCGGCCGCGCCGGCGACGCCGGCACCGCGGTCATCCTCGGGGTGCTCGCCGCGCTGCTCGCCGGACTGGGCCTGCTGCCCAAGGGCAGGGACTACGCGGGAATCGTCGGGGCGGTCGCCATGCTGGGCGCGTTGCTGGCCATCGCCGAGACGATCAACCTGCCGGCCGGCTTCGGGCTCGGCTGGGCGATGTGGCCCTTGGTGGCGTGCAGCGTGCTGCAGGCGATCGCCGCCTTCGTGGTGATCTTCTTGGAGGCCGGCGTGATCACCGCGCCGGCGCCGCGACCCAAGTACGACCCGTACGCGCAGTACGGCCAGTACGGCCAGTACGGGCAGTACGGGCAGTACGGGCAGCAGCCGTACTACGGTCAGCAGGGTCAGCAGGGCCAGCAGCGCGCGGGACCACCACAGTCACCCAACCCGCAGCAGTCGCAGCAACCTTCTGGCTACGGGGCGCAGTACGGCGGCTACCCGTCGAGCCAGGCCCCCACCCAGAGCGCTGGCCCGACCGGTGGTTTCGGCGCCCAGCCGCAGTCGGGGCCGCAGCCTGCCGCGCAGGAGCACGGCACGTCCACGCCACCAACCGGCTTCCCGAGCTTCAGCCCGCCACCATCGGCCGGCGCCGAGAGTTCGGGGTCCGACGCGGGTTCGGCTCCGGTCAATTATGCGAACCAGTCCGAAGGCCGGCAGTCCTTCGGCCAGGGCCAGCAGTCGCCCTCATCTTCTTCCGGCCCCTTCGGACCAGCGTCAGCCTGATCATGCGTTTCCGCGCCTAGTCGGGAGCCTGGTCGGGGACGTGCGCCAACTGTGACGCGGGTGGAGGATAACCGGGCGGCGGGTGCTCGCCAGGCACGCGACCTTGTCAGGGTCGCATTCGGGCCGGCGGTGGTGGCGCTGGCCATAATCGCCGCCGTCACGCTGATGCAACTGCTGATCGCCAACAGCGACATGACCGGCGCGCTGGGGGCCATTGCGAGCATGTGGCTCGGTGTCCACCAGGTTCCGGTGTCGATCGGTGGCCATGAACTGGGCGTGATGCCGCTGCTGCCCGTGCTGTTGATCGTCTGGGCCGTGGCGCGCAGCACGGCGCGAGCCACTTCTCCCTATTCGTCGTGGCTCGTGGTGCGCTGGGTGGTGGCATCGGCGCTGGGAGGGCCCTTGCTGCTGGCGGCGATCGCCCTGGCGGTCATCCATGACGCGTCGTCGGTGATCACCGAGCTCCAGACACCCAGCGCCCTGCGCGCGTTCGGCAGCGTGCTGGTGGTGCACGGCATCGGTGCCTCCATCGGCGTGTGGTCGCGGGTGGGACGCCGGGCGCTCGCATCATCGCCGCTTCCGGATTGGTTGACCGAATCGCTGCGTGCGGCAGCGGCAGGCGTTTTGGCGTTGGTGGGACTGTCCGGGATGGTGACGGCGGGATCGCTGGTCGTGCATTGGGCGACGATGCAGGACCTGTTCGGGATCACCGATTCGATTTTCGGGCAGTTGAGCCTGACGGTGCTGTCGGTTTTGTATGCGCCCAACGTCATCGTCGGAACCGCTGCCGTCGCGGTGGGTTCCAGTGCTCACCTCGGCTTCGCGACGTTCAGCTCGTTCACCGTTTTCGGCGGCGACATTCCGGCGCTGCCGATCCTGGCCGCGGTCCCCAGGCCGCCGCTGGGGCCGGTGTGGGTTGCGCTGCTCATCGTGGGCGCGTCGTCGGGTGTGGTGGTCGGGCAGCAATGCGCCCGGCACGCCCTGCCGGTTGTTCAGGCCGTAGCCAAACTTCTGGTCGCCGCGGTGGCCGGGGCGGCGGTGATGTCATTGCTCGCGTACGGCGGCAGCGGCCGGCTGGGCAACTTCGGGGATGTCGGCGTCGACCAGGGTGCATTGGTCGTCGGTGTGTTCTTCTGGTTCGCGGTCGTTGGTTGGGTGACGGTGCTGATGACGGGCGGGATCCTGCGCCGCCGCAGGCGGCCCGAGCCGAAGCCTGAGCCGGCGCCGGCGGCCGAGGAGGCGACGGACTTGGCGGGGCTCTCCGACGGGCATGAAGACGGGCATGAAAACGGGCATGAAGAAGCCGCCGGCGAATCCGGCGAAGAGGCGCCGCCCGTCGGCGGGGAGGACGATCCGGTCGACGACTCCGGCCAGGACGGTCGACCGGTCCCCGACGTTGGCGGATCCCCAGATTAGGCTCTCGGTGTGCTTGAACCGCTCCGCGTGCCTCCGAGTGCGCCGGCGCGGGTAGTGGTCCTGGCATCGGGCACCGGTTCGCTGCTCCGCTCGCTGATCGACGCAGCCGTCGGCGACTACCCGGCGCGAGTGGTAGCCGTCGGCTCCGATCGCGACTGCCGGGCCACCCAGATCGCAGCAGCCGCGTCGCTGCCCGCATTCGCCGTCCGGCTCGGCGACCATCCGGACCGCGCTGCCTGGGACGCCGCGGTCACCGCCGCCACCGCCGCGCACTCGCCGGATCTGGTTGTCTCGGCCGGCTTTATGAAGATTCTTGGGCCGCAATTTCTCTCACGGTTCTACGGTCGCGTCGTCAATACTCATCCGGCATTGTTGCCCGCCTTCCCGGGTGCACACGCAGTTGCGGACGCGCTGGCCTACGGCGTCAAGGTGACGGGCTGTACGGTGCACCTGGTGGACGCCGGGACGGACACCGGACCGATATTGGCGCAGCGAGCCGTTGCGGTGCGCGACGGCGATACCGAAGACACCCTGCACGAACGCATCAAAGTCACCGAACGGAAGCTGCTGGTGGACGTGGTGGCCGCGATCGCAACCGGTGGAATGACCCTACTCGGACGAAAAGCGACGATCGGACGGAAGGCGACCAGACAATGAGCACCGACGACTGGCCCGAGATGGCCAGACGGCCCATCCGCCGCGCGCTGATCAGCGTGTACGACAAGACGGGGCTGATCGACCTGGCCCGCGGCCTGACCGCTGCGGGCGTCGAGATCGTCTCGACCGGATCGACGGCCAAGACCATTGCCGAGAAAGGGATCTCGGTGACGCGGGTGGAGGAACTGACCGGTTTCCCCGAGGTGCTTGACGGCCGGGTCAAGACGCTGCATCCAGCTGTCCACGCGGGCCTGCTTGCCGACCTGCGTAAACCCGAGCACGCCGCGGCGCTCGAGCGCCTCGGGATCGCGGCGTTCGAGCTGGTCGTCGTCAACCTGTACCCGTTCAGTGAGACGGTCGACTCCGGTGCGGATATCGACGAATGCGTCGAGCAAATCGACATCGGCGGACCGTCGATGGTCCGGGCGGCCGCGAAAAACCACCCCAGCGTGGCGGTCGTCACCGACCCCCGCGGTTACGACGGGGTGCTCGCCGCGGTGCGCCACGGCGGGTTCACCCTGGCCGAGCGCAGAAGGTTGGCGTCACTGGCGTTCCAGCACACCGCCGAGTACGACATCGCCGTCGCGGGCTGGATGGAGTCGACACTGGCACCCGAGCATCCGGCGACGGCCTTTCCGCGCTGGTTAGCCCGCAGCTGGCGCCGCTCGGCGATGCTGCGCTACGGCGAAAACCCGCACCAGCAGGCCGCGCTCTATGACGACCCCGGCGCGTGGCCCGGTCTGGCCCAGGCCGAGCAGCTGCACGGCAAAGAGATGTCCTACAACAACTTCACCGACGCGGACGCGGCCTGGCGGGCTGCCTTCGACCATGAGCAGACGTGCGTGGCAATCATCAAGCACGCCAACCCCTGTGGGATTGCGATCTCGGAGGTATCGGTCGCCGACGCCCACCGCAAGGCGCACGAATGCGATCCGCTGAGCGCCTTCGGCGGAGTCATCGCCGCGAACACCGAAGTCAGCGTCGAGATGGCGGAGTACGTGAGCACCATCTTCACCGAGGTGATCGTCGCGCCCGCCTACGCTCCGGGCGCCCTCGAGGTCTTGACGCGGAAGAAGAACATCCGGGTGCTGGTGGCTTCCGAGCCGCTGACCGGTGGTACCGAGCTGCGACCGGTGAGCGGCGGACTCCTGGTCCAGCAGCGCGACGAGTTGGATGCGCACGGTGACAACTCGGCGAACTGGACGCTGGTGAGCGGCTCGCCGGCGGGTCCGGCGACTCTGACCGATTTGGTGTTTGCTTGGCGGGCCTGCCGCGCGGTCAAGTCGAACGCGATCGTGATCGCCTCCGGGGGCGCCACGATCGGCGTTGGGATGGGCCAGGTCAATCGGGTCGACGCCGCCCGGCTGGCCGTTGAAAGAGGGAATGCGCGCGGTGGGGACCGGGTCCGCGGCGCGGTCGCGGCCTCCGACGCGTTCTTCCCGTTCCCCGACGGGCTGGAGACCCTGACCGCTGCCGGAGTGAAGGCTGTGGTGCACCCGGGCGGCTCCGTGCGTGACGACGACGTGACGGCCGCGGCGGTCCGCGCCGGTGTCACCCTGTATGTCACCGGGGCACGTCACTTTGCCCATTGACCCGCTCGAGAGCGGTCCGTCCCGTTGCCCGTACCCGGATGCCGCGTCGGTGTATCGCAGAGCGACCGCGTGCCGTATCGGCGGGCGCGTCGTAGCGTGGAGTGGTGACGACACCGAGTAATCTGCCCCGGACCGTCGGCGAACTGCGCGCCGCCGGCCACCGTGAACGGGGAGTCAAGCAGGAAATCCGCGAGAACCTCCTCACCGCGCTGGCCGCGGGCCCGGACGCCAGCGAGGTCTGGCCGGGGATCGTGGGCTTCGAAGACACCGTGTTGCCGCAGGTGGAGCGGGCGCTCATCGCCGGTCATGACTTCGTCCTGCTCGGCGAGCGCGGGCAGGGCAAGACCCGGCTGCTGCGCGCGCTGGTCGGGCTGCTCGACGAGTGGACGCCCGTGATCGCCGGGGCCGAACTGGGCGAGCACCCCTTTTCGCCGATCACGCCGGAGTCGATCCGACGGGCCGCGGAACTCGGCGACGAGCTGCCGGTGCAGTGGAGACACCGTAGCGAGCGCTACACCGAGAAGCTGGCCACCCCGGATACCAGCGTCGCCGACCTGGTCGGCGACGTCGACCCGATCAAGGTCGCCGAGGGCCGTAGCCTCGGCGACCCCGAAACCATCGCCTACGGACTGATCCCGCGCGCACACCGCGGCATCGTCGCGGTCAACGAACTGCCCGACCTCGCCGAGCGCATCCAGGTGTCGATGCTCAACGTGATGGAGGAGCGCGACATCCAGGTCCGCGGCTACACGCTGCGCCTGCCGCTGGACGTGTTGGTGGTCGCCAGCGCGAACCCGGAGGACTACACCAACCGCGGCCGCATCATCACCCCGCTCAAGGACCGGTTCGGCGCCGAGATCCGGACGCACTACCCGCTGGAACTCGACGCGGAAGTGGGCGTGATCGTGCAGGAGGCGCACTTGAGCGCGCAGGTGCCCGACTACCTGATGCAGGTAATCGCCCGTTTCGCCCGCTACCTGCGCGAGTCCAATTCGGTGGATCAGCGCTCCGGGGTGTCGGCGAGGTTTGCGATCGCCGCGGCCGAGACGGTGGCGGCCGCAGCCCGGCACCGGGGCGCGGTGCTGGGGGAGACCGATCCGGTGGCAAGGGTGGTCGACCTCGGCACGGTGATCGACGTCCTGCGCGGCAAGCTGGAATTCGAGTCCGGCGAGGAGGGCCGCGAACGGGCCGTGCTGGAGCACCTGTTGCGTCGTGCAACCGCCGACACCGCGTCCCGCGTGTTGGGCGGCATCGACGTCGGCTCCCTGGTGGCCGCGGTGGAGGGTGGTTCTGCGGTCACTACGGGCGAGCGGGTGTCGGCCAAGGACGTGCTGGCTGCGATCCCGAGCCTGCCAGCCGTGGACCGGATCGCGGAAAAGCTGAGTGCCCGGTCGGAGGGCGAGCGGGCCGCCGCGCTGGAACTGGCGCTCGAGGCGTTGTATCTGGCCAAGCGGATCGACAAAGTGTCCGGGGAAGGTCGAACCGTATATGGCTAAATCGGCTAAGGGCCACTCGACGCGGTATTCGGCGTATACGGGCGGGCCCGACCCGCTGACTCCGCCGGTGGATCTGCGCGAGGCGCTCGAACAGATCGGCCAGGACGTCATGGCCGGCACGTCACCCCGCCGCGCGTTGTCCGAGCTGCTGCGCCGCGGCACCAAGAACATGACCGGAGCCGACCGGCTGGCGGCGGAAGCGAACCGGCGCAGACGGGACTTGTTGCGCCGCAATAACTTAGACGGAACCCTGCAGGAGATCAAGAAGCTGCTCGACGAGGCCGTGCTGGCCGAACGCAAAGAGCTGGCCCGCGCGCTCGACGACGACGCCCGCTTCGGTGAATTGCAGCTGGACGCGCTGCCCTCGTCACCGGCCAAGGCCGTGCAGGAGCTCTCCGACTACAACTGGCGCAGCAGCGAGGCCCGCGAAAAGTACGAAAAGATAGAGGATTTGCTGGGCCGTGAGATGCTGGATCAGCGCTTTGCGGGCATGAAGCAGGCGTTGGAGGGCGCCACCGACGAGGATCGCCAACGCGTCAAGGACATGCTCGATGACCTCAACGAGCTGCTGGACAAGCACTCTAGGGCCGAGGACACCCAACAAGATTTCCAAAACTTCATGGACAAGCACGGCGAGTTCTTTCCGGAGAACCCGCGCAATGTCGACGAGTTGCTGGACTCGTTGGCGAAGCGCGCCGCCGCGGCGCAACGCTTCCGTAACAGCCTCAGCCCCGAGCAGCGCGCCGAACTGGACGCGTTGGCGCAGCAGGCGTTTGGCTCCCCTTCGCTGATGCAGGCGCTGAACCGGCTCGACGCGCATCTACAGGCGGCGCGGCCGGGCGAAGACTGGACCGGGTCGGAGGAGTTCTCCGGCGACAACCCGTTCGGCATGGGCGAGGGCGCCCAGGCGCTGTCCGACATCGCCGAACTGGAGCAGCTGGCCGAGCAGCTCTCCCAGAGCTATCCGGGCGCCACCATGGACGATGTCGATCTCGACGCGCTGGCGCGCCAGCTGGGCGACCGGGCCGCGATCGACGCCCGCACGCTCGCCGAACTGGAACGCGCGCTGGTCAATCAGGGTTTCCTGGACCGTGGTTCCGACGGGCAATTGCGGCTGTCCCCGAAGGCCATGCGCAGGCTGGGCGAAACGGCGTTACGCGATGTGGCGCAACAGCTTTCCGGTCGGCGCGGCGAGCGGGACCATCGGCGAGCCGGGGCGGCGGGTGAGCTCACCGGCGCGACGCGCCCCTGGCAGTTCGGCGACACCGAGCCGTGGAACATCTCCCGCACCCTGACCAACACGGTGCTGCGGCAGGCCGGAACGCCGGGCGGCCGGGCCACCCGGCTGCGGATCACCGTCGAGGACGTCGAGGTCTCCGAGACCGAGACACGCACACAGGCGGCGGTGGCGCTGCTGGTTGACACGTCGTTTTCGATGGTGATGGAGAATCGCTGGCTGCCGATGAAGCAGACCGCGCTGGCGCTCAACCACCTGGTCTGCACCCGGTTCCGTTCGGATGCCCTGCAAATCATCGCGTTCGGCCGCTACGCCCGGACGGTGACGGCCGCCGAGTTGACGAGTCTCGAGGGCGTCTACGAGCAGGGCACCAACCTGCATCACGCGTTGGCGCTGGCGGGTCGTCACCTGCGCCGGCACGCAGGCGCGCAGCCCGTCGTGCTGGTGGTCACTGACGGCGAGCCGACCGCCCACCTGGAGGACTTCGACGGCGACGGGTCTTCCGCTGTGTTTTTCGACTACCCGCCGCATCCGCGCACGATCGCTCACACGGTGCGCGGATTCGACGACATAACCCGCCTTGGCGCGCAGATCACGATCTTCCGGCTGGGCAGCGATCCCGGTCTGGCGCGGTTCATCGACCAGGTCGCCCGGCGCGTCGAGGGTCGCGTCGTAGTGCCTGACGACGACGGCCTGGGAGCGGCCGTGGTGGGCGACTACCTGCGCTCGCGGCGCCGCCGGTAGCAGCTGATTTAGTGGATGCGCGGGGGCAGGGGTCGGTGCCTTCGCGAACGGCTACCCCCACCGAGGAGGAGATGCATGAG
>Ga0080006_1263710_pt1 | contig 41041 bp, 36 predicted proteins | sample RS3BMetagenome_FD_69209 | JGI IMG/M metagenome (GOLD analysis project Ga0080006, IMG submission 69209) | Ferric oxide microbial mat and aquatic microbial communities from Rainbow Spring, Yellowstone National Park, USA - RS3B (SPADES... ...
CGTGCGCCGCAAGATGACCAGCTTCGCTGTGAAGCGCCCAGAGCATCGCCACTGGCCTCAGCCCACCCTGCCGACCCCGGCAGCCATCAGGATCCTCTCACCACCCTAAGTTACTGGTATTGGGCCCAGCCGTGAGTTGGCGGAATCTGGAGGGGATCGGTCTGTGGCTAAACTCTTGGTTGAACTCAGGTTGAGCCCGCCGCGCCCAATTAGGACCCTTGCCGATGGCATATCTGCCCAACTCTGCCGACGACCGCCAGGAGATGCTCACAGCACTTGGTGTCGCCAACCCAGCCGACCTGTTCGCGGAGATCCCGGCACACCTGCAGGACCCGAAGCTTGAGCTTCCGCCGCCGCTGAGCGAACTGGAGCTGACGGCGGAGATGCGCCGACTGGCTGACGCCAACCGCCCCCTGTCCCGCTGGGACTGCTTTCTGGGTGGGGGCATCTACTCACGTTTCGTACCCGCCATCGTGCGAGCCACGATCGGGCGACCGGAGTTCTACACCGCCTACACCCCCTACCAGGCCGAGGCCAGTCAGGGATATCTCCAGACGATCTTCGAATTCCAGTCGATGGTCGCGGAGCTTTACGACCTCGACGTGGCCAATGCCTCCATGTACGACGGGGCCACAGCGGCGGCCGAGGGCGCCCTGATCGCGGTCGCGCACACCGGGCGCTCGAGGATCCTCGCCTCCTCGGCACTCAACCCAGAGACCCTGGAGGTCCTCAAAACCTACTCCTCGGGGCGCGGTGGGGAGCTGGACCTGATCCCCGCCAGCGACGGTGTGACCGATGTGGCGGCGGCGCAGCGGCTGCTGGCAAACCAGGACGTGGCCGTCGTGATCGTCGGGCAACCCAACTTCTTCGGGCTCATCGAGCCGGTTGCCGAGCTCGTCGAGCTGGCTCACCGGGCGGGCGCGCTCGCCCTGGTCGTAGCCGACCCCCTGGCAGCGGTGGTCCTCGAACCCCCGGGAGCGACGGGGGCCGACATCGCGGCCGGGGAGGGCCAGCAGCTGGGGATCCCCGCCCAGCTGGGCGGTCCCACGGTGGGGCTGCTGGCGTGCCGGCAGGAGCTGTTGCGGCGGATTCCCGGCAGGCTGGTGGGGATGACCAAGGATTCCCGGGGCGGTCGGGCCTACTGCCTCACCCTGCAGACCCGGGAGCAGCACATCCGGCGCGAGCGGGCGACGTCCAACATCTGCACCAATCACGCCCTGATGGCGCTGGCCGCCACCGCCTACATGGCCAAGATGGGGGAGGCGGGGATGCGCCGGGTGGTTGAAATCTCGTATCGACGCGCTCACGATCTCGCCCGCCGGCTGGCTGCGGTGCCTGGATTCGGACTGGCCCACCCGAGGGGGGACTTCCTGTGGGAGTTCGTCCTGGAGTGCCCCGGCGACGCGGAGGTGTGGGCGGCGAGGCTTGCCGAAAGGGGCATCCTTGCAGGAGTTCCCCTGGGCCGGTTCGATCATGCCCGCCAGAACCAGCTGCTGGTGTGCGCGACAGAGATGAGCTCTCCGGCGGCCCTGGACCACTATGAGCAGGCGGTTCGCGAGATGGCCCCGGCCGCCCTTGGGGCTGGAGCGGCACTGTGACCGTCCGCTTGCCCGCATGGGCCGGGGAGGAGCCCCTCATATTCGAGGTCGCCAGCGAGCCGGGGATCGGGCCCCAACTTCCGGAGGCCGGCGTGGGGGGGCGGGACCTGGCCGAGGCCCTGCCGCCATCTCTTGCGAGGAGCAGAAGGGCGCGGATTCCCGCCCTCAGCGAGCCCCAGCTGGCGCGTCACTTTGGGCGCCTGGCCCGTCGTAATCACAACCTGCAGCAGGGCGCCTACCCGCTCGGCTCCTGCACCATGAAGTACAACCCGGCCGTGAATGAGCAGGTGGCTTCGCTTGAGGGCCTGAGCGACATCCACCCGTGGCAGCCGGAGCCGTCGATCCAGGGCGCTCTGGAGTTGATGTGGAATCTGGAGCGCTACCTCTGCCAGATCACGGGGATGGGAGAGGTCTCGCTTCAACCCGCGGCCGGGGCGCACGGTGAATGGACCGGCCTGCGGATGATCCAGGCCTACCATCGCAGCCGGGAAGATCACGCCCGTCGTGCCGTGATCATTCCCGACACCGCGCACGGGACCAACCCCGCCAGCGCCGTGCAGTGCGGTTGCTCCGTGATCACGGTCAAGAGCGCTGCCGACGGAACCGTCGACCTTGACGACCTGCGCGCCAAGCTGGGCCCCGAGGTGGCGGCGGTCATGCTGACCAATCCCAACACCCTGGGGATCTTCGAGCGCAACATCGAGGAGATGGCGCGTCTGGCCCATGAGGCGGGGGCGCTGGTCTACTACGACGGAGCAAATCTCAATGCCCTGGTGGGGCTGGCGCGGCCCGGGGACATGGGGTTCGACGTGGTCCATCTCAACTTGCACAAGACCTTCTCGACACCCCACGGGGGCGGTGGCCCGGGAGCGGGCCCGGTCGGCGTCAGCGCCGCCCTGTCCGGATATCTGCCGGTGCCCCGGGTCGTGCGCCGCGGCGAGACATTCCATCTTGACTTCGACCGGCCCGAGAGCATCGGCAGGGTGCGCTCCTTCTATGGCAACTTCGGGATGCTGGTAAGGGCCTACTCTTACATCCGCGCCTACGGGGATGGGATCGGTCAGGTCGCCAAGGACGCGGTCCTGAACGCCCGGTATCTGCGCCACCTGCTGGCGGACCGGCTCCCTGTGGCGGTGGACAGTGACAGTTTCCACGAGTTCGTGGCCACCCCCAGGCGCTCCTCACAACCAGATGTGAGAGCCCTGGACATCGCCAAGCGGATGATCGACTACGGCATCTATCCCCCCACGGTCTACTTCCCGATCACGGTTCCCGAGGCGATGATGTTCGAGCCCACCGAGACCGAGTCGAAGGGCTCCCTCGACGAGCTGGCGCGGATTGTGATCTCGATCCTGGATGAGGGCGTCAGGGATCCCGAATCGCTGCGCTCAGCCCCCCACAACGCCCCCGTAGGCCGAGTCGACGAGGTGACGGCGGCCAGAAACCCCATCCTGCGCTGGCGGCCGGCCGAGGAGACCTGAGAATGGAAGCCGAGCAAAGGCGAGCCCTCCTGGACCTGATGCGGGAGCGAGCCTTCAAAGTGGGTGACTTCCTGCTCTCCAGCGGTCGCCGCAGCAGCTATTACTTCGATGGCAGGATGGTGACCCTGGATCCCCTCGGAGCCCTGTTGATCGGGCGGGAGATGGTGGCCTGGGCACGGGAGGATGGGGTTGCCAGGGTGGGGGGCCCGACCCTGGGAGCCGACCCCATGGTCACGGCCATCGCCTGCTGCAGCGCCCTCGACGGCGGGACCCAGGTGGGCGCCTTCATCGTGCGCAAGGAGGAGAAGGCCCACGGGGCCGGGGGGGCGTTCGCCGGCCCGCCGCCGGTTCCGGGAGAGCGCGTCGCCCTGGTCGACGACGCTCTGACCACAGGGGGATCCCTGCTCCAGACCGCGGCTAGGGTGGAGGCGTCAGGGGCCAAGATCGTCGCCGTCTACACCCTGCTGGACCGCGAGGAGGGAGGGCGGGCCAGAATTGAGGAGGCGGGCTACTCTCTGCGCTCCATCTTCGTCCGCTCCGATCTGCTGGCGTCAGAGCCGGTCGGCAGCAGCTGAAGCCCGCGAGGCAGTCCTTGCCGTCAAGCCGTCACCGCATCATGGCCGTCCTGCTGCTGGTGATCGCGATGCTTCTCGCCAGCTCTTGCGGAAGCGCGCCCAGCTCGGCGTCCCAGGCGGTGAAGGATCTGGTGGCGGGCCTGCCCGTCAGGGCTGCGGCCAAGCCCCTCGACTCGGGGCTGGACAGCTGCAGTCCGGATGGGGGGTTCTACGTCGACCAGACGAGGATCTACTTCTACTACTCGCGCCTGGTTCCGCTTGCCGACATTCTCCCCTTGCTGCCGACCTCAGAGAAGCACGCTGCCAGCAGCCTGTCCCATTTCGGCCAGCTCCTGGAGATAGTGGCGCTGGCGGAGAACCCCGGAGCCTCCACCTGCGGTGTCGGCCTGACCCAGACCGTCCTGGAGACGTCCGCCAAGTTCGGCGGGACCAACAACCTCGACCCCGCGGGAAGGCTCACGTCGCTGCAACAGACCTACTACCAGCCGATACGCCCGATCGTGGTGCTGGCGAGCAACCGGCTGTCGGTGTGTTCCGCCGACGTCAATCCGGGCGCCTCGGTGTGGCTGCTGGCGGTCTTTCCCCCGGTGAAGACCTCGATCCCGGTGGCGGTCGTCAACCCGTCGCCATCCTTCGGCTTCTACCTGCCTCGCAATCATGGGGCCTTGCCCGCGGCGCCACCCTCGAATCTCTACTCCGAGGATGTGGACCACTGCATCCAGATTCTCAGTGCGGGCTGAGGCCGTCGTACCCTGAGCCTGTACGTTCGGGGCGGCCCGGGCTCTGGCCGCCACCCGGCCCATGACAGGAGGAGTTAGCGGCATGGAAGCTTCCAGAGACCGAATCCCGCCAAAGCTCGGCCGCCCGGGGGTGGAGGTGGGGGCGCCTTGGGCCTACCCCATGCGGGGCGAATTGCTGGAGCTCTCGATAGACAGCGTGGTGCTGGCCGACAACACCCTGCATGACCCCGCCCGACGACCGCTCTACGTGTACCTTCCCCCCGCCTACCGAACGGACTCGGAGCGTCGCTTTCCGAGCATCTACGTACTCCAGGGGATGACCGGCCAGCTCGACATGTGGCGGAATCGCTCCGCCTTCAGGCGCACTCCGCTTGAGCTGTATGATCAGCTGTTCAGTGATCCCGGGATTCCGCCGGCGATCCTGGTCTTTGTGGACTGCTGGACCAGCCTGGGGGGCAGCCAGTTCCTCGACTCGCCCGGGACCGGCAGGTATCACAGCTACCTGTGTGACGAGGTGGTTCCAGCGATCGATGCCGAATTCAGGACCGTCGCGGACCGGGAGCATCGGGGGGTGGCCGGAAAGTCCAGCGGGGGATACGGGGCCATGGTCACGCCGCTGCTGCGCCCGGACCTCTTCTCTGGCCTGGCGAGCCACGCCGGGGATGCCCTGTTCGAGTTCTGCTACCTGCCCGAGTTCCCCCAGACCGTCCGGACGCTGCGAGACCACTATCAGGGCGCCTTCGCCAACTTCTGGCAGGACTTCCGGGCCCGCCAGGGGCGGTCCCTTCCGACCGATCACACCTTGGTCAACAGCTACTGCATGGCCGCCTGCTACTCCGCCGCCGCGGACGGCACCCCGGAGATGCCCTTTTCGGTGGAGACGGGGGAGATGATATCCGGGATCTGGGAGAGGTGGCTCGAATGGGACCCGGTCCGGATGGTGGCGAATCGCGCGGAGGCGGCGGCCCGGCTCCGCGCGATCTACCTGGACGGGGGGCGTTCGGATGAGTTCCATCTGGAGGTGGGCGCCGGCGCGGTTCGCGCCGCCCTGGAGCGCGTGGGCGTGGCGGACGTCCGGCTGGAGCTGTTCGACGGCGGCCACGGAGGGATCGAGTACCGCTATCCGATCGGGATCCGCCACCTGGTCGAGGTCTTCAGCCAGGACCTGTAGGGTCCCCAACCGCCATCGGCCCTATGGGTATTGGTGGAAGCCGCGCCCGGTCTTGCGCCCCAGGTGGCCGGCCTCCACCATCCGCTCCAGCATGGGGTTGGGAGCGTAGCGCCTGTCGTGCAGGCCCCGGTGCATCACGCGGCAGATCGCCAGGACCACGTCCAGGCCGATGAAGTCGGCGAGCTCGAGGGGGCCCATTGGGTGGCGGAACCCCAGCTTGGCCACCTGGTCGATGTCCTGCGCGGAGCCAACGCCCTCCTGGAGGGCCTGCATGGCCTCGTTGAGGAAGGGGATCAGGATGCGGTTGCCTATGAATCCCGGAGTGTCGCTCGAGCTCACGGGAACCTTTCCCAGCTCGACTGCCAGCAGCTCGATGCGCCTGTGGGTGTCCGGTGCGGTCGACAGGCCCCGCACCAGCTCCACCAGCTCCATCACAGGGACCGGGCTGTAGAAGTGCATGCCCATGAAGCGATCCGGGCGCCCGGTCGCGGCCGCGAGCCTGGTTATGGGGATGGAGCTCGTGTTGCTGGTGAAGATCACCTCGGGAGGACATCTCCGATCCAGGTCCTCCCAGAAGGAGAGCTTGACATCGAGCTGCTCCGAGATCGCCTCGATGACCAGGTCAGCCGCCTGCGCCTCCGCAGGCTCCCGGGCGACGCGGAGTCTGGAGCCTGCCGCCTCCGCCGCCCCGGCCGCCAACTTCCCCTGCTCCTCGGCTCTGTGCAAACGCTGCCGGATCCGAGAGGCCGCGGACTCCGCGGCTCCCGGCGCGGAGTCGTATAGAAGGACTTCCAGGCCGCTCTGGGCCGTCGTGTGGGCGATTCCCGAGCCCATCAAACCGGCACCCGCCACAAACACCGTCTTGAACCCGGACCCGCTCATTCGCCACCTCCTGTACCGCCGCTGGCCGGCTCCGCCGGTTGGCTCAGAATGTTGTCGGCGCCGCCCACGCCAGGGGGCCGCCGCCGCCGTCTGCTCCGCCGGTGCTCGCCGCCCTGGGCGCCTGGAGCGGCCGTCCCAGTCGCAGCCGGGGCTCCGAGGCTGCCCCCAGGGGCCCCAGAGAACGGCTTGCGCCGCCGCCGCCTGCGCCGTCGCGCCGGGGCCTCGCCGGGCTGTGCGGCCGTGCCACCCCCCAGCGGCGCAGCCACGCCATCGGCCGCGGGCGCACTCCCAACGGCTGTCCCAGTGGGCCGCCTGCGGCGGCGGCGATGGCGGCGCTGGCCGCCCTCCGCCGTCGCACTGGAGGCAACCCCCGGCCGGCGCGGCTGGGATCTGCTCCGGCGGCCCCCGAGAAGTTCGGTGGCCTTGAGATAGCCCCCGCACTCCTTGGCCGCGTCGACGAGGCGGCCGTACATGGTCTCCTCACCGGCGCGCAGGGTGGTGGCGTCCCCGACGCACACCACCAGGTGCCGGGCCCGTGATATGGCCACGTTGAGGCGATTGGGGACGCGCAGGAATCCGATCCGGCCGCGCTCGTTGCTGCGCACCAGGCTGATCACCACCATGTCCTCCTCGCGCCCCTCGAAGGAGTCGACGGTGTCGATTCTCACCGGGCGGCGGAAGTGGCGGCGGCTCAGGGAGTGGCGCAGGTGGTCCACCTGATCCGCATACATTGCGATCACCGCCAGGGAGAGCTTCGGGTCCACCCGCTCGTCGAGAAGGCGGACCACCTGGGCGCAGACCTTGACCTCAGCGTCGTTGCGCAGCGCCCCCCCGGCTCCGCGCCTCTCCCTGCCCCCCCTGAGCCCGGTGGTGTCGACCATGTGCAGGGCGACAGGGAACGGCCGACGGGTGACGTAGGTGTACTCGAGCACCTCGGGCGCGTTCTCCAGCTGATTCTCGTAGGAGGTGGCGCTGATGTACTGGGCTATCTCGGGGTGCATGCGGTGCTGTTCGACCAGAAGGCAGCGGGCTTGGTCTGGGACCCCACCCTCCCAGCAGCGCTCGAAGAGGCTCGTGTCGACGATCTCCTCCAGGTCGGGACGGTCCTCCACAATCTGGTAGATGGCGTCGTCCTCCACCGGCGGCAGCTGCTTGTGGTCGCCAACCAGCACCAGGGCGGCCCCCAGGCGCAAACAGGGCAGGGCCTCGTCTATCCGGGCCTTGTTGGCCTCGTCCAGGATCACCAGATCGAACGCCTCATCGGTCGTGATCGACGAGGTGGCCGCCGTCGCGCAGGTGGCGAAGAAGACATTGGCGCGAATCAGGCGGTCGTCATCCTCGTCCTCGACCCTGAAGGAATCGACCGTGGGGTGGACCCGCTCCGCCTTGGCAATCCTCACCGCGCGCAGCCCCGGTGTGCCGGCCAGTCGCTCGAGGGCGTTGTCGACCGCGAGGTTGCTGTGGGAACAGACCAGAATCCGTTCATCCGGTCTCTCCTGGAGGCGGTGCTTGACAGCCTCCACGATGACCGAAGTCTTGCCGGTGCCGGGCGGTCCCTGGATGAGGACGGCCTGGCCGGGGTCCAGCGCGACCATGATCCCGATGGCGCGATCCTGAGCGGGGTTGCTCGACATTCCCGGGGTCACCCAGTCCCCCCTCGGGGGGGCGGGAGGGGCGTACACCGAGGAGGGGTCGATCAAGAGCTGGGCCAGCAGCAGGCTTCGCGCCTCACCCCCCGCGATGGACGCCAGGGTGCTTCTCTTGGCGGCGTAAAGCTGCTTGTTGAATGACGGAGTGATCCAGCCGGCGGTCCCCGCTGTGTCGTAGCCCTTGCAGGCCACCTCCACGATCCGGCGCCGGTGGTCGATCCTGGTCACCCTACCCAGGTAGTGGGGCTCGTCCTCGGGCTCGATCATCACCGCCGCATCCACGCTGAGCGTGATCTGGTGGTGCAGGGGCACCGAGAACTCCAGCCTGCCCGCCTCCTGGCGGTGGCGGTCCTCGTCGCTGAACTCACGGCCACAGGAGGGACAGCGCAGGTCGCGATCGGGACGCCAGAGACCGCGGCAGGTGCGGCAGCGCCACAGCTCGACCACCGAGTCGAAGGGAGTCCGCTGGGTCGCCGCCCGGCCACGTTCCGCCTGCTCCAGTCCATCGACCAACGCCAGGGTCTGCAGAAGGATCCGATCTGGCTCCTTCGAGCCCCGGGCCAGCTTGGCCAGATTGAGGAGATGGTAGGTGTCGGTCGCGGTCCCCTCCTTGGAAGAGACCAGGGGATGGGCGCAGCGCACCCGGATAGCGCCCCTGGCGATCCCCTCCCGGGCAGGCGCGGCGGGGCGCACCGACTCCACCCGCAGCGCCATCTGGGCCGGCTGGCTGCGCGCCTTCTTGACGGGCGAGCAGGCCACGTCCAGTCCGGGCAGCAGAAGGGTCACCGCGGGGGAGTCTCCGGCACCCGCCACGACGACGAAGTCGTCTAGGGATCCGATCTGGTCCGCGAAGTGGCTGCGGGCGTCGCCGTTCTCATGGCCGTTGAGGGCCTCCAGGAACGACATCGCTTCCGAGCCCTCGGGCACCACCAGATGCAGCCGTTCGAGGGTCAGGTTGGGGGGCGTCAGAGCGCCACTTCCTCCGAAGGAATCCGCCTATTCAAAAGGAGCCCCTTGGGGCCTGTGGATGAAGGTCTCCGGCGGGGACACCGCCCCACCGAATGCCTGTGGTCAGCGGGCCCGGCCGGCGTTCGGCGGTCCGCTTGTGGCTTACACCATACCGCGCCGAAGCTCCCGGCGTGCGCGGTGACCTGTAGGGGGAGCCGGGCGAGGCCTCGGAACAGAGCCAAAGGGAACTCCCTGCGGGCCGGGCTCGGGACATCAGCCAATGGCTGCCGCCTCGCCCTTCGCCGCGGACGGGGCTCGGGGTATCCTCCCCGGGTGGATGTGACACCAGCAGCTCGCCGGCACCGGCGAGAGCTGCGGTTCATGACCTTCGCCGCCGGGATTGGCTCCGTGATCCAGCTCGCCCTGGGGATGGTCGTCAACCTCTACTCGACGATCCCCGGCGCCCACCCCGGGTCACGACCGGCGAACTACTTCACCGGGTCGGCCCGCAGCGTGGCCTGGGCGATCACGGCCGGTGGCCCGGGGCTCGCCATACACGCGGCCTTCGGTCTGGCCCTCGTGGTCATGGCCGCGGGCGCCGCCGGACGCGCCATCGCGCTCCGGGGAGGGGCCGCGGCCGCGGTCCTCCTGGTGGCGGCACTGCTGGTGATAGGGGCCGGTTTCAACGGCGCGAGCTTCCTCGACTTCCGCGGTCAGGCCATGAGCTCACTGCTGATGTCCCTGCTCGCATTCGTCGCTGTGGCCTGCTACCTCCTGGCCGGGCTGTTGCTCTCAGAGCCCCGCGGGGGATGAATCAAGCCGCGCCCGGCAGCGTGTGGACCGCCTTCCAAGCCCCGGCCCACCGGTGATGTCGCCGAGGCGAGAAGGGAGGCCGCGACCATGGGCGAGCCACCGACCGGATGAGGGCATGGCGCGTTCAGACTCACACATGTCCGCCGCCGCCGGGCCCCACCGCTCGCCTCGACCTCGAGGTCCTCTGCGCCGAGCGGCTCACCGGGTCGGGAGCGAAGGGAATCGTGAAGGCGGCCCTCCCAAAGGTCCTGAGTCCGGGGATCGGCGACCGAACCGCGCAAGTCGTTCGGTTTCCCATCTCGCAACTGTTAGAATTGGGTGTGGCTTCCGCCAGGTTTGAGGTACCCGCTTCAGGGGTTGAGAGGGGGCGACAGCAAGCCGGCGTCGAGTTGCCAGGTGCCATCCCTAAAGGGAGCGAAAGTGGTAGATCCCGATAACGAACTTCGGCTGCCGATGGAGGCCGTGGAAGCGGCGCCAGAGGATCTGAGAGCCGACGCCACCTCTCAGCCGGACTCCGCCAGTGATGCGTATTCCGCGGATCAGATCCAGATCCTGGAGGGGTTGGATCCGGTCCGGCGGCGGCCCGGGATGTACATCGGCGACACCGATGTCAACGGTCTGCACCACCTGGTCACCGAGATCATCGACAACTCCGTCGACGAGGCCCTTGCCGGCGAGTGCAATGAGATCGAGGTGACGCTGGGCCCCGATGGCTCCTGCTCTGTCGGCGACAACGGTCGGGGCATCCCTGTCGACCTCCACCAGAGCGGTCGTCCCGCCCTGGAGGTGGTCATGACCAAGCTCCATGCCGGGGGGAAGTTCGGAGGTGGCGGATACAAGGTGTCCGGAGGGCTCCACGGCGTGGGCCTATCTGTGGTCAACGCCCTGTCGCGGCGGGTGGAGGTGGTCGTCTACCGCGACAACCGCATCTATCGCCAGGAGTACGAGCGGGGGGTTCCCAGTGGGGAGATGCGGTCCGAGCCTGACGGAAGGCATCCCCGCCGCGGCACCACCGTGCGCTTCTGGCCGGACCCGGAAATTTTCAAGAACACCCAGACCTTCAAGGCGGAGACGATCGGGAACCGCCTGCGAGAGCTGGCATTTCTCAACAAGAGGGTGCACTTCCGACTCATCGATGAGCGCTCCCAGCCGGTTGCGGAGAGCAACTTCTACTTCGAGGGTGGCATCGAGGCCTTCGTGCGTCATCTGAACCGGGGCAAGGGTACGGTCCAGGGCCGGCCGATGTACGTCGAGCGGGAGATCGAAGGCAACACCGTGGAGGCGGCGATCCAGTACAACGGCACCTTTGCCGAACATGTGCTCGCCTACGCCAACAACATCAACACGGTGGAGGGGGGGAGCCACCTCACCGGCCTGCGCGCCGCCCTCACGGCAACTCTGAACCGGTACGCCCGCAAGGCGTCCATTCTCAAGGAGAACGATCAGAACCTCAGTGGCGACGACGTCCGGGAGGGGCTCACCGCGGTCCTGTCGGTGAAGTTGCAGGAACCGCAATTCGAGGGCCAGACCAAGACCAAGCTGGGCAACTCGGAGATCGCGGGGCAGGTTTCCACGGTGGTTTCGGAAGCCCTCAACCAGTATCTTGAGGAGAATCCGGCGGACGCCAAGCGGATCATCGAGAAGTCGCTGACAGCGGCGCGCGCCAGGGCCGCTGCGGTCAGGGCCCGGGAGCTGGTGCAGCGCAAGTCGCTGCTGGAGTCGGCGACGCTGCCGGGCAAGCTTGCCGATTGCTCCGAGCGGGACCCCGACCTCTGCGAGATCTTCATAGTCGAGGGAGACTCCGCCGGTGGCACTGCCAAGGGGGGGCGGGATCGACGCTACCAGGCAATCCTGCCCCTGCGAGGGAAGATCCTCAACGTCGAGAAGGCCCGCGAGGACAAGATCCTCCAGCATGAGGAGATCCGCAACCTCATCACCGCCCTGGGGACCGGTGTCGGCGATCGGTTCGACATAACCAGGCTGCGCTACAACAGAGTCGTCCTGATGGCGGACGCGGACGAGGACGGGTCCCACATCCGCACCCTGCTGCTCACCTTCTTCTGGCGCCATCTTCAGTCCGTGATCAACGACGGGCACCTGTTCATCGCCCAGCCGCCGCTATTCCGGCTGACCCTGGGCAAGCGGGTGCGTTGGTGTTACAGCGAGGAGGAGTTCCGGGACGCGGTCAAGGAGATGGGCTCGAAGGTCAAGGTGCAGCGCTACAAGGGGCTCGGCGAGATGACCGCCGAGCAGCTTTGGGACACGACCCTGGATCCCGAGCACCGCGTTCTGCTCAAGGTCGAAGTCGAGGACGCGATTCACGCCGACGACATCTTCGACAGGCTGATGGGCGTCGCGGTCGAGCCCCGCAAGCGTTTCATCCAGGCCTATGCCAAGACGGTCCGGACGTTGGACGTTTGAGCAGGAGCGCACCGTCCCTGGCGGTGGACGCGATGGGTGGGGACCGGGCTCCCGAGGAGCTGGTCGCGGGCAGCCTGCTCGCGCTGGCGGAGGATGCCGATCTGCGCCTGGTGCTGGTGGGCGAGAGCAACCGGCTCCTGCCGCTGGTGGGGGCCGCGAACGCGGCCCGGAGGCTCAGCCTCGAAGAGGCCGACTCCGTGATCGCGATGGATGCCCATCCCGCCCAGGCGGTGCGAGCCCAGCCGCACTCCTCGGTCAACGTGGCGGTGGATCTGGTCGCGCAGGGAAGGGCGGACGCCTGTTTCTCGGCGGGGAACAGCGGGGCCGCCATGGCCGCCGCTCTGCTGCGCCTGCACCGCCAGCCCGGGGTGGCGAGGCCCGCGATCGCGACGCCCCTGCCGACCCCATCCGGGACCACGCTGCTGGTGGATGCCGGTGCCCAGGTGGAATGCCGCCCCGAGTGGCTGGCCCAGTTCTCCGCCATGGGCAGCGCCTACGTGGCCCGGGTGATGGGAGTCACGCGCCCCCGGGTTGGCCTGCTCAGCAATGGCGAGGAGAGCTCAAAGGGCAACTCCCTGGTCCAGGCGGCCCACCGGCTCATCTCAGAACTTGACCTGAACTACGTCGGGCCGGTGGAGGGACGGGAACTGCTCAGCGGCAACGTCGACGTCGTGGTGTGCGACGGATTCGTGGGCAACGTGGCGTTGAAGACCGCCGAGGGGGTTGCCGAGGCGATCATGGCGGCCATGCGCCAGGAGGCGGGTGCGGATTTGCGCTCGCGACTCGGCGCGGTGCTGCTGCTGCCCGGCCTGCGGCGGATGCGGGCCCGGCTGGACTGGCGCTCGGTCGGTGCGGCGCCGCTTCTCGGGGTTCGGGGCCTGGTCTTCATCGGGCACGGACGCTCCGACGCGGCCGCGGTGGCGAGCGCTCTTAGGGTGGCGGCCCAGGCGGTCCGGTCCGGGGCCGGCGCCGGTCTGGTTCAGGGGCTGGGGCCGGCCCAGCAACCGTTGGAGGGGTGACAGGTGGCCATTGAAATGGGCGGGGGAGCGGGGCAGACCAGGGGGGTCGAACTGGTCACCGAGATGAGGGAGTCGTACCTCGTCTACGCTATGAGCGTCATCGTGGCGCGGGCCCTGCCGGACGTCAGGGACGGCCTCAAACCGGTGCAGCGACGGATCCTCTACGCCATGCAGGAGCAGGGGATGACCCCCGGCGCCTCCCATCAGAAGTGCGCTGCCATCGTGGGGGAGGTCCTCAAGAACTACCACCCCCACGGTGACATCTCGGTCTACGACACCCTGGTGCGCCTGGCCCAGCCCTGGGTCATGCGCTACCCACTGGTGGACGGGCAGGGCAATTTCGGGTCCCCCGAAGGAGATCCCGCTGCCGCCTACCGCTACACCGAGGCCCGTATGGCCCCGATCGCGGCCGAGATGGTCGCGGACATCGAGAAGGAGACGGTCGACTTCGTCGACAACTACTCGGCCAGCACGAAGGAGCCCTCGGTGCTGCCCGCGGCGCTGCCAAACCTCCTGGTCAACGGGGCGGCCGGGATCGCGGTGGGGATGGCGACCAGCATCCCGCCGCACAACCTGAGCGAGGTCTGCGACGGACTGGTGCGGCTGATCGACAGTCCCGAGGCCGACACCGAGGAGCTGATGAAGCTGATCCCGGGCCCCGACTTCCCGACCGGCGGCATCGTTTATGGCAAGGACATTCCCCAGGTGTATGGCACCGGCCACGGCAGGGTGGTGCAGCGGGCACGGGTGGCCTTCGAGGAGTCCAAGTCCGGCCGGGAGCAGATCATAGTCACCCAGCTGCCCTACCAGGTGAACCCGAGCCGAGTGCTGCAGACGATCGCCGAACTCGTCAATGAGCGCAAGCTGGAGGGGATCGCCGACATCCGCAACGAGACGGGCCGGCGCGAGGGCACTCGCCTGGTCATCGAATTGAAACGGGATGCCCGCCCCTACACCGTTCTGAACAACCTCTACAAGCACACCCAGCTCCAGTCCACCTTCACCTGCATACTGCTGGCGCTGGTGGACGGACGACCCCAGGTGCTCTCCCTCAGGGCGATGCTGCTGCACTACCTGGAGTACCGCCGCGAGGTGGTCGAGCGACGCACTCGCCACGACCTAGAGCGGGCCAGGGAGAGGGCCCACATCGTCGAGGGTCTTCGCATCTGTCTGCAGAACCTGGACGAGGTCATCCGCCTGATCCGGGCCGCGCCGGACGAGGCCACGGCTCAGCGCCAGATGGAGGAGCGTTTCAACCTCTCCGACCGGCAGAGCAAGGCGATCGTGGACATGAGGCTCGGCCGGCTGACCCGTTTGGAACGGGACCGGCTGGAGGAGGAGCACGCCGAGCTCATGCTGAGGATCGCGGGGCTCGAGGAGATCCTGTCCAGCCGCGAGAACCTGATGGCGGTGGTGCGCGAGGAGCTGGTGGCGTTGCGCAAGAAGTACGGCGATGCGCGCCGTACCGAGATCAGCCACGGTGACATCGAGCTCAATGAGGAGGACCTGATCCCCAAGGAGCAGGTGGTCGTAACCCTCACCCACAGGGGCTATATCAAGCGCACCCCGATCAGCGACTATCGCTCCCAGAGGCGGGGTGGCAAGGGGGTTATGGGCGCCAAGCGGGTCGGCGAGGAGGACTACGTCGAATTCCTGCGGGTGGCGTCAACGCACTCAGACATGCTCTTCTTCACGAACAAGGGAAGGGTGTTCCGGCTTCGGACCCACGAGATCCCCGACGTGAGCCGCCAGGCCAAGGGGACCGCCGCGATCAACCTGCTGGAGATGGACCAGGGCGAGAGGGTGACCTCGATGCTGTCCGTGGACGGGTACTCAGACGAGTCCTACATGGTGATGGCCACCCTCCGGGGGCACATCAAGAAGACCCCGGCCGCAGCCTACGCCTCGGTGCGTCGCAATGGCCTGATCGCCATGAATCTCAGTGAGGGCGACGAGCTGGACTGGGTCAAGGTCAGCACCGGCGGGGATCACATCCTCCTGGTCACCAGGATGGGCAAGGCGCTGCGCTTTCACGAGCGTGAGGTGCGGCCCATGGGGCGCGACACCCAGGGGGTCACCGCCGTCCGTCTGCGGCCCGGCGACTCGGTCGCGGGGATGGACATAGTCGTCGAGGGAGGCCACGTGCTGGTGGTGACGGCCCGTGGTTTCGGGAAACTGACCCCGGTCTCCGAATACCCGGTCAAGGGAAGGGCGATCCAGGGGGTTTACACACTCGATCAGAATGCGATCTCGAAGGTCGGCGAGATTGTGGGGGCTCGGATGGTGGAGAGCCTGGAGGGTGAGCTCATGCTGATCAGCACCAAGGGCCAGATCATCCGCATGCCACTTGACGGAGTGCGGATCAGCAGCCGCCAGACCAGGGGCGTGATCCTGATGCGTCTGGACGAGGGTGACGCGATCGGCTCGATCGCCGGCATCGCCGCCCCCGGCGACCTCGAGGAGCAGTAGGCCACTCTGAGGGGATGCGGGTGGCTCCCAGGATCCTCAGATAGCCTCCTGAGAGCCCCATGACCCACATCCTCTTTCAGCTCACGCACCTTCCCCCCCTGGGGGTCTACGCCTTCGTCCTGCTGTGGCTGGCGGGGGAATCGGTCGGGCTGCCCCTGCCCGATGAGGCCATTCTGCTGACGCTTGGTTTCCTCGCCCACAGGGGGTCGGTCTCGCTGCTTCCCCTCATCCTGTGCGCCGTGGCGGGATCGGCCATAGGGGCGGCCATCTCATACCAGATCGGATACGCGCTCGGCCGGCCCGTGGTGATCCGGATCGCGGCCAGGGTTCGGATCTCCGAGACGAGACTCGACGACGCCGCAACCTGGGTCAGGCGGCGAGGCGCGATCGGGGTGTTCCTGACCCGTGTCATCCCCTTCGCCCGCAATCTTGCCTCGTACGCCGCCGGTATCGCCGCCATCCCCCCGAAGGTCTTCTACCCCGCCATGCTGCTCGGGGCGCTGGTGTGGTGCGCCACCGTGACCTCCGTCGGCGATGCCTTGGGGGCGCACTACAAGACGATTCTCCACCTGGGCTCGAAGAGCCTGCTGCCAACCCTGGGCTTGGTCGTGCTCGCGGTCGCGGTCTGGGTCGGGTGGCGGCTGTGGCGACGGCGCGGCCGCTGACGGGTCAGTCGGGCGTTTCCGGAGCGGCCACCGTGTTTCGGTTCGGATCGGCCTCGTCAAGAGCCTCGCGGATCATGAGGAGGCGGCAGTGGACGCGGTTGAGAAGCTCCTCACCATTGCGGTCGAGGACGAACTCCCCGAACCTCTGGGGGCTGCCCAGCCCCACGACCACCAGGTCGGCCCCCCACCGCTTGGCCTCGTCGACCACGGCGGGCCCGGCCTCCCGGGCCTGCAGGACCGTGGTCTCGATCTTGGTGCCCAGCTTCTGGGCAAGCTGCTCCATCTCGCCCAGGAGCTCTTCCGCCTCTCCCAGCTCCGGCTCCAGGTTGACGGTTAGGGGTAGGTGCCGGGGCACCTCCAGAACCGTTATCACAAGGATCTCTGCCCGGGCCGGCCGAGCCAGGCGGCAGGCGGCCCGCAGGGCGTCGCCGTCGACCGGGTCTCCCTTCACAGGGACAACGATCCGGCGAGGGCCCAAGACCCCCAGACGATCGGGAGCCGTTGTCGTAGCGGAGCGGAAGAAGCGTGATGCCATTGGCCCCCCATTGTGGCGCGCCGTGGCTCTCTGCGGCATCGCGCCATGGTCCGAGGCCCGGGAGCACGCCACGGGACGTCGCCCACGGTGACTGCCAGCCGGCCACAGGCCAGGTAGAGCCCCCGTTGCGCAGAGGGTCGTCATTCGCCTCTTGATCCCGCTTGGCATCCGCCACGTCGACATGCTGGCAGCTCCGGCTCGGATCGAGATTCCGGCGGCCCCTGGGCCCTGGGGCCACGCCCTCGCGGCTCCGATCCGTGCTCACTTGGTCTAGCAGGCACTGGACTCAGGGCACGGGCCCGCGGCGGATGGCACGCACCCCAGCAGCGATGTGCATGGGGGTGCCTGCCATCGGCTCCGCCGGCTGCGGCCCTCACCCGGCGAGCCCTGGAGCGGGCAGGCTTACTCAGATGGGGGAGGGCTGATAAGGTGCTTCTCTTGAGCGTGGGAGTTGTGGCGGCGGCAGCGACAAGCAACCCGGTGCTCCCCGCCGTGGGCAGCCTGGCTCTGGGGCTTGTCGTCCTGGTGTTCCTGCTATATCGGCAGCTTCGTCCCCGGACCGTGCGTGCCAGCCCCATCCTCCCCGTGGCCCTGCTGGTGGTGGGGCTGGCGGAGCTGAACGGATATGCCCAGGCACACCCGCTGACCGGGACCCAGGGCGGCCTTTTGGCGCTGAGCCTGATCGTCTTCGCGATCGGACTCGGAGCGGTGCGCGCGTGGACGGTTCGCCTCTTCGTCCAGGGCAGCCGGCTCATGCGTCAGGGGACGTGGATCACAGCTGGGATCTGGGTGGTGGCGGTGGCGCTGCACCTGGCGGTGGATGGAACCAACGGCGTGGGCGGGGCCAGTCTGCTTCTGTATCTGGGATTGACGCTGGGGACCCAGCAGTTAGTCGTGCAGTGGCGGGCGCGCACCACGGTGCGAAGGATGCTTGGGGGAGTCCCGCAGGACGTGGTCCAGTCCGATGGCGGGACGCCCGCTCCACCGGAGTGACGGCATCCCCCGGTCATCGCCACCGCCGCGGCCGCCTGGCACCTTGCGACCTGGGCTCCAGCGCCCCACACCCCGGGGCGCGCCAGGTCCCGCTGACCGCTGCCTCATGGGAGCCTCTGATTCGGCGCATAGCACGCTCGCGAGTCGGGCGGGCTATGGGCCTGAGCTCCTGGTTGAGATTAGGCTCAGGACCCTTGCAATCCTCCCGCCTCTATCACGAATTCGAGCTTCGGCCGCGAGAGCAGGTATCCGGCTACCGATACGCCGACCACGCCCATGGCCAGCAGTGAGGGGACGTATCCGAAAGCGCCGATGAGCAGGGCCCCCAAGCCGATGGAGGCTGTTTGGAATCCACCGAACAGCAGGCCGAAGGCGGCATTCACACGACCTTGGAGGCTGAGAGGAGTCCGCCTCTGGAGGAGCGTGTCAGCTCCGACGATCATCCAGGGAAGGCCGGCCCCCACGACCACCGCCGCCACGACCACGACCACCATCGGCGCCACTCCCTGGACATAGGCGGGGACCACGCAGATGGCTGAGCCTATGGCTATCGTCAGGATCCCGAGCGCGGTCAACCGGGTCTCGCTGAGCCGGCGCATGATCGGAGCGGCCGAGAGTCCCCCCGCGACGGCCCCGATCCCCTGAACGGAGATGAGCACTCCCACGAACGTCGCCGGTCGATGCAGGCCATCTGTGACCACGGCGAAGAAGGCGGTCTCCAGGAATCCGATGACCGCCACCACCGGCACCAGGGCCAGGAGGATCTGTCGGAGCGCCGGGACGCTCCAGAGGTGCCGGAACCCGCCCGTGACTTCAGCCAGCCAGCGCTGGCCCGAGCGGGTGGGAGCTGGCTCCGAGACCCGGAGCCAGACCAGGGCTCCCATGGCGATGAGGTAGGTGGCCGCGTCCAGCTCCGCCACCACCGGTCCTCCGGCGACAGCGAAGAGCCCCGCGCCAATCAGTGGCGTGAGCAGCCGAAGCCCCTCCGCCATGGTGTTCAGGAACCCGTTGGCCTCACCGAGCAGCTCGCCGTCGACGATGGTCACCAGGAGTGCCGACTTGGCCGCGCTGATCACGGTCCCGATCGAGCCGTATGCCACCATCACCAGCCAGATGAGCCACACCTGCTGGCGGCCGTGCACCAGCACCAGGAGCAGCACGGTGGCTGCTACCGCCGCCTGGCACGCGATCAGGAGCGGTTTGCGGCGCACCCTGTCGGCAAGGAGACCCGCCAGAGGAGACACCACGATCGAGGGGAGCAGCAAGAAGAAGAACGTGAGACCCGCCTCGGCGTTGCTGCCGGTGAGCACCCTCACCCAGATGCCGGCCGCCAGAAGCAGGAAGCGGTCCCCAAAGGTGGAGAGGACAGACTGGAGCAGGAAGAGCCTGGTCGGGCTCTCTTGAAGGAGGCGCCGCACCTCAGGAGGACCCGGGATGGCCCGGGGATCCGAGAAGGCCAAGGCTCTCCATGTCAACCGGAAATATGAACTGCAAAACCTCGACCGCCCGGGATCCCTCCGGCCGCGACCCGCGATCGGTGAGGCGTGCCTGGTAGCGCATCAGGACAGCGGCCAGCTCGATCTCCATCTGTTCCAGCTCGTCTGGCGTCACCCAGAGGACGTATTGGTTCTCGCTGGCCAAGTCTCGCCAGGGCTTGGGGTACGTGGCCCGGGTGTCACGCCACGCCTGCAGCCTGCTGAGATGCCGGTCCCGGAACATCCGCTGCAGCGCCTGCGCAGCCAGATCCGTCGCTGGATCTGCTCCCTCCATGTCCATCGTCATCCCAGCCGAGGTGATCTTCCACGGTCGGTTGCGCCCGGGACCCATGCCGGCCTCCTCGACGAACCCGTACCTGGCCAGCTGGCGCAGATGGAATGAGCAGGTCGTGGGGCTCTCTCCCAGGCGCTCTGCCGCCTCGGTGGCGGTGAGGGGCCCATCAATCACCAGAAGCTCGATCAGGGAGATGCGAACGGGGTGGGCCAGGGCCCGCATGGTCTGGGTGTCGCTGAGGCGGCGCAGCGAGGCTAATGGGTGATCGGGAGACGGCTTCGGCACGATTCGAGAGTAGTCTCTCGAGAGCTTATTGTCAATACAATGCTCTCATTGCCGGCCACGCCTCCCAGAGGGTTCGAGAGCCGTTCACGGATTACACGACATGGCCGCATGAACGGATGCTCACGTGCGGTGGGGTTCCAGGGTGAAGCTCGGTGATCGGACAGGCCAGCATGGCATTCACCCCGGCACCCTCCAGAGGTGGTTCGAGCCCGGCAGACGAGCCGTCCCAGCTCGCCGTCTGCCTTCCGGCACCGTCGTGGTGGAGGGGGCGTTCCCCGCAGGCCGGCAAGGTGGCGCGGTTCGCCCCGGTTGCGTCGCATGACCAGCGCTCGGACCTCGATCGGCCGCGGGGATGGTGGGAGGAGTCGGCCAGCCACGATTCGGCGGCCGACATGACCGTCGCCGAGGTTGGCTCGGGAATGAATGGCGCCCGGCCCAAGCGGCTCCGGTTGCTGGCCGATGGCCGGGTCGGCACCATCGTGGCGGAGCACAGGAAACGGTCGGCCAGGCTGGCTTCGGGGCACATTGAGTCAGCCCTGCGCGCCCGCCACGCGGGCACCCCCACCGCCCCCTTGCCCTCGGCGATCACCGGGCGCAAGGAGTGGAACAGCGGGAGCCCGGAGCGAAACCGCCGGGCGGTGCCCAGTTCATGTTGGACCGTTGATCCTTGCAGAGGTTGGGCCAGCGGGCCGGTCACCAGCTCAGGCTCCTGACTCTGCTGGAGATGGGCGCTATCACCCAGCTCAGTCCAGAGGGGCAGACAGGCGCCGAGCTGGCCAGGACCCTGGATCATCTACCTCATCGCTCGCGCCGATGAAGTCACCCAGATTCTGCTGCGCATTCAAGCGGTCCGCTTAGGGGCGCGGTGGGCCGGCGTGGACCCTGAGCACCGGGACCGGTGCTGGAGCCGATGAGACGCGCGGCGTTGACCTCGAGCGCACCACCCCATGCGTCAGTCGGCAGTTCCTCCCCGGGACTTCAACACCCAGCCGGCCGACTATGCCATCTGCGCGGTCTGACCGCCCCCGCAGGCCCGGTGGTCTATTGGAGCATCGGGCCCAGGCCCGACCCGCCGTCTTTAGCTCTGGCGCTCATTCAGCTGGAGGGCAGGCGGAAACCCTGGGCCAGGGGCCATTCTCGCTTCGGTACGGTCCCGGACCGACCAGACCGGCCTCCGACTGCTGCAATGGGCACTGGTCATTGGGAAAGGAGTGGTACTGTGCGGCATCCAGGACACGCTGGGCGAGGAACCGAGCGCTGGCTGGGCTCAGCCCCAACAAGTGTTTTGCCGGCGGCCGCCATGAATTACGGCGCCGTCGGATGTTCCGAGACTGCTGTTGTGGACCCAATGGGCATGCGTGGCCCGCAGCCCCGGCCAGGTCGCTCCATGGCGGGCGCGGTGTCGACCACCGGCGTGGGCCGAAGCGTCAGGTGTCCTCCCCCTGGCGGCCGCTGTGGCCGCCAGTTCTGGGACCCCCAGACGCTGCCGCCAGGACCCCCATGGTTTGAGATGACGGTGATCGGGGACGGGGCGTCGAGGCGCAGGTGGCCGTTGGCACACTTCTATCGCAGCGCGCGAGCCGATCCCAACGGGGCGACTGTGGATGAATGACGGGCAAGCATTCGAAGTAGTCGATCAAGTCCATGGCTTCGCCGCCTGCCGAGAGGACCGGCAGCCGCGGCCCGCCGTGCGTGCGCTGGACCGTCGGCGGGTGCGTCGGTGCTTGACAGCGATCGACGACTGTTTGGACTTCCTGGAGCTCCTGCATGTTCGCGATCAGACCCCGCCCGCGCGATCCGCCTGTGGAGCCGTGATCGAGGCGCTGGTAACACGGGGAATCGGACCCCCGCCAGCGGTGCGGGGCGCTCTGGACACGTACGCTCTGCACGAGGCGCTGCTGGACTGGCAGGAGTTTGTGCTTGAAGATTTGTTGCGCCTCGGGCAGCGGCCTCTGCCGTGACGGGCTCGGGCCGATGGCTCATCATCGGGCGCAGGCGGAACCTCAGATTTTCGCCGCGCGCTGAGATCAACGGTCGGCGGACCCAAACCCAACCGGTTTTGGGGTCTGGACAGGCGGTTGGGGGTGGGCCCCGCTCTGACGGTCAGCCCGGAGCGTAGCTGGCGCCGCCCGGTCCCCCATGGGCACCAGCCCAGAGTGCTTACCCCTCCAGAGTTCGGGCCCGGTGGCGGTGGTCCACCAGCGAGCGCGCGGTCAGCAGGAGCCAGACGCGGAGACTGACCCTTCCGGGGTCGAGCCAGGGGGCGATCCGCCACAGGCGGCAGAAGACCTCTGCCACCACCGCCTCGGTGGTGGCTTTGTCATGTCCCAGAGCCAAGAGGTCGCCCATGACGGTGCTGGCGTAGCGATCGTACACAACGGTCAGGGCGTCGATGTCACGGCCCGCCAGCCCGCCCGCCAAGAGGCGGTCGGCATGCTTTGTGGACAGGGCCCCATACAGGGAGCGGCGACAGGGCGCCGGTCCCGGTTCGAACGGTGCCATCCCCGGTACCTTCGGGCCGGGCGATCGCCCTGTCGCCATGCCTTCAGGGTGGCTCTGGGCTGGGTTCATCAGAGCGGACCATCGGCCGTCCGCGGCGAGGATTCCTCAGTCTTTCGGGCGGACGCCTGGTCGTCCGTCGCAGGGGCCGGGCCCAGAGCCCGATCGCGGTCACCAAGTTGGGACATCGCCAGCGTGATCGCGATGAGCTTGGATGGTTCCAGCTGACCGAGCAGCCGCTCCAGCCCCTCCTCCAAGTCTTGCCGAGACCGGGTGGCGAGGGCTTGACCGGCCTCGGTTACGACGACCCGCACCAGGCGCCGGTCAAAGGCGTCGCGCTCACGCGATATCGCCCCCGCCGCAAGAAGGCGATCCACCAGGGCGGTCGCAGAGGACTCGGTGACCCTGAGTGCTCGTGCGAGCTGGCTCATTGTGATCCCGTCCTGGCCGATGCAGTCGAGGGCATTCAGCTGGCCGGCAGTCAGACCTGGGAGAGCGGACCGCGACGACGTGGGTCCGGGGAACGCCTGCCGCACCAGGTCCATCCACAGACTCAACATCTGGCTGGTGGCTCCGGCCATGGGCGAGGGCGGCCCGAAGCCACCAGCCCCGGGCGCGGGGTGAAACCCGCTCTCGTCGTCAGCGCCACCATTTGGTGGTGGGATCGGCAGGTCACCGACCGCCGATGGGCCACCGCCTCTGCCACTTCTCAATACCAGCAGGAAGCCTCCGATTGAGCGCAAGCCAGCTGCCGACTACGAAGCTCAGAGCTTGCCTGAGGAGCCTCGTTGAAGTTAGGATGACAGACAAGGGCGGCGGTGTCTGTTCTCCACCGTACGGACTTGGCGAATGATCAGGGCGACCGATGGGGTGGGTGGCGGAGGCTAGGGTTGGCGGTACGATCAGGCGATCCCAATGGCTTGGATCTCGGGATCCAGAACAGGCTGTTGGCCCGGCTCCCGGACGATGACAGGCTCCGGCTCGAGGAGCAGATGGTGCCGCACTTCCTGCGCCTCAAGACCATCCTTTTCGAGCCTGGGGAGATAGTTGATGCCGTCCACTTCCCCCTGGATGGGGTGGTCTCCCTGGTCGCTCCGATGGAGGATGGCAACATCGTGGAAGTGGCCACGGTGGGCAACGAGGGGGTGGTGGGAGTCCCCACCATCCTCGGCGGCAGCCTCCGGGTGAGGGCGATCTCGCAGGTCGCCGGCCGAGCCCTCACCATGTCGGTCACCTCCTTCCAGCACGAGTTGGACACCAGCCCGCCCCTGGCAAGAGTGATGCAGAGCTATGTGCTGGCGCTGTTTGGACAGATTTCCCAGGCAGCCGCCTGCAACCGCCTCCACTCCACCGAGGAGCGACTCAGTCGCTGGCTGCTGATGAGCCACGACCGAGTCGGCAAGGATGACTTTCCGATCACCCAGGAATTCCTGGGTCAAATGCTGGGGGCCAGGCGGGCAACCGTCACTCTGTCGGCTGGACTCCTGCAGCGCGCTGGTCTCATCCGCTACCACCGCGGCCATGTGCAGATACTCGACCGAGGCGGGCTGGAAGCGACCTCCTGCGAGTGCTACCAGGTGATCCGGGACGAGCTGGCCGCGGTTGGCTTGGCACCCTTCACGGTCCCCTGAGCCACCAGTACAAGAGGTGCCTTGGCAGCCCGGCCTTCCAGCCTGATCTCTTCCCAACTCGGCCCCGAGTCCGCGTCCAGAGCAAGAGAACGGTCCGGGAGTCCGAGGGACCAGAGGGAGCGTCGCACCGCCCCTGGTTCATACTTGGGACAAGCGCCCCTCTGCCACGTTCGGACCCGGCCAGGATGATGTAGCCGTCCTGGGCGACGATCGCCGCGGCGAGGCTGAGGTTGGCGGGAAGTCCCCTAATGGCCGACCAGCCGGAGCGTTGCCGGTGCATGAAGAGCGGCGCCGTCCCTTGCGGAGTTGGCGCCCCGATGACCGGCGTCGGGCAAAGCCCTCTCCAGATCACCTCAGGCAAGGGAAGGCCACATAGACCTCCCCGTTGGAGCTGGAGTTCAGGCAGTCGTGGGTCGAGGGACCCCTCCTGGGAAGAAGGGTTGCGATCCACGACCCGGAAGCGACGGGTCCCGACGCTTCCCACCGGGTGACGGCGGTCCCCGCCTGATCGACGCCGAGGCCCATCACCCGCCCATCACTCATGAGGCAGGGCTGGCCTGGCCTCAACCGGGCCGTCGGCCTGAGGGAGGGACATTCGCGCCATGCCCCTGCTACGAAAGGGGCCGGGGGGACGAGCCCGCGCGCATCACCCAGACCGGGGTGCCCTCGCTGGTGGGGCAAGCGCTCAGGGTGCTGGTCACGGTCACGGCTATACTCCGTGGCGTGAGGGTCCTGATCGTGGGCTGCGGCAGGGTGGGTGCCCGTCTCGCCTTGGACCTTGCCGCGGAGGGTCACCAGGTGACGGTGGTGGACGGCTCTAGGCAGGCTTTTGACCGTCTGGGCGCGAACTTCAAAGGCCGAATGGTATTGGGCAACGGCACCGACCAGCATGTGCTGGAGGAGGCTGGGGCGGCTGAGACGGATTGGTTCATCTCGGTGACCAACGGGGACAATCGCAACATCATGAGCGCCCAGGTCGCTCGAGCAATCTTCAAGATCCCCCGGGTCATGACCAGGATCTACGATCCCATCCGCGAGAGGGTGTATCGGGAGATGGGGCTTTACACCTACTGTCCGACCGTGGTCGGGGCCGCCATAGCCAAGACCTTCTTCGAGGAGGGGCCGGAGGCGGCTGACCGCGCCCGCGCCGCCGTGACCGTGTCGGAGGCGGCGAATGGCTGAGCGGCCAGCCTACGTGATAGTGGTCGGGGGTGGCAAGGTGGGTTTCTATTTGACCCACCGCCTCCTCAAGGCAGGATACGAGGTGGCCCTGATCGAGAAGGACCGTATCCGAGCTTCCTCCATCTCGGCCCAGTTGGGAAGCTGCGCCTGTCTGGTTGGAGATGGCGACGAGATGGCATTCCTGGCCACCAGCGGCATCGAGCGGGCGGATGTGCTGGCGGCGGTCACCGGTGACGACGAGGACAACCTGGTGGCATGCCAGCTGGCGAAGCTCAACTTCAAGGTTCCCCACACCATAGCCCGGGTCAACAACCCAAGCAACGTGCAACTCTTCCAGAAGCTGGGCGTCGACATCGCGGTGTCGGCGACCGAGCTCATCTTGAACCAGATCGACAGCGCCCTGGTCAACAGCACCGACATCGAGCGCATGCTCATGGAGGGCACCGACCGGGCCGTCGTGCGCATCACCATCCCGATGGGGGAGGCCATCGGCCGCCGTCCTTCCGAGCTGCCGGCGTTCGCGGGCGAGAGGGTGCTGCTGATGGTTCGGGACGGACAGGTGGTCGAGCCGGACTCACCGCTCGCGGTGGGAGATCAGATCCTGATCTTCACCGGCCGCCCGAGCTCTGACTTCTTGCTCGGGGCCCCGACCGAACTGGCCACGGTCAGCCCCTGAGCCCTTCGCGGCCCAGATCCGAGTAGCCCTGCCAGAGCCTGCCCAGGGTCTGCATTCCCCGGAACAGCTGGCCCAGGTCGACCCTCTCGTTGGGGGCATGGATGTGGTCCTCCGGGAGCCCCACGCCGAGCAGAACGCAGGGCACGTCGAGCAGCTCGGCGATGGTGGCCACGGGGGGGATGCTCCCACCCTCCCTGATGTAGGACGGCCTTCGGCCCCACACCGCGGTCAGGGCGTCGGCTGCCGCGTCCACCGCTGGATGGGATGCCGGGGTGAGAACCCAGCGGCCGTCGTGGATCAGGTCGAACTCGACCGCCACTCCCTGTGGGGCGGTCGTCCGCAGATGGTTGGCGACGAGGCGGGTCACCTCCGCGGCGTCCTGATCCGGGACCAGACGCGAGGAGAGCTTCGCTCCTGCCCGTGCCGGGATGACCGTCTTAGCCCCCTCGCCCTGATATCCACCCCAGATTCCGCAGATCTCCAGCGTTGGCCGGGTGGTCCTTCGCTCCATCAGGGTGTAGCCGGCCTCTCCGCCCGCCACAGCGCCCACCGATTGCAGGAACGTTTCCTCGTCGAAGGGCACCCGGGCCAGCTCCGCTCTCTCTTCCCCAGAGAGGTCGCGAACCTGGTCGTAGAACCCCGGCACCGTGACCCTGCCGGAATCGTCGTGGAGGCCGGCCAGCATCTGGCAGAGGACCGCGACGGGGTTGAGGACCGCGCCGCCGTACACGCCGGAGTGGAGGTCCGTGTCGGAGGTTCTGACCCTCACCTCCCAGTAGGCCATCCCCCGGAGAGCGATGGTGAGAGCCGGCTGTGTTCTGGAGAGCATGCCCGTGTCGCTGATGACCGCCACATCGGCAGCGAGCTGCCCGAGGTGCTCCCTGAAGAGGGATTCGAAGTGCTCCGAGCCGTTCTCCTCCTCGCCCTCGGCGATGAGCTTTAGATTGACCGGGAGGCGGCCCTGCGCGTCGAGAATACCCCGCACCGCCTCCAGGTGCATCAGGATGTGGCCCTTGTCATCCGCCGTGCCTCGGCCCAGGAGAAGCCCGTCGCGTTCGAGAGGTTGAAAGGGAGCTGCCTCCCACTCCTCCACGGGGTCGACCGGTTGCACGTCATGGTGCCCGTAGACCAGCACCGTCGGCAGCGAGGAATCCTCCAGCCGCTCTGCGAATACGGCGGGGTGCCCCTTGGTCGGCCAGATCTCGACCCTGGTCATCCCGCATCCCAGCGCGTACTCCCTCAGGAACTCCGCTGACCGCTGGACGTCCGAGGCGCGACCCGGGTCAGTGCTTATCGAGGGGATCTCCACCCAACGTTTCAACCCCTCGACGAGGGCGCGCTCCCGTGCCGCTATCGCAGCGGCAACCTCCTCCCTGCCGCCACTCACCGGCCAGGGCCCAGCCGCGTGGCTCGACCCCGGCCGGCGCGGTGCCGGATCAGGCTGCCTTCCCGATCTTGAAGATCTTGGTGCCGCAGACCGGGCAGGTGCCGGTGGTGGCCGGCTTGCCGTTCTTCAGCTGGGTAGGCTGGGGGTTGGAGATCTCCCTCGCCGTCTTGCACTTCATGCAGAAGCCGGTTACGGCCATATCAGTACCCCTCCGCTGGACTTGGGACCCGAACTCAGGCGCCGGGCGAACAGCCGCATTGTATTGGGCCTCCCCATCTGCCGCAAGGTCAGAGTTGGCGCGGGCCGCCCCCAGGGGCTTTCCAGAGGGCCGCCCGGGGCGGCCAGGAGAGGGCTCACGGGCGGCCGCCTGCCTCAGCGGCGGCCCGTCTGCTCAGCCAGCCGTGCATCCCGGCCGCGTTCGAAGTGAAGCCGTTGAGGGTGTCCACAACGGGCTGGCGCGAAGGCTCATCAGCCGGCTCGAAGACCCGTTCCAGCAGAGCGCGCTCGATGTGGTCGACCGTGGGGTCCTCGGCAAAAGCGGTCTCGGCCACCGCGCACCAGCGCCGCATGGTGGCCTCCGCCTCGTGGAGGACCTCCTGGGGCTCGCCAGCGGGACCGAAATGGGTGAGAACCACCTGGGCGGGCTTGAGGTCGGCGAATTTGTGGAGCGACCCGATGGCCAGATCGAGGTCGAAGTCGTCCGGAGGCATGGCCGGGCGCAGGGGTCCACCGCCAGGGACCTTGACCCCGACCGCGTCGCCCACCAGGAGCACGCCGGTCGAGTCGTCGAAGATGGCGATGTGGTGCTTTGCGTGGCCGGGGGAGTGCACCAGGGTGAGCTTGCGCCCCCCGAGATCCAACACCTGCATGTCCTCGGCGCCGACCAGGCTATCCCGGTCGACCGAGGTCATCCCCCCGTAGAGGGAATCCAGGCGGTCCCCGTACACCTGCCCGGCGGCGGCCACCAGCCGGGTCGGGTCGGCCAGGTGGCGCAGCCCCCGGGGATGGCAGATCACCCGGGCGCCCGGATACCGCAGCGCGACCTCGCCTACCGCTCCGCCGTGGTCGAGGTGGATGTGGGTCAGCACGACGTAGGCCAGATCCTTGGTGTCGAGTCCCCTGGCGGCAAGCGCCGCGAGCACTCTGCCGGCGTCCCTTTGGGGCCCGGTCTCGACCAGGCAGGGGCGCTCCCCCTCGATGAGAAAGACCGAATTCAACTCGGTCCAGCCGCCCAGCTCTGTGTCTATCTGCCAAATCCCCGGCGCGATCAGGCGGTCCACGGCTAACTCCTCCAAGTCCTGGCTCCACTTCTGCAAACAGCTTGCTCGGCCCTCTGGAGTTTAGATCCACCGCTGGAGGTGACTCTAAGTTTTCTCTAAGAGTGCTCCGATGGGGCTCCCGGAGCGGGCCCGTTTAGTGAGAGGCAGAGAGCATCGGCTCGGCCTGCTTTGAAGGAGCGGACTTGTACTTCACCTACCTCTGGCGGGAACTCCGCCGCCGCCGCCGCCAGGCCAGCCTGGTCGCGATCGGCCTGGCGGTCGGAGTGGGGCTGGTCGTGACCGTGGCGGCGGCCTCGAGCGGGGTCAACGCCGCCCAGGGCCAGGTGCTGCACTCGCTCTACGGTGTCGGCACGGATCTGACGGTCACCAAGGCACCGACCTTCGGATCGGGGGGGCCGTTCACCTTCGGCGGGCCGCCGACCGGTGCCAGACCGACCTCGATCTCCGGGCAGCATGTGTCATCCAGCCCCGGGCTGGCTGTCATCCCGACGGCCGACGTCGACAAGATAGCCAGGCTGAAGGGGGTCAGCGACGCGGCGGGAGGGCTGGCCCTCAATGACTTCACCTTCACCGGCCAGTTCCAGCCCGGCTCTGGTTTCGCCCCGGGGTCACCGCCCAGTGGCTCTGCGACGGGCTCAAAGACGTCGTTCCGGGCGAACGCCTTCACCATCCAGGGGGTCGCCATCTCCGCGCCAGGGCTGGGGCCGCTCAGCGGGGCGTCGGTGAGCTCCGGGAGCTACTTCTCCGGCTCCGACACCAATTCAGACGTGGCTCTGGTCGACTCCGCCTACGCCAGGCAGGAGGGCCTCAAGGTCGGGTCCGAAGTGACCATCTCAAGCACCCCGTACAAGGTGATCGGGATCGTCACCCCCGCCAGTGGCAGCTCGGGCTCGGATGTCTACGTCCCGCTCGCCCGGGCCCAGGCCCTGGCCGGTGACAAGGACGACGTCAACGCGATCTACGTGGAGGCTGCCGACAACTCCGCCATCGGATCGGTGAAGAGCGAGATCGACAAGACGATTCCATCCCTGACCGTGACCACGGCGGCGGACCTCGCCAGCCAGGTGTCCAGCTCCCTGGGGACGGCCTCGAGCCTGGCCAGCTCCCTGGGCAAGTGGCTCGCCGCGATCGTGCTGGTGGTGGCATTCGCCCTGGCGGCGATGCTGACACTCTCCTCCGTGTCCGGGCGTGTGCGGGAGTTCGGCACGCTCAAGGCGCTCGGCTGGAGGAGCCGCCGGATCGTCGCTCAGATCGTGGGCGAGGGCCTGGTGCAGGGTGTTATCGGAGCGGCGGTCGGAGTCGGGCTCGGCTTCCTGGGCGCGTTCCTGGTCGAGCGGGTCGGTGGCACCGTCAAGGTTCCGGTCGGCGCCACCACGGCCGCCCACTTCCCCGCGGCAGGGGCCGGGAGTGGGGCGTTCGGCGGCGGCCGCCCCGGCTTCCTGCATGACCTCGGCGCCGCCGCGCACACCGTCACCGTCCACCTGACCACCCCCATCTCCTGGGACGTCGTGGGGTTGGCGATCTTGCTGGCCCTGGCGGGCGGCCTGCTGGCTGGCGCCATCGGGGGCTGGAGGGTCGCCCGGCTGCGCCCCGCCGATGCTCTGAGGCGGGTGGAGTAGCCCCATGATCAATTCTCCGGGCGCGACCGGATCTCACAAGCGAGAAGGAGCGGTCCCTTGTATCAGCTGACCGATGTCTCCAAGCTCTACCGCAAGGGCAGGGCCGAGGTTAACGCCCTGCGCCGGGTGACTCTCACCGTGGAGGACGGCGAGTTTCTGACCATTCAGGGGCCCACCGGCAGCGGCAAGACCACCCTGCTGCTGCTCATGGGGGCCCTGGACCGTCCCACCTCGGGCTCCCTGATTCTCGATGGGCAGGAAACCTCAAAGCTCGGGGAGGGGCGGCTTGGCCAGCTTCGAGCTCGGACTCTGGGCTTCGTGTTCCAGAATTACAACCTGATGCCGACCCTGAGCGCGGCCGAGAACGTCCAGGCGGCCCTGGTACCCCTTGGGATCGGCGGAGACGAGGCGCGCCGGCGCTCGATGGAGGCGCTGGAAGGGGTGGGGCTGGGCGATCGGGCCGCGCACTTCCCCGCCGAGCTCTCCGGCGGCGAGCAGCAGCGGGTGGCGATCGCCCGCGCTTTGGTGAAGCAACCCAGGGTGCTTCTTGCCGACGAGCCAACGGGAAACCTCGATGAGGGCACCCGATCTGAGATCATGAGCTTGCTGCAGACGGTGCGGGCGAACCGGGAGCTGACACTGGTGATCGCGACCCACGATTCCAAGGTGGCACGCCAGGCGCCCCGGACCGCAATGGTCAACCGCGGGCAGCTCACCCTGAAGAAGAACCCTCTCAAGGGCCAGACCGCGGAAGCTTTGGAGACCTCGTGACCGTGCAAGAGATGGCGCCCCCGCTGGAGGCAGCCAAGGAGAGCCCTGAGAACGCCTATGCGGGTGGCCCTGCGCCGACCGGGAGTCGGCTCGAGCGCTCGAGGTTCGGGAGCTCCGCTTTGGTGCGTCGAGTGATGCGGTATGCCGGGACCTCGGTCGCGTCCACCGTCGCGAGCGAGCTGGTGCTGCTGGCTCTTTTCGGGTCTCACCTGGCGACGGCCGCGGAGTCGGCGGTGGCAGCGACCGTGTTGGGGGGGATGCTCTCGTACCTCCTCAGCCGCTACTGGATCTGGGCGGAGGCGGACAGGGGGCGTCCGGGCAGGCAGTTCGTCCTCTACTGGGGCATAACCGTCCTGGGCCTCCTGGCCTCCACTTGGGTGACCAGCGATGCGGCGGCACACATCGCTGGTCAGGGCGCGGGCCGAACGGCTTTGGTGGGGCTCGCCTACCTGGGCACCTACGCCGCTCTTTGGGTGGTGAAGTTCGGCCTCTACCAGAGGGTTCTGTTCCGAACTCAGACCCCGCCCGAAAGGGTGCCGGCCTGACTCGAGTGGCCGGGGCCCCAGGGTCCCGGGTGAGGCCAGATGCAGCCATATACTCAGGCGATGGCCGAAGCCGATCCTCCAACTGAGGCAGCGGGAGAGCCTGCGTCCGCACCTGGTGGGAGCGGCCCCGGGGCCCTGCCGGAGTTCCTCAACCCCGAGTCCGCCCACTACCAACCGTGGGCAGAGAAACAGATCTCCAACGCCTCCAAGGACAAGAGGCCGCTGGCCGACTACATGGCCGAGATGGAGCTGCGCCTTGGGGAATATGGAGAGCTGCCGACGCCCGGATGGGATCCCGGTCGCCAGGATCAGTTGCTGGCCAGGTTCTCCTCACCTGCGCCCGGCCGAACCAGGCGTCGTCGTCGGCGGGGCCCGGGGCCGGCGCGAGACCAGGCCCCGCAGGCGCCGCATTCCCAGCGCCCCCCCCAGCAGCGCCGGCCCAAGGCCGCACCCGTCACGGCCGCTCCCGGGACGAGCGGGACGGTCCCCGCCGGAACTGGGCCGAAGCGCCGCCGACGGCGCCGCCGTCCCAGAGGCGGGCCGACCGGCGGAGCCCCCACGGCTTGAGCCTGCCCGCGCCGGACGCGATTGGCTTCGACTACGGGAGGACCCTCGCCAGCATTTCGCATCCAGGAGCGGCTCTGGCCGCGGCCGGCCAGGCCGTGCTGACCCTGCTCCAGGTGGACAGGGCCCACCTGCCCGTGCCGGAGATGGATTTCGGCGGTCGGGTCGAGGAGGAGGTGGACCGGCTCGTGGACGATGCCCATCGCCGGGATCCCGAGCGCGAGGTGGAGATCTTCGACACCTATGGCAGGGTGCTGCGAGAACTCCTCGGCGAGACCTTCGAGGAGGGGCAGGTGCAGCTGGCCTGCGAACTCCTGCAGGAGGCGTGGGGCCAGTCGGTCAAGGCGGACCCGGAGGCGGTCGCCATCCTGCCGGTGCTGAGGCGCCAGGGCCTTCGCCTGGGCATGCTCTCCAACGCTCCATATCCAGCCAAGACCATGCGCGCCATGTTCCAGCGTCAGGGTCTGGCCCCAAGCTTCGACGCCATCGTCCTGAGCAGCGAGGTCGGCTGGCGCAAGCCCTCGCCGCAGGTGTTTCTGGCGTTGCTCTCCCGATTGGGAGTGACCGCGTCCAGGTGCTGGTTCGTCGGCGATGAGATGGAGGCGGACCTGATGGGAGCGAGATCGATGGGCATGACCGCCATCGCCGCCCCCGGAGCCGTGCCCTGGGGCGCGTACCAGCCTCAGCTCCACTCCTGGGATGAACTTCCCCGAATGGTGCGGGCGAGCCGGGTCTAGCGCTCCCCCTGCTGCGGATGGCGCTCGTACACTTGTGCTCCATGCGCGTAAGTCAGATGTTCGGCACCACTTTGAGGTCCGCTCCCGAAGGGGAGCTGGTATCCCATCAGCTGCTGCTGCGAGCGGGATACATCCAGCAGTTGGCGGCGGGGATATTCAGCCTTCTGCCCCTCGGGACAAGGTCCATGGCGAAGATCCGGACCATCCTGCGACAGGAGATGGACGCGATCGGGGGGCAGGAGATCTCGATGCCGGTGGTCCATCCCGCTGAGATCTGGCAGCGCAGCGGCCGCTGGGATAAGGTGGACGCCACCCTGGTCCGCTTTAAGGATCGTCGCGGGCGGGACATGGCGCTGGCGATGACCCATGAGGAGGTGGTGGCCGACCTCACCGCCTCCCAGGTCTCCTCGTACCGGGACCTGCCACGCATCGTCTATCAGATCCAGACCAAGTTCCGCGATGAGCCACGCTCTCGCGGGGGGCTGATCCGCACCAGAGAGTTCGTGATGAAGGACGCCTACTCCCTGGACCGGGACGAGGAGGGCCTGCGCAGGGCCTACCGGCTGCACTTCGGCGCCTACTTCCGCATCGCCTCGAGGGCGGGGCTGCCGGTGGCAGCCGTGCTCTCAGACGTCGGCATGATGGGGGGCCGCATGGCCCACGAATTCATGTATCTGTCGGACGTCGGTGAGGACACCCTGATCTTCTGCCCCGACTGTGGCTACGCCGCCAACCAGGAGGTGGCGGAACGCCGCCTGCCAGAGGCGGAGCTGGAGGCGGAGCTTCCCCTCGAGGAGGTCGAGACCCCCTCGGCGGAGACCGTGGCCGACGTGGCCCGGGCCCTCGACGTCAACCCGGAGCGGATCTCAAAGAGCGTTGCCTACTGGGCGCAGCGTTCCCGCGACCAGGCCGGTGAGCTGGTGCTGGCGCTGGTGCCCGGTAACTCCGAGGTCAACCTGGCGAAGTTGCGCAACGCCACCGCGGCCCTGGAGCTGCGCCCGGCCACAGCGGAGGAGATCGCCGCTCGGGGCGGCGTGGCCGGATACATGTCGCCGCTGGGCCTGCAGGGCGTGACCGTGGTCGCCGACGAGATCCTCGCCAATCGCCGCAACCTGGTCACCGGCGCCAATCGGCCGGGCTGGCATGTTCGCAACTTCAATCTCAGGCGCGATGCCCCGGAGGCCCAAATTGCACGGCTGGCCTCGGTGCAGGACGGAGAGCCCTGCCCCAATTGCCCGGGAACCCTGCAATTGCGTCGAGGAATCGAGTTCGGCAACATCTTCCAACTGGGCACTGATTACAGCCGCGCCATGGGCGCGACCTACGCCGACGAGGAGGGCCGGGAGCGCCTGGTCGTGATGGGCTCGTACGGGATAGGCCTGGGACGGATGCTGGCCTGCGCCGCCGAGGAGCATCACGACGATCGCGGGCTGGCCCTGCCCATCTCCCTGGCCCCGTTCGCGGTCGCCCTGGTCGCGGTTGGAGGACGTGATGATGTCCGAGCCACCGCTGACTCCCTCTACGAGGCCCTGGCCTCGGGCGGCGTTGAGGTTCTCTATGACGACCGCGACATCAGCCCCGGGGTGAAGTTCGCCGATGCTGACCTGCGTGGAATGCCACTCAGGGTGACGGTCTCGCCGCGCTCCCTCGATGGGGGAGGGGTTGAGTTGAAGCGAAGGTTGGGTGAGCCGTTCGTGGTGACCAGTGATCACGCTCTCGGTGCGATCCGGGAGGAGCTGGGGCTCCTGGAGGCGGAGCTGGCGGAATCGGTGAGGCTGCGGATGGAGCCGGTGGGGCAGCTTCTGTCGACAACCCTGGGGGATCCCAGCTGAAGCTTTGAGGGATCGCCGTTGCTCCACCCGCGCACCATCCTCCACATCGACCTCGACGCCTTCTTCGCCTCCTGCGAGCTGAGGCGACGGCCGGAGCTTGCGGGGCGGCCCCTGGCCGTCGGCGGGGGCCTGGAGTCGCACCCGGGGGAGCGCCGTCGGCCCGGGCGGGGTGTGGTGGCGGCGGCCTCCTACGAGGCGCGGCCGAGCGGGGTGCGCTCGGCGATGCCATTGGCGGAGGCTTTCCGCCGCTGCCCGGATCTGGTTGTCCTGCCGGTGGACATAGCCCACTACGCGGCGGTGTCCAAGGAGGTGTTTCGCATCTTTGCCGCGTACACCCCGCTGGTCGAGCCCGGGTCCCTCGACGAAGCCTTTCTGGATGTGACCGGCTGCCAGCTCCTGCACGGCAGCGGCCCGGACATCGCCCGCGAGATCCAGGGCAGGATCGCAGGCGAGCTCAGCCTTCCCGCCTCGGTGGGCGTGGCCACCTCCAAGACGGTCGCCAAGATAGCCTCGGACCTTCGTAAGCCCCGTGGATTGGTGGTCGTCCCGGCGGGAGAGGAGGAGCGCTTCCTGGCTCCGCTGCCGATTTCCCGCCTGCCCGGGGCCGGCCCCAGGACCACGGAGCGTCTGAGGCTCGTGGGGATTCACACCCTGGGAGCGCTGGCCGCCGCGCCGACGAGCCTGCTGGTCGAGGTCCTCGGACCCGGTGCCAAGGGCCTCAGGCTGCGGGCCTGCGGCGTTGACCCAGCCCCCGTCCTGGTTCCGACCATGGCCAAATCCATCAGCAGGGAGTCGACATTTGATGAGGACCTGCTCGACCATGCCGCCCTCGAGGAGAGGCTCCGCCTGCTGGCGGCGGCGGTCGGCGGCCGCCTCAGGGCGAATGGCCTCGCGGCCGCGACGGTCGCGATAAAGGTGAGGTTCGCGGACTTTGAGACCTTGAGCAGAAGGGGCCCCCTCGGCCAGCCCACCTGCGCCGACGTCGAACTCTTCCGGGCCGCCCGGCAACTTCTTCGATCGGCCCTTCCAGAGGGGCGGGCGGTGCGGCTGCTGGGGGTCGGGGTGGAGGGGCTGGTACGGCCCGATCCGCAGATGGGTCTGTTCGACCAGGTGGACCGACGGTCGGAGCGGGTGGACCGGGCCATGGACGAGCTCCGCCGCAGGTTTGGAGGAGCGGCCATTGCCCGCGGGACCGCGGCTCTGGCCGATTCGCCGGATTGGAATCGCGATCACCTGGGGGGGCTCGGGCCCCCCTGAGCCCGGCCCCTGGTTCCGAGGGCCTTATCATCGATGGGCTTTGACCCAGAGAACCGACGTGCTGGGATGGGAGCTCGAGCGAGACGGCAGAGTGGCGATCGTCCGGGAGGACGGTCATGTGGAGTCCGAGGATGCTGACTTCGCCGATTTCCTGCGCCGGCGCCTAGCCGAACCGATCACGGTCCACCGCCATGGCCCAGGGCGGACCCATCCCGATCATCCGCAGGGCCAAATTCTGCTGCGCCCGGGGGACGGACGCTATGTGGCAGCGCGCGTGAGGGCCATGGCTGGGTCTTCCCAGGAGGTCACGATTCTGCGCATCGTTTGGGACCCATGAGGGTCGAGTATCGCTTCTGCCCCGGGTGCGGAGCTCGCCTGGTGGAGCGGACGGTGGAGGGTAGACCACTGCCAGCCTGCCCCGCGTGTGAGTTCGTCGCCTGGCCGGATCCCAAGGTTGCCGTCGCGGTGATCGTGGAGGATGACCGGGGCCGGCTGCTGGCCATCCGGCGCGGTATGGCCCCGGGCCTTGGGCAGTGGGCCCTGCCCGGCGGCTACCTGGATGCGGATGAGACCCCGGCCGAGGGTGCCCGGCGCGAGTGTCTCGAGGAGACCAACTGCCTGGTGGAGATCGAGAGGCTTGCCTGCATCCACCATGTGCTGACCCCCGACGGTGGGCTTCTGGTTCTCGCCTTCGGCGGATCGTTCGTGGGGGGCGCGCCGAGCCCCACCGAGGAGGCGCCGGAACTCGGCTGGTTCGGTCGGGATGAGCTTCCCGAGCTCGGCTTCTCGTCGCACCGAGTGGCGGTGCGCGCCTGGCGCAGCGGCGTGCCCGAGGTCCTGTGAGGTGCTGGGCATGGTACGTCGAAGCTGCACCATGAGCTGTCTCGGCTGCCTGGTTCCGGTGCTCATAGTCGTCGCTGTGATCGCCTACGGGTTGCACCTGATGACGACCCCCCCGGCCTACCCCCCGGTATCCCCGGCCGCGGCGGGCACCGTGCAGCTGTCGGCGGCGCGCGGGATCGAGCAGGCGCTGGCGACGCAAGCACCAGTCGCCCTCGTGCAGATGGACGACCAGGAGGCGACGGCCCTGCTGCAGCAATCCCTGGACGGCTACGTCGGTTTGGGCGATCTGCAGGTTCACATCGAACGCGGGGAGGTGGTCGTCAGCGGGCAGACCGCGGTCCTGTCGCATCCCCTGGTGATAAGCGGACCCGTGACCCTGTCCTCCGGTGGCGGCTCGGTGGTGGACTTGAACTTTCATGGGCTGTGGATCGGACAGCTGGGGCTGCCCCAGCTGATTCCCCAGCTCCTCTCCCACGGCCTGCACCCGGCCTTCAATCTCGCCCTGATCGCCCCCGGGCGGGACCTCCGCTTCGCCTGTTCCGCCGCGGCCCCCGATTCGCTCACGGTCGGGATTCTGTACTCGTCTCAGTCCGATCCCAGGGCCGCAACGGCATGCGCGGCGGCGGCGTGACCGGGGAGCGAGGCGACCGGGCCGGCCTCTCGCACATCGACCGGGCCGGCCGGGTGCGGATGGTGGACGTGGGTGACCGCGACGTCTCGGACAGACAGGCGACCGCCTCCGGCTTCGTTCAGCTGAGCCCGGACGCGTGCCGAGCCATCGCCGATGGCGAGGTGACCAAGGGCGATGTTCTCGAGATCTGCCGGGTTGCGGGCATCATGGCGGCGAAGCGAACCCACGACCTGATTCCGCTGTGCCACCCGATCTCGATCAGCCACATCTCGGTCGACGCCGATGTCGATCGAGCCACCCACCGCGTGCTCCTGCGCGCCACGGTCCGCTGCCGGGACGCGACCGGGGTGGAGATGGAGGCCCTCACCGCGGTCGCCGTGGCTGGTCTCACGGTGATCGACATGGTCAAGAGCCTCGACCCCTGGGCGGAGGTCGGCGGGATCCGGATGGAGTCAAAGAGCGGGGGCCGCTCGGGCACCGTCCGGCACCCCCGCGGGAGCACCGAAGGGGCCGGCTGAGTGCAGGCATCCCTGGCCAAGGACCGCCAACTTCGGGAGCTCCTGTTCCTGCAGCGCCTCTCTGTCACCGCGGCCTCGACCATGGAGAGGGACGAGCTCCTGCAGCTTGTGATCAGGGAGACCACCCTCGCCATGGAGGCCGACGTCTGCTCGCTGTACCTCTACGACCGCGCCCAGGATGGGCTGGTTCTCACGGCGACCAACGGGCTGCAGCAGGAGGCGGTGGGACGGTTTCTGATGCGAGTCGGAGAGGGGGTGACGGGAACCGTGGCCGCGGAGCGGCGGGCCCTGGTCATTCCTGAGGTATCCAGGGAGCCCCGCTTCAAATGGATAGAGGGAGTTGACGAGGAGCGGTTCACCTCGATGCTTTCCGTGCCCATCGAGGCCGGGCCCAGGATTGTGGGGGTGCTCAACGTGCAGTCGTCGGCCCGGCGCGACTTCAGGCAGGACGAGGTCGCCTTCCTGTCCGCAATCGCCGGAGCCATTGCCGGGGTCCTTGAGCGCAGCGAGCTGCAGAGGCAGTTGGAGGGCCAGCTGGCGGAGATCCGCCTCTCCCAAACCGTCCACGAGCGTTTCACCCAGCTCGTGCTCCAGGGTGCCGGGTTGGACAACATCCTGGAGGCCATTGCCAGCCTCGCCCAGGGCGCGGTGGGCCTGTATGACCCGGCTGGCATTCGCTTTGAGCACGGCGCCGGTGGAGGGCTGCCAGCCCGCAGGATCTCGATACCGTCCGCTCTGCTGGCCGCCTCGACGCCGGTGGAGCAGCGCAGCCCGCGGGGGGGGGCGCCGATGACCCTGACCCCGGTTCGCGCGGGAGCTGAGCTCACCGCGGTCCTGGCGTTGGAGGGGTCTCTGGCCGAGGCATCGCCCGGCCGCCGGCGCGCCCTGGAGCACGGAGCCACCGTGGTTGCTCTGGAGCTCCTGAAGGAGCGGGCGGCGGCCGAGGTCGAGCGCCGCCTGAGGGGCGACCTCTTGGAGGGTTTGCTGGCGGATTCGCGGGACCAGGCCGAGATCAGAAGGCTGGGCATGGCGGCCGAGCGCCTCGGCTATCGGATACCCGAGCAGGCCTGGGTCGTGGTGCTGGAGCCGGATGACGAGCGCGCCGCCATGGTGATGCAGGGGCATCCCCTTCAGGACCGCTTCCAGCGTGATCTGGAGCAGCTGTGTGCGCTGGTGGCGCCCGGATCCATGCTGGTGATGAGGGGCGCGTCCCTGGTGATCCTGGTCCCCGCCATCTTTCCCGCGGAGTCAGGTTCCACGCGAAACCTCGGGGCCATGGAGGAGCTCGGCCGGAGAATTCAGGCCCTCGCGAGGGGGCTCGAGAAGGCCCTTTCCCTCTCCGTTGGAATTGGCGGGAGGACGAGCTCCCCCCAGGGTTTGCATCGCGCCCACGAGGAGGCCCGGGAGGCTCTGCGCCTCATCCACCGAGCAAAGCAACGCGCAGCGGTCACCTCATACCGGTCCCTGGGGGCGTTCCGGCTCCTTCTGGAAGTGCGAGATCCTGAGGTTCTGCGCCGTTTTGTGGACGAGAGCCTGGGCCCTCTTCTCGACTTTCAGGAGAGCCACCGGACCCCCCTGCTCGCGACGCTGGAGGAGCTCGCCTCCCAAGGGTGGAACCAAAGTGCCACCGCCCGGGCGCTGCGGATCCATATCAACACCATGACCTACCGCAGGCAGCGGATCGAGGCCCTGGTGGGGATGGACCTCGATGACCCCGAGGCGAGGGTGGTCATCGGGGTTGCCCTCAGGGCGAGGAGCCTCCTGCCGAACTGACGCCGCCCCGCGCCCTGGGTCGCGGCGAGCCCCACGGTAAGACCTCTGCCTGCTCCATCTGCCACGATCCCCGGCCGGTGCGGGTCCCCCCAGCCACCGACCAGAGGCGCAGGCATGGTCCGACGGGCTCGCGCTGGAAATACCGTGATGGACCGGTGATCTGCGCAATGCGTCCTGGCTGATCTGGGAGACTCCCGGCATCGTCAGGATCGTCGCCACCGCGCCAGCGCCGGACCCAGACGCGATCGGAGTCGGCCCAGGTCGCTCGGAAGAGTCAACTGCCCTTCGCCCGAGGGCCGTCACACCAATTCTATGGATCGCAGCTGCGCCAGCTGGCCCACCACAGCGCTGACCATCGGGTCCGGGTAGGGGGTCGCGTCGCGTGCTGCGTCGTCATCCGGTCACCGCTGCCAGGCTTCTTCTGCCCGCAAGTCTTGCCCAGAGTGAGCGCCCTTAGGATCACCGACCACGGGGCACAGCTCAGCCGAGAGCGGCAGGCGGCGCACCACCTCAGATCTGATCAGGGTGGCGGGGCGCCTCACGGCCCCGAAGCCTGGGAGTCTTGTCTGCGTGGGGATGACCTCGCGCCTGGGGGTCCGACCCGAGCGCCGGCGGATCATTCGTGGGGCCCATTTCGGATCGGCGCTGCAACAGCTGCCATCGCCAGGGGGAGATGGCGGACCGCCTAATGCGGCTCCTCGTCCTGGCGCTCGCAGGCCTCCACCCTGGCAGTTGCCGCGGCCACGATAAGGTCCACGCATCTGGCCGTGGGGATCGCCGTGGCGTCGACGTACAGGTGGTACAGGCTCGGCTCCCGGACGTCCACCCGGTAGAAGTGCTGCAGATACTGGCGGCGGGCGGAGTCGGTCTCCTTCTGGGCCCGCCGAGCTTGCGCCTCGTCCCCGACCCCCATCCGCAGCGCCTGCTCCAGCCTCTTGCCCGGCGGCCCGTCCAGCCTGACGTGCAGGGCAGACGGGTGGTCGCGGAGCACGACCGCGGCCCCACGCCCCAAAATCACCACGCCCCGTCCGGCCGCCCGGCGCATCACGGACTCTGTGTGGTCCAGATATTCTCGCTCGCTCCGCCATGGCTCCAGGGGCTCAGGAATGCCCAGCCAGGCCGAGCCCAGGGGTGAGAAGAAACTCATCCACTGGCTGAGCCCGTGCACAGGGTGGCTCTCGCGGTAGCTTATTTCAGCGAAGGACATCGTCACCTCAGCGGCGACTGCGGCGGGGGTGGGGCGGGCACGGAGGGGCCGGTTCCGGGGGTCGGCGCACTTCCG
>Ga0080006_1229126_pt1 | contig 40998 bp, 39 predicted proteins | sample RS3BMetagenome_FD_69209 | JGI IMG/M metagenome (GOLD analysis project Ga0080006, IMG submission 69209) | Ferric oxide microbial mat and aquatic microbial communities from Rainbow Spring, Yellowstone National Park, USA - RS3B (SPADES... ...
CCGCCCCCCCGGAAGCCCGCGCCTGCCCGCCGGGCGGGGTTTGGGAAACCGGACGTGCCCCGGCCCGACGACGAGGAGCTTGCGCCAAAGCCTGGGGCGGCCCGCCGCCGGCGGTCGCCGGCGGCCGGTCGCCGGCCGCGCAGCGACGGCACCTCCGGGCACGACCGGGCCGAGCACGAGCTCAGCGCGCGCCATCGCGGGCCTCGCTGGTCGTGGTCTCGAGCCGCCAGTACCGGGCGCGCCGGCTCCGCACCTGGAAGAGGGCCACCGCCCGGCTGAGGACGACGGCCTGGCGGATCCCGAGGTACTCGGCGAAGGCGGCCAAGAAGAGCGCCAGCCGGTCGCGGGCACGGCGGTGCCGGGCCAGCAGGAGCGTCTGCATCGTCATTCCGAGCTCGGAGAACAGCACCCCGAAGAGCACCGCCAGGACGAGGAAGAGGAGGAGGAAGCGGACGTCGAGGAGCCCGGCGGCGAGCGAGACGACGACCAGCAGGTACCCCGTCGTCTCGACGACCGTCGCCCCGATCTCGAACAGCCAGAGGTAGGGGACGCCGACCAGCCCGATCCGGCCGTAGCGCGGGTTGAAGAGCATCCGGCGGTACCGCCAGAGCACCTCGAGCACCCCGCGCTCCCACATGCTGCGCTGGGCTTGCAGGTCTCGGACTCGCCGCGGGACCTGGGTCCAGCACAACGGGTCCGGCGTGAAGGCGATCCGGTACCGCAGGGCCCGGTCGCGGAAGTGGCGGTGGAGCTTCAGCACCATCTCCATGTCGTCGGCGACCAGGCCCGGGGTCCAACCTCCGACCTCGATCACCGCCTCACGCCGGAAGACCCCGAACGCCCCGGAGATGATCATGAGGGAGCCGAGCCGGCTCCACGCAGCCCTGGCGATGAAGAACGAGCGGGCGTACTCGAGCACCTGCACCCGCTCGACCCAACGCGACGGCGCCGCAGCGTCGACCACGGCACCGTGCTCGACCACGGCCCCGTTGAGCGGTCGGAGCGATCCGCCGACCGCCACCACCGCATCGTCCTCGATGAACAGGCGCGAGGCTCGGGCGAGTGCCTCGGGGTTGAGCAACGAGTCGGCGTCCATCACGCACACCAGCGGGTAGCGGGCGAGGTTGACGGCGGCGTTGACGGCGTCCGCCCGCCCGCCGTTCTCCTTGTCCAGCACCGTCAGCTCGGGGTGCTCGGGTGAGCGGAGCACCCGGCGCACCTTGTTGGTCCCCACCGACCGGCGGTAGATCTCCGGCGAGTCGCGCAAGCCGAAGGCGACGATGAGGCGCGCCAGCGTCCGATCGGTGGCACCGTCGACCGAGACGATCACCTCGTACTGGGGGAAGCGGAGCGCCAGCAGTGAGTCGACCGTCTGGGTGATGACCCCCTCCTCGTTGTAGGCGGGCACGAGGACGGAGACCGGCTTGTAGTACCGGTGCTCGACGAGGTCCTTCAGCGCCACCGGTGACAGCTCGCGCGACGACGCCACGATCACCCCCAAGCCGAGGAAGGCGGCGCAGGCGTAGTAGAGGGTGAGGACGGCAAAGTAGACGAGGACGAACGCCTCGAGCCCGTGGAGGACCGACCCGAAGACCGTCACGCCGGCACCTGCCTGCTTGCGACGCCGACGTCCGTCCGGCCGCCGGTGCCGTAGCCGAGCCCGGCGTCGCGCAGCGCCTGGGCCGCCATCTGGCGGGCGTAGCGGTCGCGGTCGTGCAGGGCGGCGTCGGCGAGTGCCGCCTTGCCGACCGGGCCGAGGATCGCCAGGGTCTGGCCGGCGGCAAGACGGACCCACCAGGACGGGTCGGCGAGCAAGGCCGACAACGCGCGGGCGGCGTCGCCGTCGGGGAAGAGGCGGACAGCCTTAGCGGCCTGGGTCCGCACCACGTCCTGGGGGTCCGAGAGTGCCCGCCGGAGCACTTGCTCGGTGCCGGGCGGGAGCGAAGGCTGGGCGGCCAGCGCCCGAAGCGCCGCCGCCCGCACCTCGAGGGGGCGGTCGTCGCGCAGCTGAGGGGCGAGAAGGTCGGCGACTGCGGTCGAACCGAGCCGGCCGGCTGCGTCGAGAGAGGCGGCGAGCAGCGTCGCCCCGAAGCTGGCCTCCTCGGGAGGGGACGCCCCATAGCGGGCGGTCACCGCCCGGGCGGCTGCCGGCGCCGCCTGGTCGAGGAGCATCAGGGCCTCGTCGAGCTCGCCCCGCGGCACCCCACGGTGCGAAAGGCTCTGGAGCAGGGTGACCGCCGCGGCGGCTTGCGCCGTCGGGTCCTCGATGACGGCGATGCTCCGGGCAGCTGCCCGGAGGGCCTGCCGCCGCCGCGCGCCGGTGCCGTTCGCCACGAGCGCGGTGAGGAGCGGGACCGACTCGGCCAGCCTCGCCCGGGCGAGGTCCTCCAAGGTGTCGAGCGCCGACGCCGCCGTCGGTCGCGGCCGGAAGAGCGGCGGCAGCCGCAACGCCCGCAGCAGTGTCGAACGCCGGGAGTCGGCGACGATCCCCTCGAGGCGTCCCATGAGCACCCGGTCGGTCCCGCTCGACTCGACGACCGCCTGGGCGAGTCCCGCCTCGGGTCCGGTCGCCGACTCGCGCAGGTCGAGCAGCGCGTCGATGGCCGCCCGGCCGAGGTTCCCGGTGGGGCACGGTCGGTTCCCTTCCATCACGGCGCGCCAGGTCGCCAGCCAACGGGCCTTCGAGGCCGTCTCGGCTTCGTCGCGCCGGGCACCGGTCGCCCCCAAAAAGACCATGACCACGGTCACGGCTGCGACCAGGAGTGCGGTGGTGCTGATGGCGGCCACGAGCACGTCGTCCAGGAGCGGCTCACCCGCCGACGGCGTGGTGTGGCCGAAGAGGAGGACCCAGACGAGCACGCCGAGAGCGCCGGCCTCGGCGGCGACGATCGCCAGTGTGAGCGCCGCGAATAGGGCCTCGCCGCCACGGCGCCAGATCCGGCCCGGGTCCGGGTCCACGCCCGGCGGCTGCTCGCCCGGCGGGTCCACGCCCGCCGGGTCCACGCCCGGCACCGTTGTGCCGCAGGTCACGCCACCTCCTCGAGGAGAGAGGCCGGACCAACCGCGGTGGCCGCCGCGACCACGTCGCGGATGATCTCGTCGAGGGATCGGGTGGGGTGCCAGCCGAGGAGGGATCGGATCCGCGTGGTGTCCGGGCGACGTCGTTCGACGTCCTCGAAGTCCTCGTCGAAGGCGACCTCGAGCGGCACACGGCGGATCCGGCTCGCTGAGTTGGTCACGGCCACGATCCGCTGGGCCAGCCCGAGGATGCTGGTCTCCTCGGTCGAGGCGATGTTGTAGGCGTGGCCGACCGCCGCCGGCTCATCGAGCAGCCCCACCACCGCCTCGGTGGCGTCGGCCACGTGGCAGAAGCACCGGCGCTGGGTCCCGTCGCCGTAGACCGCCAGGTCGTGACCGAGCAAGGCCTGGGCGACGAACCGCGGGATCACCATCCCCCGGGCGCCGCTCTGGCGCGGGCCGACGGTGTTGAAGAAGCGTGGCACCACCGTGGGCACCCCGGCGTCGTGCCAGTAGCCGTAGGCCAGGTACTCGTCGATCGCCTTGGCCGTGGCGTAGATCCAACGGGTCACTGACGTCGGGCCGAGGATCCGGTCGGCCGTCTCGTCGAGCAGGCCGGGGTTCTTGCCGTAGACCTCCGAGGTCGATGCGACGAGGACCCGCGGCCGCCGCCGGCGCGCCGCCTCGAGCACGTGCTCGGTGCCGGCGATCATCGTCCGCATCGACTGCATCGGCTCGTCGACGATCGTCCGCACGCCCACCGCAGATGCGAGGTGGACGACGGCGTCGGCTGCGTCCACCAACTCCTCCACCAGGGGACGGTCGAGCACGCTGCCGACGACGATCTCGGCCGGTGGTGCCCCCAGGTCGCCGGCGACCCTCGTCGGCTCGTCGAGGTTGGCGAGGTCGCCGGTGGACAGGTCGTCGAGCACGGTCACCCGGTCGCCGCGGGCGGCCAGGGTGCGGGTGACGTGGCTGCCGATGAAGCCCGCACCCCCGGTGACGAGGATTCGCATCGGAACGGCTCCTTCCGGCGGCTCCTTGCCCTTCCACACTCTCCGTGCTCATATCGTCACTTTCCGTGGTTGCAGCGCCCAGGGCCGAAAGACCTTTCGCGAGAGCGGGGCGGGTCCCGGCGTCCTCGGGGGCGGGGCCTGGGCAGGTCGTGCGGCAGCCGGACCACCGAGGAGACCACAATGGGGCGATGACCAGCGACGACGCCGCCGAGGCGACCTACGCCCTGGCGCTGGGTGCCCGTCTGCGGCACGTCCGGGAGCAGCGGCGGCTCTCCCTGGCGGCGGTCCAGGGCCGGTCGGGCGGCGAGTTCAAGGCGTCGGTCCTCGGGGCCTACGAGCGGGGCGCCCGTACGATCTCGGTGCCGCGGCTCCAGCGCCTGGCCAGGCTGTACGGCGTCCCGGTCGACCAGTTGCTCCCGGTCGTCGGCGACGGGACGCCGATCCCGGAGCCCGCCGGCGGGCGGGCGGCCCCCCCGAGCGTCCGGGTCGATCTCGAGGGCCTGCGGCACGCTCCCGGCGCCGAAGCCGGCGCGCTCCGGCACTTCGTGGCGCAGGTCGAGATCGAACGGCAGGACTTCAACGGCCGGGTGCTGACGATCCGCCGCGACGACGTGCGGGTCATCGGGGCGGCGCTCGGGCTGAGGCTGGACGAGACGCTACGACGGCTCGGCGACGCCGGGGTGCTGGCCGACGCTGCCGACTGGACCTCGCGGCGGGCCGAGCGCCGGGAGGGCTCGGTCCGACCGTCGCCCCGGGGGGACCCGGATCAGAGATAGTTGCCGGTGGCCGGCATCTCGGGCTCCTCCGGCCGGCGGACCGGCGTGAGCATCTGCTGGCGCCGCATCCCCTCGAGGTCGGCCTGCGCTGCCATCTGCTGCGCGACCACCGCCGCCTGGATGCCGCGGAACAGCCCCTCGAGCCACCCGACGAGCTCGGCCTGGGCGACACGGAGCTCGGCATCGGTCGGGTCCGGATCCTCGAGGGGGCGGGCCATCTCCTCGAGCTCGTGGGTCAGGTCCGGGCTGAGCGTGCCGGCGAGCTCATGGAGGGACTGGTCGTAGATGTCGCGCAGCCGGCCGCGGCTGCGCTGGTCGAGCGGGGCGTCACGCAGCTCGTCGAGGAGCTGCCGGGCCATGATGGCGATCCGCATCACCTTGGCCGGTTCGTGCACCGACTCCCGCTCCTCCTCCAGCGGCGGTCGCTGGGGGGCTGCCTCGTTCTGCTGGTCGGCCGGCTGCGGGGCAGGCATCGTGCCGTCGCCCTGTTCCGGCGCAGGTCCTGGGATGGCCATCGGGACTCCTCGTCGTCGCGCTCCATGGAGCATTCCCGGCGCGACGGCATCCAGTCCGCGGGCCGGGGCCGTCGCACACCCTCGATTGTCCCGGCCGCCCCGGTCGGGGGGTAGGGCCGAAGGTCGGTCGCGCCCGCCTACCCGCCGGCCGCCGCCGGCCGACCCCGACGGTCGGCGAGCACCTGGGCGAGCACGCGGGCCCGCTGGGTGACAGCGTCGCCCCAGGACGCCGACAGGGCCCAGGCGCGCTTCATGAAGAGATGGAGGTCGCACTCGAACGTGTAGCCGATCGCCCCGTGGACCTGGAGCGCCACCCTCGAGGCGACGTCGGCGGCGTCGGAGGCGAGGGACTTGGCCATGGCGGCGTCGACCGAGCGACCCGGACGGCGCCGGGCGAACGATTCAGCGGCTCGGTAGGTCGCCGGCCGGGCGAACTCGAGCCGGACGCGGGCGTCGGCCAGCTGGTGCTTGACCGCCTGGAAGCTCCCGATCGGCCGGCCGAACTGGTACCGGTCGACGGCGTAGGCGGCGCTCATCGTGATCATCCGGTCGGCCAGGCCGAGCAGCTGTGCGGCGGCGGTCACGGCGCCGCGGTCGGCGAGCTCGGCGAGGAGGTCGACGGCGTCCTCGCCGGCCGACAGCCTCGTCGCCGGGTCCGGCGTCCACTCCCACCGCCCGAGCCGCCGGGAGCGGTCGAGCGACGGCGTCGTCACCGTGTGCGCCGCCGTGCCGTCGACGAGGTGAACTTCGGGGCCGCCGCCGTCCCGGCCGCCGGCGACGAGGACGGCGACGTCGGCCAGCCCGGTCGCCACCACCCTCGGCGTCACGCCGTTCTCGGTGGTCACCACCGGATGTCGACGGCCGGCATCGACACCACCGACCGTCGCCACGCTGCCACCGCCGGCCAGGGTCGCCAGGGTGCGCTCGACCCTGTCGCCGTCGACCGGACCCGAAGGGGTCGCCCGCTCGAGCAACCCGGCGAGCACCGGCACGACGAGCCCGGCGGTCTCGGCGAGCGGCTCGGGGAGGGCCGCCCGCCCGGCCTCCTCGAGCACGCCGACCAGCGCCACGTCGTCGAGACCCAGACCGCCGGCTCCTTCGGGGGCGAGCAGCCCGGTGGCCCCGAGCTCGGCGAGCACCCGCCACCGCTCCCGGGAGCGCCGACCGGCGTCGCCGCCCACCGCTGCCGGGTCCGGGGTCGAAGCCTCGTGGAGGACCCGCAGGTCGGCCGGGGTGCACTCGCGCTCGAGGACCTGGCGGACGGCGGCCGCCAGCTCGCGCTGGTCGTCGGTGAAGGCGAACTCCACGTCGATCCCGCCGCTCGGCCGCCCAGTCGTTCAGCCGCGCGGCAGCCCGAGCAGCCGCTCAGCGACGACGTTGCGCTGGATCTCGTTCGTACCGGCGTAGATCGGCCCGGCGAGGGCGAAGAGGTACCCCTCGAGCCACGGACCGGGGGAGAACCCGCCGGTGCCGTCGGGCACGAGCTCCTCGGCGGCCGGTCCGGCGAGGGCGAGGGCCAGCCGGTGGATGGCGAGGTCGGTCTCGGACCAGAAGATCTTGTTGCAGCTCGCCTCGGCGCCGACGGAGTGCCCGGCGGACAGCGCCGAGGCCGTCCAGTAGGTGTGGAGGCGGTAGGCCTCGGCGTCGACGTAGGCCCGGGCGACGTCGTCGGCGAGCGCCGACGCCGTCTCGGCGGCGTCACCGCGCTCGGCCAGCCGGTCGGCGTAGAGGTCGACCAGCCGCCCGGCCGCCTCGGTGTAGCGAGCCGGGCTCCGGAGGTTGAGCCCGCGCTCGCTGCCGGCGGTCGACATCGCCACCCGCCACCCGTCGCCGACACCACCGAGGACCTGGTCGTCGGGGACGACGACGCCCTCGAAGAACACCTCGGCGAAGCCGGTCTCGCCGTCGAGCTGGGGGATCGGGCGGACGGTGACCCCGGGGGCGTCCATCGGGACGAGGAAGTAGGTGAGCCCGTGGTGCCGCTCGGCCTCGGGGTCGCTGCGGAAGATGGCGAAGCACCACTCGGCGAAGGCGCCGCGCGAGCACCAGGTCTTCTGGCCGTCGAGCACCCACCGGCCGCCCTCGCGCCGTGCGCGGCTGCGGATCCCGGCCAGGTCGCTGCCGGCGTCGGGCTCCGACCAGCCCTGGCACCAGATCTCGTCGGCCGAGGCCATCGGCGGGAGGAAGCGGGCCTTCTGGGCGTCGGTCCCGTACTCGAGCATCGTCGGCGCGAGGAGGAAGATCCCGTTCTGGCTCACCCGCTTCGGCGCGCCGACCCGGTAGTACTCCTCCTCGAAGACGAGCCACTCGATGGTCGAGGCGTCGCGTCCCCCGTAGGCCGACGGCCAGTTGACGACCGACCACCGGTCGTCGTACATCGTCCGCTCCCACCGGCGGTGGGCCTCGAACCCGTCGGCGGTGTCGAGGGAGGCCAGCGAGCCGGGTGGAGGGGCGTGGGCCTCGAGCCACCGCCGGGCCTCGTCTCCGAAGGCCTGCTCGGCCGGGGTGAAGTCGAGGTCCATGGCGCGAGCAATGTGGCACACGGTGTGGTGCTCGGCAACAATGGGCAGGTGCCGAACGCCGTGATCGTCGATGCCGTCCGCACGCCGATCGGCCGGCGCGGCGGCCGTCTGGCCGGATGGCACCCGGTCGACCTGGCCAGCGAGCCGCTCCGGGCGCTCGTCGAGCGCAACCAGCTCGACCCGGCACTGGTCGAGGACGTCATCCTTGGGTGCACGATGACCGTCGGCGAGCAGGCGATGAACATCGCCCGCAACGCCGCCCTGGCCGCCGGCTTCCCCGAGTCGGTGCCCGGCACGACGGTCGACCGCCAGTGCGGGTCGGCGCAGCAGGCGATCCACTTCGCCGCCCAGGCGGTGATGGCGGGGGCCATGGACGTCGTCATCGGCGGCGGCGTCGAATGCATGACCCGGGTGCCGATCGGTTCGACGACCGAGCCGGGCCCCGGCGAGCCGTACGGGCCGCGCTACCTCGAGCGGTTCGAGCTCGTCCACCAGGGCGAGTGTGCCGAGGAGATCGCCCGCCGCTGGCACGTGAGCCGGGACGAGATGGACGCCTTCGCCCTCGAGTCGCATCGCCGGGCGGGCGTGGCCACCGACGAGGGGCGCTTCGAGCGAGAGATCGTGGCCGTCGAGCGCCGACCGTTCGAGGGCGCTGCGGGCGGCGGCGGTCACCGGTCCGAAGACGGCGACGTCGAGATCGTCCGCACCGACGAGGGGATCCGGCGTGACACCAGCTTGGAGAAGCTGGCGTCGCTCCCGCCGGCCTTCGTCGAGGGCGGGAGGGTGACCGCCGGCACCTCGTCACAGATCTCCGACGGCGCCGCGGCGGTGCTGGTGATGAGCGAGGAGAAGGCCGCCGCTCTGGGCCTGGTGCCGCGGGCTCGGTTCCACACCTTCGCCGTCGCCGCCAACGACCCGCAGATCATGCTGACCGCCCCGATCCCGGCGACGTCGCTCGTCCTGTCCAAGGCCAAGCTCAGCCTGGACGAGATCGACGTCGTCGAGATCAACGAGGCGTTCGCTTCGGTCGTCCTCGCCTGGCAGCGCGAGTACCGGCCGGACATGGCGAGGGTCAACCCGAACGGCGGGGCGATCGCCCTCGGCCACCCCACCGGGTGCTCCGGGGCGCGGCTCATGGCGACGCTCCTCGGCGAGCTCGAGCGGACCGGCGGCCGGTACGGCCTCCAGATGATGTGCGAGGGCGGCGGTCAGGCCAACGCCACCGTCATCGAGCGGCTCGGCTGAGATCGGCGACACCGTGGCCAAGACCCGCATCCCGGCGATCGACGGCTGGTTCAGCACCGACGAGGCGGCGCCGACGCTGCTCGGCGCCCGCTGCACGGCGTGCGGCACCTACGCCTTCCCGCCCGGTGGCACGTTCTGCCCGAACCCGGCGTGCGAGGGCACCGACCTGGCATTGGTCCCGCTCTCGCGCCGCGGCCGGATCTGGTCGTACACCGACGCCCGCTACGCCCCGCCACCCCCGTACGTCGCCGGCGACCCGTACGTGCCGTTCTCCCTGGCCGCCGTCGAGCTCGAGGCCGAGCGGATGGTCGTCCTCGGTCAGCTCGTCGGCGGGGTCACCGTCGACGACGTCGCCGTCGGCGACGCCGTCGAGCTGGTCGTCGACCGGCTCTACGAGGACGACGAGCACGAGTACCTCGTGTGGAAGTGGCGGCCGGTCGGCGGCGAGGGCCGGAGCGCCCGTTGAGCGACGACCGACGGGTTGCCGTCCTCGGGGCCGGGATGCACCCGTGGGGCAAGTGGGGCCGGAGCTTCGTCGAGTACGGCGTCGCCGCCGCCCGGGCGGCGCTGGCCGACGCCGGGCTCGACTGGCGGGACGTCGACTACGTCGCCGGGGCCGACACGATCCGCAACGGCTATCCCGGGTTCGTCGCCGGGGCAACCTTCGCCCAGGCGCTCGGCTGGACCGGCGCCCGCATCTCGTCGAGCTACGCCGCCTGCGCCTCGGGTGCGGCGGCACTGTCCAACGCCCGTGCGCAGATCCTGGCCGGCCTGTGCGACGTCGCGCTCGTCGTCGGCGCCGACACGACGCCCAAGGGCTTCTTCGCCCCGGTCGGCGGGGAGCGCCGCGACGACCCCGACTGGCTCCGCTTCCACCTCCTCGGGGCGACGAACCCGACCTACTTCGCCCTCTACGCCCGCCGGCGGATGGACCGCTACGGCGCCACCGACGAGGACTTCGCCGAGGTCAAGGTGAAGAACGCCCGTCACGGGCTGGCCAACCCCTACGCCCGCTACCGCAAGGAGGTCACCATCGAGGAGGTCCTGGCCTCGCCGATGGTCGCCGACCCGCTCCGGCTGCTCGAGATCTGCGCCACCTCCGACGGTGGGGCGGCCGTCGTGCTCTCGAGCGTCGACTTCGCCCGTCGCCACCTCGCCGGGCCCGGGGCGGCCGCCGGCCGGCCGCTCGTCACCGTCGCCGCCGTCGCCACCGTGAGCCCGGCCTACCCGAACACGGTGATCGAGATGCCCAACTTCGCCACCGACAGTGCCGCGGTCGTCCCGGCCTCCCCGGTCGGCCCGTTCCGGGCGTCGATCGCCGCCGCCGCCTACGAGGAGGCCGGCGTCGGCCCCGAGGACGTGAGCCTGGCCGAGGTCTACGACCTCTCGTCGGCGCTCGAGCTCGACTGGTACGAGGACATCGGCCTCTGCGCCGAGGGCGAGGCCGAGAAGCTGCTGCGCGACGGCACCACCACCCTCGGTGGCCGGGTGCCGGTCAACCCGAGCGGCGGGCTGTCGTGCTTCGGCGAGGCGATCCCGGCGCAGGCGATCGCCCAGGTCTGCGAGTCGGTGTGGCAGCTGCGTGGCGAGGCGGAGGGTCGTCAGGTCGACGGCGCCCGGGTGGCCGTCACCGCCAACCAGGGCCTCTTCGGCCACGGCTCGTCGGTGGTGCTCACCCGCTGACCGCCGCCTGCCCGGACGGCGAGCCCCGCACTCCCGGGGCCCGAATGTGCCGTCCACCGTGCGGTCGGCCCCCATCGCTCGTTTCGTAGGGCGACGAGTGGGTATCCGACCAGCAGTCACCGGCCGGTGGCCACACGGTGAGCCGGTGGCGCCCCGCCGCTCGGACTGCCCGACACGACGCCGATCCGGCGGTGGCGGCAGGGTGGCTGTCGAAGCAACACGGAAGGCTCCGATCCATGGCACTGGTGCACCAGATGGACGATCTCGACCACACCGCCGACAGCCCGAACGCCAGCTCCCGTGGGGGCAGCGGCGCCCAGGAGGGCGACGATGCGGCGGCCCCGGCCGAGGGCGCCGAGGGGGAGGTGATCCTGCGGGCGCTCGACCGGTTGGCCGAAGCGCTCGAGGAGAACAGCCGTGACCAAGAGTTGATGCTCCGCCGCGTCCAGCAGCTCCGCCAGGCGCGGACGTCGGGCATGCCGTGGGAGAACATCCTCTCGAAGGAGGAGGGGATGGGGACGATGCAACTGATGAGCCGGATGCTCGGCCGCCTGTCGACTGCCAGCGGGACGTTGCGCAAGGAGATGGTCTACGGCCTGCGCGACGAGGGCGTCAGCGTGCCGACGATCGCCCGCCTCTTCGGCGTGACCCACCAGCGGGTCTCCAACCTGCTCCGCCGCACCGGCAGCTGAGCACCGCTCGCGGACTGAGGTCCCACAGCAGCAGCCGGTAATAGGCGGCGCGCGGCGGTTCGTCAGCCGTCCCCCGGGGTGCCGAGGCGCTCGAGGACGGTGTTGGCGCCGCCGATGATCGAGGCCATCAGCTCGGCCACGGTCGGGAGCTCGTCGATCAGCCCGACGACCTGGCCGGTCGGGAGGACCCCGACGTCGGTGCGCCCGTCGACCAGGGCCGCCTTGGTCATCATCGGGGCGTTGGCCGCCATCACCACCTGTGACCAGTCGAGCCCGCCGCTGCGCCGCATCGCCCGGCCGTCGCGCAGCAGCGACGGCAACGTCGCCCCGGTCTCCCGGCGGAAGGCGTGGGCGCTGGCGAGGGCGCGCGGCAGCCGCCGCACCCAGCTCCGCTTTTCGAGCTCCTCGACGAGCTCGGTACGGACGACCCGCTGCGGGGCGCCGTCGACCCGGCTGGTGACGACGGTGCCGGTGACCGGCGTCTCGACGTAGCGGGCCTTCACCGCCTCGGGCACGGCGCTGTCCCGGGTGAGCAGGAACCGGGTCCCCATCGCGATCCCATCAGCCCCGTAGGCGAGGGCGGCCGCAAGCCCACGGCCGTCGAAGAACCCGCCGGCGCCGACCACGACGACGTCGCGGCCGACGGCGTCGACGACCTGGGGGAGGAGCAGCGACGTCGGGACGACGCCGGTGTGGCCCCCGCCCTCGGCCCCCTGGGCGATCACGGCCCCGACGCCCCATCCGGCCACCTTCTCGGCGTGGCGGCGGGCGCCGATCGTCGGCATCACCACCAGCCCGGCCTCCCGGCACCTCGCCACCAGGTCCGGGCTCGGCGCCTGGGCGAAGCTCGCCACCTTCACGCCGGCGTCGATCATCAGCCCGACCCGCTCGCCGACGTCGGCCACGTCGGTCCGCAGGTTGACACCGAACGGCCGGTCGGTCCTCGACCGGACCTCGGCGATCGCCTCGCCGAGCCGGTCGAGGGTCATCGTCGCCGAGGCCAGGATGCCGAGCCCGCCGGCGGCGGCGGTGGCCGAGACCAGCCTCGGGCCGGCCACCCAGCCCATCCCGGTTTGGACGACCGGGTAGCGGACACCGACCAGCCGGCAGAGCCGCGTCCGCAGCGCCGGGTGCGGTTCGGGGAGGTCCGGCCCTCCACTCACCCCTTCACCTCCCGGTCGCGGGTGGCCCCAGGGTCGAGCACGTTCCGCAGGAGCTCGAGCTCCTCGTCGGTCGGCAGCCGCGACTCGGCGACGTCGTCGGCGACGTCGTCGACGACGAGCTCGAAGCCGGTGGCCGCCCGGACGTCGTCCACCGAGACGCCGGGATGGACCGAGCGCAGGCGCATCACCCGCTCCGGTGTCTCGAAGTCGAAGACCCCGAGGTTCGACACGACCCGGTGGACGTGGTGGAAGCGGGTGGCGCCGGGTCCGGCGGCAGCCGCCCGCTCGTAGCCGACGCCGCAGACCAGGTCGACGTGCTCGACGAACGACCGCGTCGAGTGGTCGGGGACCCAGTAGCTCGTCGGGTGGTTGACCGAGTTCCCCGGCGCCCCGCGGACGCCGACCAGCTGTGCCTTCGGCCGGGACCAGTCGCCGATCACCGAGAGGTTCTGGTTGCCGTGCCGGTCGATCTGGCTGGCCATCATCATCACGTGGCGCCGTCCCGACCACAAGAGGTCGAAGACCGACCGGAACGGCATCGCCGCCTCGCGGACCGGCGCTGCTCCGAGCGGCGGGGCACCGACGACCAGCGCCGCCTCGCCGTCGGTCAGGACGAGGTCGGGCGAGAACGTCCGCAGCGCCAGGCGTGCCCCGAGGGAGGGGATGGTCCCGAACGGGCTCGCCAGCACCTCCCCGGCGTCGCGCCACACCTCGGCGCAGGCGACGGCGCAGATCTCGGCCCTCGTCGCGTCGGTGCTCACCGGGTCGCTCCCGCGGCCACGACGGCCGCTCACCGGGTCCCCCCGCCGCCGGTTCGGGCGGAGACGTCGCGGACCGCCGCCCGGTACCCGGCCTCGTCGACGTCGACGTACGACGCCCGGAAGGCGGCGAAGGCGGCCGGGTCCTTGGCGGCCTCGACGTAGGCGCGCTGGAACGCCTCGTCGCGGCCGTAGTCGGGGTCGCACGACGTGAAGTGGGCGCCGAGGGGGGCCTCGACGACGGCGTCGGTCAGCAGCCGGTGGGCGGTGACGGCCGCCAGCGGACCCTCCGAGGCCAGGGCGCCCTCGTCGACGACCTTCTCGGCGGTGACGAACCGGCGGGCGGCGGCCCCGAGGTAGAGCTCGTCGAAGTACCGGTCGGGCCCGAGGAACTGGGCGTTGCCGGCGGTGTCGGCCCGGTTGGCGTGGACGATCGCCAGGTCGAGCCGGAGCGCCGGCACCGCCACGAGGTCGGCGCCGTCGTCGGCCGGGTCGGCGAACGGGCCGTCCCCGTACGGCGAGCGGACGGTCCGCAGCTCGGGGTTGACCACCAGCACGTCGGAGCCGAGTCCGGCTCTCGTCGGGAGGAACGGCACCCGCCAGGCAGCCGCCTGGAGGCCGAGGTACAGCATCCCCTCGTCGAGCTCGGTCAGCTCGACCCGCCCTTGCTGCCGGGCGGCTCGCCAGTGCGGGTCGAGGGGGATCGAGTCGAGGGTGACGAACCCGGTGACGACGCGGCGCACCTTCCCGGTGGCGCAGAGCAGGCCGACGTCGGGGCCGCCGTAGGTGACGACGGTGAGGCCGTCGACGCCGGAGCGGCAGATCGCCCGCACCGCCGCCATCGGCTTACGGCGCGAGCCCCACCCGCCGATGCCGACGGTCATCCCCGGCCGGAGCTCGGCCACGAGGTCGTCGAGGGTGCTCCGCTTGTCGGCCATCGCCACCGTCGGCACCGGCGCGCCTCAGCGCGAGGTGTCGGCCTCCCGCTTCTCGACGAACGCGCTGCGCTGCTCGTCGGCGACGCCGCGGACGTGGAGCTCGTAGGTGAAGCCCTGCTCGTAGCGGTAGCTCCGCTTCACGTCGACCGGGTCGATGCCGTTGAGCGACTCCTTGGCCCGGCGGATGATCGAGGGCGACTTCGTGGCGATCTCGCCCGCCAGCTCGAAGGCGGCGGCCCGGAGCGCCCCGGCCGGGACCACCCGGGCCACCGACCCGAAGGCGGCCAGCTCGGCGGCCCCGATCGGTGCCGCCGTGTAGACCATCCGCCGCATCGTGTGCTGCGGAACGAGCCTGGCGAGGTGGGTGGCCGCCCCGAGGGCCCCGCGGTCGACCTCGGGCAGGCCGAACGTGGCGTCGTCGCTCGCCACGACGATGTCGGCGTTGCCGGCCAGGCCGATCCCGCCGCCGAGGCAGAAGCCCTGGACGGCGGCGATCACCGGGACCTCGCAGTCGTAGACGGCGGCGAAGGCGGCGGCGCAGCCGCGATTGACCCCGACGAGTGCCTCGTCGCCCCTGGCGGCGATCTCCTTGATGTCGACGCCGGCGCAGAAGCCCCGTCCCTCGGCGCGCAGCACCACCACCCGGGCCTCGGGGCGGCGCCCGGCGGCGAGCACCGCGTCGGCCAGCTCGAACCACGTGGCGACGTCGAGGGCGTTCACCGGCGGGTGGTCGATCACGACCTCGCCGATCCTCGGGTCCTCGTGCGACGTGTGGATGGGCATGTCGCCGGAAGGGTAGGCGACCCACCGGCGGGCGGCCAGGCGATCGCCGCTGGCGCTCTACGGCGGAGCACCCTGAACGAGCCGGGGGAACTGTGGGCGCCGGCCACCTACCCTCGATCCTCCGGCTCTGATCGGTAACGTGCTGGCGATGGACACCCCCCGGGCCGACCCGCTCGACTTCACCGGGAGCGTCGTCGTCGTGACCGGCGGGACCCGCGGGGTCGGCGCCGGGATCGCCCGGGCCTTCCTCTCCCACGGGGCGACCGTCGTCGCTCTCGGACGCCATGACCCCGGGGCCGGGTCGTTGCCGTCGGTCGCCGTGGGCGGGGACCCCGAGGCGGCGGCGCCCCGGCGGCGGGCGACCTTCGTCGGCGCCGACGTGCGTGACGCCGAGCAGGCCCAGGCGGCGCTGGCCGCCGTCCACGAGGCGCACGGGCGGCTCGACGTGCTGGTCAACAACGCCGGTGGCTCGCCGTCGGTGCCGGCGGCGGAGGCGTCGCCGCGCCTCGTGGCGGCGATCGTCAACCTCAACCTGCTGGGACCGTTCTATTGCGCCCAGGCCGCCTACCGGCACATGAACGAACAGGACGGCGGCGGCTCGATCATCAACATCTCGAGCGTCTCGGGCATCCGCCCGTCGCCGGGCGCCTCGGCTTACGGGGCCGCCAAGGCCGGATTGGTGAGCCTGACCCAGACGCTGGCCGTCGAATGGGCGCCGCGGGTGCGGGTCAACGCCGTCACCGCCGGCCTGCTCGACACCGGCGCCGGCCCGGAGCACTACGGCGGCGAGGAGGGGCTCGCCCGGGTGGCGGCCACCGTCCCGCTCGGGCGGATGGGCACCCCCGAGGACATCGCCGGGATCTGCCTGTTCCTCGCCTCGCCGCTCTCGGCCTACGTCACCGGCGCCAACCTGGTGGCCCACGGCGGCGGCGAGTGGCCGGCCTACCTCACGGCCGCCGCCGGCGACCCCGCACCGGGCTGACCGATCGCCCCGACGGGCTCGGGGCGAGTCGCCGCCCTTGGGTTGCCGCCGGCGCCATTTGGTGCTACTGATGCTATGTCCATAAACCCTCGGGTCGCCGGGAGGCCGCCTCGCCCGATGCTCACAGTCCAACCCCGACCGGCTCCGGCCGCCCAGCCGGAGGCGCTGATCCGCGAGGCCCGGCGGCTGCGACGACGACGGTGGCGCCGCCGGGGGGCGCTGGCGGCGGCGATGGTGGCGGTGGCGGTGGCGGTGGCGGTGACCGTGGGCGGCGGCGGGGGAGGCGACGGTGGGCGGCGTCACCACCCGACCGAGGCGCCACGGACGGTGCCGCCGCCGGCGACGGCGGTCCTGCCGGGGGTGGACCTCGGGCCGGCCACCGCGGCGACGCTCACCGGGCCGGTGAGCGTGGCGGTGGGCCCACTCGGCGACGTCGACTTCTCCGACGGCAACCGGGTCTACGAGATCGACCACACCGACGGGCACCTGCTGGCGGTGGCCGGGACCGGGGCGGCCGGGTTCTCCGGTGACGGCGGCCCGGCGCTGAAAGCGCGGCTCGACCTGCCGGGAGCGGTGGCGGTCGCCGACGACGGCGACCTCTACGTCGTCGACCAGTACCGGATCCGCCGGATCGACGGCCGGACCGGGGTCATCACGACGGTGGCCGGCGACGGCCGAGAGGGAATGGGCGACGAGATGGCCGGGCTCGGCGGCGACTACGCCACCGGGAAGGTCGATGGTGACGGTGGGCCGGCGCTTGCCGCCCGGCTCGACCTGTCGGCACCGGTCGCTGGGCCGGGCGGCCAGCCGGTGCTGGCCGTCGGCCCGCGCCACGACCTCTACCTCGCCGACCCCGGCACCGACGAGGTGCGGCGGGTCTCGCTCAGCACCGGGCGGATCACCCGCTTCTACGGGTCGGGGCAGCAGCCGGCCGTCCCCGGGACGGCGTCGCGGCGCCACCAGTGCCTGCCGACCGGGGTGGCGGTCGACCATGCCGACGACGTCTTCGTGCTCAGCTCCTGCGGCTCCATCGGTGAGATCTCGGCGGCCGGTCGGGTCAGCACCGTGCTGTCGGCCCGCCGGGCGGCGGCCCTGCCGGGGGCTTCGGCCGGGAGCCTCGGGGTGGGCGACGACGGGTCCCTCTACCTCGGCGACCTCTACGGCCGCCGGGTGATGGTCCTCGACCCGCGCACCGGGCGGGTGAGGGTGGTGGCCGGGACCGGCCAGCCGACGTTCCCGAGGCCGGGACAGACAGCCGGCGACGGCGGTCCGGCGCGCCTCGCCACCTTCGGTGCGGTGGCCGGCGTCGCCGTCGACGGTCGGGGCGACGTCTATGTCGCCGACTTCTCCAACAACGCCGTCCGGCGGATCGATGCCCGGACGGGGGTGATCACCGCCGTGGCGGGGCAGATCCCAACCTCGCCAGCCGCCGGACACTGCTGCTGACGCCATGCCGCCGCAGGCACGGTTAGCGGAGGGTTGCCGCGCTCGCGGTGCTGATCGGGCATGATCTAGGCGTCACTCTCGACCGGGGGAGCGGCCGGATAGGGGGATGTGTGGACGCAGGCAACGAGGGACAGCCGTTCTCCGGTGATTCCCGGCTGTCGAGTCTCGCCGGTGAGGCCCGGCTGGCCTACCTCCCGGTGGTCGACCTCGGATCGGGCCAGCTGCTCGGCTTCGAGGCGCTCATGCGCTGGCACCACCCGACGGAGGGTGTCATCTCGCCGCACCTGCTGATCCCTTGGGCGGAAGCCAACGGGGACATCGTCGAGCTCGGCGAGTGGGTGCTCGTCGAGGGCTGCAAGCACGCCACCGCCTGGCCGTCGAGCATGCAGCTGGCGGCCAACTGCTCGATCGTCCAGCTCCGCAACGGCGCCGGCAGCCAGGCGGTCGCCCGGGCTCTCGAGGCGTCGGGCCTGTCGCCCGATCGCCTCACCGTCGAGGTGACCGAGCAAGCGATGTCCGACGAGGCGGCGGTGGCCGACCTCCTCCTCATCATCGACCAGGGCGTGCAGCTGGCGGTCGACGACGTCGGGACGAGCTGGAACTCGTTCGAGCTCCTGCGCCGGCTGGCGGTCAACACGGTGAAGATCGACCAGTCGTTCGTGAGCGGCCTCGAGGAGCACGAGGGGATCAACCGGATGGTGGTCGAGACGCTGGTCCACCTGGCGCACAACGGCGGCATGTCGACGGTCGCCGAGGGGGTCGAGACCGAGTTGCAGGCGAGCCTGGTGCGCGAGTTCGAGTCCGACGCCGCCCAGGGCTATTTCTTCGCCCCGCCGCTCGACGAGGCGAACGCCACCAGGATGGCCAACATGTCGGACCTCCGTTTCCCGCTCGAGGGGCCTGGGTGGCGGGACGACGAGTCCTGGCCGTTCCCCGAAGCCTCTCTCGGGGACGACGAGTCGTCCGGGGAGAGCGGTGACGGGACCGCCGAGGTGGACGACGCACCGCCGGCGGCATCGGGGCGGCCGAAGAGGCAGAAGGGCCGCAAGGCCTCGCCGTCGCCGGAGTCACCCGAAGTCGCCTGACCGTTCGGACCTGGCCGGCGGCGCGGCGGCCGGTGGGTCGACGGTGACCTGCTAGAACAACCCTCCGTGAAACTGGCGGTCCTGACGGAGACCGGGTCCACCGAGCGGCGCGTGGCGGTCGTGCCCGATGTCGTCAAGCGCCTGATCGGCGCAGGGTGGGAGGTGTCGGTGCAGGCCGGCGCCGGCGCCGCCGCCTGGTTCACCGACGACGCCTACCGGCAGGCCGGGGCGAGCGTGGCGGCGGATCCGGCTGCCACCCTCGCCGGCGCCGACGTCCTGGCCAAGGTGCAGCCGCCCGGTCCTGAGGAGGCGGCGCTCGTGCCGGAGGGGACGATCGTCGTCAGCTTCCTGCAACCGGGGGCGGCCGTCGACGCCCTCAGGGTGCTGGCCGACCGGCGGGCGACGGCCCTCAGCTTCGACCTGGTGCCGCGGATCAGCCGGGCGCAGGGCATGGACGCGCTCTCCTCGCAGGCGACGGTCTCGGGCTACCGGGCCGGCCTGTTGGCGGCCGAGCACCTCGACAAGTTCTTCCCGATGTTCATGACCGCCGCCGGCACGGTGCCGCCGGCCAAGGTGCTCGTCATGGGTGCCGGCGTGGCCGGCCTCCAGGCGATCGCCACGGCTCGGAGGCTCGGCGCCGTCGTGCGCGCCTACGACGTGCGTGCGGCGGCCAAGGAGGAGGCGGAGAGCGTCGGCGCGACGTTCGTCGACCTCGGGGTGTCGGCCGAGGGCGCCGGCGGCTACGCCCGCGAGCTCTCGGAGGAGGAGCTGGCCCGCCAGCGGGAGGCGTTGGCGGCCGAGGTCGCCGCCTCCGACGTCGTGATCACCACCGCCGCCGTCCCCGGACGTCCGGCGCCGAAGCTGGTGACCGGCGAGATGGTCGACGGGATGGCTCCGGGATCGCTCGTCGTCGACATGGCGGCCGACTCCGGCGGCAACTGCGACCTCACGGTGGCCGGCGAGGTCGTCGAGCGCAGCGGGACGCGGGTCGTCGGGATGTCGAACCCCCCGGCGGGTATGCCGACGCACGCCAGCCTGCTCTTCTCGCGCAACGTCGCCAACCTGCTGGCCCTGATGGTGAAGGACGGCGCCTTGGCGCCCGACTGGTCCGACGAGATCCTGGCCGGCACGTGCGTGCTCAGGGACGGGCGGCCCACCCACCAGCCGACGGCCGAGCTCCTCGGGATCGAGCTGGCATCGGCGCCGGCGCCGGCGCCGGGACCGGCGACGACGGGCCCGGGCCCGACCGTGCCGATGCCGGCGGGGGGACCGGGGGCCGCGAGCGAAGGGACGGAGCATTGACCAATGGCATCCTCGAGTACCTGACCGTCTTCGTCCTGGCGGTGTTCGTCGGCTTCGAGGTGATCTCGAAGGTCCCGAGCATCCTCCACACCCCGTTGATGTCGGGGTCCAACGCCATCCACGGGGTGATCCTCGTCGGGGCGATGGTCGTGCTCGGCAGCGCGCACACCGGCGCCGAGGAGGCGCTCGGCTTCGTGGCGGTGGTGCTCGCCACCTTGAACGTCGTCGGCGGCTTCGTCGTCACCGACCGGATGCTCGAGATGTTCAAGGCCAAGCCGGGCGAGCAGCGCGGAGGCACGGCGGCGGCGTCGCGGGGCCCGTCGGGCGACGGCGCGGCGACCACCGACACGGGCGACGGTGCACGTTGAGCCGCGGCACGGCCATCGACCTCTGCTACCTGGTCGCCTTCATCGGGTTCATCCTCGCCCTCATGGGCCTGAGCTCGCCGCGGCGGGCGCGGGACGGGAACATCGTCGGCGCGGTCGGGATGCTGATCGCCATCGGCGCCACCTTCGCCAGGCCCGGCCTCGGCCATCTGGCGCTGATCCTGGTGGCGATGGCGATCGGCGTGGCGATCGGCGTGCCGGCGGCCCGGCTGGTGAAGATGACGGCGATGCCGCAGATGGTCGCCATCTTCAACGGCGTCGGCGGTGGGGCGGCCGCGCTCGTCTCGATCACCGAGTTCATCAGCCTGGACACGAAGCTGCTGGCGACCTACAAGGTGCTCGAGGTGCTCTTCGGCGTCCTGGTCGGCTGCGTCTCGTTCTCGGGTAGCGCCATCGCCTTCGCCAAGCTCCAGGAGCTCATGACCGGTCGGCCGATCACCTACCCGGCGCAGCAGGTCATCAATGCCGTCGTCGGGGTCGCCGTGCTCGCCCTGGCGCTCACGGTGCTCGTGACGTCGTCGACGCCGCTGCTCTGGGTCCTTTTGATCCTGGCGTTGGTCCTCGGCGTCATCTTCGTCCTTCCGATCGGCGGGGCCGACGTGCCGGTGCTCATCTCGCTCCTCAACTCGTTCACCGGCCTGGCCGTGGCGGCCTCCGGGTTCACCCTCGACTCGAACGTGCTGATCGTGGCCGGGACGCTCGTCGGCGCCTCGGGCATCCTCCTCACGAGGATGATGAGCAAGGCGATGGGCCGGTCGCTCCCCAACATCCTCTTCAGCGCCTTCGGCTCGGTCGTCACGGCGACCGGGACCGCCGGCGTCGAAGGCCGTTCGGTGCGGACCAGCACTCCCGAGGACATCGGGGTCCTGATGGCCTACGCCCGCAAGGTGGTGATCGTGCCCGGCTACGGCTTGGCGGTGGCTCAGGCCCAGCACGTGGCCAAGGAGCTCGCCGACGAGCTGACCGAGCGCGGTGTCGAGGTCTTCTACGCCATCCACCCGGTGGCCGGGCGGATGCCCGGCCACATGAACGTCCTGCTGGCCGAGGCCCACGTCCCCTACGACGAGCTCAAGGAGATGGACGAGGCCAACCCGCAGATGGCGACCGCCGACGTGGCGCTGGTGGTCGGGGCCAACGACACCGTCAACCCGGCGGCGATCACCACCCCGGGCAGCCCGATCTACGGGATGCCGATCATCCACGCCGACGCCGCCGAGCACGTCGTGTTCCTCAAACGGTCGATGCGCCCCGGCTTCGCCGGCATCGACAACGAGCTCCTCTACGACCCGAAGACCGTCCTGCTCTTCGGCGATGCCAAGGACACGCTCCAGAAGCTCGTGGCGGCGGTCGGCGCCGCCTGACGGCGCCGGCTACCGGTTGGTCACCGGTGGGACATCGGTAGGGAGACGAGGACCTCGCTCGAGCGCTCGGCGAGGGTGGCGAAGACGAGCAGGCCCTGCCTCGTCCGGCGGGTCGAGAGCACCTCGATCGCGACACCGTCGCGCCCCACGAGGTGGGCGGCGTCGTTCACGACGACCATGTCCCCGTCGGGCAGGTACCCGACGGCCTGCCGCGGCTGGTTGCCCTCGCGCTCGAGGTCGATCAGCAGCTGCTCGCCCGGCTGGTAGTCGGGGGTCAGGTTGTCGACGGTCCGCCGGAGATCGGTGACCGCCAGCCCACGACGGCGCGCCCCCTCGTGCAGCGTCCCGGATGTGGTGAGCAGCCGCAGCCCGAGACGGCGTGCGACCTCGAGCAGCCGGTCGTCGAGGTCGTCGATCTCGGGGACCTCGTTCTCGGCGAGGTGCACCGTCACGCCTTGCTCACGGAGTGATTCGAGCGACTCGAGACCGCGCCGGGCGCGCCGGGCGCTGACCGGGTCCGGCGAAGCCGCCAGGGTGCGGAGCTGGTCGACGACGAAGCGCGGGACGACGAGACCGCCGACCAGCAGCCCGGCGCGTCCGAGCTCGAGCAGCGACCGGTCCATCACCGCCGACGCGTCGACCACCATCGCGTAGCCGGGTGGCGGCTCGACCGGAGGAGCGAGGATCCGCGAGAGGCCGGCGGCGGCCACCACCTGGCGCCCCTTGACCATGCCGAGGCGGAAGCCGGCCCAGGTGAGGAGCCAGGCGACGGCGGCCGCTGCGGCGTAGACCCAGTCGCTGTGGACGAGAACCAGCAACGGCAGGCAGGCGGCCGCCCCGAGGAGGAGCCCGGCGATCCCGGTCAAGGTCCCGGCGAAGAGCTCGCCCGGCGGCAGCCGGGGGCCGTAGCGCTCGACCACCGTCGACTGGACCCGCTCGACGTAACGACCGAGGACGCCGCCGGCGACGTAGAGGACGAGCGCGCCGAGGGTCATCCCGATCACCGGCGCCGGGGTGGCGTTGAACTGGTGCCCGACCTCGATCCCGGCGAGGGCGCCGAGGAGCACCAGGATCAGGCGGAACACCTCGATGAAGACCACCCGTCCAGCGTAGCCGATCGCGACGGAATTTGTTCGACAAAGCAGAACAGATCAGCTAGGTTGTTCTGCGATACACAATGGCAGTTGCAAGGAGATAAAACCGCAGTTCAAGGGGGAAGTGTTGATTTGGGCCCCGGACTCCACCAGACTGGCCGCTGCCAACGGTATGCGAGCAACCAGGCGACGCCCAACCGGAGGTCGGCGGATGTCTCGGCGGAACCCCCCTTTGCAGCTGCAACTCCTTCATCCCGACCGCCCCGGGGCCACGCCCTGTGAGCTCAGAGTGTCGTTTCGCGGGCTCGTGCTCCGGCGGACCGGGCACGAGGCCGCCGGCGCCCCGCTGCGCATCCCGTGGTGGGCGGTGGCCGGCCTGGACGCCGACGCCGTCGAGGACGTCGAAGGACTCGGCACCCTCCAGATCGTCGCCGTCTCCACCGACGCCGGCACCCTCTCGCTGGCGGCCACGGCGCCGGACGTCTCGGTGCTGCTGCGCCGGGTCGCCGGCCATGCCCGTTGGTGGCGGACCAGCCGGGGGCGGCGGGTCGGTGGCGTGCTGCGGGCCGGTGCCGTCGTCTCCGGCACGGCCGCCCGTCGCCTCTGGTCGTTGCGCCGGCACCCCATCCCCGGCAGCGACAGCGCCCCGGTGCGCCCGGCGCTGGCCGTCCTCATGGGGGCCGTGCTGCTCGCCGGCCCGGTGATCGAGATGGCGGTGTCCGGGCCGGGGTACAGCGGGATCGCCTCGGCCGCCTCCCGCGGCCACGCGGTCGACCGCTACCCCTGGGGAGGGCTCCACAACGGGGCGCTCCGGCCGAAGGGCTCGGCGCCGGTGTCGCTCCCGCCGGCCACCACCCCGCCGGCTCCGGCCCCGCCATCGCTAGCCGACGAGCCGGCACTGCGTCCGCACGAGCTGTTCGGCTTCGCCCCCTACTGGACGCTCGACCAGGCGGGCGGCTTCGACGTCAACGGGCTCACCACCATCGCCTACTTCAGCATCGACGTGAACGCCAACGGGACGCTCGACCAATCCGGCCCGGGCTGGGACGGCTACCAGAGCCAGGCGCTTGCCAACCTCATCAGCCGCGCCCACGCCGCCGGCTCGCGGGTGGTGCTCACCGTCACCTGCTTCGACCAGGCGACGCTCGACCAGGTGACCTCCTCGCCGGCCGCCGCGGCCACCCTCGCCCAGCAGGTCCTCCAGGCGGTGCAGGCCAAGAACCTCGACGGGGTCAACATCGACTTCGAGGGTGAGGGGAGCGCCGACCAGGTCGGCCTCACGGCGTTGGTCGCCAAGGTGTCGAGCACCCTGCACGCCGCCAACCCTCACTACCAGGTCACGATGGACACCTACGCCAGCTCGGCCGGCGATCCCGGCGGCTTCTACGACATCAAGGCGCTGGCGCCGTCGGTCGACGGCTTCTTCGTCATGGCCTACGAGCTCAACCTCTCGGCGTCGGCCTCGCCGAGCTCGCCCCTCACCAGCTCGATGTTCTCGAACCAGACGGCGGCCGAGGAGTACGCGGCGGCGGTCCCGCCGTCGAAGGTCATCCTCGGTGTCCCGTACTACGGCTACGACTGGCCGACCACCGACGGGACCCTCTCCGCCCAGGCCACCGGGCCGCCCACGACCCCCTCGGACGCCCAGATCGTCGCCGCCGGCCACCCCGTCTACTGGGACCCGGTCACCGACACCGCCTGGACGAGCTACCAGGTCGGCAGCCAGTGGCACGAGGCCTTCTTCGAGGACCCGACGTCGCTGTACTTCGAGGCCCAGATGGCCCAGTCGCTCGGCCTCGCCGGCCTCGGGATCTGGGCGCTCGGGATGGACGGCAACGACCCGCAGATGCTCGGGGCCCTGCTCGGCTTCGCCCCGGCACTGAAGGACGCCAACCTCGGTCCGTCGTCCACGTCCGCCTCGCCGGCCAGCACGACGACGACCACGACGGCACCGACCCGCAGCACGACGACGACCTCCCCGGCTGTCACCACGACGACCTCCCCGGCTGTGACGACGACCACCTCCGGCTCGCCGTCGCCGTCGAGCACGACCACCACCGCCCCGGCGAGCACGACGACGACCACGACGACGAGCGGGTACACGTACTCGGGGATCTTCAACGGGCAGACGTGGTCGCTGAGCCAGGTGCCGAGCTCCCAAGAGCAGTCGGTGACCAGCGGCACCGGCACGCCGGTCGGGCAGCTGACCAGCTTCCAGACCAACGACCCGTCGATGGCCTGCCTGGAGTCGACCGGGCAGGCCCCACAGACCAACGCGTTGAGCGTCTGGCAGTTCGGCGGCTCACCCGGAGTCGACGTCGTCGTGGCCACTCAGCCCACCCCCGACTGCGTGGCCGTCGACTTCACCTTCTCGCCGCAGTCGACCGGCGGCAGCAACCCGGGCATCACCACGGGCTCGACCACCACCACCACCACGTCGACGACCACCACGTCAACGACCACCACCTCGACGACGTCGACCACGAACGCCACCGACGCGCCGACGACCACGACGACCCAGCCCTGAGCCGGACCCGGGCGGTCAGCGGGAGCCGGAGGGGCTCGCTGGCGACCGGGGCGGTCCCGTCGTCACCGTCGGGGCGTAGCGGCCGGTGCCGGTCAGGCGGGAGCGATCCGGTCGACCTCGGCGGCGACCTCGTCGGGCAGGGCCCACTCGGCGGCGGCGACGTTCGCCGCCACCTGCTCGGGCCGGGTCGCCCCGGCGATCACCGAGGCGACGGCCCGGTGGCCGAGGAGCCAGGCGAACGCCAGGTCGGTCAGCGAACGGCCGTGGTCGGCGGCCAACGACTCGAGCTGGCCGACGGTCGCCAGGCTGGGTTCGCTCAAGGCGTCGCCGACCTGTTCGGGGGTCATCCCGGCGAGACGGCTTCCGGGCGGCGGTGGCTGCCCGCGGCGGTACTTGCCGGTGAGCAGTCCTCGTTCGAGGGGGTAGAAGGGCACGAATGCCAGGCCGAGCCGACCTCACGCACCTTGCCCTGGGCGACCAGTTCGCCCAGGGCGCCGAGGGTGTCGGCGATCGGGGTCGACCGGTCGGGGGCGTGGAGCTGGTAGAGGTCGATCCGGTCGGTGCCGAGCCGGCGGAGGCTCGCCTCGACCGCGCTGCGCACGTAGTCGGCCGACGCGCCACCGGCCAGCCCGGCGGCCGCCATGCCGAACTTCGTGGCCACGACGACGTCGTCGCGGGTGGTCCCGAGGGCCCGCCCCAAGAGCTCCTCGCTGTGGGTCTCGCCGTAGATGTCGGCGGTGTCGAAGAAGGTGATGCCGTGCTCGAGGGCGGCCGCCACCACCTCCCTGGTGGCGCGCTCGTCGATCCGGCCGCCGAAGTTGTTGCAGCCGAGACCCACCACCGAGACCTCGAGCGAACCGATCCTCCGGGTGTCCATGCGCGTCCTTTCGCCTCGGTCTCGCTGCGACGACCGTCCTCCGGCGACAGCCCGGCGGATCGGTTGGTACCCTACCGGCGCCTGCAACGGCGCTGACCGAGCGACCAGGGGCCGGAGACGCGAAAAGGAGGCAGCACACCATGGGCAAGGACGCGGTGGCAACCGACGTGACGGCGTCGGCCGACGACGCCTGGGCGCTCGTCGGCGACTTCCACGGGATCGGGCAGTGGTTCCCCGGCATCGACTCGGTGCGGTCCGAGGGCGACGACCGGGTGCTCTCGATGTTCGGCATCGAGGTCCGGGAGCGCCTCGTCGAGCGCGACGAGACCGCCCGCTCGATCACCTACTCGATCGTCGGCGGCGTCCCGGTGGAGCACCACCGCGCCACGGTGTCGGTCACCCCGACCGAGCGCGGCTCGAGGATCACCTGGTCCTTCGAGGCCGAGCCTGATTCGATGCTGGCGCTCCTCGCCGACTCGTACAACAACGCCCTCTCGGCGCTGGCCGAGAAGCTGGGTTGAGCCGGGCGCCGACCGCCCCGGGCTGAGGCGAGGCGCCCGTTGGGCTCCACCGGCCCGCTCGACCACGGCGGGTAGGTGAGGCGGAAGAACGAGTCGATCGGGACGCTGAGGGCGAACCAGACGCCCGAAGAAGACGAGCGGGATGCGGAGCAGGGCGTAGGCCGTCGCCCGCCAGCGGGGCTGGCCCCCTCCCAAGGGGGATAACCCCGTCAGAGGCAGCGGTAGACGGCGTCGATCAGCGTGCGGTTGCGGGTGGACTGCCAGCGCGGGATGACGTGGTTCATCACGTACCCGAAGGCCAGCCCGGTGGCCGGGTCGGCGAAGCCGACGGCGCCGCCGGTGCCGAAGTGCCCGAAGGCGCCGGGATTGGGACCGAAGGGCCGGCGAGCGGTGGTCGGTTTGAAGCCCAGGCCGAAAGTGACCTCCTCGCCGAGCACCGGGCAGAAGCCGACCGACTGCGGCCTGGTCGCCTCGGCGAGCAGCGCCGGCGTAAGGAGGCGCCCGGGTTCGAGCAAGGCGGCGTAGAGCCGGGCGACGGCGGTGGCGGTGGCGTGGCCGTTGGTCGAGGGGACCTGGGCGGAGCGCCACGACGGGGTGTTGACGACCCCGATCGACGAGTAGCCGGGCGGGTTGAAGTACCCGAGCGCGACCATGAGCTCGTCGCCACGCAGCGCCTGGTGGTCGACGGCCGGCGGGGTTCCCCCGAGGGCCCAGATGACCTCGGCGCAGCGGTGGTGCTCGGTCACCGGCACCCCGAACCACATGTCGGCGCCCAGCGGCCCCGCCACCTGGCGCAGCCGCTCCCCGGGCGGCGCCCCGGTGCTGCGGCGGACGAGCTCGCCGACGAGGTGCCCGAAGGTGTTGGTGTGGTAGGCGTGGCGGGTCCCCGGCTCCCACCACGCCTCGGTGGCGGCCAGGGCGGTCGTCATCGCCTCCCAGTCCCACAGGTCGGCGTCGACGAGCGGCTGGCGGATCGCCGGGACGCCGGCTTGGTGGCTGAGGGCGTGGCGGACGGTGGCCGGCGCCTTGCCGCCGGCGGCGAACTCCGGCCACACCGACGCCACCGGGTCGTCGAGGCCGACGGCGCCGGCGTCGACCGCCTGGAGCAGGAGCAGCCCGACCACCGCCTTGCCGACCGAGTAGACGTCGACCAGCGTGTCGGGCGTCCACTGCTCGGTGCGGGCGGCGTCCCGCCAGCCGCCGACCAGCTCGACGAGCGGGCGCCCGTGCAACAGCACGGTGACGGCGGCGCCGACCTCACCGTGCTCGGCGAAATTGGCGGCGAAGGCCTCCCGCACCGGGGCGAAGCGGGGCTCGCACCGGCCGGCGACCGGTGCCGCCGGGGTCATCGTTGGAGCGCCCGGTAGGCGTCGTGGTCGTCGACTGCCGTGCCGAGGCGCTCGAGCAGCGCGGCGATCGCCTCCGGCTCGACGCGCAGGGTGATGCCCCAGAGGTAGAAGCCGTTGACGAAGCCCGAGCAGAGCGCCCGCTCGACCTCCCGGGCGCCGGGGCGCTCGATCCCGGCGGCGACCAACCGGTCGACGTACTCGGCCACCAGGGCAGCTTCGTTGGCCCGGCGGTCCTCGACCGAGAGCATGGTGGCGATGTGGTAGCCGACGTCGAGGTACCACGGGCCGCGCTGCACGAGCTGCCAGTCGAGGAACGACGGCCGCCCGGCGGGGTCGAGGTAGACGTTGCGGATGTGGGCGTCGCCGTGCACGACGCACCAGGGGTCGGCGGCGGCGGCGAGCTCGGCCAGGGCCAGGTAGGAGTCGAACAGGCGCTTGGGGTCCCGCACCGACGCCGGCACCCCCCTGCCCCGGTCGCTCTCGAAGTTGTGGGCGATCTCGGCCACCCCGCGCCGGACGGTGTAGCGCTCCATCCGCGACGCCAGCCACGGCACCGATGCCCAGCGCGGGTTCGCCCACGTCGCGAGGTGGAGCGTCGCCAGCTCGGCCAACGACTGGGCGGTCTGGTCCGGCGAGCACGGCTGGCGGCCGTCGGGGAACACGGCGCCGTCGCCGACGTCCTCGGTGACGAGGACGTTGAACCCGGTGGACGGGTCGACCTCGGCGTGGAGGCACCGGAGCGTCCGCACCCCGGCGGCCGACGCCAGGTCCCGGTAGAAGTGCACCTCGGGCACGCCGGCGTCCCGCAGCACGGCGCCCGATTCGGTGAAGTACCCCTTGATCCACACGTCACGGGCCCGCCCGTCGGCGAACCGGAGGCGGACGCGGGCGTTGGTGGAGACCCGGTCGTCGATCGGCCCGGCGACGACCTCTTCGACCTCGACGCCGAGGGCCGCCGACAGCCACTCGACCGACCGGGCCTCGTCCAGGGTCTTGGGGACGCTCACCGCGAGCCTTCCAGGGCCAGCTTCCGGAGGCGGGCAGCCCGCCGGGCCCCCTCGGGGGTCGGCGACAGCGAGGCGAAGCAGAAGCGCCAGCACCGCACGGCCTGCTCGGGCGCCGGGACCTGGGTGGCAGCGAGGCGCAGACGGTGGAACTGGGAGAGGACCAGGTCGCCGATCAGGTCGGCCTGGGCGTCGACGTCGAACGGCTCGACCAGTCCGGCCGACTCGGCGCGGCGGATCGCCTCGGCCACAACGGCGGCATAGCGACCGCTCGACCGCTCGACCTCCTCGGGGAACAGCTCGAGCAGCCGGTAGTGCTCGCGGACGATCGCCGACATCGAGGCGCCCTGCCCGGCGGTGCCGGCGGCGATTGGCTGGGTGATCAGCCAGTGGAGGGCGACCAAGGGGTCGGGCTCGTCGTCGACCTGCCGGCGCATCGCCGCCGTCCCGACCCCAACGCTCTCTTCGAGCATGGCGAGCAGCAACGCGTCCTTGCTCCCGAAGTGGCGGTAGAAGGTCTGCAGCGCCACCTTCGCCCGGGACAGCACCTGCTGGATCGAGAACGTCGCGCCGCCGGTCTCCTCGGAGAGGGCGAGCGCCGCCTCGACGATCCGCTGCGCCGGGGCGATCCCGCGCTGGCGCACCGATCGCTCGGAGCGGGCGAGCGACTGCCGCAGGACCCGAGCGCGCCAGTCGGACTGCTCCGTCGCCGCCCCCTCCGACCGGCTGGCGTCGCCCGGCGTCACGAGGGTGCCGCCCTCACCGGTCCCAGACCACCGGCAGGGCGTCGGGTCCGCGTTCGTACATGCCGATCAACTGCGGCGCCGGCCGGTCGGCGTCGAGCCGGAGGCCGGGCAGCCTGGTGACGGCGGCGGTCACGGCGGCCGTGATCTCGGTCCGGGCGACGTGCATGCCGAGGCAGATGTGGGGGCCGTTGCCGAACCCGAGGTGGGGCTGCGGGGAGCGCGACGGGTCGAACTCGTCCGGGCGCTCCCAGCGCGCCGGGTCGCGGTTGGCCGCCCCGAGGCAGAGATGGAGGACCGCACCGGCCGGCACGTCGACGCCACCGAGGGTGACGTCGCGGGTGACGAAGCGCGAGAACATCGGGTCGGTGGCGTTCCACCGCAGCGACTCTTCGATCACCGGGCGCATCGTCGCCGGCTCGGCCCGGACCCGGGCGAGCCACTCGGGGTGGGTGAGCAGGGCGTGCATCGTGATGCCCATCTGCTTCCAGGTGGTGCCCGACCCGGCGGCGAGGAGGAGGAAGGCGAACGAGAGCACCTCGGCGTCGGAGAGGACGTGGCGTGCACGGTCGTCGTCGAGGAGCTCTGCTTGGACGAGCACGCTGATCAGGTCGTCCTGCGGCTCGAGGCGGCGGGCGGCGATCAACGGCTCGACGATGGCGAAGAACCGCCCGAGCCCGAGGCCGTCGGAGGTGGCGGCCGCCCGGATGTCGAGCGCCTCGGCCACCGAGACCCCGAAGCTGCCGCAGATCGTGAGGAGCGGGATCGGGGCGAACAGCTCGACGTTGAGGTCGGCCTGTCGCCGGTCGGCGAACCGGTCGAGCAGCGAGTCGACGGTGCCGGCGATCCAGCGGTCCAGCCACCACTGCATCCGGCGCGGCACGAACGACGGCTGGACGAGCCCCCGCAGTCGGCGGTGGGCGTCGGCGTCGAGCGAGATCATCGACGCCTCGTAGAGAGCCAGACCGTCGTCGTTCCCAACGGGCGCCGGCAGCCCGGCGGCGGGCGACGACGAGAACGTCGCCGGGTCGCGCAGGGCGGCGTCGCAGGTGGCGAAGTCGAAGGCCGAGAAGTGCGGGCGCTCGGGGAAGGGGAGGCCCTGGAAGAAGCCGTCGCCGGTATAGCCGACCAACGGGCCGACGACCCCCTCGTGGACCGGTCCGCTCTGGCGGAGGCGGTGGAAGGCCGGGTAGGGGTCGACGTCGAACGTGCCGCCGCGGCTGGCGTAGACCGGGCTTCGGAGGTCGAAGAGCTGGTGCAGGCGCGCCTCGTCGAGCAGCGAGGTGTCCACCTTCATCGCTCCCGATCGCCTCCCCCTGGTCGCCGCTCGGCCCCGATGCTACAGTCGCCCTCTACCTGAAGCAAGAGCGACGTTCTCTTGTCGGCCGGAGGGGAGGCAGCGATGGGCGACTGGCTGGTGTCGGTGGACGACCACGTGATCGAGCCGCCGCACGTCTGGACCGACCGGCTGCCGGCCAAGTACCACGACGTCTGCCCGCGGATGGTCACCACCGACAAGGGCGAGGTCTGGCGCTACGAGGACAAAGAGGTGGCGACCTCCGGCCTCTCGGTGGCGGCGGGCAAGCGCAAGGAGGAGTTCTCGCCGGACCCCGTCTCGTTCGCCGAGATGCGCCCGGGCGCCTACGACCCGGTGGCGAGGATCGCCGACATGGACCGGGCCGGGATCCTGGCCTCGCTCTGCTTCCCGTCGTTCCCGCGGTTCTGCGGCCAGGTCTTCTGGGAGGCCGAGGACAAGGACCTCGCAATGCTCTGCGTGCGCGCCTACAACGACTGGATGCTCGACGAGTGGTGCGGGGCGACCCCGGGCCGGATGATCCCGCTGGTCATCATCCCGCTGTGGGACCCGCCGGCGGCGGCGGCGGAGCTCGAGCGGTGCGCTTCCAAGGGGGCGCGGGGCTTCGCCTTCTCGGAGAACCCCGAACCGCTCGGGCTCCCGACGATCCACGACCCGGGGCGCTACTGGGACCCGGTGATGAGGGCGGCCGAGGAGACCGAGCTCGTCGTGTGCATGCACGTCGGCTCGTCGTCGACGATGCCGGCCATCTCCAAGGACGCCCCGGCGCTGGCAAACCTGACCTTCGGGGCGGTCCGGGCGGCCGGGACGATGCTGGCGTGGCTGTTCAGCGACTACTTCGAGCGGATGCCGGCCCTCAAGATCGCCCTGTCGGAGGGCAACATCGGGTGGATCCCGTACTTCATCGAGCGCGCCGAGCAGGTGGTCGACCGCCAGCGCCACTGGGTGGCCCGGACGGCGACGAGCTTCTACGACGTCGAGTCGACGACGAGCCAGCTCCAGGCGGACCTCGACCACCTCGACGTCCGCCAGCGGTTCCGCGACCACGTCTACGGGTGCTTCATCGACGAGACGGTCGGGCTGCGGTGCCTCGACATCATCGGCGACGACAACGTGATGGTCGAGACCGACTACCCGCACACCGACACGACGTGGCCCGACTGCATCGGCGTGGCCAGCACGCTCGTCGGGGGACTGGCGCCGGAGGTCCAGCGCAAGATCCTGCGGGGCAACGCCGAGCGGCTGTTCCGCTTCACCCCGGTCGAGCCGGTCGCGGTCGGCTGATCCCGGCCGCCGCCGGGCGGCTCAGTGGGTGGGGGTGAGGACGACCAGCGGGATCACCCGGTCGGTCCGGGTGGTGTAGACGTCGTAGTTCGGCCACTGGTCGACCATGATCTCCCACAGGCGCGGCTTCTCCTCCGGACCGGCGGTGCGGGCCGAGGCGGCGAACACGTCGGCCTTCACCTGCAGCTCGACGTTCGGATCGGCGGTCAGGTTCCGGTACCACTGCGGGTCCTCGGGGGCGCCGCCCTTGGAGGCGATCACCAGGTAGTCGTCGCCGTCGCGCCCGAAGATCAGCGGGGTCGTCCGGGGCTGGCCGCTCCGGCGGCCGGTGGTGGTGAGGAGCAGGACCGGCACGCCGTTCCAGAGGTAGCCGACCTCGCCGTCCGTCTCGCGGTAGCGGCGGACGTGCTCCTCGCCGAAGAGGGTGAGGTTCGGAGCGGTGTACCCCGGCTCGCCGGTGCTCGACATCTGGTCTCCTCTCGTCGGCGGGCGGTCGCCCCGTCCGCCGGGGCGCGACGCCGTGATGTTACGGGAGGCGTCAGATGTCGGCGTCGGCCGCCTCGGGGCGCACTGCCTCACCGGTGACCGGGAGTCGCCCGAAGGCCGCCGGCGGGTCGGACCACAGCGGGCGGCCGCCGCCGGCCGCCTCGGGGCCGCCGTGGCGGGCGGCCTCGATGGCCCGCCAGACCCGCTCGGGGGTGCACGGCATGGCGACGTGGCGGACGCCGAGGTGCGAGAGGGCGTCGACCACCGCGTTGTGCACCGCCGGGGTGGAGCCGATCGTGCCCGACTCGCCGATGCCCTTGGCGCCGAGCGGGTTGCGGAAGGTCGGCGTCTCGGTGTTGGCGGTCTCGTAGAACGGCACCTCGGCGGCGCTCGGCATGGCGTACTCGGCCAGGTTGGCGGTGACCGGGTTGCCGTCGGCGTCGAAACGCACCTCCTCCCAGAGCGCCTGGGCCATGCCCTGGGCGATGCCCCCGTGCTGCTGACCGGTCACGAGCAGCGGGTTCAGGATGCGCCCGCAGTCGTCGACCGCCACGTGGCGTACCGGCCGCACGTAGCCGGTCTCCATGTCCACCTCCACCACCGACACGTGCGCACCGAAGGGGTAGGTGGCGCCCGCCTGGTCGAAGTCGAGCTCGGCCGCCAACGGACCGCCGCCGGCCCCGTCGGCCGCCGGGGCCCCGTCGCGCCCGGGGACGCCCCGCTCCTCGGCGATCGCCGCCAGCCGGCCCCAGGGGACCACCCGGGACGGGACGCCGGCCACGCCGAGGCCGCCCTCGTGCACCACGATGTCCTCCGGTGTCGCCTCGAGCTCGGAGGCGGCCAGGGCGCGCCCGAGCTCGAGCACCTCCTCGGCGGCCTTCAGCACGGCGCTCCCGCCCAGCTGCAGGGAGCGCGAACCGCCGGTGCCCCCGCCGCGCGGCACCAACGCGGTGTCGGACTGGACGAAGCGGATGCGCTCCATCGGGATCCCGAGGGTGTCGGCGACGATCATCGAGAAGGAGGTGGCGTGGCCCTGCCCGTGGGCCGAGGTCCCGACCCTGATGGTGGCGCCGCCGTCGCGGTGCACCTCGACCGCCCCGAACTCGCCGCCCCCGCCCGCCCCGGTGATCTCCACGTAGACGCCGACGCCGATGCCGAGCTGCAGGCGGTCGCCGCGGGCCCGCCGTGCCGCCTGCTCGTCGCGCAGCTCCCGGTAGCCGGCCAGGCGGAGCGCCTCGTCGAGGGAACGGGCGTAGTCACCGGTGTCGTAGGTGGTGCCCATCACCGTCGTGTAGGGCTCGCTGAAGGCCCCGAGGAGGTTGCGCCGGCGAAGCTCGACGGGGTCGATTCCGAGCTCGGCGGCGGCGATATCCATCATCCGCTCGAGCATCTCGGCGGCCTCCGGCCGGCCGGCCCCGCGGAAGGCACCCATCGGGGTGGTGTTGGTGACGGCCACCGCCACGTCGAAACCGATGGCCGGGATGGCGTAGACGCCCTGGGCCATCATCCGGGTCGGCCCGATGGCCAGCGCCCCGCCGAACCCGGCGTAGGCGCCGGCGTCGGCCAGCACCCGGCAGTGCATCCCGGTGAGCCTGGCGTCGGCGTCGAACCCCATCTCCACCCACTGGACCTGCCCGCGTCCCTGCGGCATGCCGACCATGCCCTCGGAGCGGGTCTGGACCCAGCGGACCGGTCGGCCGAGCCGGCGGGCCGCCGCCATGACGGCCAGGTGCTCCGCCCCGACCCCGGGCTTGGCCCCGAACCCGCCGCCGACGTCCGGCGCCACCACCCGGACCCGGCTCTGGTCGAGCCCGAGGGTCGTGGCGACGGTGCGGGCCACCCCGTGGGGCATCTGGGTCGAGACGTAGACGGTGAGGTCGAGCTCGTCGCCGCCGGCGGCGTCGCCGGGCACCGCCACGACGGCGTCGCCCTCCATCGGGACGACCGCAACCCGCTGGTTCTCGAGCTTCGCCCGGACGACGGTGGTGGCCCCGGCGAGCAGGTCGGGGTTGGCGGGATCGGCCATCCCGGCCACCACGTTGGTCCCGAGCTCCTCGAACTGCAGCGGTGCGCCGTCGGCCACCGCCGCCTCCAGGTCGACGGCGGCGTCGAGGGGGTCGTAGTCGACCACCACCAGCTCCGCCGCGTCGACCGCCGCCGCCTCGCTCTCGGCCAGCACCATGGCGACGACGTCGCCGACGAAGCGCACCTTCCCGGTGGCCAGCGGCGGGCGGCCGCAGGCCGGGTTGAGGACCATGAACCCGTGGAAGGGCGCCAGCCCGAGGTCGTCGGCGGTGTAGACGGCGACCACCCCCGGCGCCCGGCGAGCCTCCTCGACATCGACGTGGCCGATCCGGGCGTGGGCGAACGGCGAGCGGACGAAGGCGGCGACGACGAGATCGTCGAACCGGAGGTTGGCCACGTAGGTCCCGTGGCCGGTGAGGAAGTGCGGGTCCTCCACCCGCCGGACGCTGTTGCCGAGGAGGGAGCCAGGCATCGGGGCAGCCTACCGATCGCCGCCGGGAGGCGGAGCCGCCGGGTGGATCGGGCCGCGGCCGTCGCGCAGCGACGGGACCGCCCGGCCGGTGCGGAGGGCGACGATCTCGGCGCAGATCGCCACCGCCGTCTCCTCGGGGGTGCGGGCCCCGATGTCGAGCCCGATCGGCGCCATCACCCGCGCCATCTCGTCGGGCCCGACGCCGGCCTCGGCCAGGCGGGCGGTGCGTTCGGCGTGGGTGCGGCGCGACCCCATCGCCCCGAGGTACCCGACGTCGGTGGCCAGGGCGGCCACGATCGCCGGCACGTCGAACTTGGGATCGTGGGTGAGCACGCAGATGGCGTCCCTCGGCCCGAGGGTCTCCCCGATCCCGGCCAGGTGGCGCTCGGGGCGGTCGGCCACCACCTCGTCGGCCATCGGGAAGCGGGCCTCGGTGGCGAACACCGGGCGGGCGTCGCAGACCGTCACCCGGTAGCCGAGCACCTTCGCCAGCCTCGCCAGCGCGGCCGTGAAGTCGACCGCCCCGAAGATCACCATCCGCGGCGGCGGACCGAACACCTCGACGAACACCTCGACCTCGCGTTGGCGGGCTTCGCCAGAGGCGCCGTAGTGGCGGGTGGCCGACAACCCGGTGGCCAGCGCGCCGACGGCGTCGCGCCGGACGACGCCGTCGAGGGCGGACGAGCCGAGGGACCCCTCGGCGGTCCCGTCCTGGCGGACGAGCATGCTGGCGCCGAGCGCCGGGAGCACCTTGGCCGTCTCGGGGCCGGGCCCGGCTCGGCCGACGTCGCCGGCGGCCACGTCGACCACCGTGGCCAGGGCCACCGGCTCGTCGCCGTCCCAGGCGGCCGCCAGGGCGTCGTAGACCGGCGGCAGGTCCGGGTCGACGAGCACGTGGACCGTCCCGCCGCAGGTGAGGCCGACGGCGAAGGCCTCGTCGTCGGAGTAGCCGAACGTGCAACGGCGGGGACGGCCGTCGGCCAGGGCGGCGAGCGTCTCGGTGACCACCGCCCCCTCGACGCACCCGCCGGACACCGAGCCGGCGACCTCGCCGTCCTCGCTCACCGCCATCGTGGCGCCCGGGTCCCGCGGTCCCGATCCCTCGACGCCGACCACCCGCGCCACCGCCACCCGGCGCCCGGCGCGCCGCCAGCGCTCGATGTCGGCGCGGACCTCCTTCACCGGGCCACCACCTCGGCCAGGTCGGCCAGCGAGCGCAGCGAGTGCCCCTCGAGCAGCTCGTCGGTGTAGGGCAGGGCGGCGGCCAGCCCGCGGACCAGCGGCTCGAAGCCCGGGGTCGCCTTGAGCGGGTTCACCCAGAGCACCCGGTGCGCCACCAGGGAGAGGCGGCGCATCTCCTCGGCCAGCCGGCCGGGGTCCCCGCGGTCCCAGCCGTCGGAGAGGATCACGACGACGGCCCCCCGGGCGAGCCCCCGGACGCCCCAGCGCTCGTTGAACTCGGCCAGGCCGTCGCCCAGGCGGGTGCCCCCCGACCAGTCGGGCACCGCCCCGGCGACCCTCGCCAGGGCGAGGTCGGGGTCGTGGAGCGAGAGCTCGCGGGTGACCCGGGTGAGCCGGGTCCCGAGGGTGAACGCCTCGACCCGCTGGCGCCCGGTCACCGCCAGGTGGAGGAACCGCACCAGCTGCCGGGCGTAGGGCTCCATCGACCCGCTCACGTCGCAGAGCAGCACCAGGCGGCGGGGTCGGGTCGCGGTGTCGGACCATGCCCGCCGCAGCGGCGTCCCGTCGGAGCGGACGGCCAGGCGCACCGTCCGGCGGAGGTCCGGCCAGCGCCCGCGCCGGCCACTCGGTCGCCGCCGGCGGGTCCGCCGGAGGGACCCGCCGAGGCGGAGGCGGGACATCAGCCGGTGCAGCTCGGCGAGCTCGTCCGGCGTGCACTCGGCGAAGTCCTTGACCGCCAGCACCTCCTGACGGCTGTAGCGAAGGCGGAGCACCTGGCCGGCGGGGGGTGTCTCGCCGCTCTCCTCGTCGTCCTCCTCGGCCGAGGGTGGGCCGTCGTCCTCGTGCTGGTCGGTCGCCACCTCGACCGGGAGCGGCGGGGCGACGACCACCGGACGGACCTCGAGGCGGTCGAGCCAGAAGGCGTCGAAGAGCTGGTCGTAGACGTCGATGTCCTCCGGGCGGCGCACCAGGGTGGCGCGCCCGGCCCAGTAGACGCCCTCGGGGCGGCCGAGGCCGACGGCGGCCAGCGCCTCGGCGTAGGCGACGGTGACGTCGGGCGGCACCGCCAGGCCGGCGCCGCGCAGCAGCCGGGCGAAGGCCACCGCCGCCCGCTCCGGCCGCCCGACGGCCGGTGGGACGGCGGCCGTCGGGGCCGCCCCTCCGTTCACCCGGCCCGTTCCACCGCTGCCCGGGCCAGCACCCCGAGGCCGGCGGCCCGGACGCGTTCGGCGTCCTCGCGGTACTTGAGCACGGTGCCGAGGGTGAGCGAGACCCCCCGCTCGTCGAGCTCGCTGCGCCCGAGGGCGACCAGCGACTCCGCCCAGTCGATGGCCTCGGCGACGCCGGGCGGCTTGTAGAGCCCGAGCCCCCGCAGCTCGGCCATCGCCCCGGCGACCTGGCGGGCGAGCTGCTCGGCGATCCCCGGTGCCCGCAGCAGTACGATCCGCACCTCCTGCTCGAAGTCGGGGTGCTCGACCCAGTGGTAGAGGCAGCGCCGCTTCAGGGCGTCATGGAGGTCACGGGTCCGGTTCGAGGTCATGACCACCACCGGCGGCTCGTCGGCCCGGAACGTGCCGAGCTCGGGCACCGTGACGGCGTAGTCGGAGAGGGCCTCGAGCAAGTAGGCCTCGAACTCGTCGTCGGCCCGGTCGACCTCGTCGACGAGGAGGACGGGCGGGGGGCCGTCGCCGGCCGGCCGCATGGCGGCCAGGAGCGGACGCCGGACGAGGAACCGCTCGGCGTAGAGCTCATCCTCGACCTCGGCCGGACCGGCGCCACCGGGACCGGGACCGGGGTGCCCGCTGCCCCGCAGCTCGGCCGCCCGGAGGTGGAGCAGCTGGCGCGAGTAGTCCCACTCGTAGACCGCCTGGCTCACGTCGATGCCCTCGTAGCACTGGATGCGGAGGAGCTCGCTGCCACCCCAGGCGGCCAGCACCTTGGCCAGCTCGGTCTTGCCGACGCCGGCCTCGCCCTCGAGCAGCAGCGGTCGGGCCATCACCAGCGAGAGGTAGACGACGGTCGACAGGCCGTCGTCGGCCAGGTAGCCGTGCGCCGCCAGCGCCTGGCGCACCTCGTCGGGTGAGCTCGGCCGCAGCCGGCGCGATCGGTCAGCCATCGCCAGCCGCCGCCTCCTCGAGCGCCCGGCGGACCAACACCCTCGCCAGGTGGCGGCGGTACTCGCGGCTGGCGTTCGTGTCTTCTGGCGGCTCCAGTCCCTCGTCGGCCACCGCGGCGGCCTCGGTGACCCCGGCGCCGGCGCCCAGCGCCGCCTCGGTGGCGGCCGCCCGCACCGGCGTCGTCCCCATGTGGACCAGCGAGACCCGGGTGGTGCCGTCGGTCACCGCCACCGCGCCGACGATCGCCCAGTCCTGCGCCCGCCGGTTGAACTTCTGGAACGACCACCCTCCGGTGGTCGACGGGACCCGGATCTCGACCAGCATCTCGTCCGGCCCGATCGCCGTCTCCAAGAAGCCGGTGAAGAACTCCGTCGCCGGGATCTCCCGCCGCCCCGCCGGTCCTTCGACCACCAGCGTGCCGTCGAGGGCGAGCACGACCGCCGGGAGGTCCGATGCCGGGTCCCCGTGGGCGATCGACCCGCCGATCGTCCCGCGGTGGCGGACCTGTGGGTCGCCGACCTGCCCGGCGACGTGCGCCAGCACCGGCACCGACCGGTGGGCGACCTCGGCGACCTCCAGCTGGCGGTGCCGGGTCAGCGCCCCGATGGCCACCTCGGCGCCCTCCTGGCGCACGTAGCGGAGGTCGGCCAGGTGCCCGACATCGACCACGACCGCCGGGGCGGCGAGGCGGAGCTTCATGAGCGGCAGGAGCGAGTGACCGCCGGCCAGCAGTTTGGCCTCGTCACCGTGCTCGGCCAGCACTGCCAGGGCGTCGGCCACCGAGTCGGCGCGGTGGTAGTCGAACGCCGCCGGGATCATGCCGGCACCTCCTCGCCGGCCGCCGCCAGCACGGCCTTGACGATGTTGTGGTAGCCGGTGCAGCGGCAGAGGTTGCCCTCGAGGCCCTCGCGCACCTGCTGCTCGGTCGGGTGCGGCAGCTCGGCCAGCAGCGACACCGCCGCCATCACCATGCCGGGCGTGCAGTAGCCGCACTGGAGGCCGTGGTGGTCGCGGAAGGCCTGCTGCACCGGGTGCAGCTCGTCCGGACCGGCGGCCAGCCCCTCGATCGTGGTGACCGACGCGCCGTCGGCCTGCGCCGCCAGCACGGTGCAGGACTTGACCGACTCGCCGTCGAGGAGGACCGTGCAAGCCCCGCACGACGTGGTGTCGCACCCGATGTTGGTGCCGGTGAGGCCGAGGACGTCGCGCAGGTAGTGGACCAGGAGGGTCCTCGGCTCGACCTCGTGCTCCCCGGCCCGGCCGTTGACCGTGAGGCTCACCCGCATCCGCCACCCCTCACCGCTTCGTCGATCGTCGTCACGGCGCTCAGGCTACGTCCGCCTCACCTCCCGCGGGCCACTCGGCCGCTGCGACCGGGGCGGGCGGGCGTGCCCGGCGGTTGCGCTATTAGTTAGTGGCGGTTAACGTCGGTGCCGATGCCCGGCGCGCCGGACCTGCCGGAGCTGCTGGCCGACCTGGCGGACGAGACCGGTTCGCTCCTGGCAATGCTCGACGGGCTGGCCCCGGCCGACTGGGAGCGGCCGACAACGGCCGAGGGCTGGGCGGTGCGCGACCAGGTCAGCCATCTCGCCTTCTTCGACGACGCGATCGTCGAGGCAGCTGGCGACCCCGCCGCCTTCGAGCGGTCGGCCGCCGAGCTGGTCGGAGGCGGCGCCGACTTCCCCGACCGGGTGGCCGAGGACCACCGGTCGGTGGCGCCCGCCGAGCTGCTCGCCTGGTTCCGGGACTCGCGGCGAGCGCTGATCGGGTCGCTCGGCCGGCTCGACGCCCGCCACCGGCTGCCGTGGTACGGCACGACGATGAGCGTCACCAGCGCCGTCACGGCCCGGCTGATGGAGACGTGGGCGCACGGCGAGGACGTGGCCGAGGCGCTGTCGGTGCGACGGGCGCCGACGGCCAGGCTTCGCCACGTCGCCCATCTCGGGGTGGCCACCCTCGGCTTCTCGTTCACCGGCCACCGCCAGCCGGTGCCGTCGGCGCCGGTGAGGGTCGAGCTCGACGGGCCGGCCGGCGAGCGCTGGTCGTGGGGCGACGAGGCGGCCGGTGACCGGGTGGCCGGGCCGGCGCTCGACTTCTGCCTGGTGGTCACCCAGCGCCGCCCGGTGGCGGCCACGGCGCTGGAGGTCGACGGGGAGGTCGCCCACCGGTGGATGGCGATCGCCCAGGCCTTCGCCGGGCCCCCGACCACGGTGCGCCGGGCCGGGGGGCGACCGTGACGGCGTCGGGGGTGCCGGTCGGTCGCCGCCCGGTCCGGATCGCCAACTGCTCCGGCTTCTACGGCGACCGGCACGCGGCCGCCGCCGAGATGGG
>Ga0080006_1152834_pt1 | contig 40901 bp, 29 predicted proteins | sample RS3BMetagenome_FD_69209 | JGI IMG/M metagenome (GOLD analysis project Ga0080006, IMG submission 69209) | Ferric oxide microbial mat and aquatic microbial communities from Rainbow Spring, Yellowstone National Park, USA - RS3B (SPADES... ...
CGGTTCCCTTCCTCCGCCTGAAATGTCGCAACTTCAGACTTCGGAAGGCCGAGGGCCTCCCCATGCAACGACACGCCCTATGAGAGCGAAATCACAACTGCCCGTTTAAAATTGAAGAGCCACCTTGGGCGCGGCTGCCGGTGGGCTGCTGGCCTCCGCGGTCCTGCCCGTCGCCCTCGCCTTTGCCGATTCGAGCGACCCGTTCACCATTTTTGCCGGGCAGGTCGATTCGACCGCTTCAGCGACCGAGTTAGCCAACCTGGACTCAGCGCTGACCAGCGGCGACCCCAGCCTCGCGACCACGCTGGCTACCGATGTGACCTCGGGACAGGTCCCCTTCGGCATCGGGACTGCCCCCTTCAACGACAACGCGTTCGCCAATCTGCTCCCCGCCGACGCCACGACGGCGCAGATCAATGAGGCGGCGAACTACGACGCGATCTTGTACAACGGTGATCCCACCCTGGCCGCCACACTGGCCGCCGACGACAGCACCGGGGCGTTCCCGGAGGTACCCGGTTCTGACGCCTTCACGATCGGCAGCTACACCTTCGATCCCTACACCGGCGGCACCGATTCCACGCCAGGGACGCAAGGTTTCGACGCTCTGACCCAGGGAACCGGTACGTCACCGTTCTTCGACACCGGCAGCGTGGCCGATCAGAACTTCGAGGTCTTCAGCCCGGCCAGCAGCTCCACACCTGCCGCGGTTCTCGGGACCGTCACGACTACCGAGAACGTCAGCAGCCTTGGCAGCATCACCAACACGGGTTTCGACGTCACGGGTGTCTCGCCCGTCGCGGGCGCAACCACGGACCTGCCGGCCGTCGGGACCACGTATGACGTCACCAACTTCGGCAGCGGCTATGAGAACGTCTTCACCGATGTTCCGAGTGCCACCGCCGGCGACGCTGGCACTGTCGCCGACACCCTCGTGACGCCGTTCGGGAACTACGACCTGTCCAGCCTGGTCAGCGCGTTTGACCTCACCGCGCTCGACCCGGGTGCGGCCTTCGGTCTTGCCGCTGACACAACAGGCAGCGCCGCCGCTGACGCGGTCGGAAGCATCGACCCGCTGTCGTTCCTCGGCCTGTGAAACGTAACCGAATGAGCTGAACCGTATAACCCAAACATCCCGGGCCGCGAGAAGTGCGGCCCGGGATGTTTGGCGTCTGAGCCTTCAACCGGGGCCTCCAGTGCATCTGCGCATTGACGTATATGCACAATTGTCGTATCAATAAGACATGAAGACTAATTTGTCTCACGAGCCTCGCTTCCGCCTGGCCAGCGCCGAAACCTGGGCCGACCCCTGGCCGATGTACCGGGCGCTGCGCGATCACGACCCGGTGCATCACGTGGTGCCGGCGAGCAAACCCGAGGACGACTACTACGTGCTGACCCGGCACGCCGACATCTGGGCCGCGGCAAAAGACCACGACACTTTCTCGTCGGCGCAAGGCCTGACCGTCAACTACGGCGAGCTGGACATGATTGGACTGCAAGACAATCCGCCGATGGTGATGCAGGATCCGCCGGTGCACACCCAATTCCGCAAGCTGGTGGCGCGCGGTTTCACCCCGCGGCAGGTGGAAGCGGTGGAGCCCAAGGTGCGCGAATTCGTCATCGAACGCCTCCAGCATCTGCTCACCAACGGCGGCGGCGATATCGTCGCGGAACTCTTCAAGCCGCTGCCGTCGATGGTCGTCGCGCACTACCTCGGCGTCCCGGAGGGAGACCGCGACCAGTTCGACGGGTGGACCGACGCGATCGTGGCGGCCAACACCGCCGAGGGCGGCGTCGCGGGCGCCCTGGCGACCGTTGGCGACGCGGTCGGGTCGATGATGGCCTACTTCACCGAGCTGATCGAACGCCGTCGCTCCGAGCCCGGCGACGACACCATCTCACATCTGGTCGCGGCCGGTGTCGGCGCTGATGGTGACACCGCCGGTGTGCTGTCGGTACTCGCGTTCACCTTCACGATGGTCACCGGCGGTAACGACACCACCACCGGCATGCTGGGTGGCGCAGTCCAACTGCTGCACCAGCGTCCGGACCAACGGCGTCTGCTGGCGGATAATCCCGACCTGATCCCCGGCGCTGTCGACGAGTTCCTGCGGCTCACCTCGCCGGTGCAGGCGCTGGCTCGCACCGCCACCCGCAACGTCACCATCGGCGACGCTGACGTGCCAGCAGGCCGGCGGGTGTTGCTGGTGTACGGGTCGGGAAACCGCGACGAACGCCAATTCGGTTCGGATGCAGCCGAACTGGATGTGCAGCGGCAGCCGCGCAATATCTTGACCTTCAGCCACGGCGCCCACCATTGCCTGGGTGCAGCCGCGGCCCGTATGCAGTCGCGGGTCACGTTGACCGAACTACTGGCCCGCTGCCCCGATTTCGACGTCGACGAGGCGGGCATCGTGTGGGCCGACGGCAGCTATGTGCGCCGCCCGCTCTCGGTCCCGTTCCGGGTCAGGTAGATGCCGGCCAACGACTGGCTCGCGCAGCGCCGCACCGAGGCCGCGGCCGACCAGATCCTGGACGCCGCCGAGGAGCTGTTCACCCGCCACGATCCCGGATCGGTCGGCATGAACGAGATCGCCAAGGCCGCAGGGTGTTCGCGCGCGACGCTGTACCGCTACTTCGAGAACCGTGAGGCGCTGCGCAGCGCCTACGTGGCCCGCGCAACCCATCGGCTGGCCGACTCGATCGAAGTCGACCACATCGAAGACCCGCAGCAGCGCCTGATCACCGGCATCCTCACCGCACTACGGCTGGTTCGCGAAAGCCCAGCGCTGTCAGCTTGGTTCGCGACGACGTCGGGCCCGCTCGGCGCCGAGTTGGCCGAGCAGTCCGATGTGATCAGCGGCCTGGCCGCCGCATTCGTCACCTCCCTCGGCGACGACCATCCGGCCCACGTGGCCGGCCGCGGCCGCTGGCTGGTCCGCGCGATCACATCGCTGCTGATCTTCCCCGGCCGCGACGAGGCCGACGAACGAGCGATGCTCACCGAGTTCGTCGCCCCGGTGGTGCTGCCCGCCGACCAGGTCAGTCGCGCACCCGGGTGAACCGGTGCAACAGCCACGCCGGCGGAATGGTGACCACCATCGTCGCGACGAAAAGCCCGGCCATCGAACCGGTGTAGACGTGGTCCTGCATGATGTAGACCATCGCGAATTCCATGGTGATCAAATGGATCAGGAAGATCTCGTAGGAGATCTCACCCAGCCAGACCATCGGCCGGCTGGCCAGCAAGCGGGCATACAGACCCTCGTTGCCCAGCGCCAACGGCGCTAATGCCAGCCCGGAGATCGCCGCGTAGAACACCGCTTTGTACAGCGCCTGCGACATGCCGAGCGGCGACGTCGTCGGGTCCCCCGCGATCGGCGTGGACGCAATGAGGTAGCAGACCGCCGCGAGCGGCAATGCGGCGAACCCGTAACAGCGCACGCCCATCCGTTGCAGCACAGTCAAACTCATACCGGTGAGAAACCAAATCAGGTAGGTCGGGAGCCACAGCCGGGCCCCATTGGGTATCGAGGTGGTCAGGTGTACCCCGACCAACCACCCCGGCGAGATCAGTGCCAGGGCAGCGATACCGGACAGCAGAAGCTTTGGCCGCCATTGCCGTCGGCACAACACCACCAGCAGCAGGTAGGCCAGCAACGGAAGAATCAGGTAGAACGAGGCTTCCACCGCCAGGCTCCACATCTGGGTCAGACCCTGATGGAGGTAGCCGCGCATGTAGTTGAACGTGTAGATCTGCGTCAGCGTCAGGTTGCGGAACAACCCGAACCAGGTATGGCCGAAATTCGGCCCGGCATGCCGAAAGTGGTAGATGACGTACGCGATCAGCACCGTGACGACGTAGGCCGGCATGACGCGCCGCACCCGGTGCCACCCGTAGCGCCGGATCGACGGTTGCGGACCACCCGTCGCAGCCGATTTCACCCACGGCCGAAACAACAGAAACCCGGACAGCACGAAGAAGATGGGGACACCCATCTCCATCCGCGAGCAGAACAGGCCGAAATAGCCTTCGATGTATTTCCCGGTGGTGTATGCCGCGTGGGTGGCCACCACCAGAAGTGCCGCCACGGCGCGGATACCGGTTAACGACGCGACCCGATCCGGCCCGGCTGCCCGTTCGAGTCCGCCTCGGGCCGACGTGTCGGCCTGGGTCATCCCTGGTGATCCCGCCGCGGTGCGCCACGGCCGCCACGACGGTTCTTGTCCGGGGCCCGATCCGGCTGCAGGTTGATCAGCACGCCGGAAATACGGGTCTTCTCCAGCGCTTTCATCGTCTCCCGGGACAACTTGTCCGGCAGTTCCACCAGCGAGAAGTCCGGCTTGATGGTGATATGCCCGAAATCGCTGCGGTGCAAGCCACCTTCGTTGGCGATGGCCCCGACGATCGCGCCCGGTCCGACCTTGTGCCGCTTGCCGACCGCGATGCGGTACGTCGCGAAACCCGTCTTCGGGCCGTCGCCGGGGCCGCGCGGCGATCTGGCCGGCCGGTCCTGGTATTCCTTCGAGCGGCGCTCGGGCGGCGGCTCGGGTGACAGCAGGAACGCTTCGCCGTCACGCGACTGCAGCGCCAGCGCCGCCGCGACGTCGGCCATCGGAACATCGTGGTCGCGCTCGTAATTCGTGACCAGGCGCCGGAACAAGTCCAGGCCCGGTGAGCCGAGACTGTCGGTAATCGAGTCGGCGAATTTCGCCACCCGCTGGGCGTTGACGTCGTCAACGCTGGGCAGTTGAGCTTCGGTGAGCTTCTGCCGGGTCATCTTCTCGATTGCCTTGAGCAGGTGACGTTCTCGCGGCGATACGAACAGCAGCGCATTGCCCGACCGCCCGGCCCGGCCAGTGCGTCCGATCCGGTGCACGTAGGACTCGGTGTCGTGCGGGATATCGTAGTTCAGCACGTGCGATATCCGCTCGACGTCGAGGCCTCGGGCCGCGACATCGGTGGCGACCAGGATGTCGATTCCCCTGTTGCCGCCTTCTTTGAGGGCGGCAATGGTGCGCTCGCGCACCGCCTGCGGGATGTCGCCGTTGATGGCCGCCGCGGAAAACCCCCGGGCGCGCAGCTTCTCGGCGACCTCTTCGGTGGCCTGCTTGGTGCGGACGAACACGATCATCGCCTCGAACGGCTCGACCTCGAGCACCCTGGTCAGCGCGTCCATCTTGCGTGGACCGGCGACCTGGATGTAGCGCTGCGAAATGTTCTCGGCTGTGGCGGTTTTCGCCTCGACTTTGATCTCGGTCGGGTCGTGCAGATACTTGTTGCTGAGCTTGCGGATCGCCGGCGGCATCGTCGCGGAGAACAGTGCCACCTGTTTGTATTCCGGGGTCTCGGCCAGGATCCGCTCGACTTCTTCGGCGAAGCCCATCGTGAGCATCTCGTCGGCCTCGTCAAGCACCAGGTAGTCGATCCGGGACACATCCAAAGTTCCACGTTCGAGGTGGTCGATGACGCGGCCGGGCGTGCCGACCACCACCTGCGCGCCGCGCTTCAGCCCGGCCAACTGCACGGTGTAGGACGAGCCGCCGTAGATGGGCAGCACATTGATTTGGGGTAAGTGTGCGCCGTACCGGCTGAACGCCTCGGCGACCTGCAGCGCCAGCTCCCGCGTCGGAGCCAGCACCAGCGCCTGGGTGGCCTTGCTGCTGGTGTCGATCTTCGACAGGATCGGCACCGCGAACGCGGCCGTCTTACCGGTCCCGGTCTGCGCCAAACCCACCACATCCGAGCCCTCCATCAGGGCCGGAATTGTCGCCGCCTGGATCGCTGACGGCGACTCGTAGCCGACGTCGGCGAGGGCCTGCAGCACTGAAGGGTGAATGTGCAGGTCGGCGAAGGTCACGGTGTCATCATGGGAGGCGTTCATGTCGAGAAGGAGTTTAGTGGTCGACTGTCGCTCGGCCACGCCTGCCGCGTCGACGCGGCAGGTCACGGTACGGTGCGGCGTTGTGTGGATACGAACGCGGCTGACGGGGCTCACCGCCGCCGCGCTGCTCGCCGCGACGCTGAGCGGGTGCGGGTCGGGAGATTCGACCGTCGCCAAGACTCCGGAGCCCACCACCCGCTCAACCGCCGCCGCGCACCCGACGGCAGCGGCGCCGTCTGCGACTGCCGCCCCTACCACCCCCGGGCCCGTCGACCCGTGCGTGGTCAACCTGGCCGATCCCGCGATCGCGCGCGGTGTCTCCGAGCTGCCGCAGGACCCGCGCAGCCACCAGCCGTGGAACCCCGAACCGCTGGCCGGCAACTTCAACCAGTGCGCGCAGCTGTCCGCGGTGATCGTCAAGGCCAACACCAACGCCGAGAATCCGAACACCCGGGCGGTGTTGTTCCATCTCGGCAAGCTGATACCGCCGCAGGGCGTGCCGGACACCTACGGCTTCAACGGTCTGGACAACTCGGCGTGTACCGGCGACACGGTCGCGCTGAGCTACTCCGGCGGGATCGGCCTGCCCAGCATTGTGAAGTTCCGCTGGAACGGCAACGGCGTGGAGCTGATCCCCAACAACTGAGCCCAATCGGCCTCCTCCTCGAGCCGTATCGGCCCGCATCGTCGCCCGGCGTGTCAGTGTGGCCACCTACAGTGACTGCTGTGTTCATGGCAGCCGACAGCATCGTCTACAGCGCGTCCGACCTCGCTGCCGCAGCGCGCTGTGAATACGCCCTGCTGCGGGAATTCGATGCGAAGCTCGGCTGGGGGCAACGAGTCACCGTCACCGACGAATTGCTGGAACGCACCGCAACTCTCGGTGACGAGCACGAGCGACGCCGGCTCGACCGACTGCGCGACGAGCACGGCGACGGCGTCGCGATCATCGGCCGACCCGTCCCATTCACCGTCGAGAATGTCACGGCGGCCGCCGCCCAGACCCGGCGAAAGATCGACGACCGCGCTCCGGTCCTCTGTCAGGCCGCGATGTTCGACGGCCGCTTTGTCGGGTTCGCCGACTTTCTGGTGCTGCGCGACGGGAGGTATCAGGTGTCTGACACCAAGCTGGCCCGCTCGGCGAAAGTCACCGCGCTGCTTCAGATCGCCGCCTACGCGGATACCTTGGCCCAGGCCGGCGTTCCGGTGCACCCCGAAGCCGAGTTGGTACTCGGCAACGGCACCGCGGTCACCTACCACGTCGACGAACTGATCCCGGTGTACCGCGAGCAGCGCGGGCGACTGCAACGCCTGCTCGACGAGCACTTCGCCCGGGGCGTCCCGGTGCGCTGGGAAGACGCCGGCGTCCGCGCGTGCTTCCGATGCCCGGTCTGCGAGGAGCAGGTGCGCGCCGCCGACGACCTACTGCTGGTCGCGGGTCTGCGAGTCAGCCAGCGCGCCAAGCTGGTCCAGGCCGGCATCACCACGGTCGCCGGTCTGGCCGGGCACACCGGACCGGTGGCCAACATGTCCGCCCGTTCGGTGCACGCCCTCGTCGCACAGGCCACCCTGCAGATCCGCGAACGTGACACCGGCACGCCGCAATTCGAGGTCATCGACCCGCAACCGCTGACCCTGCTACCCGACCGCGACGACGGCGACCTGTTCTTCGACTTCGAGGGCGACCCGTTGTGGACCGCCGACGGCGTGGACTGGGGCCTGGAGTATCTGTTCGGTGTTCTCGAAAGCGGCGAAGCGGGCGCTTTTCATCCGCTGTGGGCGCATGGCCGCCCCGATGAGCGCACCGCGCTCACCGACTTCCTGGCGCTGGTGGCCGCGCGGCGCAAGAAGTTCCCCGGCATGCACATCTACCACTACGCCGCCTACGAGAAGACGGCGCTGCTGCGGCTGGCCGGGCGCCACGGCGTGGGCGAAGACGAGGTCGACGACTTGCTTCGCAGTGGAACCCTGGTCGACCTGTATCCGATTGTGCGCAAGAGCATTCGAACGGGCAGCGAGTCGCTCAGCCTCAAGGCGCTGGAGCCGCTCTACATGGGATCGCGGCTGCGGTCGGGCGACGTCACGACAGCCACCGACTCGATCACGCAGTACGCGCGCTACAGCGATCTGCGCGCCAACGGCGAGCTCGACGAGGCGGCCGCCGTGCTCAAGGAGATCGAGGGCTACAACCAGTACGACTGCGAATCCACCCGCGAGCTTCGGGATTGGTTGATCCGCCAGGCCGTCCGCAACGGCGTCACACCACGAGGCACCCAACCGGTTTCGGAATCCGGCAGCATCGAAGCAACCGACCCGCTCGCGGAGACCCTGAGCGCATTCAGCGGCGACGCCGCCACCGGTGAGCGCACCCCCGAGCAGACCGCCGTCGCGCTGGTGTCGGCCGCGCGCGGTTTTCACCGGCGCGAAGACAAGCCGTTCTGGTGGGCCCACTTCGACCGACTGAACTACCCCGTCGACGAATGGGCCGACCAGACAGACGTATTCCTCGTCGAGGAAGCAAAGGTCGCAGTCGACTGGCACCAGCCGCCCAAAGCGCGCAAGCTGCAGCGGCGGTTAGAGCTGACCGGCGAGCTGGCCCGAGGCGGGCTCGGCTCCGAGGTCTTCGCGCTCTACGAGCCGCCGGCCCCGGCCGGGTTGACCGACAACCCCGACCGGCGCGCGGCCGGCCGCGCCGACGTCGTCGACTACGACGATCCGACCGTGCCGACAACCGTGGTCATCTGCGAACGCACACCGACGGACGGCAGCACGTTTGACGAACGCCCGTTCGCGCTGACGCCCGGCGCGCCGGTTAATACCACGCCGCTACGGGCGGCCATCGAAACCGCGGCCGCCGAGGTCGCGGCGACCCTGCCGCAACTCCCCCGCGCCGCGGTGCTCGACATCCTGCTCCGCCACCGGCCCCGGACCCGCAGCGGCGACCTGCCGCGCAGCGGTGACCACATTGCCGACATCACCGCCGCGCTGCTCGACCTCGATTCGTCCTACGTCGCGGTGCACGGTCCGCCCGGCACCGGCAAGACCTACACCGCGGCGCACGTCATCACCGGACTGGTCACCGGGCATGGTTGGCGCATCGGCGTCGTCGCGCAATCACACACGGTCGTGGAAAACCTGCTGCAGCGCACCATCAAGGCCGGCATCGACCCGGCGCGGGTGGCCAAGAGAGGCGACCGCCCGGGCGTCGCATGGCAACAGATCCGCGACAGAGATTACGCCGGGTTCATCAGCGACACACCGGGATGCGTGGTCGGCGGAACCGCCTGGGACTTCGCCAAGCCCGGCCGGGTTCCGCCGGGCAGCCTGGACCTGCTGGTGATCGACGAAGCCGGCCAGTACTGTCTGGCCAACACCATCGCGGTGGCCGCGTCGGCTGCCAACATGCTGCTGGTCGGCGACCCGCAGCAGCTGCCGCAGGTCAGCCAGGGCACTCATCCCGAACCGGTCGACGGGTCCGCGCTGGGCTGGCTGGTCGAAGATCACCGCACGCTGCCCGCCGAGCGCGGCTATTTCCTGGATCGCTCACACCGCCTGCATCCCGCCGTGTGCGCTGCGGTGTCAGCGCTGTCTTACGAGGGTCGTTTGCAGCCGCACGCCGACGTCACCGGGGCGCGCCGACTGGACGGTTATCCGCCCGGGGTGCAGGTGCTTCGCGTTGCGCACAACGGCAATTCGACCGAGAGCCCAGAGGAAGCCGACGCGATCGTCGAGCTGATCGGCTCGCTGGTCGGCCTGAACTGGACGACCGAGGCAGGCACCCGGCCGTTGACGTGCACCGATGTGCTGGTGCTGGCTCCCTACAACGCGCAGGTGGTGCTGCTGCGCCGGCACCTGGCGGCCGCAGGACTCGTCGACGTCCGGGTCGGGACCGTCGACAAATTCCAGGGCACCGAGGCGCCGGTGGCGATTGTGTCGATGACGGCCTCGTCGGTCGATGACATCCCGCGCGGGATTGGGTTCCTGCTCAACCGCAATCGGCTGAACGTCGCGATCAGCCGGGCGCAGTACGCGGCCGTGATCGTGCGGGCGCACGCGCTGACCGGGTACCTGCCGTCGGCGCCGTCCGGCCTGGTGGAGCTCGGCGCGTTCCTGGCACTGACGGCACCGGGTTAGCTCTGGGTTAGCTCGAGGCGTCGGGAACGCCGCGACTGGGCAGCGGCCGGCTGTAGCGCCAGTCGTCGTGCGAACTGAACCCGCCGTAGGTGTCGAGGTCCTCGAAGAAGGGATCACCGGGCTCGGCGGCGGGCGCCGGCGGCAGCGTGTACTCGACGTAATCGTCGTCGTCGTCCCAGCCGTCCGAGCCGTCCTGCAAGCCGTCCGAGCCACCCGCGAAGCCCTCTTCGGCGCTGGTCCGCAGCCGTACCCTCCGAGTCGGCGCCCCCGGACTGTCACTCTCCGAGGCGGGCGGCCCGTCGTCGCCCTTCGACCCGGTGGATCCGATCAGGAATAGCGCCGCGCCGATCCCGAACAGCGCTACGAACGCCGGCAACAACATCGACTGCGACATCGCGTCGGCGAACGGCACGCGCAGGAACTCCGGCATCGCCAGGCCTGCGCCCGGACCGCCGGGTGGCCCCGAGCCGCCGTCGGGCAGCGGTCCCAGCGCGGCGGCGATCCGCGACGTCATGAACGACGCCATCCCGGCGCTGCCCAGCACCGCGCCCACCTGCCGCGTCGCGTTGAACACACCGGAACTGGCACCGGCGAACCGCCGGGGCAGGTTGCGGGTTGCGGTCGCGGTGATCGGCGCCCAGATGAACGCCATCGCCGCACCCAGCGCGAAGAACGGCAGCACCAACTGCCAAATCGGGGTGGACGGCGTCATCACGATGGAGAGCCACGTCAGGCCGATCGCCAGCGCCGAAAAGCCGAATCCGACCACCGGCCGCGGGTGCGCCCTGTCGACCAACTTGCCCGCAATCGGCGCGAGCACACCGCTGGTGATCGCCATCGGCGCGGTCAACAAGGCGGACCGCGTCGGTGACAATCCGCACACCGCCTGGGCATAGAACATCAGCGGCAAGATCATCCCGGTGACCGCGAAGGCGATGACCACCGCGGCGGCGTTGCACAGGCTGAAGTCGCGGTAGCGGAAAATGTCCAGCGGGATCAGAGGCTCGTAGCTGCTGATCGACTGCCAGTAGAAGAACGCGGTCATGAAGCCGACACCCGCGACCAGCACCGCCCAGATCCAGGGCGCCCAGTGGTGGGACTGGCCTTCCTGCAGCGCGAACACGACCAGGAACATCCCCACTCCGGACAGCCCCACCCCGACCAGGTCGAAGCGGTGATCGTGGGTGGGCAGATCGGGGACCAGCCAGAACGCCAGCCCGAGGCCGATGATCCCGATCGGGACGTTGACGAAGAAGATCCAGGCCCAGCCCATCGAGTCGACCAGCACACCGCCGGCCAAGGGGCCGACCAGGGTGGCCACGCCCGCGGTCGCACCCCACACGCTCATCGCGATCCCGCGGCGGTCGGCCGGAAAGATCCGGGTGATCAACGACAACGTCTGGGGACTCATCAGCGCGGCACCGATGCCCTGCGCCACCCGCGCGGTGATCAGCATCCCGATCGTGCCCGACAAACCACACCACAACGAGGCGCCGGAGAAGACGGCCAGGCCGATCAGATAGAGGTTCTTGGGACCGAATCGGTCACCGAGCCGACCGGACACCAGCAGCGGCACCGCGTAAGCCAACAGATAGGCGCTGGTCACCCAAATCACCGTGTCGTAGCCGGTGCCGAGCTTGATCATGATGCTGGGATTGGCGACCGCGACGATCGTCGAGTCGAGCAGGATCATGAAGAAGCCGACCATCATGGCCCATAGCGCGGTCCAGGGGTTCACGTCCTCGGCGCGCCTTCCCGCGGCCGGGCCGCCGCCCGGTCGACGGCGAGCAGTCACCGTGGTCATATCTGCACCTCGTTCGGTTGTTTGCGCTCTGGCCGCCTACCGTCCCGCGGGGTCCTGGCCCGCCGGCCCAGTTTCTCGCCGGCCGACGACGTGACACTGCGAGCCGGGCCAGACCTGCACAATGCGCTCGGCGTGGCATCCGACCAGGATGTGGAGCATCTCGTCGTCGAGCCGGGCGCGACCCCGCATCGTCAGCGCTGGTGTCCATGCCGGATTATTCCCAACCGGGTACTCGTGCGCACGCTGGCCCCACGTTTGCCGGCAGCCCAGCTAACCTGAGAGCACGTCACCGCCCGCACAGCGAGCCGCGAAGCGGTCCGGCAGCAACCGGGCCCTCAGATCCGGAGGCATCCATGAGCGCCCGACGCACTGGGTCATCAGCCGAGTCGCTACCCGCGACCGCCGAGGGCAAGCCCAAACGGTCGGCGCGAGCGTTGGCCGGCATCATCGAACGCAGCTCGCGCATCCAGGGACCTGCCGCGGCCGCCTACGTCGAGCGGCTGCGCCGCGCGGATCCCAACGCCGGGCCGGCCACCGTCGTCGCGAAGCTGGAGAAGCGCTACGTGGCAGCCGTCACAGCCAGCGGCGCAGCGGTGGGCTGCGCCGCGGTGCTGCCCGGGTTGGGCACGCTGTCGGCGCTGTCCGCCGCCGCCGGCGAGACGGCGGTGTTCCTGGAGGCGACGGCGTTTTTCGCGCTGGCAATCGCGTCGGTGTACGGGGTGTCGGCCGAGGAGCGGGAGCGACGCCGGGCGCTGGTGCTAGCGGTACTGGTCGGCGACGACAGCAAGCAGGCGATGACCGAACTCATCGGTGGCGGCCGAACCAGCGGGGCCTGGCTGTCCGAAGGTATGGCGTCGCTGCCGCTGCCGGCGCTGTCACAACTGAATTCGCGACTGCTCAAGCGCATGGTGCGACGATTCACGCTGCGGCGTAGCGCGCTGCTGTTCGGCACGCTCCTGCCGGTCGGCATCGGCGCCCTGATCGGCGCCATCGGCAACCGGCTGGCGGGCAGGAAGATCGTGCGCAACGCCCGCCACGCCTTCGGGATGCCGCCGGCGAAGTGGCCGGTGACTCTGCACCTGTTGCCGACGGTGGCCGACGCAGGCTGAGCGCGGCGTGACCGCAGAGCTATCGAAGTCACATAGCGGATCCTCGACAAAGGGTTAGCCTTTACCAGGCGGCATGTCGGAGCGGCAGACCTCCGGCACACATATGCAGTGGCGAGCGCGACGGAGCGCTTTCCGGACACAGGAATCGAGGCGAGCAGCTGCTGTGAGCAGTACGAATTCACCATTCGGACAGAACGAATGGCTGGTCGAGGAGATGTACCGCAAATTCCGCGACGACCCCTCCTCGGTCGATCCGAGCTGGCATGAATTTTTGGTCGACTACAGCCCCGAATCGATCGGCGAAACTCCAGCTGAGGTGAAGCCGTCTCCCGTGCAGGCCCCGGCCGCCGCATCCGGCAACGGCGCGGCCAGGCCCGCCGCGCCGGCGGCACCTGCAGCGGCACCCACACCTGGGCCGAGGGCACCGGTGGCCAAACCGTCCGGCCCGCCGCCCGCCGAGGGCGACGAAAATCAGGTGCTGCGCGGCGCCGCAGCGGCCGTCGTGAAGAACATGTCCCAATCGCTGGATCTCCCGACAGCGACCAGCGTGCGAGCCATCCCGGCCAAGCTGATGATCGACAACCGCGTCGTGATCAACAACCAGCTCAAGCGCACCCGCGGCGGCAAGGTTTCGTTCACCCACATACTGGGCTACGCGCTGGTGCAGGCACTCAAGAGCTTCCCGAACATGAACCGGCACTACGCCGAGATCGACGGCAAGCCGAACTCGGTCACCCCCGCGCACATCAACCTGGGCCTGGCCATCGACCTGCAGGGCAAGGACGGCAAGCGCTCGCTGGTAGTCGCGGGCATCAAGCGTTGCGAGACCATGAGTTTCGGCGAGTTCGTCGCGGCCTACGAAGACATCGTCAGACGGGCCCGCGACGGCAAGTTGACCGCCGAAGACTTTGCCGGCGTGACGATTTCGCTGACCAATCCGGGCACCATCGGTACCGTGCACTCGGTGCCTCGGCTGATGGCCGGTCAGGGTGCGATCATCGGTGTGGGCGCGTTGGAATACCCGGCCGAACTGCAGGGCGCCAGCGCGGAACGCATCGCCGAGTTGGGTATCGGCAAGCTGATCACGCTGACCTCGACCTACGACCACCGCATCATCCAGGGCGCCGAGTCCGGCGACTTTCTGCGCACCATCCACGAACTGCTGCTCGCCGACGACTTCTGGGACGAGTTGTTCCGCGAGATGGGTGTGCCCTATCTGCCGATCCGCTGGAGCACCGACAACCCCGACTCGATCGTCGACAAGAACGCCCGCGTGATGGAGTTGATCGCGGCCTACCGCAACCGCGGGCATCTGATGGCCGACATCGATCCACTTCGGTTGGACAAAACCAGATTTCGTAGCCACCCCGACCTCGAGGTGGTCACCCACGGGCTGACGCTGTGGGATTTGGACCGGGTGTTCAAGGTCAACGGCTTCGGCGGCTGGGAATACCGCAAGCTGCGCGACATCCTGGGCCTGCTACGCGACGCGTACTGTCGGCACATCGGCGTCGAGTACACCCACATCCTCGACCCCGAGCAACTGGCCTGGCTCGAGGAGCGCGTCGAGACCAAACATGTCAAACCCACGGTGGCGCAGCAGAAGTACATTCTGAGCAAGCTCAACGCCGCCGAGGCATTCGAGACCTTCCTGCAGACCAAATACGTTGGGCAGAAGCGGTTCTCGCTCGAAGGCGCCGAGAGCACCATCCCGCTGATGGACGCGGCGATCGACCAGTGCGCCGAGCATGGACTCGACGAAGTGGTCATCGGGATGCCGCACCGCGGCCGGCTCAACGTGCTGGCCAACATCGTCGGCAAGCCGTATTCGCAGATCTTCAGCGAATTCGAGGGCAACCTCAACCCGGCGCAGGCGCACGGCTCCGGGGACGTCAAGTATCACCTCGGCGCCACCGGCATGTACATCCAGATGTTCGGCGACAACGACATTCGGGTGTCGCTGACCGCCAACCCGTCGCACCTGGAGGCCGTCGACCCGGTCCTGGAGGGCCTGGTCCGGGCCAAGCAGGATCTGCTCGACAAGGGCGAAGGCGACTGCGGCAACTCCGTGGTGCCGATGATGCTGCACGGCGATGCCGCCTTCGCCGGTCAAGGTGTCGTCGCCGAAACCCTGAACCTGGCCAAGCTGCCCGGCTACCGGGTCGGCGGCACGATCCACATCATCGTCAACAATCAGATCGGCTTCACCACCGCGCCGGAGTACTCGCGGTCCAGCGAGTACTGCACCGACGTCGCGAAAATGATTGGCGCGCCGATCTTCCACGTCAACGGCGACGACCCGGAGGCCTGCGTCTGGGTGGCCAAGCTGGCCGTGGACTTTCGGCAGAAGTTCAAGAAGGACGTCGTCATCGACATGCTGTGCTACCGCCGCCGCGGGCACAACGAGGGCGACGACCCGTCGATGACGAACCCGTATATGTACGACGTCGTCGACGTCAAACGCGGTGTCCGCAAGACCTACACCGAAGCGCTGATCGGCCGTGGCGACATCTCAATGAAGGAGGCCGAGGACGCGCTGCGCGACTACCAGGGCCAGTTGGAGCGGGTCTTCAACGACGTCCGCGAACTGGAGAAGCACGGCGTGCAGGCGAGCATGTCGGTGGAGTCCAACCAGATGCTCGCCGCCGGCCTGGACACCGCGGTCGACAAGGCGCTGCTGGCCCGCATCGGTGACGCATTCCTCCAGCTGCCAGAGGGATTCGCCGCCCACCCACGGGTCACCCCGGTGCTGGAGAAGCGCCGGGAGATGGCCTACGAGGGCAAAATCGACTGGGCCTTCGGTGAACTGCTGGCGCTGGGTTCACTGGTGGCCGAAGGCAAATTGGTCCGGCTGTCCGGGCAGGACACCCGTCGTGGCACTTTCTCCCAGCGGCATTCGGTGATCATCGACCGCCAGACCGGCGCCGAGTTCACCCCCTTGCAGCTGCTGACGGTCGACAAGGACGGCAACCCGACCGGCGGCAAATTCATGGTGTTCGACTCGCCGCTGTCGGAGTACGCCGCCGTCGGCTTCGAATACGGCTACACGGTCGGCAACCCGGACGCATTGGTGTTGTGGGAAGGTCAGTTCGGCGACTTCGTCAACGGAGCACAGTCGATCATCGACGAGTTCATCAGCTCCGGTGAAGCCAAGTGGGGCCAGCTGTCTTCCGTGGTGCTGTTGCTGCCGCACGGACATGAGGGCCAAGGGCCTGACCACACCTCCGGGCGCATCGAGCGCTTTCTGCAGTTGTGGGCGGAAGGCTCGATGACGATCGCGGTGCCGTCCACGCCGGCCAACTACTTCCATCTGCTGCGTCGCCACGCCCTCGACGGGGTGAAGCGTCCGTTGATCGTCTTTACCCCGAAGTCGATGCTGCGCAACAAGGCCGCGGTCAGCGACATCAAGGAATTCACCGAACATCGATTCCGCTCGGTGCTCGAAGAGCCCACCTACACCGAGGGCGTCGGCGACCGCGCCAAGGCCACTCGAATGCTGTTGACCAGCGGCAAGATCTACTACGAGCTGGCCGCCCGCAAGACCAAGGACAACCGGGACGACGTCGCGATCGTACGCATCGAACAACTGGCGCCGCTGCCGTTGCACCGGCTGACCGATACCTTGGAGCGCTACCCGAACATCAACCAGTACTTCTGGGTGCAGGAAGAGCCGGCCAACCAGGGCGCGTGGCCCCGGTTCGGCCTGGAGCTGCCCGAGATGTTCCCCGGCAAACTGACTGGCATCAAACGGATTTCACGTCGCGCCATGTCGGCGCCGTCGTCGGGCTCGTCGAAGGTGCACGCCGTCGAACAGCAGGACATCATCGACGAGGCGTTCCGCTGATGGGCTGAGCACGAATGGCCTCGCGCCGCAGCCGGTTGTACCGCTGTTTCCCCCAGGACCGACGATAGGCGGCGCCAGCCGCCTGGTCCGCCGCTCCCGCGCGTCTGTCATACTTCCGCGATGGCCACCGCGAACCGCCTGACCCGTCGCCCACTAGTTCATCGGCTGGTGATAAACCCGTTCGTCTTCCGGTTGATATTCACGTCATTTGCCACCACCCGGTTCGCCTCTCAAACGCGTCTGCTCGGCGGCGATGACTGGTTGTTCTTCAACTACGGGTACGAAGAAGACCCACCAATGAGTATCCCGCTGGACGAAGCCGACGAACCGCACCGGTACTTCATCCAGCTCTACCACCGCACCGCGACCCAGGTGGACCTGGCCGGCAAGAAGGTGCTGGAATGCAGCTGCGGCCACGGCGGCGGAGCCTCGTACCTGGTCCGCACTGCACACCCGGCCTCCTACACCGGACTGGACCTGAACCCGGCCGGCATCGAGTTCGCCAAGAACCGGCACCACCTGGCCAACCTGGAGTTCGTGCAGGGCAATGCCCAGGCTCTGCCGTTCACCGACGCCTCGTTCGACGCGCTGGTCAACGTCGAGGCCTCGCACCTGTACCCCGATGTCCCGAAATTCCTGTCCGAGGTGGCACGGGTGCTGCGTCCGGGCGGGCATTTCCTCTACACCGACTTCCGTCCGCGGTCTGAAGTCGCGGAGTGGGAAGCGGCGCTGGCCGCCTCGTCGTTGCGGCAGATCTCCATGTCGGTCATCGACCAGAATGTGCTGCGCGGCAACGAGAAGAACGCGCCACGCAAGCACGAGCGGATCAGCCGGCACCACGGTTCGGCGTTCTCCCGGACCTTTGCCCGCTACGCCAGCGACATGACCGACTGGGCGTTCAACGGCGCGCTGCGCGGCGGCGAGTACACCTACCGGGTGTACTTGTTCACCAAAGACTAGAAGCGCCCCGGTACGCTGAAAACTGCTGCTGGACAAGTAGAAGGGGTGACATGGCAACGGCGACGACCGATCCGGTGCGGCTGCCACCCGCACTGAGGTTGCCCAAGCTCGTCACGAGCGTGATCTTCCTGACGTCGCTGCAGTACTCCGTCGCACCCTGGTTGAGCCGTCATTACGGCGGCCCGTTCACCATCAACCTGCCGCTTTTCGGCAAGACGATCGTCATCCACGACCGCGACATCGTCAAAGAGGTGTACAGCGCCAGCTTCGACCTGATCGAACGCCCGACCAAGGTTCTCGGGCAGGCGTTCGGGCCCGGCTCGACCTTCAGCCTGCTCGGCAAGGAACACTCAGAGCGGCGAAAGCTGGTGCTGCCCAACTTCTCCGGCAAACGGGTGAAGAATTACGAACGCATCGTCGAAGACGAGGTGCTGCGCGAAACCGCGAACTGGCCGCAAGGCCAGGAGTTCGAGACGCTGGAGACGATGACCCGGCTGACGCTCAACGCGATCATGCGGGCCACCTTCGGCGAGCGCGCCGACGCGTTGGACGAACTTCGCTCCGTGATCCCGCCGCTGATCACCCTGGGCTCGCTGATGCAGCGGTTGCCGCCGGTGGTGCGACGCGAATACGGTCGCTGGAGCCCGGGCGGCAAGCTGGCCGGTTACCGGCGACGGTTCGACGCGGTGATCGACGAACTCCTCGCCGAGGCTCGCGCCGAGCCGGCACTGGACGGTCGCACCGACATGCTCGCGCTGCTGTTGCAGGCCCGCTACGAAGACGGTCGACCGATATCGGACCGCCACATCGCCGACGAGCTACTCACACTCGTCGCGGCCGGCCACGAGACCACCGCTTCGCAGTTGGCGTGGGCCGTCGAGCGGCTACGCAGGCACCCCGAGGTGATGACGCGGCTCACCGAAGAAGTCGACGCCGGCGGATCGGACCTGCGAGCCGCCACGATCTACGAAATCCAGCGGGTCCGGCCCACCATCGCGGCGTCACTGCGCACCACCAAGGCCAGAGTCCGGGTGGGCGATTGGGTTCTGCCCCCGGACACCGCGATCATGGTCGACTTCCAGCTCGCCCACGAGTCGGACGTCAACTACACCGACCCGGAGGCGTTCAACCCGGACCGATTCATCGATGGCCCGCCGCCGTCGTTTCGCTGGGTGCCGTTCGGCGGCGGCATAAACCGTTGCGTGGGAGCGGCTTTCGCTCACATGGAGATGGACGTCACGCTGCGGACATTGTTTCGTGAATTCCGCTTCACGCCAACCGACGCCCCGGACGAGAGCCGCAACTTCCGTGGCGTGGCGATCGCCCCGGGCAAGGGCGCACGCGCAGTGGTCTACCGTCGCACCGCCACCGTGGCGAAAGGTCGCGACGCGGTCTCGGTCTCCGACCGCAGCAGCTGACTCGAACGCCTGCCTGGCATACTTCCCGGCATGCCCACGACTACCGAACGCGTCACCGACATCGGCTACCGCGGCTACAAGGCCTTCATCAACAAGATCTGGTACCCGTTCCTGACCCGTCGGCTCGACACGCAGGACGTCACCTTCCTCAACTACGGGTATGAGGGTGATCCCCCCCTGAACCTTCCGTTGGACGAGAACGACGCGGTCAACCGCTACTCGATCAACCTGTACCACCAGGTGGCCTCTCAGATCGACCTGGCCGGCAAAAAGGTGCTGGAGTGCAGCTGCGGCCACGGCGGCGGCGCGTCCTACATCGTGCGGACGTTCAAGCCGGCCGAATACACCGGACTGGACTACAACCCGGACGGTGTCGCCTACTGCACGGAGCACCACAAGCTGCCCGGCCTGAATTTCGTGCACGGCAACGCCGAAGACCTGCCTTTCGGCGACAACTCATTCGACGCGGTCGTCAATGTCGAAGCGTCACATGCTTATCCAACGCTCTCGAAGTTCCTGTCCGAGGTGGCGCGCGTCCTGAAGCCGGGCGGGAGCCTGCTCTACGCCGACTTCCGCGGCCGCTCCGAATTCCCGGTGTGGGAGGGCGCTTTGGACGCGATGCCGCTGCGCCAGGTGTCGATGCGGGTCATCAACGATGACGTGATCCGCTCATTGGACGCCAGCGCGCAGCACAAGCTCGACCTGATCAGCGCGCAGCTGCCGAAGTTGTTCCGGCCGTTCGGTCGCCACTTCGCCGGCGTACCCGGTACCGGGATCTACAACGTCATCTCCAGCGGTGGCGCGGAGTACCGCATCTACCAATTCATCAAGGACTGACCGGCGGTCAAGCTATCGCGTAGTCCGACATCGGGAATCGGTCCTGCTCCTTGACGGCGCTGCGCACCGATGTCGGACGAAACAGCGGCGCCTCGCCCTTGCCGGTGTGGTTGCGGAACCAGTAGGACCGCGAGCCAACACAATTGCCGAGCTCGAACGCCGAGTCTTTCATCAGTGTGGTCATCCGCTCGAGAAAGCGGGCGTTGGCGTCTTCGGTCACCTCGAAGGTACGAGCGCCGCGCTGCTGCAGCTCACCGAACAGTCGTTCCATGTGCTTCATCTGATATTCCACCGTGTTGAACCAGGACAGGCCCACCCAGGCGTACGGGCTGGCCATCGACAGGAAGTTCGGGAAGCCCGGCATCGAAATACCCTCGTAGGCCTGGAATTGCGTCTCGCGCCACCACTTTCCGAGGTTCTTGCCGTCGCGTCCGATCACCTCGATCGCGGGCAGGTTGGCCTCCCAGACGTCGAATCCGGTTGCCAGCACCAAGGTGTCGATCAAACGCTTGGTGCCGTCGTTGGCGACGATACCGTCGGCCTCTATTCGATCGATGCCGTTGGTCTCCAGGTGCACGTGGGATTTGGTGAACGCCCGGTAGAAGTCGTTGGATATCGTCGGCCGCTTACAGCCGAAGTCGAAGTCGGGGTCCAGCTTTCGGGACAGCTCGCGGTTGCGCACCAGGAGCAGCCGGTACAACCTGGAGAACTGCGAGATGCCCTTGTTGAAAACCTTGAAGTAGCGGTACTTCCACATCGTCAGGACCATGGAGAGTTCGAGGATGGCGTCGGTGTAGGAGCGCAAGAGCCGCTGAGTGAGCGGGAACCGCGCGAAAACCCGCTGCACGGCCGGGAAGAACTTCACGTCGAACTTCGGCAGCACCCAGATCGGGGTGCGCTGATACACGGTGAGCTCGGCGACTTCCTTGGCCAATTCGGGAACGACCTGCACGCCGGTGGACCCGGTTCCGATCACCGCGGCGCGGCGGCCGGTCAGCGAGACGTCGTCGTCCCACTGAGCGGTGTGGAGGATGCGGCCGCCGAACGTCTCGATGCCGGGGATGTCCGGCATCTTGGGCTGGCACAGAAAGCCGGTGGCGGCGATCAGGAACTGCGTGGTCAGCGTCTCGCCGCCGGCCAGCGCAAGGCGCCACACCCGGGCATCTTCGTCCCAGCGGGCGCCCTCGACACAGGTGTTGAACCGCATGAAACGGCGGACGTCGTATTTCTCTGCCACATGCACGGCGTAGGTCTTGAGTTCGGAGCCCGGCGCGTACATCCGCGACCAGTACGGGTTCGGCTCGAAACGGTAGGAGAAGGTGGGCGAGGGTTGGTCGACCGAGAGACCGGGATAGTGGTTGACGTGCCACGTCCCACCCAGATCGTCTTCGCGGTCGACGATCAGAACGTTCTCGTACCCCAAGCTCTTCAGCTGGATCGCAGCGCCGATTCCGCCGAAACCCGCCCCCACGATGATCACATCGAACTGCTGGTCATCCATAAGCACTAAAGGGTAGCTTCCTGCAGCGCCAAGGGTGAAACGGCGCCGAACCGGGCGTTGTCACGATCCCGTAAGTGCTTGACCCGGACGGCCCACCGGCGGGCACGGCAGGTGTATCGTCCAGTAAGACGTCGGGGGCACAACTGAGCTGGACACACGCCACCCGGGGCACTTGAGATGGTCACCACAATGAGGCCGTTCCGAACCAGGTCTTTAACTCTCGCCCGGTACGCTGAGGCTTCGACTATGTCCATCGAACGCACGTTTGCTCTACCGCATGCCGAGCTGGTCCGGAGGGAGGACTCAGTTTGCCGGTCACGCTAGCGATCTTCGTCGTGCTGGGCGCTGTCCTCGCGGTGAGCATGCCGCTACTGCTCGCCTTCTTCTGGGTCAGGCGCCTGAAGGGCAACATGGATGTCAGTGCCGACACCCACTACGCCGCCACCCTGACGTCATTGTCGGAAGCGTCGGTGCGGCACTTCAATCCCTTCACCGACGTCGACTGGGAAGCGCCGATCTTCGCGGTCAGCGAGAACGACCCGCGCTGGGTGCTGTCCACGTCGGACCCGCTGGGAGGTCATCCCTGGTATCGGGCCCAACCGCTGGACACGCAGGTCGCGATCGGCATGTGGCGGCAGGCCAACATGGCGAAAGTCGGCACACAGTTCGAGGGCATCCTGGTCCGCGGCCTGCTGCACTACGCATTCTGGGTGCCGAACGGCTCCCCTGAGTACCGCTACTGCGTGCACGAATCCATCGAGGAGTGCAGCCACAGCCTGATGTTCCAAGAGATCGTCAATCGCATCGGCGTCGACGTTCCCGGCATGCCGCGCTGGCTGCGGGTGCTGTCACCGGCCGTCCCGCTCTACGCCGGCCCGTTGCCGAATGCGTTCTTCTTCGGGGTGCTGGCCGGCGAAGTGCCCTTCGATTACCTGCAGACCAACCTGTTGCGCGAGCCCGACCCGCGGTCCATTCACCCGATCATGCAGGACCTGATCGCGATTCACGTCGCCGAAGAGGCCCGCCACATCTCCTTTGCCCACGAGTGCCTGCGCCGGCGCGTTCCGCGATTGACCTGGTACGCCCGATTCTGGTTGTCGCTGTATGTGCCGGTCGTGATGCGGATGCTGGGCCAGGCGATGGTGGTGCCGTCGCGTCGCTTCTTCCGCCAGTTCGGCATCCCGCGCTCGGTGCGCAAGCAGCTGTATTCCAACAACGGGGACTCGCGTCAGACGCTGCGCGACATGTTGGGCGACGTCCGCATGCTGTGCGACGAACTGGGGTTGATGAACCCATTCGCTCTGGTGATGTGGCGGGTGTGCCGAATCAGTGGTCCCGCGTCGCGTTATCGGAGCGAGCCGCCGCGTGTCAACGTTTCCGCTTCGGCGAACGCCGCTTAAAACCTTTGCCGCACAACTCATCAGGAGTTCGCGCGATGTTTCATGTGCATTTTTTGTGAATACGGCGTATCAACAAGTTCGGGTCGTCGGGTGATGTCCGCGCCAGCAAGGCATGCCACAGCAAGCACACCCGACGCTGTGCGATACTTCCTGCATGGTTCGTAGCCCTTCATTGGACAACGTCGGCGCAAGTCTCGTCTACCGCATCGGTTCGACGGCGACGTACAAGAAACTCTTCCGGTACTGGTACCCGCTGATGACCAAGCGGCTCAACAACCAGGACGACGTCCAGTTTCTGAACTGGGGCTACGAGGAGGACCCGCCATTGGGCCTGCCGCTGGAGGCGGCCGACGAGCCCAACCGGTACAGCATCCAGCTCTACCACCAGACCGCGACTCAGGACGGCGTCGACCTCGCCGGCAAGAAGGTCTTGGAGTGCAGCTCCGGTCACGGCGGCGGCGCCTCCTACCTGACCCGCACGCTGAAGCCGGCGTCCTACACCGGCCTGGACTTCAATGCGGCGGGAGTCAAATTCTGCAACGAGCGACACAAGGTGCCGGGTCTGAGCTTCGTGCACGGCGACGCCGAAAACCTGCCGTTTCCGGACGAATCCTTCGACGCGGTGATCAACGTCGAGGCCTCGCACATCTACCCGCACTTCGACCGCTTCCTCGCCGAGGTCACGCGGGTGCTGCGGCCCGGCGGGCACTTTCTGCACGTCGACTTCCGCAACCGGGACAATTTCGGGAACTGGGAGTCGGATCTGGCGAACTCGGGTCTGCGGCAGGTTTCGTCGCGGGTCATCAACAACGAGGTCCTGCGCGGTCTGAAGAAGAACTCGGCCCGGTCGAACGAGATCATCGACACCCGCCTGCCGGCATTCCTGCGCAAGTTCGGCCGCGAGTTTGCCGTGGTCGATGGTTCGTGGTTCTACAACGACCTCGAGCGCGGTGAGATCGACTACCGCGCATACCATCTCACGAAGGACTGACGCCCTTCCGGGCAATTGCCCTTGCGTCGGTAGGTTTGCACGAGGGGGTTTGTCCGCATGACGCTGGCTCGCAGGCTGCGATTTCGCGCCAGCCTGATGAAGGTCGGTGTCGACGGGGCGCTCGGGGTGGCACGGGACAAGGCCACCTCCTACGGCTACTCGTTGACCGGCCGGAAGACCGCGCCCGCCACCGACTTCGACCCATTTTCAGCAGAAGTCATGCACGACCCGTATCCGGGCTACCAGTCCCTGCTGAACGGCGACGACGTTCCAGGAGTCTGGTACAACCGCAAACGCGGTATCTGGATCATCGCGGGCTACGACGACGTCCGAAAGGCGTTGCGCGACAACGAACAACTGTCGTCGGCACAAAGCCAGAGCCGATTCCGGGTCTACCTGCCGTCGATGAACGCGGCCGACCCGCCTGCCCACACCCGGCTGCGCAAGTTCGTCTCGCGCGCTTTCACCGCGCGGGCGATGACGGCCTGGCAGACCAACATCAACGAAGTCGCCGACGAGCTCGTCGACACCGTGATCGCCCAGCGTTACACCGAAGCCGTCAACGACCTGGCCAAGCCGCTACCGACCCGGTTGATCGCCAGGATGCTCGGCATTCCGCAGCACGATCAGCCGCAGTTCGTGGCATGGTCAGATGACATGGTGGCCGGCGCGTTCGCGCCGCTGACCCCGCGCGGCATGCGGCTGTCCGCGCGCTCGGGCAACGCGACCGCGGCGATGCGCCGTAGCCTCGACCCGCTGATCGCGCAGCGACGCCGCGCTCCCGGCGACGACCTGATTTCGATGATGACACCGGCCGACGCCGACGACGTGCTCACCGACGACGAGATCTTCTGGAGCGCCGCAATGCTGATCGGCGCCGGCAGCGAGACGACGACGAATATGTTGTCCGGTTTGCTGTTGACGCTGGCTCAGCGGCCCGAACTGTACGCGCGGCTACGTGCGCACCCGGAGTTGATTCCGGCCGCCGTTGAAGAGCAGCTGCGGATGGGCTCGCCGGTGCAAGGCTTCTACCGCACCGCGACGTGCGATTACACCGTGGGGGCCAACACGATTCCGGCCGGTGCCCGGGTGCTGCTGCTGTTCGCCGCCGCCAATCGCGACCCGCGCCACTACCCCGACCCGGACACCTTCGACCTCGATCGCAATCCGACCGACCATCTCGCATTCGGCGGCGGCGTCCATTACTGCCTGGGTGTACCGCTGACCCGGCTGGAGGGTGCCCGGGTGTTCTCCCAGCTACTGCCCCGAGTCTCCGAGATCCGCCTGGCCGGCGAATACCGTTACCTCGACAACCCGACAATGCGTGGGCTGGAACATCTTCCGCTGGAGTTGGTCCCCGCCAAGACGTGATCCGCCAGGCTCTAAAGCCCCCGGCTGCCGAGCCAGCTGTCGATGCGTTCGGCGACCGCGGCCCAGCCGGGTTCGAGCATCATGTTGTGACCCATGCCGGGGAAGAACTCAGCCTCGGTGCCGTAAGCGCTTGCGGTAGCAAGTATTTCGGCACGAGTGTGCGCGCCGTCTTCGTCAGCGCCGAGCACCAGGATTGGGGCGGTCACCTTCTTGGGTCGCGGCAGCCGCAGCAGCAGGCAGTCGATGCCGATGCGCGAGCTGTCTTCTTGCAGCCGGGCCGCGTACTTGCGGACGTCGGCTTCCGGCGTGTGCCTCGAGAAGAACCGCTGCCGCGCCAACTGCGGCGGATTGATGTAGGGCAGCGCTTTGCCCGTGATCGTCATCTTGACGAAATCCCACGGGCGTTCCCGTATCCACCGCAACGCGTTGCCGAGGTTTCCCACTGGCGGGATGGACGACATCAGCACACCGGCAGGGGCGTCGTAGCGCTCCAGGTACTTCTGCACGATCAATCCGCCCATGGAGTGACCGATAATCACGGGTGGGCACGGTAGCTGCTGGGCAACCGAACGGACGTCCTCGACGTAGTCGGCCACCGAACACGCCCGAAGTGCCTTATCCGTCGGGCTTTCTCCGTGGCCGCGGAAGCTCAACGCCACTGCGTGGTAACCCTTGTCGGCGAAGTAGCTGAGGAAGTTCTCGTCCCAACACCAAGCGGCGTGCCAGGCCCCGTGCACGAAGAGCAGCGGGGCGGGATGCGCCTCGCTGACACTGCCCTTCTCGATCACCTCCAGCACCGAGCCAGCCTATCTTTCCCCGTCACCGGAAACTCGCAGTGTCCAAGAATCCGTATATCGGCACGTCGTCAACGGAGTTTCCTTCTGGCGCGCCACTCAAGCAGCGGCAGCAGTTGCTCGTGTGGCGCAAAACGACAACACACCGCGAGCAGTCGGTTCATCCGGCCCGGAACGACGCGGCACTTGCCCGCGTCCAATCCGTCGATCGCCGCGTGGGCGACCTGCTCGGCAGACTTCCACATGGGGCCGGGCAGGGTGGCGGCGCGCTCACCGGCGTCGAATCCGGCCACATCGTCGAACCCGGTGTCGACCGGGCCGGGACACAACGCGCTTGCCACGACCCCGGTTCCGGCCAACTCGCTGCGCAGACTTTCGGTGTAGGACAACACAAATGCCTTCGCCGCACCGTATGTCGCATGCCCGGGCAGCGGGTAGAACCCGGCCAACGAGGACACGTTCAGCACCGCGCCGCGGCCCCGCTCGACCATGCCCGGTAGGAACCGGCTGCACAGGTCCACCACGGCGGCGACGTCGACCTCGACGACGTTGAGTTGTTGCTCCGGAAGCGATTCCGCTACTGGGGCTCGAATCGCGAAGCCGGCGTTGTTGATCAGGATGTCCGGCGCCACGCCCAACGCAGCGACCCGTCCCGCAAGCGCCGCGCGATCCTCCCTGCTCGACAGGTCGGCGGGCAAGACGTGTGCCTTGACACCCAGGCCGTCGGCGAGCGCCTGAAGGCGGTCCGTCCGCCGGGCGACCAGCACCACCTGATGGCCACGTCTCGCCAACTCGCGCGCGATGGCCTCGCCAATGCCCGACGATGCACCGGTGACGACTGCCACTCGGTCTTCTGCCGGCGCCGGTAGGACCACGCGCACTGACCTTACCCGCGTTAGTCACACCAGCACCACGAAACGACCGACCTGCCGCGACGCAGATTCACAGCTTGACGACATCTCAGAAAAGCCGGAGACGTAGTATCTTATGTGCGGACTGGGGGGATGACTTGTGAATCGTAATTCGACCGCGTCGTGGAAAGCCCGTGGGCTTGGCGCTGGATTGTTGGCGGGTGTCTGCGCGCTGAACGCGGCACCCGCATGGGCGGACGCTGGGGCTAGCTCCGGGTCTGTCGACTACACCGCGTTGGTCCTCGGCCACGCGTTCCTCGCCCAGCCGGATGCCACCTACATGCAGCAAGTGATCGACACCTACGTCGACCCCACCACACCGTTCACCGGGCAGCCGACCTACAACGTCGTCGGGAACCCCGTCAGCGTGTACACGCCCGAGACCGATTACACGACGGGGCTCACCCAGGGCGTCACCGACCTGAACACCGCGATCCAATCCCAACTCGCGACCAATTCCGACGCCGGCGTTGTCGTCACGGGCTATTCGATGAGCCCCTCCGTCATCACCCAGGAGATGATCAATCTCCAGGCTGCGGGTGTGAAAGATCCGAACCTGGTCTTCGTGTTGGCCGAGGATCTCAACACCCCCGACGGCGGATTCTTCACGCGGCTGCCGGGGTTCGGCGGCTTAACCCTGCCCGCGACGCCGGTGGACACCCCCTACACCACCGACATCTACTCCATCGAATATAGCGGGGCGTCGGACTTTCCCCAGTACGACGGCAACATCTATGCGGACCTCAACGCCGCGGACGGCTACCTCGACCTGCATCCGTATCTGTTGCCCGGTTGGCCGGCATATTTCACCCCGTCGGAGCTCTCCGGCGCTGTCGCGGAAAATGTGTCCAACACCGGCAACACCAGTTACTTCCTCATTCCCACCCAGGATCTGCCGATCTTGAACGATCTCCGCGACGCGCCCGGCGCGCCGTCGGCGCCCGCCGACTTGATCCAGCCCGACATGCGGGTGCTCGTCGACTTGGGTTACAACTGGACCGGCGACGCGAATGTCGTCACGCCCGCGACGATGACCGATCCCACCATCGACACACCCGTGGTCGACGCCTATCTGCAAGCCGGGGCTGACCAGGGCATGATCGCCGCCCTGGTGGATGCCGGAGTGCTGCCGCAATCCGACCTGACGGCTCTGGCGAATTTCTACCCGTACGTGCCGGATGTCGCGGCCCTGCAGACGGGTGCCCTCACGGCCACATCCGACACCGTCGCGCAGACCGACGCGACAACCTCGGCTGCCTTACTGACGAGTGATCTGGCCAGTTCGACGAACCCGCTGGCAGCCGACCTCAGCTCGTTTGCGCCCGGCTTTGCCACCGATCTCGGCGACTATTTCCAGATGCTCGCCGGCTCACTCTGACAGCTGGCCCAAATCCGTTGAAGCCTAAGCCTGTTGCGCTGATCACCGGCGCGACGAGCGGTATCGGCGAGGCCACCGCTCACCGGCTACACGACCGCGGCTATACCGTGTTCGCGGCCGGCCGCAATCCTGCGGCGCTGGATGCCCTGCGGTGCAAGGGTTTAGCGGCCCGTGAACTCGACGTCACCGACCAGGCCGCGGTGGATCGACTCGTCGAGGAGATCGACGCCGAGCACGGCGGGGTGGACGTCCTGGTCAACAGCGCCGGTTACCCGCTCCCCCGCCCGCTCGAGCAAGTCGAGCTCAGCGAACTGCGGCAGCTCTTCGAGACCAACGTGGTTGCCACCCTTCATTTGTCGCAGGCCGTGTTGCCGACGATGCGTGCCCGCGGTCACGGCAGGATCGTCACGATCGGCAGCACCGGCGGCCGGTTCACCAGCCCGGGCGCTGGCGCCTATCACGTCGTCAAGTACGGCGTCGAGGCGCTGTCGCTGTCGCTGGGCGCCGAGGTGGCACCGTTCGGTGTCCGCGTCGTGCTGATCGATCCGACCGGGGTGCGAACGCGTTTCGTCAGTTCGCAATTCGAGACGGAGCACTCCTACCCCGAAGACGATCCCTACGGCGACTTCAAGATTCGCTATTCCGAAACTACCCGACGGTTGGCCACGGCGAAGGGACTGACGGTGTCTGCCGACACCGTAGCCCGTGTCGTCATGCGGGCCGTGCAGGCCAAGAATCCCAGGCCCCGCTACGTCGTGGGTGCGTCCGGCAAAGCCTCGGTGCTGGCCCGCACGTTGCTCAGCGACCGGATGTGGGACCGTGTCATGAGGCACGGCATGAGGGGCTGAGCCAATCCGGGGCTGGGCCAATCCGAGGCCTGAGCCAATCCGGGGCTGGGCCAATCCGAGGCCTGGGCCGACCTGAACTCAGAACATGCTCAGGAGCGACTGCGGCACGAAGGAACTGAGGTCTGCGCTGATCTGGGCGCTGACCTCGGCAAGTATCTGACCCAACGAGTCGGCGCCCGCCGTCGCGCCGAGGCTGGACATCAGCGCGCTCAGATCGGTCGACAGTGACGGATCCAAGCTACTCGCGCTGGCCGCCGCGCCCGTCAGCCCTGGGTCGCCCTGTGCCGGGTCGAGGAGGAATCCGACCGTGTTGGCGTTGCCCAACGACGTGAAGTTCCAGTCGTTGTTGGTCAACAGTGTCAACAGGTCCTGCCCGTCGAGGTTGGGGTCGTAACCGCCATAGGTGGGGTCGAAGGTAGTCGTCTTCGGGTCGGCCGCGTACGCCAGGTAGTTGGGGTCGGTCACGATCCCGTCGTTGGTGAACAAAGCCGGCAGTTCGGGGTTGATCGCAGCCAGGTCCGCGTCGTAGGTCGCCAGTTGGTCGGGAGTCAGGTTGTAGTAGCCGGTCTGCAGCAGCGCGATGGCATCGTAGGTTTCGGCCTGGGTCGCGGTGCTGTCGGTGGCGCTGCTGCTCAGGTAGGTCTGAATCGTGGTGTTGCTCGGATCCCAAGCCAGGATGTCCTGCACCAGCGCGGTCTGGGTGTCGGCAGCGGGGATGTTGCACAGCGCCGGGCAGGCGGGGCTGCCCTCGACGAACGGATCGAAGGCCACCACCGACGAGGCGGCGAGGTTCTGGAAGGCCTCAAGGATGCTCGTCGAGGAGGGAATGTCGATGCCGGTGCCGTCGATGCCCGAGGTCGAGGGCGCAGCCAACAGGCTGTTGTAGTAGTCCTGGAACGGTCCGAACAGGTTCAGCTTGAACGTGTCGTTGGCCCACGGCATCAGGTTGCCCGCGGCGCTGGCCGTCGTGCCGTCGAAGCCGAAGGCGCTGGCCACCCCACCACCGGTGCCGGTGTCGGGGCTGGGATCGACCAGGCCCGGGTCGTTAGCGGTGGTGAACGTGTAGTTACCGCTGGTCAGATCCGACAGCGGCACCTGCAACCAGTTCGAGAACAACCCGAAAGGCTCTGAGCCGCCCTGGGTGGTGGCGTGCCCGGTGAGAGCGTCGATGAAGCCGATGTCACGGTCGAAAGCGGTGCTGCCGGTGATCACGTTCGGTGGTGTCATCGGGTAGCAGGTCTGGGCGTCGCAGGAAGCACTGACCGGCAGCTCGGCCGCGGCCAGCATGGCGATCTGCTGCGCCAGCCCCGCCGTGCCGTTGGCCATCGCGGTCGGGTCGATTTCCGGCTGGTCGAGCCCGGATATCTGGGGAGCAAAGGGAAGCGCCACGTCGAGGAGCCCCATGTAATGGCCGATGTCGCCGGGGTCGGTGCCCCACAGGTTCGTGGCGTTGGGGACCCACCAGTCCCCGCCGAAGAACAGCGAATTCGACAGCACGTCGAGGCCCTGAATCTCGTTGGATGGGATGTTCGCGATGCTGTCGAACAGGTTGATCGGCACGTTGAGGATGTCGGCGCTGGAGTCGACCAGTCGGGTGTCGATATGCCGGACCGGGACCTGCGAAGGCTTGGACGCGGTCGGCGACATCACAACAGCGCTGGTCGCGGCGACCGCCGCAGCGGCCATGACATACGCGCGCGAAGAAACCTGCACGGCACCCCCTTCTCCCCTTGTAAAACCCCGCTGAACATACATTAATACGCACGTCAGATTCCAGCAGAGTCGGCATATGTACCCGTAAAGATCACGTAAGCAGGGCTGTCAATCACCTGTGGGCGCGAAGCCGACGTCAATCTCCCAGATTCGTGTGTTGGGCAGCCATTCGGCTCAGAACATGCTCAGCACGGACTGCGGTACAAAACTGGCCAGATCTGCAGTGATCTGTGCCGAGATCTCGGCCAGCGCCGCACTCAGAGCGTCCGCGCCGGCGGTGCTACCGAAGCTGGCCAGCAGAGCGCTCAGGTCGGCCGAGAATGCTCCGGCGGTGCCGCCGCCACCCGCCGCGTCCGCGGCGACCGCGGCTGCCGCGGACCCGCCGCCCACCGTTGCGGTGTACGGGTCCGGGCTGCTGAGCGGGTCCGCGAGGAACAGCAGAAGTGCAGGGTTGCTCAGCTGGTTGAAGTCGGTTTTATCGCCCAGCATGGTCACGAGGTCGTTGAAGACCTGCTGGGGGTTGTAGCCGCCGTACATTGTCTGCAGAGTGCTGACATCCGGAGCATTGGGGGTTCCGTAGGCCAGGTAGTCCGAATCGGTGTAAACGCCGGCATTGGTCAGCAGTTGTGGCAGCTCAGGGTTGATGCTGGCCAGACCCTTGTCGACATCGGCCAGTTCGGTTGCGTTCAAGTTGTAGATGCCGGTCTGCAGCAACGCCACCGAGGCGTTGATCTCCGGCTGGGTCGGCTCGTTGACCAGAGTCGGGTTTTTGGCGTAGTCGGCAACCCAGTTCGCCAGCGTCGTGTTGCTCGGATCCGACTTCGCGATGTCTTCCACCAGCGCCGGGATCTGCATCGAGGTGGGGATGTCGCACAGCGCCGGGCAGGCCGGGCTGCCTTCGGTGAACGGATCGAAGTCGATGATCAGACCGGCCTCGAGGTTCTCGAAGGTGTGCATGACGTCGGTGAGCGACAAAGCGTCGATACCGCTGCCGCCGATTCCGCTGGTCGAGGGCGTCTGCTCCAGGCTGTCGATGAAGGTCTGGAACGGCTGGAACAAGTTGAGCTTGAAATTCAGCCCGTCCCATGGCATGGCATTGGTGGCGCCTTGGGTACCGCCCTCGAACGGGTTCCCGGTGCTGCCCCACAGCAGGCCAAGATTGGTTTCCGGATTCACCGGGCCGGCGGGGTTGATGATCCCGGGGTCGTAGGTCGGCTCACCACCGGTACCGCCGGCAGGGTTGGCCTGGAACGTGTAACCGTTGAACAGGTCTTGCAGTGGCACCTTGAAGAAGCTGGTGAACAGGCCATTGGGCGCACCGTTGGCGTCGGTGGCGTTACCCATCAGGGCTTGGAAGAAGCCGATGTCGCGGTCGAACTGGGTGCTGCCGGTGATGACATCCGGCGGCGTCATCGGGGCGCAGGCAGCGGCGTCGCACGACGAGCTCACCGGCAGCTCGGCGGCCAGCAGACCGGCGAACTCGTAGTCCAGTCCGGGCTCGTACACGCCGGCCGAGTTGGTGAATCCCTCGGTGAACGCGGTGAACGGGATGAAATTGTCGATCAGGGCGATGTGCGTCGGGTCGCCTGGGTCGATACCCCACAGGTTGGTCGAGCTGGGCACCCACCATGTTCCGGTGAACAAGAACGAGTCCGCCATGGTGGCCAGACCACCGCCAACGGTCTCGTTGTACGGAATGTTCAGGATGTCGTCGAAGAGGTTCACCGGAATGTTGTCGACGCTGACGTCGACAAGCTTGGCCTCCATGGCGCGCACGGCGAGGGGAAGCTGGTGCGACAGGACCGGTGTGGCAACTACAGCACCGGTCGCGACGAGTGCGGCGGCGGCCAGAGCGTAGGGACGCGAAGAAGCCTGCATCTTTCCCCCTTCACCATCGGCTACCTCAATGGACACCGAACATACACTGAGGGTTTCTCAGTGTATGTGGAATCCGACAATTGCCGGCAAGATATTTGGTAAACCCGATCCGAGAAATTGACCTGGCGTTTAATAACGTGACTGCAGTCCAACAAATTGGATGATCCGGCCTCGGCGTTAATCTCTGCCCTACCCGTAGCCATGGTGAGACGGAATTCCCACACTCAACATCGTTGAATGCCGGACAGCAACGAAACGCGCACTCGCCAACTGCCGCGGCCGCAGACCTTTGCAGACAATCAGAACAGCGTCGTCGCCAGGCTCGTCAGGTCCGGGGCCAGATTTGCGCCGGAGCTTGCAAACAGTGCGCTCAGGTCCGCCGAGAATGCGGTGGGATCCAGGGCAGCGGCCGCCGACGTCGAACTGCCGCCGAAGAGTGCCTGCAGGTCCGGCAATATCAAGGTGGGATTCAGGCCGCCATACTGCGCAATCGGGTCGGTCGCCACCACTCCGGGGGACACCGCCAGGTAGCCGGGATCGGTGAGCAGACCGGCATTGATGACCAGGTTCGGCAACTCGGGGTTGATCGCGGTCAGCGAGTCGATGATGCTGGTTTCTTCTGCCGGGGTGAACGTGAACGCCCCGGTGTCCAGCAGCGCCACCGTGTCAGTGATGTCCGTTTGGGTCGGGACGTTCGCGTACCCACCGGCGACGCCGGCCAGCCACTCGTTGATCAGCGGGTTACCGCCGGGCGTCAACGAGTTGATGTCCTGCACGATCGGCAGCGTGATGCCGAGCGGGCCAGACGAACCGAAGATTTCACAGCTTCCGGGACAAACAGGGCTGCCCGGCTCGAATGGGTTGAACGTCACGACAAGGCCCGCTGCGTCGGCTTGCAACGCCTGAACAACGTCCGTCGGCGTCAACGCCTGGATGCCGGTGCCGAACAGACCGTCGGTCGACGGGGTTGCCAGCAGGCTGTTGTAGAAATTGTCGAACGGCTGCAGCAGGTTCAACGTGAAGGTGTGCCCGGCCCACGGCACTTGCGTGGCATTCGGGTCGAAGACTCCGGTCGCCGGGTTGTAGGCGGGCGCTCCGGTCGTCGGATCGACGGTGCCACCGAGGAAATAGTTGCCGTTGGGCTGGTCGACGAAGCCGAGCCCGGAGTACACCGGCCCGCTGTCTGTGCTGCCGCCGGCGGAGGGACTGAAGTAGTACCCGGTCGACAGGCTGTCCGGACCGGTCAGCGGAGCCTGGAACCAGTTGCGGAACAGCGCGAAATCGGGGCTGCCCAGAGCCTGGGCAAACCCGAGGTCCCGGTCGATGCCGGTGATGCCGGTGACGACGTCCGGCGGGACAATCGGGTAGCAGGTCGTCACCGCGCAGCCCAGATTTGTCGGCAGTTCGGCCGCCAGCAGGCCGGTGATTTGGTAGTCCAGGCCTCCGGCGCCATCGATGAGCGAGGGAAACGGCAGGAACAGGGAGTCGATCGCCGCGACGTGGGTCGGGTCGCCAGGGTCGATGCCGAACAGGTTGGCGGGGCTGACGACGAAGATGTTGTCGTTGAACATCAACGAGCTGGCGGCCGTGTCCAGGCCCTGGACCTCGTTGTACGGGAGGTTCGCGAGGTCGTCGAACAGGTTGATCGGGACGTTGAGCAACGAGCCGGCGTCCACCAGACGGGTTTCGGCGCTCACCGTGGGGACGTGGGCGGTCCGCGACGTGAACGGGGCGGCGGCAAGGGCCCCCGTCGCCGCCAGCGCCGCACCCACAAGAACATACGAACGTGACACAGCCTGCATTGCGCTTCCCCCGAGTTGTCAGGCGCCGCTCAGATCCGAACCTGAGGACAGCTCTTTCGGAGAACATTCGGAGCCGAGCGGTCGTTGGATGGTGGGCCGAACCGACTTTTCAGGTGGCCACCGATCGCGTGCCCGACGATCAGCCCTTGAGCCAGGCGCGGTTGCCGTAGGTGTCCAAATGCACCACCTGCTCGACCGGCACTCGCGTGGTCGGCCCGTAGCGTCCGCGAGGCCAGCCGAGTGCCACCACGCAGCACGGCGTCACCGAACGCGGCAAACCGAGGATTCTGCGGGCCCGCGCCAATCCCCACAGCGGCAGCGTGATCAGCGATGCGCCCAAACCCATCGCGCGCGCCGCCAGTAGAAGGTTCTGCACGCTCGGATAGATCGATCCCCAATATCCGGACAGGGCGGCATGGGGCATCACCGAAGACGGCACCCGCCCCTCGCGGACGGTCAACCGAAGGCACGCCACCACCAGGACCGGGATCTCGGTGAAATGGTCGACCTGCCACTGCGCCGCACGGATGACCTTGGCCAGCGATTCGTCGTGTTCACCGGCGCCTTTGAGCAGACCGCCGTAGGAGAACTGCCAACCCCGCCGGTAACGCTTGGCGAGCTTTGCTATGACGCGGCGGTCCTTGACCACGATGAATTCCCAGTTTTGGCCGTTGGCGCCGGTCGGGGCGCGCAACGCCAACTCGACACACTTCAATATCACCGCGTCGTCGACGGGGTCGGGATGGACGCGGCGAACGGCCCGCTGCGTCATCATCGCCTCTATCAGCGGCATGTGTAGGCCGGCAAGCGCCTCGGCGGTGGCCGGCGCGACCGGTGACTGCGCCGGGGGGTCTATGCGCGGCGCGTCGGTCATCTGTGGCGTCCTACCTCGGTACGGGTATCAGGCATTCTCGGTGATCCAGGTCGCGGTGAAGCGCTGGATTTGCGGGATTTCCCGAGTGAACTCACGCGCTATGAAGGTTTCGACGCTACCGCCGACCAGCGGGACTTTGAACTCGACAATCCCGGTGAAAGTCATCCGGCAACCGCTGTGTATCGGCGCGATTAGTGCGGTACCAGAACCCGATCCCGGCGCCCCGGACACCGCGACGCTGATCTCCCCGCGCAACTGCCCGTGGGTCGGTCGCCACGTTTCAGCGTGCCGGACTGTGAGATCGCGGCGATAGAATTTGGTCAGCAGACCGGGCAGCAGGTCGCGACCCAAATCCTGGGTGGTGACCACCCGCACGGTCCGGTCATCATCGACGGTCAACGATTCCAGCGCGGCGGCGCCATGCAGCGTCGCAAGCCTGGCCTGCCAGTAGTCCTCACCGCTGAAGGCCGTATGGACTTGCTCGATACTGGCGGTCGAGTCGGCGGATACGTCGAACGAACGCGACATCGTAGAGCGAACTCCTCAACAGGTGATGGTCATCGCGGCCCAGTGGTCACGTCGCCAGCTTACCCAGATCCTTTGCCGAACAACCGATCCGCCAGCGTAGCGGCAAAGGTTCGGGTCTGCTCCAACTGCACCGGCTGCACATTGGTCGACGGGATGGGTATGCCCAGATAGCGCTTGCGGTACTCACCCGACCCCAGATAACTGGTCAGCGACAACATGGAGCGCAGCGGGTCGCCGGGATAGGTGAAATGTATCTCGTCGACGAAGCGGCCGCCCTGCTGCTCGGCGAGGTCGCGGACCGCTTCGAAGTTTTCCCGCCAAAACTGTCGGCACACGGTAAATACCGCAAACGGCTTGCCGGACAACAACTTAGCCGCCTCGTCCGACTTCAAGAAGGAGCGCATAGGCATGCTAACCGTCTGCCACCAGGTCGGTGAGCCGATACAGATCAGGTCGTAATCACCGGCGCGCGCGGTGTCGGGGATGACGATCTCACCGGTCTCGCCGCGCTTCTGCGCCGACAACACGCTGAGCATGTCGGGCCACACACGTCGCATCGGGAACCGCGAGAACCGCTCGGCATACCGCCGGTCGGTGAACTCGATCCCCGCCGTGTGCACCTCGCAACCCCGCGAACGGAAGACGTCGCCCGCGGCCTCGAGCACCTTGATCGACTGCCCCGTGTAGGAGTAATAGAGCAGCAACACCTGCGGAGGCCGTTCACCGCGAACGGGGTTCGTCGTATCCGTCATCACATCTCCATCATCGAAGGTCGCGCACCGGGCCAGTCAGGTGCTGACCGGGCCAGGCAGGTGGTGACCCGCCGCGCCCGGCTCCGCCGCGCTTGCGATCACCACTAGGCTCTGGGCCGTGAACGACAAAGTCGCCGTCGACCTCAGCGGCCCCGCACAGACTATGCTGACGACGCTGTACTGCAAAGCGCTGGACGCCGACTGGGATCGGCCCATTCTCGGCGACGCATTCGCGAGGGGCGCGGTCGACCGAATCGACTACGACTGGCGCGAACTCAAGGTCTCCGACCGCTGGACGCCGCTGGTGACGGTGCGGACCGCCCAGTACGACATTTGGGCCCGCGAGTTTCTGGCCGCCAACCCGCACGCGACCGTGGTGCATCTGGGCTGCGGTCTGGACAGCCGGGTGTTCCGGCTCAATCCCGGTCCGGGTGTCGAATGGTACGACGTCGACTATCCTGCGGTAATCGCACTGCGGCAGAAGGTTTTTCCCAGCCGCCCGCGATACCACCTGATTGCCACGGCGGCCACCGATCCGTCCTGGCTCGAGCGCATTCCTGCCGACCGGCCCGTGCTGTTCCTGGCTGAAGGCATCAGCATGTACCTGACCGAAAGCGACGGCATCGACCTGCTCCAGCACGTCGTCGACCGATTCGGATCCGGCGAATTGCAGATCGACTTCTACAACTGGCTCACCATCCGCTCGCAGAAGGCGCACCGCCTGCAGCGGCAGTCCGGTTCGACACTGCATTGGGCCGTCAACAGTCCAGCCGATGTCCTGGACCAGGTCCGGGGAATCCGATTGCTCACCGCCGTCACGTTTTTCGACGCGCACACGCTGCGCCGGGCATCGGCAGTCTTCCAGTTGGCGCGGCACCTGGTGCGCGCCGTCCCGCCGCTGCGGCGGGCACTGCAGTACCACCGTTACGCCTTCGGAACAGTTAACTGACACTGGTGGCGGCGTGCTGCTCGGCGACGTCGCAGAGCAGCGACCGGATCAGCTCGATCGAACGTTCCGGCACCGGACCGTGCGAGTGGTACTCGACGTTGAGCCGCTCGGCGAAGATCTGGGTGAAGTAGATCTCGATTCCCGCGCTGACGACGAAGTACATCTCGCCGTGCGTGGCGGTCACCTTCACGTCGGGCGGTGTCCGGACCGGGGGGACCAGGCCATTGTCGGAGAGCAGCACGACATCGGGTAAACCCGGGGCATTCCCGTCGTATTGCGGGCTGAAGTGCAACCGGGACTGTTGGATCACCCCGTCGGCCAGATCAGCCTTGAAGGTTTCGGCGATGTCGCGGGCGAGGTCGATGACGCCGGTCTTGTGGTCGATCTCGGCGAGATAGGTGCCCAACCCGACCGGGTTCGTGCACCCGGTCGCCGACACCGGCGGCGACAGGAAGTAGCGCAGATCGACGGTGTAGATGAACGGCACCGGGACGTTCAGCCGGCCCCGAAGCTGCCATTCCGCGATGAGGATCACCGAAGAGAGCACCGCGTGCAGGCCGAGCCCGTGCGCGCGGCACAGCTCGACGAGGGAGTGTGTCGCCCGCTCACTGAGCCGGCACGACACCGTTGGAACACGCACCGGTGACTCCGGTTTGATGCCGGTGTCAGCTCGTCGGGAAGGTGGCAGGTCGTAGGCGAACATCGCCGGGAGGAACCGTTCGATGCCCGAGCGCGGCTGTTTCGTGATGCCCCGCTCGGCAAGCACCGTCTCGATCGACTCCGGCGCGGGCGCGGCGGTGATCGGGCCGATGCTGCCGGTGCAGACCAGGTCGGTGTAGAAGGACAGCAACTCCTCGATGAGGCCATACATGTGATGGCCGTCGGCAAGGGCGTGATGGACATACAGCGTCGGGTGCGCCTGGCCGGCGCGGATGGTCACGCGGAGGCCGACCAGCACCTCGCTCTGGTCGAATCGTGGCGCGGGGGCCTCGGCATCCGGGTCGTCGAGTTCGATGACTTCGATTCCGGCGTGCAGCAGGTCATCGGTGACGAACTGATGCCGCCCGTCGGCGTCCCGCTCCAGACGGGCGCACAAGATCGGGTGCGCCTCAAGTAGGGCATCGAAGGCGTCCGACAGCGCGTCGATATCGATCGGACCCTCGAGATGGGCGCCGAGCCCCACGAAATGCTCCGTCGCGGCCAGCATTTCCTCGCTGTTAGCCAGCTTGCGAATGACCGATGATGGAAACAATCCCTTACTCCCCTGACCGCTTGCGAACTCTATGACGAGCCGGCCGGGCTCGTCGTTGTGATCACAAACTACCGTGCTCGCTACCCGCCGGCGCCGACTCCACGTGGTCGAACAACTCGTCCAACACACCGCTCGCCGAGTCGACCGTCACCCCGGCGAGGTTTTCCTCGGGGACGCCGTCGGCTGCGGGCGGTGCGGCGATCGTTTCCGCCAGACACCTGGCCAACAACGAGATGGTCGGGTTTTCCCACAACATCGTCGCCGGTACTTCGAAGCCCACCAGTCGGGTGGTCTCCCGCAGGACGACCATCGCCATGGTCGAATCGAGACCCAACTCGGGGAACGCCCGGTCCACGCCCACCGCGGACGTCGGCATCCCCAGTTCGCGGGCGAGCACTGTTTGCAGCTTGGTCTCGAGTTGGTCGACCATCTGCTCCCCGGACACCTGCGACCAGGTGACCGGCGCCGATTCGGCCTGCGACGCGGCTTCGTAGCGAAGGGACCGGATGTCCACGCAGACAGTGCCGTCGGGCGCCATCGCGACGATGTCGACGATCACCTCGTCGTCATTGCTGTCGCGCCGACGCACCTCGACGGCACCGCGGGCATCGGCGAGACCGGCATGCAACCGGACGCTGTCGGCGGCCACCGGAACCAGCAGCCGAGGGCCGGCGCCGTCGACCAGTCGCACGACGTCAACGGCGGCGTCCAGCAGCGCAACGGTCGACGCCTCCGGGAGCAGCACATCGGCGCGAAATGCCTCCGGCGCCGACCGGCACGACTGAATCGACCACGCGAACGGCTGTCCCTCGATCCCGCACTGGGCCCGCGACCCGGTCACCGACGACGCGTCGCAGACCGGCATGTCCGGGGTCCGGCGCTGCGGTGCGGGGTCGTGGAGGGGGGTGGGCGCGATTCGGGCACTGGCGTGGCTGATCCAGCCGTCCGTGGAGCCGCCCGCCGTCAAACCTGATGAAACCGTGACCGATTCGCCGTCGGCGACCACCTGGACCACCCGCGGCTGGTCGACGACGATCGACTCCCCGAATCGGACGTCGGACAAAGCCGCCGCGCCGCATTCGGCTGCTGCGGATGAAAGTGTTTGCAACAGAACGGATATCGGCACCACTTCGACACCCTCGACGCGGTAGGCGCCCGGGTATGGCTTGGCTTCCGGGTTCAGCGAGGCCTGCCACAGATGCACCGGCGGCGTGGTGGCGATCCGTACATGCTCGCCGAGCACGGTGCCGGGTCGGGCCGTGGATACCGCGGCTTCCAACCGTTCGGTGATGGTCAACCAGTGCGACGAAGGCTGGCGCACCGTTGGTTTCGGCGAGCGCATCCAATGCCGGGTGTGGCGCCAGGGGGTGGGCGGGAGAACCGGATGGGGCTCAGCGGGATGATCGGTCTCCGGCGGGCGGGTGGTGTGGGTCCTGTTGAGGTTGGTGTGGAATGTCAGCGTGTCGTGGGTGTCGCGCTGCAGCGTTCCGATGCTGTGGTGATGAACGTCACCCAGCGTGTCGCTGACCGCGTCGGCCAGCACCGGGTGCGGGCTGACCTCCACGAAGGTGCCATAGTCGGCGCCGGCGGCCGCCACCGTCTGGCTCAACCGCACCGGGGCACGAAGGTTTTCCGCCCAGTAGTCGGCGTCGAATACCGGCGTGGCGCCGGTGGTGACGATGACCGGGATGCGGGTCGGCCGCGGTGCCACATCGGCCAGCGCCGACCGGAATTCCGGCAGCACCGAATCGAGACCGGGAGCATCCGGCAGCGCCATCGCGCCGTGGCCGGACAGTCGGGCCATCAGGGCGGAGCGGGTGGTGATGACCCGCAGTCCCTCGGCGGGAGTCAACGCCCCGGCCACCACGGCCGCGGTCACCTCGCCCATCGAATGCCCGATCACCGCATCGGGGTGCACCCCATAGGACCGCCACAGCTTGGTCAACGCCAAACCCATCCCCACCA
>Ga0080006_1152071_pt1 | contig 40849 bp, 53 predicted proteins | sample RS3BMetagenome_FD_69209 | JGI IMG/M metagenome (GOLD analysis project Ga0080006, IMG submission 69209) | Ferric oxide microbial mat and aquatic microbial communities from Rainbow Spring, Yellowstone National Park, USA - RS3B (SPADES... ...
TGAATTGTCGAGCAATGCAAACTTTATCAATATGTCCTGTATAATACTTTTGGTTAGGAGAATGAAACGCGCCATTCTTTTGCAGATTGAACCAACAACGAGAAAGGAAACCATACTCTCCAAATTCAATGAGGCTGCCCTTTCTGAATTCAATCTCATGCTCGCCGAGCGCCAGGGATGCAAACGCATTGGAGAATTCCATCATAAAGTTTGCCACCCTTCCAAAGACAGGACTGGTTTCAACATTCAGATTGTGACCTCCTTTATCAGGGACGCATGGAAGAAGAAAGGCGGCAGAGTGAGAAGGCTTACAACAAAATTCAACGTCCCACGAAACTGCAAGACCTTCTCCACCAAGTCCCTTGACTTCGTTGAGCTCGGAATCTATCCGAGGAAGAGGGTTGCCGTCCCTCTTGTCAAGAACCGCAACTTTCAGAGGTATTCCGACCTCCTGAAGAACGGCTGGACCTGCAAGACCTATGGGCTGACAGCAGATTTGCAGATTGTCGCATACCTGTCTAAAGAAGATACCCCTATTCCGCAAAGGAAGAACGTTCTCGGCATCGACATCAACGCAAAACACTTCGCCATCTCTGTTCTTTCGCCAAAGGGCGATGTTTTGTATCAGACCTACTTCGGCAGGCACATCTACGCCAAAAGGAAGAAGGTGATGGAAAGACGCGCCAAACTCCAGTCCTACGGCGCCGATTCTCTCCTCAGAAGATTGAGGACAAGGGAGAGTGATTTCGTAAAGACGAATCTTGGCCAGGTTGTCAAGGAGATAATCAACCTTGCAATCAGGTTCGATGCAGACATTGCCATCGAGAACCTCAAAAAGTTCAGGCCGAAGGGCAGGAAGTACAACAAGGAAGTCATGAAGATTCCCTTCTACACCTTCAGGCAGATTCTCTCCTCCCGTTGTTTCGATAACAACATTACGCTGAACATCGTGGACAGCTGGCATACGTCCAAATACTGCTCGCACTGCGGTGCTGTTGCGAGGAGCGGACACAGCTATGGAAACTATGCCCTGTTCAGATGCAAGGAATGCGGAGCGGTGGTGAACTCCGACAGAAATGCAAGCAGGAATATCGCCATGAAATCCCTGTTGGAGCGGAACAGTTCTCCTAACCAAGAAAAGTTCCAGATTTCCAATAGGCAAGGCCTTGTAAACGGCCTTTTGCTGTCCGATGAAGTTGGTTTGCCCAACGTTGCTGTGCAACATGCGAATCACTCTGATGGAAAGCCCACGCGCTTTGGCGGTGGGTAGTTTACCTGAAAAATTTGTAGTAGACATACACTGCTATGCCCACTACCGCCAGTATCAGGAGAACCACTATGAGAGTGCCGTAGTTCTTGTACAGGCCGCTGAAGTACCTGACCACCTCCTGCTGCGGCGTCTCAGTTATTATGTATATGAAGTTGAAGTTCTGCAGCGGTTCTCCAGAGTACCAGGAGAAGCTGGTTCCGTTGTACTTGCCGAACGAGTTCGGCACTGGATAGTCAGGCAACGGATAGATCTTCACTATCTGAGTGCCAGGAGGCACTGAGAGCGTGAGCCTCGCGTTGGGAAGCAGGGATTCGCCGCTGGCAGTGTGCAGGAAGTTGAAGACGCTGCTGTTCACACTATACTCGAACTGCCTCGGTCCAACGCTCACAACCGTTGTCACGTTGTGCGCGTCGTAGCTCATCGTCAGCGATGCGTAGCCCCCGCCGTTGGCAGCCGGGGTTATAGGTCCGGGCAGGAAGGTGAAGTTGCTTATGCTGGATCTGGGGTTGAGTATGTGCTGCGTCAGGAACTGCGTGTTGCCTATCACGCCCTGCCAGCTTCCGAGCGAGAGGTTGAAGGCCTGCCTGTCTGTATCGTATGTGCTTATCGAGGCGTTGCTGACGTACACCTGTATGCCCTCTATCACGTGCGCCGTTGTAGAGTTGGTGAGGAATACTGTGGTTGAGAGGTAGGTGGCATTGAAGTATGCTCCCACGCTTCCGGTCGCGAGCATCTCCAGCGCAAAGAAGGCGGAGAGAATAAGCGGTAGCTTCATTGTTCTGACCCAGTTAGGATAAGCAAACAAGTTATAAAATCCTATAGTTCATAAGCGTCGGTAATAAGATGCACGCGTTAAAGCGTTCATGAAACGCTTATAAGCTTTGCACATCGATTAAATGTACAGGCGTGTTCTACATGGCTGAAAAAAGCAAGCTACTTGCAGTCATAAGAGTCAGGGGAAGAGTCAAGGTCAGGCAGAGCATAGCGGAAACTCTCAGCAGGCTCAACCTGAATAGGGTAAACAACCTGGTGCTTGTCAATGCAGACAACGCCTCATACATGGGAATGATAAAGAAATGCAAGGACTTCGTTACATTCGGCGAGATAAACAGAGATATGCTCAGCAAACTGCTCGAGGCCAGGGGCATTAAGGCCGATCCTGCCGCCGCGGACTCACTGCTTTCCGGCAGCAAGTCTGTGAAGGAACTCAAGATAGACATGCCCATAAGGATGCATCCGCCTAGGCACGGATACGAGGGAATAAAGCGCGCCTACGGTGCAGGCGGAAGCCTCGGGTACAGGAGCCATGAGATAAATGAGCTGATAGCGAGGATGCTTTGATATGGTGCTTAGGATAAAGAAGAGGAGGAAATACTTCGGGAGCAGGAGATGGGGAGCCGGCAACATAAAGAACGCCAGAGGCGCCGGCGACCGCGGGGGAGTGGGGCGCGGCGGAAGAAAGCACAAGATGACCTACCTGCTTGTCTACGACAGGAAGAGCCTGGTGCACAAGGGCTTCGCCCCGTGGCGCAGGAAGACATTTGAGGTGATAAACCTTGATGCGATCTCCAAGAAGGCTGCAGGCATGCAGGAAGCCAAGCCCACGTTAGAGCTCAGGGGATACAAGGTGCTTGGCAGTGGCAGGCTTGCAAAGCCGGTAGTTGTCAAGGCCAGCCGCTTCTCCAAGAGCGCTGAGGAGAAGATAAAGCAGGCCGGAGGGGAGGCCATAAGGCTCTGAGAGTTGTTTGATGCAGCATCTGAACATCGCCTTTTACTCCGACAGCTACCTTCCCGCAAGGGATGGCGTAGTAACATCAATGCTCGACTTCAAGCGCGAGCTGGAAAGGAGGGGGCACAAGGTATACATCTTCGCAAGCGCGAAGCTGAGCGACAAGAAGAAGTACTCAGCCGAAGACGTCTTCCTCCACGCCGGCCTGAGGTTCAAGCCGTACCCGCAGTACAGCGTTGCCCTCTTCCCCTACTACTCCTCAATGCCTACGCAGCTAAAGAAGCTTGGCATTGACATAGTGCATTCGCACACTCCTTTCATGATGGGATTCACCGGGCTCATGGCCGCAAAGTTCGGGAGGTATCCGCTCGCGGGCCATTTCCACACGCTCCTTAACAGCAAGTCCCTAGATGCCTACTATCCGAAGAACAGGGCGTTGAAAAGGTTCTATTCCACATACCTCTGGAAGTACATCAAGTTCTTCTACAGGTCATGCGATGTGACAATAGCCCCCTCCGGCGCAATCGCTGAATTTCTGGCGAGGCACCAGATCGGCAATGTAAGAGTGGTTCCCAATGGAATCAACCTGAAAAGATTCAATCCGAGCGTGGGCGGCGGCAGGATAAGGGATGCGCTCGGCATAAGGGAGAGGGAGAAGGTCGTTCTCTACCTTGGCAGGGTCAGCATGGAGAAGCGTGTCGACGTGATGCTGCGCGCAGCAAAGATACTCCTAAAAAAGAGGAACGATGTAAGGTTCATAATAGGCGGCACAGGCCCTGCACTCGACGACTGCAAGCGCCTTGCGAGGAGGCTGGGAATCTGGGAGAGGGTGTGGTTTGTCGGCTTTGTCGGCGACGACGAGCTGCCGCATTACTATGCAGCCAGCGATGTGCTCTGCCTTCCCTCGACTTTCGAGACCCAAGGGATAGTGCCGCTCGAGGCCATGGCGGTAGGCAGGCCGGTGGTAGGCTCAGACTACATGGCGCTGAAGGACCTGATCGTCAACGGGAAGAACGGCGAGAAGTTCAGGCCGCTCGACCCAGCCAGCTGCGCCAGAAAGATAGAAAAGGTTTTAAATAACCGCGATGCGTATAGAAGGCACACTGTAGAAACTGCAAGAAAATATTCAATCGAGCGCATGACCGACGAATTGCTGAAGACCTATGAGTTCATGCTCTCGAAGCGGGCGGTTTACTGAACGAGACTAATGGAGACGGGCAAGAGAAAGGTAAGGCAGCCGCTGCAAGCAAGCAGGCGGCGGATCAGAAGGCCGCGCCCGCAGAACCGGAAGCCACGGCCAAGCTTAGGATGCAGATCGAGGATGAGAAAAAGAAGAGGAGCCATCTCATAGACCAGATGCGGCGGCTGAGGAGCAAACTTAACTACAAGCAGGAGGAGCAGGCCGCGCTTTCCAAGCTCTCTGTGATGCACTCTGCTCCGAAGAACATCGGCAGGCTCAAGAGGATGAAGAGCGGCATCGAGTTCAGAATAGCGACAGAGGCTTCTACTCTGGAGGCTGAGAGGGAGCTTATCAAGAAGCTGAACGAGATCAACAAGGAACTGGAGGAGGCGCTGAACGCCTACAGGTTCAAGAGGAAGGTCGAGCTCGTAGCAAAGGATATAGACGAAATAGGAAAAGCGCTTGAATCGTACAAGAACCAGGTGGTTGAGGTGGACAGGAGGCTGGACGAGCTCTACGCGAAACTAAGGGGCCTGACTGGATGGAAGAGGAAGCCGAATGAGCGGCATGAGAAGCCCAGGCGCGCATCCAACCACGATGAGCCTTTTGAGGTAAGCCTCGAGGACATAGCCACGATAAGGAAAAAGGGGGAATAAAAGGCGAGGCACGCAATCGCTAGAAGACAACGAAAAGGACTGATTTGATATGGAGAGGAAATTGGCAGACGCAGATGAATGGTACGGAACAAGAGGATATGAAAAAACGGAAGTAAGGACGGGGCGAGGCGCCAGGCACAGAGCAGGCGCCGCATCAAGACCCAGATATTTTGGCAGGAAGTCAAAGGAGCCGGAAGAAAGGGGAGAGGCAAAACCGCCGTGGGCGGCCAAAGAGAGAATAAAGGAAGGCGTAATGCGTATAACCTTCTACGGGGCTGCAAGGGAAGTCGGAAGAAGCTGCATTCTGGTCGAGGCAAAAGGCACAAAGATACTCATAGATGCAGGAATAAAGCTGGGGGCTGTGGAGGAGCACCCTCTCATAGAGGACTCAATGCTAAGGCAGATAGATGCTGTAATAGTGTCGCACGCTCACCTTGACCACTGCGGTTACCTGCCGTACATTTTCTCCAACGGCTTCAATGGCCTCGTCTACTCGCTCAAGCCTACCCTCGAGCTTATCAACGTTATAGTCAGCGACTACCTGCAGATATCCAAGCCCAAGGGCGTGAAGAAGGACGCAATCGCAAAGATGCCCAAGCACTACAAGATGGTCGAGTACCATGAGGAGTTCAGGGTCGGGGACCTTGCAATCAAGCTGGTTCCGGCCGGCCACATCCTCGGAAGCGCCATGGTAGAGGTGAGGGACGGGGGCAAGAGGCTGCTCTACACCGGAGACATAAACCTCAAGGGAACAAAACTGCTCGACCCTGCTTATACAGAATACCTTAAGGCTGACGTGCTCATAACAGAAAGCACCTACAGCGGGAAGGGCGACGTCTTTCCCTCTGAGAAGGCTGTGCTCGGCGGATTCATTGAGAGCATAAAGGAGACGCTCAGCAAGGGGGGCAAGGTAATAGTGCCGAGCTTCGCTGTGGGAAGGGCCCAGGAGGTGCTCTTCATTCTCGACGATTACATGCGCTCCGGATCGCTGCCAAAGGCGCCAATTTTCATAGACGGCATGATCAACAAGGCGATGCGCATATACAGGCACAATGTCATATACTGCAAGCCAGAACTCCAGAAGCGCATACTCATGAGCGAGGATGACCCATTCAAGAGCCCGAACTTCCACGTGGTGGAGGGCAGGGATGAGAGGCAGAAGGCGATAAAGAGCGAGGGGGCCGCGATAATAGTCACTACGAGCGGAATGCTGAAGGGCGGGCCCGTAATCAGGTATCTTGAGAAGCTCGGAGACAGCTACATGAACAAGCTTGTGATGGTTGGATACCAGGCGGAGGGTACACCGGGAAGGGAGCTGCTGGAGGGGGCGAAGGAGGTTACTTTAGACGGGAAGACGGTCAAGATCGGCCTCAAGGTCGAGTCATATCATCTCTCTGGCCACGCCGACAGGCCGCAGCTTCTGAAGCTGATAGGAAGGGTGCAGGGGCTCAGGCAGATATTCATAGTCCATGGTGATGAAGAGAAGCAGAAGGAGTTCGCAGAAGAGCTGAAGGGCAAGTACAAGGTCACGCTGCCTGTGCTGAAGGAGCACTACGAGGTGTAGCTAGAGCGTCTTGTCGCGCTCTATCCTGAAGCCAGCGTAATCCGCGTCCTCCTGCTCATACCCTTTCCTTTCAACGTGCATGACCTGCGGTCCGTAGCTGTAGTTCACTCTGATTTCCCGCTCGAAATCGCGCATTGATTTCGCGTCTCCTACGGCCACTATCTCAACGCTGCCGTCGCTAACGTTGCGCACAAATCCCCTTATGCCATGCTTGTTTGCCGCGTTCTTGACCAGGCTCCTGTATCCCACTCCCTGAACTATGCCGTGCACGATAAGCCTTACCTTCATGCCATCCCCGCAGCGGAAAGCCCGCACGCCCTAGCGGCGGGCAGATTATGCAGCCGAAATGCGAGCGCCGGGATTTGAACCCGGGTCTTTGCCTTGGAGGGGCAAAGTCCTACCAGGCTAGACTACGCTCGCCTGCTAACATCTAGTTGTAGAAGTTTTTAATGCTTGTGAAGCGAATTCGAACCGTAGCCAGCGGTTCGCCCTGCAGAGCTGCAAGAAGGCAAGAGGCAGCTTCCTCTTCGAAGAGGGCCGATGTTGGGACTGGTGCGGAAACTACTACAATCCTGAGCGCTGGAGCGCTGGTTCACGGGCTTATGCCAAGCTTCTCCATGGCCAGCTTGATGCCAGCGAGGATGGCCACTCCCAGCACCACCACCAGTAAGCCCACATAATCTATCTGGAATATGACGAACGCGAAAGCGATGCCCATCGCTGGCGGATGCGTGCTGTCTGTCTCGAAAAGCAGGAGCGCCACGACGAAGAGTGTTATGGCAGAGGCTGGATAAAAACCCACGATGCCTGTAAGCAGGTATCCGATTTCGCCAAACACGCTCGCTATCGCATAGCTCTTTGCAAACCTCTTTATGCTCGACGACCTCGAATAAGGTGTCATGAAGAGTATGAACGCGCTGCTCGCGAATGATGTGAACACTACGAGGGAGTAGCCTATGTTGCTCCTGAGGTCGAGGTTCACGCTCTTGAACATGTAGCTGATCAGGATAAGCGCCGCTGTGGCTATCAGCGCGGGCATAAGTATGTGCTTCCTGTTGCGCCTGTGCCTTAGGCCCTTGTGGATCTTGTAGTCAAACTCCTCTATCCTATTTACGAGACTGATATCAGTTTTTCTCGAGGCGCGCATGCAACCGCATGAAAGCGAGCGCTCGTATTTGAACCCGGGTCTTTGCCTTGGAGGGGCAAAGTCCTACCAGGCTAGACTACGCTCGCACGCTAGTATTCTGATTAAGAAGCCTTAATATTTGTTTTAGGCGCAAGCGCCGGGATTTGGGCTTCGAGTTAATTGCGCAAGCGTCACGTGCCATAATATTTATAAATTTATAGATTTATAATTATGATGTGGCAGCATGAAAACAATAGCCGTATCTAAAGAAACCTACAAGAAGCTGGCGAAGTTGAAAGAGGAATTCGACACGTCCAGCATGGACGATGCGCTCGAGAGGCTTCTTGAAAACTACAAAAAGCTTCTGAATAGAATCTCGCTAAAGAAACTGCTGGAACTCAACAGGAAGGAGGCAAAGATTGATGTGAATGAGCTGCTTGAAGACAGGAGGAGATACGGATGGCCGAGAAGCCTATATTAGACACAACGATGCTAATCGAGACCATCGACCACAGGCGGCATACCGATCTTCTCGATAATGAGAACAGCATATCTGTTGTCAGCATATATGAATTCATTAGGTACAAAAAGAAGATGCTGGAGAACAAGCTGCTGCTGGAGGATTCTTTCACTGTAATTGCGATTACTAACCCCGTGCTGCTGAAGGCCGCAGAGATATTTGCCAAACTCAAAGAAAAAGGACTGACTCTAAACGAGAACGACATATATATAGCATCAACTGCGTTGACAAACAATCTGAAATTGTACACAAAGGACAGAGACTTCCTTACAATCAAGAAATACTTTCAAGATTTGAAGGTTCAGCTTGTGAGCAACTAAACGCACATACACAGATCGAGCCCGCCCCATACGGCAACATGAGATGCGAGCGCCGGGATTTGAACCCGGGTTATAGCCTTGGCAAGGCTACGTCCTACCAGGCTAGACTACGCTCGCCTGCTAACTCATCGTCTTTAAGGTTTAAATTATGCGATTACATGCCTTAGAATTTGTATCTTCGCAGCACAACGTGCGCGTAGAACAAGTAGGCAATCACGAGAAAGCAGAATACGCCCGCCACCACGTAGAGTCGGTACTCGGCCAGCGTAGCGCCAGTTATCGCCGCAGCAACCGCGCCACCGACGCCTCCGGCTATAGCGGAGAACGCTGCTATCTCCCCGCTGTCGCGTTTGTCCTTTTGTATGATCGCGCTGAACACCCCCACGTCCGCGTAGGTGAGGAAAAGCGCACTCACCATAAGCACGATCAGCGCGTAGAATCCCAGTTGCAGCAGGAACGCGGAGATGAGCATGAAGACCGCTGAGAGCAAGATCGCCGCTCCGGTCGCAGCCTTCTCACCTCCCTTTCTGTAGAGCCTTCCAGCGAAGGTGTCGCCTAGTGCGAAAGGTATCTCTATCGTCCCGATAACCATTCCGCCCAAAAGTATGCTCGAATTTGTTATCTCCGCGAGCAGCGGCACCGCAACCCACATCACATATAAGAAGAAGCTTGAGAGGAAGGACATTATGAGAAACGGGGCTATAAAGGATGGCATACGGTACCATACCCTCTTCTGCACGCCCAGTATCCTTAAGAGTTTGGGCGCATTCTTGCGCTTTACAGCGTTCTTGGCCTTAAGGCTTTTGATGAATGCGAAGGATGAGGCAGCAAGCATGAGCATCTCGGCCAGAGCAAGTCCGCCGCCTCCCAGCGCTCCAAGTACGAAGCCTCCCAAGGCAGGTCCCGTGATCCACCCAATCTCCATCACCGCAAACTCGTATCCAATGAACCTTATCTTCCTGCCTCCGAACGCCTTGGCTACGTGGGCGGTTGCCGCTATCCATATGCCCATTCCCCCGATTCCGAGCATGAACACTCCAATCTCATTCAGCACGCCTATGTTGGTTGCGAACAGGAAGGGAACTACAAGCAGTGCAAGCATGCTGCTGAATGCTGTCTGCTTTATCATTCCAAAATCAGCAAAGTATCCGAACGGTATTGCACCAACAACTTCTATGAGCGGAACCAGCGAGACAAGAAGGCCCACTGCAAGATAGTTGCTTGCGAACGTCTGGGAGAAAAGGAGCGGCATAGTATACCAGATGGCGCCTTGCACTATGTAGGCAAGAAGAACCGCAACCATGAACAATACGTTCTTGCCCTCCATGTTCCCGTCACCTATACTCGATAAGGAAGCCCACGCAGTTCACGGGTGGGATGAATTGTTTATCAGCAACAATATTAATGTTAATACCGAATTATCTGCGGTGCGTCGCTTGCAGGTATACAATACGCTAACGGGCAGCAAGGAGGAGTTCGTGCCGATGCACGGCAAGAATGTAAACATGTTCGTCTGCGGCCAGACAGTGTACGATGACGCTCACCTGGGCCACGCGCGCACATACATTTCCTTCGACATAGTTGTCAGGTGGCTGAGGCACCTGGGCTACAAGGTAAACTACATACAGAACATCACAGACATAGACGACAAGATAATTGCGAGGGCTAAGGAAAGGGGCATGGACCCAATAGAGCTTGCCCGCAGCTATGAGCAGCGCTTCATGGAGGACATGGAGGCGATAGGAGTAAAGAAAGGAGTGAACTCCTATCCCAGATCCCACGACTACATAAATGCGATAAGGGACCAGATACAGCTCCTTCTTGACAGGGGCTTTGCCTACGTGCTCGACGGAGACGTATACTATGACGTGGCGAGGTTCAAGGATTACACAAAGCTTTCTGGCATGAAAATTGAAGAGCTAGAAAGGCACAGGATAGAGCCCAAGGAGGGAAAGAGGAATGTCTACGACTTCGCGCTCTGGAAGGCAAGCAGGCCAGGCGAGCCCTCATGGGAGGTTGAGGTTAGATCCGGCGGAGACGTGATAAAACTTGCAGGCAGGCCAGGCTGGCACATAGAGGACACAGCGATAACATACTCATTCTTCGGGCCGCAGTACGACATACATGGCGGCGCAAGCGAGCTCATCTTCCCGCACCATACGAACGAGATTGCGCAGGCTGAAGCTGCATTCGATGTCAAACCATTTGTGAGATACTGGCTCCATTCCGGAGTGCTCAGCATAAACGGCCAGAAGATGAGCAAGAGCCTGAAGAACTTCATTACGATAAGGGAGGCGCTCGCGAGGTACCCTGCCGAAACGCTTCGCCTCTTCGTGTGCATGACCCACTACAGGAAGGACGTAAACTATACCGACAATCTGATGCGCGACGCCAACAAGCTGATGTACTACATCAACCAGTCGATTGGCATTCTGTCCAATCTGCCGGCAGATGAGGGGAAGAGCGGGCAGGAATTGGTTTTGGCTGTGGAGCAGCTCAAAAAGGAGTTTGCGGAGGCGATGAACGATGACTTCAATACGCCCCTTGCCCTAATGAAGCTCACTGCAGCCATGAGGAAAGTGAGGCAGTTCGCCGACGCTAATGGAGGAATAGACCAGAGCTCAAGGGAATTCGCAGTAGGCGAACTTTCTGCGCTCGGTTCGCTTCTCGGTATAATCAACGAGGGCATATGCAAGCAGGCGCTCCCGGAAGAGGTGGCGCGCATGATAAAGCAGCGAGATGAGCTTAGGAGGAGCAAGAACTTCGAGGAGGCCGACAAGATAAGGGCGGAGATAGAGTCAAGGCATGGAATAAAGATCGAAGACACAGAGTATGGCACAGTCTGGTACCCGAGCGAAGCGCACTTTAAATAATTCATTCATCAGTAGTTGAATCTATGGGAGAGAATTTCAAAGTAACGCCGTACGAGGTTGAGGGCAAGATAGACTATGAGAGGTTCGCGAAGGAGTTTGGGATAAGCCTTATAGACAAAAGGCTTGAAGAACGGATCGAGAAGCTCGCAGGCGGTTCCCACTACATGCTGAGAAGGCGCATCTTCTACGCCCATCGTGACCTAGGCTGGCTTCTTGACGAATACGAGAAAGGCAACAAATTCTACCTCTACACGGGCATAGCGCCGAGCGGCTCAATGACTCTGGGTCACCTCGTTCCATTCATGATGACGCAGTGGCTACAGGAGAAGTTTGGAGCCGAAGTCTACATCCAGATACCCGATGAGGAGAAGGCGCTTGTGAGGAACGTGAGCTTCGAGGAGGTGCACAAGCTCGCCTACGATGACGCTCTGAACATAATCGCCCTGGGCTACGACCCAAAGAAGACGAAGATATTCTTCAACACAGATTATGCGGGCACACTCTACAGGCAAGCCGTCCGCGTTGCGAAACACATCACTTTCTCGCAGGTCAAGGATGCGTTTGGTTTCACCAACGAGACGAACGTGGGGAGCATCTTCTACACCAGCATGCAGGCTGTGCCCGCTTTCCTCAAATCGGTAGAGGAGAAGAGGAACGTTCCTTGCCTAATCCCTCTTGCTATCGACCAGGACGTGCACTTCAGGATTGCAAGAGACGTGCTGGGCAAGCTCGGATACTACAAGCCAGCGATACTGCACGCGAAGTTCCTCCCTGGGCTAGACGGAAGGCCGAAGATGGCGGCCAGCGACCCTAATAATTCAATATACCTGAACGACACTCCTGAGGTGGTGGAGAGGAAGGTGCACAAGGCGATAACAGGCCAGCAGTCTACCGCTGAGCTGCAGAAAAAGCTCGGCGGGGATCCGGAGAGGTGCGCCGTATGCCAGTACTACAAGTACCTCTTCGAGCCAGACGACAAGAAGCTTGAGAAGATATTCGAAGGCGAGAGGAAGGGAACGCTGCTTGCCGGAGAGCACAAGGACGACCTGGCAGATAGGATAAACAGGTTCCTGGGCGAGCACAAGAAGAAGAAGGACGGTCTAAGGGGCAAGCTCGAAGGATTTGTTCTAAAGGATTAGCTGGGCGCATCAGGCCGGAGCCTGCCACGAGGAAGGTTCCGAAACAATAGCGATTGCTAGTGAATACTATTTTATATGCGCTTTAACAAATCTTTTGTCCTCCATATTTTTATCTCCTTCTGCTGCATAAAATGATGGTCGTCGGTCCATATACCATCATTTATCACCGATAGAGCTAAAGCGATAAATGGAGAATCGTCCGGGTCAATTTTATCCATTATCTTACGCGCCTGGCTTTTTTTACTCCTAATCACATAATCGCTTACGACATAAATTTTTTTGAATATTATCGAAATGAGGCGCTCAAACTCTGCTTCTTGCAGATGAGATTTGTTAAGTATTTCCGCTTTGTGCTTTTTTATCTCGGCTTTTGCAAAACCTACGGTTATAAGCTCGAATTTTCCCGAAATTATTATTTGCCTACTTAAGGAGTTCTTAATCAAAGCCGCAACTACCCTGCTGGTGTTTACTACCAGTCTCATTTCCAGAGCCTTTTTCTTATCTCGTGTTTTATCTTGTGCCCTATTATCTCTGCGTCTTCCTCTGTGAGTTTGCTCTTGCTGAGCAGTTTATCCATCATTTTTATCTCTGCTATTTTTTTCTCGAATGCCTGCCTAGCTATGTCACTCCACTTTAGTTCCCTATGTTTCTTCATTTCTCTGTACATTTCCTCGCTTACGGTTAGAGTCATGTTGGGCATTTTCTCACATCGAATATTATGTGTAAACACATATTTAAAGGCTATGATTTAGACGTGTAGCGGAACTACTCCAAGTGGACTGTGCCGCAGGTCGGAGCCTGCCACTGCAACTGCTTCTGAAACAATGGCGTTTTCCAGTAGCTGTTTGTTCAGCTATATCCTTTTTTTAGGCAATATTTTCGGTTTGACCACTTCGAGCGCATCCCACTTTATGCACTTGAAGTGCTCCTTTGGCACTTCATCATGGGAAACGCTGTCTTCGGAATAGCCATTGACTGTAAAGTAGCTCTCCCCAGTCAGATAGTCTAGAACCTCTTCGAGCTGAGGCGCAATGACGGGCACCTTCTCTTGCATGAGGGCCTGAAGCATTTCCAAGTACATTTTTGAATATCCCCGATCGCCGACATTAATCTCGAAATACTTTTCCCTCTCGGGATCGAATTGCAGCGAACCAAACATCGGTGGGACCAGATGTATGCCATATCTTCTCCAGCCGAAGACTATCTCAAAGGGATGGGAACCGGCCCACCGTCTGCTCTCAAGCCACTCGTTAAACTCTTCGACGCTGTCAGGGTTCTTTATATCCAGCATTCCGCCGTGCCTGAAATCAGCCGCGTGCCGATAAGCCTCTTTCAGAGACATACCCTTAACCTCCTCAAATACCGCTTTTTTAGCAACAAATACTGCCCGGAAGTAATCGTTCAGCGATATCTTCCTACCAAGGAGCGGCAGTTCGCTTGCATGCTGTCTGTATCTCTCCAGGAGCTTCTTAGCATACTCTTTATCCATCATCTGCCCCTTTTCCATTATGTACTTACCTTTTATCTTCCCCGTCCTGAAATCATAGGGTACCATCCTCTCCAGCGACTCTTTATCAGCCAGCCTTGGCACGAATTCAGCAGCATTTGAGATCACTTGGTCGTAGATGCTGCTGTGTTCCTTCTCTCCTTTCGTTATGCGCAAATGCTGAAGTCTCTCGGTAGACTCAAAGCCCACAAAGTATTCGCCTTTGTACTCCACGACGCTCATCGGTATGGCGGCATCTTTTCCGCGGAATTTTAGCGGAACATAGAAGGAGATCCACCTTGTATCGAATCTGCTTTTTTGTGTCGGGTAAGCCATATCTGTAAGCTCTTTTACATGCTCGTATAGCCTTGTGCTTTCGATATCCCTAGCATCGAGAGAGCCGTTTCCAAGCAGTTCCGATAGTTCCTCGTAAGCGAGCGCTTTCTCCAGTTTCCCCTTTTTCACCGCATTCATGTAAATTCGCCCCTTTTATTTTGTCGAACAGTTTAAAATGTCTTTACTCCGTTCGCTTCGCATTCCTTGATTAGGTTCTGGTCGAAAGTCAGCAGAGGCAGTGCCCTCGCCTTGGCCGCGGATAAAATAGCCTTGTCATTGAACCGGTTGAAAGATGCAGCGTCTTCTTTCATTATCATCTTCACAGCCCCGATTAGATTTTCTTCGCCAAGGCTCAGTACTTCGTACGAACTCAGCGTCTCGCGAAGCTTTTCCTCAATTGTCTTTTTATTGAGTTTTAGGTGCCCAAGCACATGGGCCAGTTCCTCAACAACCACCGTAGGCAAAAAACCCCTCTCTATTTTTCTCAGCTCGTTTTCGGCTCTGGTGTGGTTTTCAGAATCCAATAGTATGTAGTCGACTATTACATTCGTGTCGATTATGCACTCCATTTGATCCCCTCAGCCCAGCCCTCCTCTATTGCCTTCTCCACCTCCTTCTCCGTTATCCGCCTTCCAAGCCTAATGGGCTTTATATGAATGCCCCTTCCAGCTTTCCTGTATCTGCTGCCTCTGAGCCTCCTGTTTATCACAATGGAAAGCTTTCTGGTGCTGCCATACTCTCTTACAGACTCGTCTACAAGCTCCCTGTACAGGTCGTCCTCTAGTATAACTGTGGTCTTCACCATGATTTATTTTGGAATATAAACATATAAAAATTTAATGTTTATATGGCATAAAGCCCATGGCATTTCTTTCTGCGAAGGCATCGAATTAAGATTTATTGCGAATTTATCGAATTGATGGCGGTACCATCTGCGGAGCTATCAAATATGAGAATTATGGCGTGACGAAAGCTTTTGACGTCAGGAAGTGCCGCAGGCCTACGTCTATAGATGCTGCTATCAAAGTAGTTTGCAAGTATAAATCACACTTCCCATACAACTATGCCTAATGGTATATATTCACTTAACTTTTCCGTTCAGTACCTCCTTATAGTTCAAAACATTTATCTTGTACTTTTCTTTTATGAAACGTCTATTTTTCATGATCTTTGAGTCTTCTGTGATAAGATCCTCTTTCAAAGCTATTGCTGTGGCCACTATTAAACAATCTATGTAATCATTCAGTCTTCCGAGTAGCGCCTGGCTTACTTCAATTATCTCCGGGTTGTAAAATGGCTCTATCCTAAAAGCAGTGCTAATAACGTCAGCTGCCTCAATGGTAAAGCTTGCTGGAATCTTAAGCTTTGCCGCCTTTGCCTGCAATTCAAATACAGAGATAAGGCTTATTTTGGCATCCTCTATCCTCAAATTAGTCTTTCCATCATCTATTGCTCTGAGCAGATCAGTATCTATGCCTATCTTAGATAATGGCAAAAGATATGTAGTGTCGATTATCATCGTGAGCGGGAAAACCCACGCCATTTATGGGTGGGATGAAAGCGAACTGCTGAGAAATAGAAGCCCCGTATTGCCTTGGGGCTAATGACACCACACCATTTTGTGCTTGGGAAGCCCACACCTTTGAGGGGTGGAAGGATGTCACCAATCTCACACCGCGCTTGAAAGCTCAGACCTGAACTTTTCAAACTTCCTTGCGGTAGTTGTAGTAATCTTTTTTGAGTGTATCAACTGACTGAGCCTAGCTTTGTTCATGAGCGACTTCTTCAGTATTTCGTTTAAGACCTTAGACAAAGACTTGGCAGTCTTATACTCTTCCAAGCTCTCCTTGACGAGCGCATCGTATACATCCTTCTCCAGTATCACCGTAGTGCGTTTTTCCATCCCATCACAATATGTTTGTATGCTTAAACATATAAATGCTTTCCGCTAGCTTGGTATGTCGTCGATCTGTCGTCTCAAATTTTAAGCCTGCCGCAGGCCTGTGCTGATGGATGGCTATCAAAGAAGTTAATACGTAAAAATCAGACATTTCGTGCCCTCCCTTGGTTGGGGTTGCCGAATGCATATTGGATGATAATCAATGTGCATCTCTTGATAGTAACAAGGAATTTGCTACCACAGTTACTGAACTGAAAGCCATTGCAAAGGCGGCAAGAATTGGCAAGAAATTGTAGATGCTTATTGTGAAGAATGGTATCAGCGCTCCTGCAGCTATGGGGATCAAGACTATATTGTAGCCAAATGCCCAGAGTAGGTTCTGCTTTATCTTGGCCATTGTTCTTTTTCCAAGTTCGAGGGCTACAAACGCGTCGTAGATGTTGTTTTTTATAAGAATTATGCTTCCCGCTTGCATTGCAACATCTGTTCCAGCGCCAATTGCTACGCCGAGGTCTGCTTTTGTGAGCGCAGGCGCATCATTTATGCCATCTCCTACCATGGCGACAACCTTGCTTGCCTTTTGTAGCTCCTCTATCTTTCTCATCTTATCCTTTGGTTTGGCCTGAGCAATCACATTTCTTATGTTAAGCCGCTTTGCGACGGAGTTCGCTACCCTTTCATTATCGCCAGTGACAAGCCATACCTCTTCCCCTGTACGCTGTAGCGCATCAATTGCCTTCTTGCTATCCTTCTTAAGCGCGTCAGCGAGCGATATCAGCCCGACCGTCTTGCCGTCCAGGCCCACAATGAGCGTAGTCTTCCCCTCCAGCTCCAGTGCCGCAAGCCGCTTTTCCAGTTTATTGACCTGTTCCTTGCTGAAAAGATCTCTATTGCCAACAACAATTCTCTTGCCTTTCTTGTCAAATGCGATTATTCCGCTGCCTTGCCTGTATGAGAATTTTTTAGGGAAATCTATCTTCATTTTTGCCTTTCTTGCTTTCTCGATTATAGCCTTCCCGATAACATGCGCAGAGTTCATTTCTGCTACAGCCGCAAACCTGAGCACTTCCCTTTCGCTATAACTCGAAACGGCAATTACGTCAGTGACCTCTGGTTTGCCTTTTGTCAATGTTCCCGTCTTGTCAAGAACTACTGCGTTGACCTTGCTGGCTATCTCCAAGCTCTCCCCGCTCTTCACCAATATCCCCTCTTTTGCGGCCTTTCCAGATGAAACAAGCAATGCTGCCGGCGTGGCTATGCCAAGCGCGCATGGGCAGGCGATAATCAGCACGCTGACGAATATGAGCACCGAGACATTCAGTTCGATTCTGCCTATAAAGTACCACGACAATGAAGATAGTACTGCAATAAGTACGACTAAAGGCACAAAATAGGAAGATATCTTGTCTGCCAATCTCTGTATTGGCACTTTGCTTGAAGCCGCATCTCTAACAATTTTTATTATCTGGGCGAGAGCCGTATCTTCTCCAACCTTAACCGCTTTTATCCTCAGCGCGCTTGTGGCATTTATTGTTCCGCCAACCACTTTGTCTCCGGCTCTTTTGGTAAGCGGCATGCTCTCTCCAGTAATCATGGATTCGTCGACAGAGCTATTTCCCTCCACAACAACAGAATCTGTAGGTATCTTCTCTCCAGGCTTTACAAGAAGCATGTCGCCAGCTTTGATTTCTTCAACTGGCACGTCCGTGATCTTATTCCTTCTTATCACGTGGGCTATTTTTGGCTGCAGGGCTATAAGTGCGGAAACGGCGCTTGAAGCTCTGGATTCCGCGAGCCTTTGCATGTAGGTTCCAGTAAGTATCAGCGATATGATGATGGTCGAAGTATCGAAGTAGATCCCGCCTGCTGGAAAAGCAGAAGGGAATATTGTAACAACGGCGCTGTATGCCCAGGCGGCAGTAGTCCCTATCGCTATCAGCGTATCCATATTAGCTGATCTGTTTTTGATGGCATCAAGCGTGCCTGCGTAGAATCTCCGCCCAGCATAAAATTGCACAATGCTTGCAATCACCAGCATTACGTAATTGCCATAACTAAATGGCAAAACATATGTGAGTATGGCCACTATTATTGTAAGTGGCCATGAAACTATCAGAGAAATCTTCAGATTTCTAATCTCTCTTTCCGGCCTTTCAAATTGCAGCTTGCAGTTGGTGCTGCAAAAATAGTATTTCCTACCCTGTCTTTCGCTTGCTAGTGTTGCACTCTTCTCATCCACATACATTCCGCAGACCGGATCGGTTGCCATAGTCCTCTACTTGGAATAGGCCGCAGGGTTCTTATCAAACGTTTGTTTACACAATGCAGAGCAGAAATAGTATGTTTTGCCCTTGTGGTTGATTTTGAACTTCGAACTACCGCTCACTTCCATGCCGCATACGGGATCTTTCGTCTTATCACCTCTTTGTCTCGCTTTCACTCGTACAGCGTTACTGAAGTTATTGCTATAGGTTCTTTTGCCGAATAACCTTTAACCGCATTGACGACTTTTTTAGATCCGTGCATAAAGTCTATCACAACATTTGCATCTAAGCATACCATTACAGCGCCTTTATTTTTCTGCCCGTGTTCCTTTTCCTGTCTTCTATTATCCCTTCTTCCATCCGCTCACATCTGTGTCCTTTAATGTGCCTGCGAATCTCATCACATTAAATGCCGCAGGCCGGATTTGAACCAGCAACGTTCCGCTCTTCAGGCGGATGCTCTCCCGGGTTGAGCTACTGCGGCTCGAGTAAAATCAGCATGCAATTTATATAAAGCCGATTCAATGCTATATCGTTGCAATGCCTGTAGATGAAAGATGGCTGAGGCTTGGGCAGCTAACCGAGCTAATCAACCTTGACGGAGTCGAGTTCCGCGAGTACCAGTTCAACATCATCAACTCAATACTCAAGCACGGCAGCACACTTGTAGTGCTGCCAACAGGCCTGGGCAAGACGCTCATAGGCATGTCTGTAATCGCGAGCGAGATCTCGAGGGGCGGGCGCGCGCTTCTTCTAGCACCAACCCGCCCGCTGTCCGAGCAGCACTACGCCACTGTGATGAGCATGATGAAGCTGCCTGAGGAGAGCGTGGCGCTCCTGCTTGGTTCGGTAGGCAAAAAGCAGAGGATGGAGCTTGAACAGAGGGCAAAGCTGATAATCGCCACGCCGCAGACAATCGCAAACGACCTGAAGTCCGGAAACTTCTCCCTGGAGAACTTCGGGGTCGCTGTTTTCGACGAGTGCCACAGAGCAGTAGGCAAGTACGCATACACCTACATTGCGAATGAGCTTTCTGCGAGGAACTCGCTCATCGTAGGCCTGACCGCATCCCCCGGAAGCAAGAAGGAGAAGATAGAGCAGCTTGTGAGCACGCTCAACATCAGGCACATAGAGGCAAGGATATCAGCTGACGCTGATGTTGCCCCATACGTCATGCCCAAATACCTGCACATAGTCAGCGTGCCCCAGACCGAGACCATAAAGAGGATAGCCGCGCTGCTTAGGCCGGTTGGGGATGAGGCGCTGGCCAGCCTGAACAAGATGGGGCTTATCAGAGCGAAGAGCTTCGACCGCATACCCCGCGGTGTGCTTGTGTCCCTGGGCAACTCGCTAAAGAAGATAAATGCACCAGGATTCAGGTTCGGGGCGTTCTTCAGCTACATAAAGCTGCTCAACGTCTCCCACGCCTACGATCTGCTTGTTACGGAGGGCATCTACCCGTTCAGCGCCTACATAAGTTCGCTCTCCGAGCGCGAGAAAAAGAGCAGGGCGGTGGAGAGCCTGGTTGCAAACAAGAACATCAGGGAGGCTGCACTTCTGGCCAAGGCTGCAATCGAAGGCGGCGAGGAGCACGAAAAGGTCCGCCGCGCTGTTTCGATATTGAAGGAGCACGCGGGCAGCAGCGCAATAGTCTTCGCCCAGTTCAGGTCAACAATAAAGATGCTTGTGGCCGAGTTCGCCAAGAACGGCATAAACGCCATGGCCTTTGTGGGCAAGAAAGAGGGCGTTACACAGGAGAAGCAGAAGAAGGTGATCGAGGACTTCAGGAACAGAAAGTTCAACGTGCTCGTGGCTAGCTCAATCGGAGAGGAAGGGCTTGATATACCGAGCGTAGACCCTGTGATATTCTATGAGCCCATACCGAATGAGATAAGGAATATACAGCGGAGGGGGCGCACAGCCAGATTCAGGGCAGGCGACATCTACATACTGGCTACGCAGGGAACAAAGGACGAGATATACCTCCACGTCTCAGCCGCACGCGAAAGGAAGATGATCCAGATCATCAGCAGGATAAACAGCGAGCTCGCGAGGCAGGCTACACGCGCGCTTGCAGGCAGTAGTGGACAGAGCAAGCTCTTTTGAGCCATTCTGCTATTCTGCATGAAAGCTCTGCGCCAGCGCGCCGCTCTGCCTTCGCCCATCGTCTAACTCCACAACGTCGTTTAAAAGAGTTTACATTGCATACCCTCTCCAAAAGGTGCCAAAATGTCCAACACAGGAGAGGTAGGAATAAGCGACATCCAGATATATGTTCCGAAGCTGAGGCTAAAGGCCGAGGTTCTTGCATTGGCCCGCGGGAAAGATCCCGGGCTGCTCACCGAGGGGCTTGGCATTAAGACGATAGCCAGGCCCAATGCAGACGAGGATACTGCGACAATGGGCGCCAACGCCGCGATAAAGGTCATAGACAGGAACAACATAGACCTGCACAAGATAAAGGTGAGGATCGGGACTGAAAGCGGCATAGACGACTCCAAGCCCGCGAGCACCTACTTCTACGACGCGCTTGAGGTAAGGTACGGAAAGACAGCAAACTTCGCGCTCCCGATCGAGAACAAGTTTGCATGCGTGGCTGGCATAAGCGCGGTAAAGGATGCAGCTTACGCGGCTATGGCCGCGGGCGAACGCACTATTGTGATAACATCAGACAACGCAAAGTACGCTCTCAGGTCTGCCGGGGAGCCGACATCAGGTGCTGGCGCGAGCGCGATACTAGTTGAGCCAAATCCGAAGCTGCTCTCGATAGACCCGAAAACCATCAGGGAGTTCACCGTAAACGAGTATGATTTCTACAAGCCGAAGTTCCCTGCTGCTGAGGACAAGCTCGTGGGAAGCGAGAGCCCCTATGTCAATGGTGAGCATTCTGAGCTGGTGTACGATTTTGTTGTCTCGAACGTCTACCTGCAGATAGAGCAGCACGTAGGGCGCAGCCTTTTCGAAGAGGCCGACTATTTTGTTGTCCACGTGCCATTCGTGAAGATGGCGAAGAAGGCATTCGCGTCGGCTGTTGTGCACCATCTCAGGGAGTTCGACAGGGAAAAATGGGAGGCTGTGCTTGCTGAGGCTCTGAAGATAGACAGGGCTGAGGCGCTCAAGAAGGGCAGGGAGCCGCTTAATGGCGAGCCGCTGCTGGACGGCCTGGAAACATACCATGAGTCTATGGAGGCAATGCTGACATTTGCTAAGATACAGGAGATGCTCAAGAGGGGCGATGACACCATACACGGAAGCAACCACAACAGGCAGGAGCTGCTCCACAGCCTTGTGAAGCTTGAGAGCAAGCTGGGCATGGGCTGGGCGTACAGCGAGCTCTCTGAAGTAGTGAGAAACTTCGAGTCATATTCCAACGCAGAAATCTCCAGCGCGCTCGAAGATCTGAACTGCAGGATAAACGATTTCAAGGAAAAGAGGGCCAATTTCATAAGGGCCATAATGAAGACAGAGTACTACAAGAAGGCGTATGCGGAGAAGGCGGAGAGCGCGCAGAAAATCTCCAGCTACGTGGGCAACGGCTACACCTCCTCCATAATGTTCGCCCTCCACTCACTGCTGGTCGAGGAATACAAGAAGGGAAAGGATCTGGTGGGCAAGAAGGTTCTGCTCATCGGCTACGGCAGCGGGGCCGGGGGCGTAGGCTTCATCGCCACCATAAAAGAGGGCATAAGGGAGTTCGCTGAGAGCGCAGACAGCGCATGGTCTGATGAAAGCACCTTCATCGACATCGCCACATACGAGAAGCTGCACAGCGGAGAGCTCAAGGAGCCGGTGCCAGAGCTGCGCAACGACGACAAGGTGGTAAGGCTGACCGCAGTATTCCGTGACGGCAAGAGGAGCTACGCGGTAGCCACAAAAAAACCAATAGGCAATAACTAGGTTAGTAGTATCTAATTGGATTCTGGGCATATGTTTAAATAGGAAGACAGGCATAACACAAACACAGGAGGGTGGGGGTGAATGGAAGAAAAAGCAAGCCTTAGCGAGCAGCAAATTGCCGACGCTGGCCTGCAGAGAACCGAGAAGACACCCAGAGCAAGCGCGAGGCGCATAGCGCAGCTGAGAGACATGGCAGTGGAAGCCCCTGAAAGGAGGGCCGAGATAATAGCGGCTCTTGAGGAGCAGATTGCGAGGGGCAGGGGCACAGCTAGCGCGAAAGCGGCGTGCAGGGCAATAACAACGATAACGGCAGTAAGCATGCTGGAGATTCTGCAAGGCGTCTGAACCGACGGCGGCAGGCCCTGGAGGAAGGGCCTGCTACTTGCTTTAAATACTTTTTTTGCATGTTATCAGCATGGATGACGCAAGCACTCAGCAGCAGGCGCAGGCGGCGCAGGCTGCCAATAAGCCCTCCTTTGTCTCAAACAAGAAGCTAATCTACGCAGCCGTAGCCGCAATAATAATAATTGTGGCCGCTGCGCTCGCGCTCGCTGGTTCTGGAAGCAGCAGCGGCGGCTCGCAGCTTTCGCAGTTCGACAACCAGCAGGTGCAGCAGCAGGTGCTGGCACAGCTGGCCATACCAGACAATATCAGCTCAGCTGTGCGCGCAGGCTTCGCCAGCAACTTCCCCACAAAGATATCCAACGCATCGCAGCTCAAGCTCAACGGCAAGCCAGAGGTGCTTTACATAGGAGCCGAGTACTGCCCCTACTGCGCAGTGGAGAGGTGGGCCCTGGTTATCGCGCTTATGCGCTTCGGCAGCTTCACCGGCCTTGAGTACATGACAAGCAGCGCCACAGACTCATATGCAAACACTCCCACATTCACTTTTGCAAACGCCACCTACACCAGCCCCTACATCTCCTTCGTCTCAAGGGAGCTCACCAACAACAAGATCAATTCGAGCACAGGCCAGTACACGCCGCTGCAGCATCTGAACTCGTCTGAGCAGGCGCTCTTCGCAAAGTATGACCCGAGCGGGAGCATACCATTCATAGACTACGCAAACGAGTCAATGCAGATAGGCTCCAACTACAACGACCCCACTATATTGGCAGGCATGAACTGGAGTGCTATAGCTGGAATGCTCCACAACCCTTCCAGCGCGCCTGCGCAGGCGCTGGTGGGCAGCGCCAACCTTGTTACAGCGCAGATATGCCTTATCGACAACAACACGCCGGCGAGCGTCTGCGGCCAGGGCTACATCACCACCATAGAGTCGCAGCTTGGTTGATTAGATGCAGGCGCGGACTCTGGGCATCGGGCTCTCGCGGGCGCGGATAGTGCTTGCGGTGCTCGGCCTTCTCTCATCAGTCTACCTCTCCTATTCTGCCGCCTTCAATGTAGCCGTAGCCTGCCCAACCATGGGCCTGCTGAACTGCGAGAGCGTGCTCAGCAGCCAGTACGCAAGCACCTTCGGCATACCCAACGGCTACCTCGGAGTGATATTCTTCGCTGCGGTGCTGCTGCTCGTCCGCATGAAGAAACCGGCATACCTTGCCGCGCTCAACGCCATAGGAATGGGCTTCGTGCTCTACTTCGTGCGCGCCGAGTACCTGCTGGGCAGCATCTGCGTGTACTGCACGCTGGTGCACGTCTGCACCGCGGCGCTGCTGCTGATATCCCTCTACGAGATAGGAGGATAGCTACAGGAACTTGAAGTCGATGAGGAGGAGCTTTATCCCGTCAACAAGCTTCATCTGCTTCGAAGCGCCCACCCGCACCCCGTAGCTTATTGGAGTCTCCGCTATCCTGAATCCTGCCTTCTTCATCTTTATGTTTATCTCGCTCTCTATCCCGAATCCGCGCTCGCGCAGGTCCAGCTTCCTGAGCGAGCGCATCCGCATGGCCCGCAGTCCGGTCTGCGAGTCGCGTATGCTCATTCCGTAGAGCAGATTCGCAACTGCTGTTATTGCCTTGTTGCCGAACTCTATGAAGAAAGGCATCGACTTTCTGTCCAGATGCGCGAACCTGTTGCCCAGGGCAAGGTCGGCTCCGCCCCTCACCATCTTTATTACCTTCTTCAGGTCTTCCACGCTGTAGGTGGCGTCGCCGTCTATGAGGCAGACTATGGGAGTGCCGACCAGCTTCAGCGCCTGCGTAACTCCTGCCCCCTTTCCCCCCGGCGCTGTCTGCTTCACCACGCGCATCCGCCTGTCCTTGAATTTTATGCCGATCGCATTCCTGTCGCCCTTGTAAACAACGAGCACACTCGCCTTCGGCAGCTTCGCGAGCACATCTGAGGCCACACGCCCCGCTGCAGGCTCATCCTTTACAGGTATTATCACAGTCGTGTCAGAGTAGTCCATGCCAGCTCGCCGATTTGGCCGCAGGTGCAGATATGCTTGCAAGTCTTTTAATGTTTGCGCGCAAACAATAATCATGGGAGGCGTGCAGCTTGGCAGGACAGGGGAAAGGCTGAGCGAGATAGGTCTCGGGACGTGGATGCTGGGCACAAACGAGGCAATAGAGGTCGAGGCGCTCAGGGCAGGAATGGAAGCAGGCATCAACTTCATAGACACTGCAGAGATGTACGGGACCGAGGGCTTGGTGGGCAAGGCGGTCTCCGGCAGGGATGGCATATTCATAGCCACAAAAGTCTCGCCCACGCATTTCCACTACGAGGAGGTGCTTAAGGCATGCAGATCCAGCCTCGCAAGGCTCGGCACAAGGACAATAGACCTGTACCAGCTGCACTGGCCGAACAGGAACGTGCCCATAGAGGAGACCATGCGCGCGATGGAGAAGCTCGCCGATGACGGGAAGATAAGGCATATAGGAGTGTGCAACTTCTCTGTCGAAGAGCTGAGGGAGGCGCAGGAGGCGCTCAAGAAGAATGAGATAGTTTCTGACCAGGTGGAATACAGCATTGTGGTCAGGGAGGCGGAAGAAGGGCTGCTCGATTACTGCAAAAAGGAGGGCATCAGCCTGATAGCTTACAGCCCGCTTATGCACGGCCGCCTCTTCGATCCCAAGTACAGACCGCTCACAGAATTACTTTCGCAGGTGGGAAGGAAGTATGGAAAGACAGCGGCGCAGGTGGCTGTGAACTGGCTGATCTGCAAGGGCAATGTAGTGCCGATACCCAAGGCCAGCTCAAAGGAGCACGTCATCGAGCTCGCGGGTTCGATGAACTGGCGGCTTAGCGGAAACGACATCTCCAGGCTTGACGGTTTTTTATCGAAGTACAGCCGTAGGCCGGCAGCAAGAATAATCAAGCCTGCAATCAACAGCCATCCGGCAGTGGCGCGCATACTCTCTTGGCTCGGCAGCCTGCATGCAAAGAAATAGCCATTGCCATTGCCAATGCGAAAGCTTCAGCAGAAGGATGCAATAAGGGCATGGAAAGGACTTGCTGCAAAATGGTCTGTCTGGTTATAGCCTCTCCATGGATTTGTAGTTCCTCATCAGAGGCTCGGTGTCCCTGGAGAGCCGCATATTCTTTGAGATTCTGCCAAGCATCTCCTCCTTTCCAAGCTTCTTTGAACAAAGGAGAATGACATTGCCCTCAAAGATCGCTGTGTTGACCCTGAAAACGCTAAACCTCTCTCTGAGCTTGCGGACGTATTCGCGGAAAGCGAGAACTCCCATGAAGTTCATCGCGTAGTTGATTGCAAGCACGCCATCCTCGGAGAGCGCAGCGCTCGCGCCTTCTATGAACCTTCTCTGCAGGAACTGCTCGGGTATCCTGGATGAGATGTAGGCATCTAGCAGGATCACGTCATACCTTTTGTTGGTCGTTTCCACGTATGCCGCTCCATCCCCGAGCATTATGTTTGCCTTGATGCCAGGCGCGAACGCGTTGGAGAGCTCCACGGCGCGCCTGTTGAGCTCGATCACGTCAAGCTCTATGCTGTCGTGCATCAGCTCGGCAAGCTGGAACGCCACTGTGCCCCCGCCAAGGCCAATGAGAAGGACGCGCGGCCTCTGGAAGATGTGCGCCGCGGGTATGAAGTAGTCCCAGTACTCTCCCGTATATATCCCCGCGCCCTTGAGCTTGGAGTAGGTTATGCCCCCGTAGGTTAGCACGCGCTCCGACCCGCGGTCCTCTATCCTGAACTCGTCTTCGTCGATGTGCTGCACGCGCTTCTTGACCGAGCGCAGCAGATCCAAAACAGACATGCTATTCAGCGTCTTCCTTTTCGCCTTCCTCGAGTATCTGCACTATCTGGCCCTGGCCGAGTCCGCTCGGGAACGCGTCGAACTTAACAGTTGCATAAGGCTCTTCGACTGCAACAACCCTGCCGGTCCAGATCCTGTCGCTGTTGTCCCTGTACCTCACCCTCTTCCCCACAAGCGCAGAAAAGTCAACATCTCCGCTCGGAGTCACTATGAGGTTCTCCCTGTCCAGCGAGGTAACTATCGCGTCTATCATATCAGACTAGCTATCCCTTGTCCGGCTATCTATAAAAACCCAGCGCAACGCCATACCGGAGAGTCGGCGGGTTGCAGTACACATAGGAATCTGACAAAGCAATAATCTTTTCTTCGGCTAAGAACCTGACAAATTAGAATTTTTTCCTTCGACGCTAAACCAATCCCTACCGCAGGGGTTACTTTCTCTCTTTCGACGACAAACCCCTGCATAAAGTAGGGAAGAGTTGAAAACATGAATATAGGCGACGTAAAGGATAAAATAACAGAGGTTTGAGCTGCTGCACTTGTCATCGTGCAGAAATACGGTCGCACGAAGAAGTTTGCGAAGCACATCGTTGCGTTCGCAACAAAACAAACAGAGGGCTTCAGTGACGATAAACTGGCGGAGTTTTTGGGAAAGGATCCGGTTGGCAGGTTGTTGGGCTACGCGAAGAGGCCAAATCCGTCAACCTTTTCCAAGGTGCGGAAGAGGTCCGACCCAAAGATGTTCGAGGAGCTGTACAACTGGTTGGTGCAGGGCGCAATGAAGGGGAAACAGGTGCGCCTCCTCGTGCAGGACAGCACCGATGTATCTGCCATTGATTGCGGCTCTGATGACTTTTCTTTCTGCGCTCCGCCGCCTCAAAAGTTCAAGAGCCATCTGGGAAGGCTCCTATAGTTTATAATAAACCCGTCTATCTCTTCCTTCCCATCACTGTCGTATGTAAGCACAAGCCCCTCTTTGAGGTTCAGCGCGCGCATGCATTCGATCAGCGCAGATACCTCCCTTTCTCTTGTGGCCCTCTCATCGATGCTGTAGGACACCTGGATAGGCAGTAGCGCCTTAGCTCCGGATTTCACCAGAAAGTCCACCTCCCTCCCGCTCTTCGGGGATTTCCAGTAATAGAACTCGAGGTTCCTGTCCAGATGGCTGCGCCTGAGCAGCTCTATCGCCACCGAGTTCTCCATCATCCTGCCCTTTATTTCCATGAAATTGAACCCCAATATCGTGGAAAAGCCGTTGTCTATCGAGTATATCTTTCTTGGGCTGTTTTCCTGCTCCTTCACTGAGAAGGAGAACCTTCTGGTGAAGAAAAGAAGCGATGCGCTTGCCAGGTATTCTGAGAACCTCTGGATGGTCTTCACTGGCATGCCCCTGCCGCCCCCCGCCCTTGTCGACCTGGATATGCTGTTGTATGTGGCATGGGAGGCGACATTGGTGAGGTAGTACTTGGTCAGGAAGCGGAGCTTCTCCTGCTCCCTGATCGCATACCTCTGCGAGACGTCCTTTATCAGTATGGTGTCGAAGTAGCTGAGGAGCAGTTCCTCCTTGTTTTTGGAGAGCACCACCGCGGGAAAGCCTCCGTATCTGAGGTATTCGTCTAGAGCTGCGAGTATGCGCTCTGCGTTCCTCGCCATCTCCAATCTGCTCCCGGCGCGCACCCCGGTGAACCTCAGGAATTCGGCAAAGCTGAGGGGCGTTATGTTTATTGCTATGTGCCTGCCGGAGAGGAGCGTGGAGTACTCTGAGCTGAGGAGCGCGGATGACGAGCCGGTCACGATGAAAGCCGCCTCGCCCCTCTCGCTCATCCCCCTCACGAATCTCTCCCAGCCCGGAGCCTCCTGCGCCTCATCGAGAATCACGAGAGGCTTGCCCTCAGGCTTGAGCTCTCTCTTGTAAAGCGAATACGCCGCCTGCAGAAGGCCGGCTTCCTTCTCCGGCAGCCTTTCATCTTCAAGGTTGATCACGAGCACGCTCCTTCTGTCGCGCCCCCTTTGCATTAGGGCCCAGGCCACCTGCCTGGCTATGTAGGACTTCCCGCAGCGCCTTATCCCGGCCTCAACGATAACATTGTTGCCCTCCAGGAGGCCCAGTATCTTGTCTGTGTATGCGGGCCTTGGCACTCCTACCTCAAGCCTGCTTTTGCCCCAGAAGTTCCAGTCTGACATTACCTCGAGCAGCCTGGCCTCCTCCATATTTATGTCTTATGCGACACAAAATATAAATATTTTGTGTTTTGCAAAACACAAATTATGAAAAGCAAGGTCTCTGCGGCCAAGAAGGCAAAAGCATCGAGGCGAAGGAGAAGGTAGTCCCATTCTGCCAACTTTAACAGGCTTTTCCCGTAAAAACGTTTACTTAGAAACCCATATATAGGTGTAAAGTAAACCTGTAAACTACCCACCCTTATCCTTTAAACTTTTTCTGCAAAGTAGACAGTGAGGTCTATTCGATAGACCTCAGGCGACTAGATTATGAGACTAACCCCTGAGGTACGACAATTGGTCGTACAGAGAAGTGAGGAACTAAAGAATAAGAGCTTTGTGGCGAAGGCCTTTGGAGTAACAAGGAATACAGTCAGATATTGGTGCAAAAGGGCGCTTCGGAAGAATACCGAACATTTCAGGGATAGAAAGAGAGGAGATGCTGAGAGAAAAGTTACTCCGGAGGCAGAGTTATTCATAGTTACCTTGAGAACTGTTTTTGGGTGGGGAAGTGCCAGGATACAACAGGGCCTCGTTTCCCTTCCAAAATTCATGTATGATGTATTGCCAAAGAAGGTGAGTGGCGTAAAACTCTCTCGTATGACGATAAACAATGTGTTGAAGAAGCACAAGATTAACGGTTACGAGAAAGAGAGGGAGTACTGGAAGTTTTTCCGTGCCAAGAAACCAGACGAGCTGTGGCAACTAGACATCAAAGGGCCTGTAAGAGTTGGTGGCAAAAGGTACTGGTTTCTCGTCTGCATTGATGACTACAGCAGGTATCTCATCATCTGTGAACAGTTCAACCACTACCCAACAACTGTCGAAATCGAGGCATGTGTGCAAAAGTCCGCTACGGAAAGGGCACCGAAGAGCATACTGACAGACAACGGGATCCAATTCAGAGGTGCATGGAAGAAGTGGTGCAAAATGCACGGCATCAAACCTCTCTTTGCGCATCCGTTTTACCCTCAGGACAAAGGTAAAGTTGAGAGAACCATCAGAAACGTCGCAGAAGAGTTCACAAACCTTCTGAGGAAGTTCCCTCAATGGTTGAACGGCCAAATAAATCAATTCAGAAATTGGTACAATGAACAGAGGTTTCACAGAGGAATAGGCACCACTCCCAAAGTCCTTTATGTGGGTAGTTAACGGCTTTACTTAATAGTTTGTAGGCACGCCGTTGTTGCCGTTGCCGCTGTAGTCGTTTGCATTGCCGTTGAGCGGCCACCAGCCCACAAGGTTCTGCAGGTCTATGGGCGCGCCGCCGATGCCCTCCAGATAAAGCGCCTGAACCTCGTTTGCTGAGAGGGAGGTGTTGTAAATTTGAACATTTGCTATAGAGCCACTAAAGTAATACGGACTAGTATGAGAAATCTGCCATTTGTTTGTTGCGACGCTCGAGCTGGCTGGACCAGCGCATTGTGAAAGAGCCTGTGGAATGCCGTTTATATAAAGTAGGTTATTTCCAGTATACGGGCCGTTATAAAAGACCGCTGCAACAAAACCCATTTTCCTGCAAGAGATGATGGATTAATACCGTAGGCGTCACCATTGCCTGTATTAAAACCAAAACAGGTGCCGGAGTTAAACCACAAAGCATATGTATCGAAACCAAAAAAACCAAAAGGCACCCCATTTATGAGTCCATTCCAGTACATCCAAAACGTAACTGTATTATATCCACCAGAAGCTGTGATGATTTGTGGTACATTTGCTGTGTAGCTGCTTGCAACGTTGAAGCTGCCGACGTACTGCGGCAGCTCTCCGCTGCACACACCCTCGAGGTTTATGAACGTGGTCGTGCCAGGCCCGTTCGGCCTAAATACTTGGCATGCGCCAGGCGGCGCCTTCGGCGCGAAGTTGTTCGCGTTGAAAACGCCTAACTGGAAAAGAGCTCCCAGGACAACGGCTATTATCAGTATCGCCCAGCCGTAGGTCATAAGGTACTCCATCGCGCTCTGGGCCTTCCTCCTCATGTGGATCAACTATTCTTCTATACTTCCTACTACAGCATGCTAGAGCAAATAAAATACTATACCAAAGGCACGAAAACGACCAGGTCGAGCTCGGTCGTCTCCACCTTTCCATTCTTCTTCTCAACCAGGTGCAGCACCTGCATCGTCTCTCCGACCGGCGCTATCAGCCTGCCCGGATCCTTCAGCTGCTCCACTGCTTTGCTCGGCACGCTTCTCACCGCGGCCGAGTACACTATCCTGTCATATGGCGCGGCTGGAGCATAGCCATTTGCGCCGCTCGCTTTAACCAGGCTCAAATTCTTGAACTCGTACTTTCGCAAGTTATCACCCGCAAGCCCTGCAAGTTGCGGTATTATCTCAACTCCGACAACACTCCCTTTCTCACCAACTAGCTTCGCAATCAGCGCCGTCTGATATCCGGAGCCGACGCCGACCTCGAGCACCTTCATACCCTCCCTTATGTCGAGGAGCGTGAGCATCCGCGCTATTATTCCAGGTGCTGATGTAGTCTGCCCGTAGCCTATAGGCAGCGGCACGTCAAAATACGCGTACTCCCTCTCGCTCCTTCCTATGAAGTCCTTCCTGTCTATCTCTAGCATCGCCTTGGCGACAGCGCCGCTCGCGTAGCCCATTGTTTTAAGGGCGTTGACCATGGTCTCGTTTGTGTATATGCTTTTGCACCTTCTCGCGCAATACAATAAAGAGGCCGCAAAGAAGTTTTAAATATGTGCCCTTATTAAAATTTAATAAGCAAATAACCGCATGGATTACAGCGGCTACAACAACAGGAACATAGTGCTCCACGAGCTCATAGGCTTGCGGGTGCGAGTCCTGAAGTGCGCAGACAGGAAGCAGGTTGGTTTGCGAGGAACCGTAGTTGACGAGAGCAAAAACACTCTCGTAGTAGACACGGGCAACCAGCTCAAGAGGCTGGTAAAAGCAACGTCTACCTTTCGCTTTTACGCGGGAAGGAAGTCGTTTATTGTCAACGGAGTCGAGATAAATTTTCGGCCCGAGGACAGGATTGAAAAGGCATTGAAGTACTGGAAGAGAAGGGAAATGTAATGCAGGAAAAGCAAGCACAGGCGCAGGCGCAGTGCAGCGACCCCAGGTGCCCGATTCACGGGCAGCTCAAGACCAGGGGAAAGCAGCTCACTGGGCTGGTCGTGAGCAGCAAAGCGAAGAAGACTGCGATTGTCAGGGTAGATTACACAATCTACCTCTACAAGTATGAGCGATACCTGCGAAAGCACTCAAGGATAGCGGCCCACAACCCTGAATGCATAAACGCAAAGGCGGGCGACATTGTAAATATAGCTGAGTCGAGGAGACTGAGCAAGACCAAATCATTCGCGATAACCGGAATAGTCAAGCCGAAAGCGGTGATCTAATGAAAGGCATTTCATCAAGGATTAGCAAGACACTAGTGCCGATGTCAGTGCTGTCATGCGCTGACAACAGCGGCGCTGCCGAGTTCAGGATAATCAACAAGCTTGGCAAGGGCCACGCGCACGGAAAGCTAGCCGCGGCTGGGCTTGGGGACATAGTAATAGCGAGCGTGATTAAGGGTACACCCGCTTATCTCAAGAAACCTGTCAGAGTAGTGATAATCAGGCAGAAGGCACCGATAAGGCGTGGAAACGGCATGCGCGTGAGGTTCGAGGACAACGCTGGCATAATGGTAGGCGAGGACAATCTGCCCATAGGCACTGAGGTGAAGGGCGCGATGGCCAGGGAAGTTGTCGAAAGGTACGCAAAAATCGCAGGCATAGCCTCCAGGATTGTGTGATGCTTATGATACAAAGCGGCAAACCAAGGAAGCAAAGGCTCTTCAGGTATACTGCCAGCAACCACCTCAGGCAGAGGTTTGTGCACGCGCACATCGCGAAAGAGCTTGCCGCAAAGCTAGGAATCAAGAGGAGGAGCATAGGCGTGCGCAGGGGCGACACAGTGAAGGTAATGGCCGGAGCCCACAGGGGCAAGAGCGGCAAGGTCTCTGGGGTCGACCTGCATAAGGCTGTGGTTTTCGTGGAGGGCATAACGCGCAAGAACGCAAGGGGCAAGGAGACGCAGATTCCAATCAGCGCTTCTAACATTTACATAACCGAGATGGACATGAATGACAGACTTAGGGCTGCAAAGCTGCAGGCGGTGAGGCCCGCGGCAAAGCAGCAGTGATTGCATGGCAAGGCACGGCAACTCAAGGCATCTGAACAGGCTCGCTTCGAGCAGGTACGCGAAGCTGAGCAAGAAGACCGCCAAGTACCTCGCCAAGCCCGCCCCCGGGAGGCACAAGCTCTTGAGGAGCGTTGCGCTGCTGGCGCTGTTGCGCGACAAGCTGGGCGTGGCAGCAAATGCGAGCGAGGCAAGGAAGATTATAAAGGGTGGAGGAGTGCAGGTCAACGGCAGGCGCGTCTCTGATGACAGGTACCCGGTGGGGTTCGGCGACGTGGTCGAGCTGGTGCAGACAAAGGAGGCCTATGCAGTTGGCGTAGGCAAGGGAGGAGTAATAAGGATTGAGAAGGCGAAGGCCCACGACAGGACGCTCAAGGTTGTGGGCAAATACCTTGCGCGCGGAAAGAAAGTGATGCTCAGGCTTTACGACGGCTCCGCGGTAGCAGGGGATGAGGGCGTGAAGGTCAACGATTCTGTTGTGCTTTCCGGAGGAAAGGTGAAGGCGGTTCTCAGGTTCGTCAGCGGCGCAAGATGTATAGTGATTGATGGCGCGCACGCGTCTGAAGCCGGAGTGATAAGAGAGATAAAAGCAGGCAATGCCACTACAGTTGCTGAAGTAAAGGTAGAATCAGGCGGTGCTATCTTCGAGACACCGGCAGATAACGTGATGGTGGTTGGTGATTGATCATGGCCAACGTTATGCAGAACATAAAACTGGACAAAGTGGTCGTAAACATAGGGATAGGCTCTAATGAGGAGAAGATAGACAACGCACGCGCCCTGCTCAAGAAGCTTACTGGCAGGGAGGCAGCTTACACAAAGGCTAAGAAGAGGTTCCCTGAATTTGGCATAAAGAAGGGGCAGATAATAGGCGCTGTAGTCACGCTCAGGAACAAGCAGGCAGCAGATTTCCTGAGGAGTGCGCTCGATGCTAACGACAATACAATCAAGCGGAGTGCAATGGCAAACAATTCTGTCAATTTTGGGATTGGGGAGTATATAGAGTTCAGCGGGGTAAAGTATGACCCTAAGATAGGAATGCTCGGACTCAATGTTAATGCATCTTTCTCAAGGCCCGGGATTCGCGTCGAAACCAGGAAGAGGAAGAGCAGCAGCGTAGGGGCTAGGCACAGGGAGATAGCCAGCGAGGAGCTGCAGGAATACCTGGAGAAGAACTTCGGCGCAAAAGTAGCCAAGGAGTGAGTGATTGCGATGAAGACGGACTACGACGAGAGATACAAGGGCAAGGGCCGAAGGAAATGCCAGATATGCGGCAACGCCAGGGCGCTCATAAGGTCCTACAACCTTTACATTTGCAGAAGGTGCTTCAGGGAAGTGGCCAAGGACATAGGGTTTGAAAAACTATAGTGGTGTTTATGGCGGATTTGCTAGCTGAAAGCCTTAACAAGATAAAGACATATGAACTCCTAGGCAGGGAGCAATGCACCGTGGCATCGACCAAGCTCGTGAAGAACGTACTGATGACTCTGAAGCAGAACGGCTATGTGAAAGAGGTGGAGGAGTTCCAGGACGGCAAGTTCAAATCTCTCAGAGTATCGCTGGCGAACAGGATAAACAACATAGGTGCTGTAAAGCCCAGGCATGCGGTGAAGGTCAGCGACTACCAGAGATATGAGACCAGGTACATACCGAGCAAGGACTTCGGGCTGCTGATAGTGTCCACGCCAGCCGGGATAATGAGCAACAGGGACGCAAAGGAGAAGAGGATCGGCGGCAGGCTGCTCGCCTACGTTTATTGATGATATTTATGCAAGAGATACAGATTCCAAGCGGCGTGAAGGTAGAACTGGCAGAAGGCGGGGGCGAGGTCACTATAGCTGGCAAGCTCGGCTCCGCAAAGAAGAAGGTAAATACGAGGCTCCTCAGCGTCGCAGTCAGCGAGGGCAAGGTTGTGATACGAGAGGCGGAGCACAAGAAGCTGGCCAAGAAGTCTGCTCTGGCGGCGCAGGCGCTCGCGAGTGAGATAAAGCGGGCTATGCATGGAGTCGAGAAGGGGGTGGAAAAGAAGATGAAGATAGTCTTCGCTCACTTCCCGATGTCGATAGAGATCAAGGAAGGCAGCGTCTTGGCAAAGAACGTGTTCGGCGAGAAGAAGCCGAGGGCCGCAAAAATAATAGGGGCCACGAAAGTGGAAGTGAAGGGCCAGGACGTCATAGTAAGGGGAGTGGATCCATATGATGTTGGCCAGACAGCGGCAAACATCAACAGGCTCTCATTCGCGAGGCGCAAGGATTCACGAGTCTTCCAGGACGGCATCTACTTCGTTCATGAGGAATGATTATAATGGCAGGCAAAATAATGGCAGGCAAAAAGCATCATCCCAAGTTCAAGGTTCCAAACTTCGGCGCTCCGAACAGGAAGGGAATTCCCGAGAGGTGGAGAAAGCAGAGGGGAATCGACAACAAGCTCAGGATAGAAAAGAAGGGATACGGTGCGACTCCCAAAATAGGCTATAAGAACCCCGCCGGGGTAAGGTTCGCGAGGAAGGACGGCACTTTCGAGGTGCTTGTGCACAACGTAGCAGAGCTCGCGGCTATGCAAAACGACGGCGTGCACGTTGCCGTGTTTGCGAGCGGAATATCAAAGAAGAAGAGGGCGCTTATGCAGAAGCTTGCTGACAGCAAGGGCATAGGCGTGGTAAACAGGCTGAGAAAATGAGCGTAAAGTTCGCGAAGAGGATAGCAAGCCAGATACTTGGCAGGGGTGAGAATGCGCTCAGACTCAGACCAGAATCAATGGACGAGATAAAGAAGGCCATAACCAGGGACGACGTAAGGAAGCTGATAGAGAGCGGCGCGATTGTGGCAGTCAAGCCAAAGAGCGAGCTGCATAAGAGGGCGAAAGTAGAAAGGAGGAAGAGAGGAATCGGAAAGAGGAAGGGGAGTGCAAAGGCCAGGCGCGGAAGGGTGTGGGAGAAGAAGGTTAGGTCGCAAAGGTTCCTGCTGAAGAGGCTCAAGCTCATGAAGAAGATAGACAACCCCACGTTCAAGAGGTACTACCTGCTAATCAAGGGCAACGCGTTTCCTGACAAGCGCTCTCTGCTGCTGCACCTCAGCGATGAAGGCATAAAGATAAGCGAAGACGAGGTGAAGCAGATAAACGAGCAGGCAAAGAAGACGTATGGGTGAGCGCACGAGAAGGAAGAGGATCAAGGAGGTAAAATTCAGGAGGAGGAGAGAAGGCGTAACTAACTATAGGAAGCGCCTCGCCCTGATCAAGAGCGGCCTCGACAGGGTCATTGTGAGGAAGACCAACAAGCGCGTGCTGGGCCAGATAGTGAGATACGAGGAAAAAGGAGACAGGGTCATAGCCAGCGCAGAATCCGGAGAGCTGTCGAAGAGGTACGGCTGGCCGAGCAGAAGCAACAGGCCGACCGCATACCTCACCGGCCTCCTTCTGGCGAAGAAGGCGAAGCACGAAGGCGAGCTGATATTGGATATAGGCATAACAACGCCGATAAAGGGCGCATTGCCGTTCGCTTTCGCCAAAGGCTGCGTTGATGGCGGCATGAAGCTCAGAGGCAGCTTTGACATAAAGGAGGAGCTGTATAACGCGAGCCAGACAGCGAGATACGCTGAGCACCTGAAATCAAATCCTGAACTGCTGAAGAAGCAGTTCGGGGGATACCTGGCCAGGGGCGTGCAGCCCGAGGCGCTGCCGAAGCTATTTAATGAGGTAAAGGTAAGGATATTGAATGGTAGTTGATTTGTTCGGAGGAGGTTTTTACAAGCGAAAGAAAGAAGAGGAGGAGAAGCCAGCCTTCAGCATAGCGGCGTGGGCGCCCAAGACAAAGCTGGGCCAGATGGTCAAGGCAGGGCAGATCACAAGCCTCGAGCAGATATTCGAGATGGGAAAGCCAATCAAGGAAGTCGAGATAGTAGACGCCCTCCTGCCAGGGCTCGAAACGAAGAACATCGAGACCGCTAGCGTGCAGCGAATGACAAAGGACGCTAGGAAGATGAAGTACAGGGTGACCGTAATAGTGGGCGACAGGAAGGGCCACGTGGGCATAGGCGTAGGCAAGACCACTGAGGTGAAGCCGGCCTTCGACGAGGCCGTGAAGGATGCCAAGATGCACATGATCAGCCTCTCTCTTGGCTGCGGATCATGGGAGTGCAACTGCGGCACCGCACACTCGCTTCCAATTACGCTTAGGGCCAAGGCGGGCACCGCGGAGATAATACTCAAACCCGCTCCGAGAGGAGTCGGAGTGGTGGCAGGCGCAAATGCAAAGGCAGTGCTCGAGCTTGCAGGCATAAAAGACGTGTGGACCTTCGCCAGGGGCAGGACAAGAGACAAGTACAACATGGCCCTGGCAACGTTCTGGGCGCTTCGGAGCCTGTCTAAAATGAAGAACGTCGAAAAGCTCAAGGCCTGACGTTAGGAATATATAGCTTGCCTGCACATCAGTATTGTCAAACGGCCATAGGAGCGGGGTAACACCGAAACCCATTCCGAACTTCGAAGTTAAGACCGCTCACGACGCGAAATACTGCACATCGTGCGGGAAAGCGCGTTGCTGTTTGACATTGCTGTTTGGCATTTACGACTATCAACTGAGCTCAAATGCATTCTAAATTAGTATGAAATCCTAATTTCTCAATATGAATGCTGTCAAGAAGTTCAATGAGGAAGTAAAAGAGATGGAATTACTGCAAAGACCTTGCTGCTCTTTTTGTAAGGCATTGGGGCAGAATCAGGTTAGTACAATTCTGAGGAAGAAAACTCTGTCATTTATTTCTAATATAAAGCTCTTCCATGGCTGACATCAGCAAAGACGTGAACTCGTTTTGCGGCAGATTGTCCTTGTATTTCTCCACAGTTTCCTTTGCTTTATTTCCATACGCTTCCGCCATCTGCCTGGCGTAGTCAAGTCCGTGGTACTTGTCTATCATCTCCCTGAGGAAGTCTATCTCCTCCTTCGTTTTATCCTGCCTCTTCTTCGCGTAGATCGCGTCCATCTTCGCCTTTTCTGCAGGAGTCGCATTTTTGTACGCATGCAGGATCATCAGCGTGAGTTTGCCCTCGTAAAGGTCGCCAAAGTTCTTCTTTCCAAAGACCTTCTCGTCAGCCGTCATGTCCAGTATGTCGTCGACTATCTGGAATGCAATACCGGCACTCTTCCCGATGTCCTTGAGAATCTCCAAGGTTTCGCCGGTCTGCCCGGCGGCTATTGCTCCTATCTGCATAGGCCCATAAACCGTATAGTAGCAGGTTTTGCTGTCCACTATCCTGTAGTAAAGCGCCTCGCTGGCCTGCTTCAGATCTTTGGTGTAATGTATGAACTGGTTCTCGATATACTGGCCCTCCACAGTATACTCCAGCATGTGGTAGAACTTTTCGAATAGCCTGTTGCCCTTCTCTGGATGCTGCCTCATGTAGTCCTTCAGCATGCGCCACATGGCCATCTGACCAGTGTTTGTCGCGTTGAACGCATGCACCCAGCCGTAGATTCTCTGCGCTGCAGGTTTGCCTCTTCGCAGCTCTGAGTCATCCTCTATGTCGTCCTGCATCAGTATCCAGTCTTCACTCAGCTGCTCTGCTGCAGCAGGCAGAATTAGGTCTTCAGGCGAGGCACCGAAAAGCTGGCCAGTGAGCATTACCAAGCCTGGCCTCCTGTAGCTGCCCTGCCTGTCTATGTAGTCGCGCATTATCTGATGATGAGCTATCGGCTCCTTCAGCGGCACATACTCGCAGATCTTCGCGTAGATGCTGGGCCTGTAAATTTCTATATATTCCTTGAAGTTCATACAAATCGTCCATCAGGCAGAGTGCAATCTCGTGTGCCCTAGGGTTCAGATTTTTCTATATTCCAAAGGTTTATGTGATTTTACCACTATTTAAACAATGCTGCCGTCTTCGTTAATCGTGAAATTTCTGCCCCAGTCTTCGTCATTTGCGGAACAACTTTCTCAACAGACATTCTCTTTAATAGTCGGAAGTGGCAGAAGAATACGGCAAAAAGGCTAGTGCCTCCCTAAGGGAAAACATGCGCCAGATACCAAGCAATCAGTATGCTCCGTACTCACCTCGGCGATAAGGTCCATGTATGAAAGGAGACAATAAGAGTCAGTACGGCAAAATCTATAAATTAGAGTTTGAACCAAATAAGTGTGCAGGGGCATGAGCAGCAACGACATGCAAAAGGTCATACTTGTCGATGATAACGATAGGCAGGTGGGTTTAGAAGACAAGCTTAAGGCCCACCAGAATGGCGGCAAGCTTCACAGGGCGTTCTCTGTTTTTATCTTCAACAGCAAGGGCGAGACAATGCTTCAGCAGAGGGCAATGTCCAAATATCACACTCCAGGGAAGTGGACAAATGCATGTTGCAGCCATCCGATGCCAGGCGAGACTACAATTGCTGCAGCTCACAGAAGACTAAAAGAAGAGATGGGATTCGATTGCGACATGGAGGAAAAGTTCTCTTTTGTCTACAAAGCGGAGGTCGGCAACGGACTCACGGAGCATGAGTACGACCATGTAATCTTTGGGAAATACGACGGTAAGCCGAAACTAAACAAGCAGGAGGCCATGGCCTACAAGTGGATTTCTCTCACAAAACTAAAGGAGGAACTACAAAGAAATCCCGAGGACTTCACTCCTTGGTTGCGGATAGTAGTTGATAAGGTAATCCTTGCTCGCAGTAAGTGAGGCGCGTATTAACGCATCCCTTGCCGGCATGCCCTCGACTGTTATGTTCATGCTCTTGCACGCGCCCTTTCTTTCGTGGGCTTTAAATTCAGGTTCTTCTGCGCTGACTTATAGATATCGTCCAAGAATATTCTCTGCGTATTGCTCCACTCTCTGTTGCTTTTCTTGCGCATGAAGGCGACGTACCTGTCTACGAACTTGAGATTCTCCTCTAGATTTGTCTTCCGCATAGCCTTAAGCTGCAGCAGCAACCCTGCCTTTTTCACCATCTCAAACGCCCAGTATCTTCTTCGCTATACTCTCTTTTACTCTTAGGAGCCTTATAAATCTTCGTAGCTCCCTCATGTTTATATCCTCCTTCAGGAGGCCAAACAGGTGCCGCGCATCAAGGTAGTCCTTCTCACTGCCCAGGTATAGCTTGAACGCAATCTGCAGCTCTATCGGGGAGATGGCCACCTTGTATTTCCCCATTTTTACACTCATGCGCTTATCAAGCGTCAGCCTGCCGATCTCATCCTTCGGCGTTTTTACCTCAAAGTTTGGTATTATAGTTCCAACCCTCGTGATCCTCAGCGGAATTCCCTCATTCAGGAATGCAAAAGCGTCATTCTCATTGTCTGCGTTTATGATATAATAGCGGTTCCCTGCCAACTTTTCGTAAAATGCAGAAAAAGCCTTCCTGTCCAGTGATTCGATAAGAACATCGATGTCTTCGGTAGCCCGAGTTCTTCCGAATAGGAGTGCAACATAGCCGCTCACAATCGCATACCTGAAACCAAGCATCTTTGTAAATGATACAACCTGTTTGTCCAGGCTGTTCAGAACCTTGCCTTCTATGGCTATAGTCCTTCCCCTTCTCCGGATCTCCATGAAACTTTATTTGCGCGCACTTATATAATTCCAGCTACGGACTCGATTAACAAAGTGAGCGGGAAATCCCACGCCATTTATGGGTGGGATGAACGAACCTCTGTCATATGGTGTATAATGTCGATAGATATATATAAGATGGACAAGGAGTTAGTTTGTTTCAACACGTGTGCACATCTCGCATAAATTGATAGGGAAATATATCGAAGAACAAAAAGGGATGCAATGGAAGTGACAAGGGCATATAAGTTCAGGATCTACCCGGATGCTAAACGCCAATCGGAGATAGATTATAGGCTTATTCTTGCACAGCAATTCTACAACAAGATTCTTGAAAAATCAATCGCATTCTATAAAGATGGAAAGGCAAAAGTTTCAATGGCGCAGTTCAATCGCTTCGTAAAGGAGATACTTCAGGAAAACAAGGATTTCATGCTTCTATACTCTCAAACAAGATGCGAGATTGAATACAGGCTTTTCAAGGCGTA
>Ga0080006_1190811_pt1 | contig 40831 bp, 41 predicted proteins | sample RS3BMetagenome_FD_69209 | JGI IMG/M metagenome (GOLD analysis project Ga0080006, IMG submission 69209) | Ferric oxide microbial mat and aquatic microbial communities from Rainbow Spring, Yellowstone National Park, USA - RS3B (SPADES... ...
TGGCTAGAACAAAATCAAAGCTGTATTCTGTAAGAAGGCTATACTTCTATCTTGCGATTCTGATGTACAATATGTGGGTGGCTCTGAAGCATAGTCAGGGTTCTGTGATTGCTGACTCGTTGAAGCTATATGCTATGATGACTCTTGTGATGTCGTTCATACCTGATGCGGAGCAAGGAGGAGTGATAAGATGAGGTGGCCGAATTTTTGATCTACTGTAAAGAGCATGGGGTTTCTTTGTTTCCCCAAACCCCTTCATTTGCTAAGGTACTGAAGACGCACGACGTATATTTCGATGCACCAAGGAGATGGATAAAGAAGAAGTGGGTCCGCTATGAGAGAGAATTTTCGAATTCGCTGTGGCCTGTCAATTGGTATCAAGTCAAGGATAAGAGATGGGGAAAGTATGCCGCTGGTAGTCTACGAGGATTATGCCTCTCGCTTCATAGTTGGATATGGGTTGTTCAAGGAAGCTACATCTCATAACTCAGTTGAGGTATTAAAGGAAGCGATAGTCAGGTATGGAAAGCCAAGGTCGATACTCTCTGACAGAGGTGTACAGTTTTACGCTGTAGAGTCAGAAGCAAGGAAGAAGGGATTGACAGAGATCTTCCTGATGAGGAACCACATCAAGCACATCCTGGAAAGGGTCTCGCATCCACAAACGAACGGTAAGGCCGAAAAGCTATTCGATGAGGTCGGAAAGAAGGTCAAGTTTTTCTTATCTATAGATGAATGTGTCGAGTGGTACAACACGATAAAGCCTCATGCAGCCTTGGACCTGAAGAAACCAATAGGCGCCTACTATGAGAAGATGCAGCAGACAGCCATACTCGTAGAACCTTCAATCCTTGAGAAGGAGGTATCATCATAATGAGAAATAATCACTCGAAAAAACACTGACATACTTTAACACCTAACCTTTTTATAATTTAAGCAAGAATATAGAGGCATGGGTGAGTATGCTGAAAGCTTCACTGTTGATGAAGATTCAAAGACCGTTGAAGAGATATGCCACAGGTATTTCATTGGTTTTGGCTTCAGGGTTCTGAAAGAAGAGGGGAACACTACAATATTTGAAAAGGGTACACTCAGAAAGAACATATACACATTCTCGTTCGAGGAAGCATACAAGCAGGTAGTTGTGTCGATAGTCGGAGACCCAGAGGCACCTGTGAGCACAGTATCAGTTTCTTTTTCCCTTCCGTATCTCAGGCTAAGAAAGAATGATATCAGCGCAATAAAGTCGATGATAAATGCGTTCAAAGAAAGAATAAGTATATCAACAGGCTACAAGAGCATAAGAGAGAGGCTGTAATCCTTCAAAAAAGAACCTACTGAAATATTCCTATTTCTCCTGAGCTCCTTTCACGTAATACGTTGGTTTCAAGGAAGCTCAAAAGCTGCTCGTAACTTCTTAGGAATTCTATACCTCTTATTGTTGGAAAGAATATCATGCTTCCTTCCTCTTCTGTCAATGTTATTAGTCCACATGAAAGAAGTTTCTTTATAAGGTCCGATGCTGTAGCACTATTAAGGTTTGCCCTCAGCATGACATAACTCTTTGTGCATCCTCCTCTACACGCGTTTATTACATCTGCAATTATATCAAGTCTACTCCTGTTTTTTGAGGTGCTGTTGACTCTCAGTCTTGTACCCTGATATGCGCCTCGAGCAAGACTTTGTCCCATCACGTCTTTGTAGCCATAAAACGGAAATTAGAACATGTGCTTTTTTTTGTCTACATACTGGGTGTCTAGAAGTTTGTAACATTGTTTGTTACTTCGATTTGTTGTGGTTTTGATGAGTTTCTTTTCTGTAGCACTTTTTTATTAGCATTGTTTATTTACCTCTTCTAAGTATTTTATTATTATGCAGAGGCTGTGTAGGAGATGTGGGCACGAATGGTCTTACCATGTAGAAAGCCAATATATGTCTGATACCGTGACATGCATGAAGTGTGGTGTCGATGAGCCTCTTGAAGAATGTATTCCACTTATCATTAAATAGAGCTCCTACCACTACTGCAAGCGTACAGGAATCTGGTAAAACAAATGCTTGAAGAGTTCTGGGGGTGTATAGAGTGGGAGCCGATAAAGGAGAAGGGGAAGAAGCAGTGGCGGCTCCTACCCAAGTACACCGTGGACATACATAGCAAAGAGTACAAGAGGAAGCTCAGGGACAGGCTACTTGTGGAGTGGTCTTACACCGCGCACTGGGTTGACTCAGCCATCAAAGTGGCCTACTCCATACTCAAGACATGGAGGAAGAATTACATGAAGGGTTATAGAAAGAGAAGAAGACCCGTGGTAAGAAGGCTTTTTACGAGGGTCAAACAAACACTCCTCAAACTTGAGGGTGAGAAGCTGAGATTAACCATTAAACCAGATGAGTACGTATACCTCGACCTCTCACGCAGATATTTCAGACTACTAATAGAGGTGTCATCCGCAGGGCTCGAGGTTAGCAACTGCTAACGGAAAACGTGTAGAATCGTGTATGATTGTATCCTTTGGGTGATCAGTGGATTTTAAATCCTTTAAATCGATTCCAGCTGTCAAAGGGGGTGAAGAATGTATGAGCCATCCCTGGAGGTCAAAGGGGGAGAAGAGGACAATAGTCTGGTACTATAAACAGCCAGATAAAATACTGCAGTATCTCAAGGATATGCAGGAAGCAATCAAATACATTCTCCAGGTCGCTTATAGGATGACTCTGAGAGATGAGAAGCACAGGCTTCTTCCTTCTCCTATAGCTTTAAGACGAGAAGTCAGGGAGTGGTTATACTCCAGGTATGACTATGCGAGACATCACATAAACCCTGTCTGCAGGACTGCTGTTGCTATGCTGAGGTCTTACAGGAAGAACCATCACGGGGAGCTGAGAATCCCAGCAATGAAGAGGATGGCTATGAGGATAGAGGGGGAGCTGTTCAAGGTCGTTGAAGACAAAGCAAGAATTACTATGCAGCCTAACAACTACGTTTGGATACCAATCAACACCTCGAACAAGCACTATCAAGATTATTCCAAGGGTAGAGCATCAGAACTCCTCATCACAGACACTAAGGTATGCCTTACTTTCATCATCAAAGACAATGCAGTGAAGCCTCTTGGCAACAGGCTCATTGCACAGGACCTGAACTTCAAGAGCATCGACTCTACTAAAGCATCTCTGTCGAGCAGCCAGCCCTCGCTGACAAGCGTGGATAATCAGTCACTCAAGGAGATAGTGCGAATCCAGAACGACTTCTCAAGGAGGAGAAGGATGATACAGCTGCATGTGAAGAACCTAAAGAAGCTGAGGGAGACAAGAGGAAGGCAGAGAAACAGAATCAGTGATGCGTTGCACAAGCTCTCGACGAAGCAGGTCGAGGAGAATCCTGATGCTTCTTTTGTGTTTGAGAACCTTAAGGGAATAAGGAAGACTAGCAATGGTATAAAGAAGAGTAAGAAGCTTCGCATGTATCTCAACAGGTGGCCATACCGACTCTACCAGTCTATGGTAGAATACAAGTCTGACAATCGCACCGTGTATGTGAGCCCAAGAGGGACCTCATCGAAGTGTCCTGTCTGTGGTGGAAAGCTGGAGCACCCAGTTTGGGCTGTTAGCAGGTGCGTGAAATGCGGTGTTGACTATGGCAGAAACAGGCTCGCCTCCTTGGCAATACTCTGCCACGATATACGCCTTTGCGGCAAGCTGTTTACCGTGAGTGCTGATGCCTACTGGAAGGCGCTGAGGGATGAATACCTATACCCACAGCAGACCTGATGCTTTGGGAGCAGGCTGGACCGAGCCTTCCAGCGCTCCGAATTCAGATGTGTACACGAAAGTACACGTTTGAAGAAACGGTCACTTGGCCTTTCCTCTTCCTCCCCCTGCTATCCCCATCTCCGTCAAAGCATGCGGCTCGAATATCTTCTCTATCAGGCTCTTTGGCAGCAGCTTTTCCTCTTCTACTACCTGCTTTATAGTCTTCCCTTCTGCAAGTGCCTTCTTTGTTACTTCAGCAGCTTTGGCGTATCCTATGTAAGGATTCAGTGCTAGTGCTACACCTGGGGATGAATGAACCAGCCTCTCTATCCTTTCTCTGTTAGCTTTTATACCTGCTATGCATCTATCTGCAAGTACTCTCGATGAATTCTTGAGTATCATGATGCTGTGGAGTATATCATAGGCTATCAACGGCATCATGACGTTCAGCTCCAGCTGTCCAGCTTGGCTGCATAGCTCTATTGCATGGTTCAAGCCAAGAACCTGAAATCCAACCATATTCACCATTTCAGGAATACTGGGGTTAACCTTGCCAGGCATAATCGACGAGCCCGGCTGAACTGCTGGAAGCTGAATTTCAGCCAGCCCGGTTATCGGACCTGAATTCATCAACCTGAGGTCATTTGCTATCTTTATGATATCTATGGCAACCATAGATAGGGCTGATGATAATTCAGAAAAATCGGTTGTAAACTGGGTTGCGCCAGTCAGGCTTGAAGTTCCTTTAAGCTCCATCCCTGCAAGTTTTGACAGTATCTTAACCACTTCTTTAACATATACAGGATGTGCGTTGAGGCCTGTTCCGACTGCTGTTGCTCCTATATTGAGCTCTGAGAGCCTGGGGATGCAGGCTCTAAGCCTCTCTGCGTCTCTTCTTACTTCCCAGGCCCATGCGTCGAATTCTTGTCCCAGTCTTATCGGAGCCGCATCCATCAGATGAGTTCTTCCACTCTTAATGATATCATCAAATTCTAAGGCTTTCTTGTGCATCGTTAAGGCAAGGTGTTCAAGTTCATCAAGCAGCTCTTTCATACTTAACAGGCTTGCTAGTCTTATCACTGTCGGGATTACGTCGTTTGTGGATTGGCCCATGTTTACATCGTCGTTCGGGTGAACTATAGAGTAGTCACCCCTCTTGCCTCCAAGTATCTCTATAGCTCTGTTTGCTATCACTTCGTTGGCATTCATGTTATGGGATGTGCCTGCTCCAGCTTGGTATACATCCACTACGAAGTGCTGGTTAAGCTTACCCGAGATCACCTCATCAGCTGCCCTCATTATCGCCTTCGCCTTTTTTTCTTCCAGCAATCCAGCCTTCATGTTAGCTTCCGCAGCAGCTCTCTTCACCATAGCTGTTGCCCTAATGTAGATTTCAAGTGGCTTCAACCCAGAAATCGGGAAATTTTCAAGGGCCCTCTGTGTCTGGACACCCCAGTACGCATCCTCAGGAACTTTAACTTCTCCCAGATAATCCTTCTCTATTCTGTAGCTCATATTATATACTTGGCATAATAGCAAATTAAAGTTTAGTTAACTTCCCTGTAGTTCGGTCATACTTAATTTACAACTTTGGCTACTCGCTTTGCCTGTCAGAATTATCAGTTTAACTCTAGCTTATAGCATGGTGAACGAATCTGAGGTCAAAGTATGTGGTAGGGCAGGGGGATAAGAGGGCAGAGCAGCGTTACGATGATGAGCTTAGGAAGGCAATTAATGCAAAGTTTGATGCAGCAATAGCTCTCATACGACTTCTCCCAGACGATGCTGAATCAGAATAAATAAAATATACAAAAACGATTTATCTTTTTTGTTCTAAACCACTCCAAGTTGAAAAGATATCTTATTAGAATTGAAAACATTAATAACTACACCCCTCAGCAGATCTCTAGGGTAAAAGAGATTCTAAAGGGCGTAAGCGACAAGTTTGCAAACATAAGAATATCAAAATTTGCCATAGAATTCGATTACTTTTCTGAAGGGGATGACAAGGCAATAAGAGATAAATTAAATCAATCTTTGGGTAGGATACTTGACTTTAGAGAATTGAAGTCTGCATTTAACGAAGAATCTTCAGACCTTGCATTCCAGCTGTATACACAGGAAAGATTCTGGGAGGCCCACGAGGTTCTGGAAGGATTATGGAGAAAAGAGAGGGATGAAAAGAGGAAGGAGCTCATTCAATCTCTTATACTTCTCTGTGCTTCTTACGTGCATATGCAAAAGGGGAGAAACTCTGTCAGTCTGGGTATTTTGGAGAGAGCTGCAGACAAAATGAATGCAAACTTTGAAGAATCGAAGAGCCTGAGGATAGATTTTCAAAATTTGAGAAAGAAGATTGTAGAAGTGATAGAAGAAGGTAATCCTAGAATAATAGATATAACTCCTTTTAAGATGCATAATGCTAATGTATAATACCCCATATTGCTCATGCATCAAAGGTGAGCTAGCTGCTAGCCGTTCTTCTCGATGGTAAGGGCTATATTGCTTTAAGGGAAATACCGAAGCCATCCCCAGCTAGAGGAGAAATAATTGTCAGGATGCATGCCTGCGGACTCTGCGGAACGGATGTGGAGAAGATAAGAGGCGAATACACAGCTGCAATGCCTGTTATAGGCCATGAGCCAGCTGGTGTAGTTGATGAAGTTGGGGAAGGGGTATCAAACTTGAGCTCAGGAGAAAGGGTATTCGTTCATCACCACGTTCCTTGCAACAATTGCTGGTACTGTACACATAACAGCGAAACGATGTGCCTGACCTATAAGACGACTAACATTAACCCAGGAGGATTTTCCGAATACTTCCTCGTCCCTTCTCTAAATATAAGAAACGGCGGAGTTCTAAAGCTACCTTCAAACGTGAGTTTTGAGGATGCATCGCTGATAGAACCCTTAGCATGCTGTATCAGGGGGCTTGCAAGAGCTGACTCTGACAGAGCAGAGAAGGTGCTTGTGCTAGGCTGCGGGCCTGTGGGTCAGATGCATATCAAGCTCCTTTCTTTGAAAGGAAAATACATCATTGCAACTGATATCAACGATAAAAGGGTTGAAACCTCTGAAAGATTTGGAGCTTCATATGCATTTCAAAGCGACGATAGACTGAAGGAGAATGTTATGAGGGTAACAGACGGACTTGGGGTTGACCTTTCAATAGTATCTTCCAGCAGCACAGCTGCAGTCAAACAGGCATTTGAATGCACCAGAAAAGGAGGAAAACTGCTTCTCTTTGGCGTGCCTGCTAGAGGAAGCAAGATGGAACTCGACCTCAGTTATATGTTCAACTCTGAAGTCTCAATTATCACAAGCTACGGAGCAACAGATAGGGAAACCAGAATTGCACTCGAGATGATTGCGTCAGGCGAGCTGGATATGTATGGTCTGATAACTCACCGCTTTAGCCTGAGGGATTTTGAAGAGGCTCTGCGATTGTACAGTTCGGGCAGAGGGATGAAGATAGTCATAACGAATTGAGAAATACTTAACTATACCCTGTGAAAAGGCAGAATGTGAATAGCATATGTCTTGGGGTCTGAAGAACAGGCTTTCCAGGATTATAAATCAGAAAGATGGAAGGACTCTGATGTTAGCTGTGGACCATGGTTATTTCCAGGGCCCAACTACAGGGCTGGAGAATGCTAGGGCAACGATAGAACCCCTGATTATTTATGCAGATTCACTGATGCTCACAAGAGGTATTCTGAGGACATCTGTTCGGCCTGACTCATCGATTCCTATAGTCTTGAGGATTTCTGGAGGAACAAGCATACTAAAGGAGCTTTCGAACGAGGAGCTCACAACTTCCATGGAGGAGGCAATAAGGCTTAATGCTTCAGCTGTTGCTGTATCGATATTCGTAGGAGGAGAATTTGAAAAACAGACACTGTTGAACCTGGCAAAGGCTGTCGACGAAGGGGAAAGGTATGGGATTCCTGTACTTGCGGTTACTGCTGTCGGAAGGGATATGAATAGAGATGCAAGATATCTATCTTTAGCATGCAGAATTGCAGCTGAACTTGGAGCGCATATGGTCAAAACTTATTACTGTGAGAATTTCACGAAGGTTGTAAATTCATGCCCGGTCCCATTGATAATAGCAGGGGGAAAGAAGATAGATGAAGAGGCAGCGCTGAGAATGGCAGCATCTGCACTCAGAGATGGAGCAAAGGGAGTTGACATGGGAAGGAATATCTTTCAGTCTGATTCACCTGTCGGTATGATAAAGGCTCTTAGAGCCATAATACATTCTGATATCAGTGCAGATGAGGCCTACAAAATTTACCTGGAAGAGAGAGGAGAAAAACCTCAGATAAGTGCAGCTGCCGACGCTGACTAATTACTTACAACAACCTTTCCCTCAGAGATATCTACCTTCAGCAGGCTCTTCACTTTTATTCCAGTCTCCCTTTCTATAAGCCTGACACCTCCAAGACCCTCCCTTTCTACAACTACTCCAGCATCAGCTATATCAGCCCCTATCTGCTGCAAAGCCTTGATTATTGCAAGCATAGTTCCTCCAGTTGCTATGATAGAATCGACGAGGACTATTTTATCCTTCCTTCTTACAGAATTGATATACATTGTGGATTCTTCATACCCTGTCTTCTTTGTTATCTTCATCTCATTTTCCAGGAAATAAGGTCTCTTTCTAACCATGAGCAGCGGCACGCCAGTCACCATGCTGAGGGCTGCACCGATATGAAAACCCATCGCTTCTGGCACAAGTATTTTGCTCGACCTGTCAAGTTCAAGAAGCCTTGCCATTTCGTATGCGCATCCCCATAGAGCCTGGCTTGGTATCTCAGGCACTCCCGAGCTGAGCGGGTTTACTATATAGTCGTAAACGTTCTCTCCTTGCTTTATCTTGACTATTTTGGCCTTCCTCAAGTCTTCTTTTACTTCCTTTAGCCAGTCCATGATCCGGCTTTCTAAAGGCACCTTAAATAATTGACTGATGCACCGATATGCATGGATGTAGAAGGGGGTATAGCTGTACTCGATTTTGGGGGGCAATATGCTCACCTAATACGAAGGAGGCTGAGAGAAGCAGGGATAAAGTGCGAGCTTCTTGCATATAATACCCCTTTGAGTCAGGTGAAGAAGGCTAAAGGAGTGATAATTTCTGGGGGACCTGCCAGTGTGTATGGCAAAGGTTCTTTGAAACTTGCATTCAGCCTTGGTCAGCTGGACCTGCCTGTTCTCGGTATATGCTATGGCCACCAGCTTATCGCGTCTGAGCTAGGAGGAATCGTAGAGAGGTCTAGGAAAAGGGAATACGGAAAGGCGAAGGTGAGAATTTTGGCCGATTCTGAGCTGTTCAGAGGTATTCCAAATACCTTCACAGTCTGGCTCAGCCATTCTGATGCAGTATCTTCTCTGCCCAAAGGCGCATTTCTTCTCTGCAGGTCAGAATTTGGCGATAATGCTGCAATCTGTTATCAGCAACGAAAGGTTTATTCGCTTCAGTTCCATCCTGAGGTAAGCCATACTGAATATGGAAAGGTCATACTTGAGAACTTCGCGAAGAGGATATGCAACTGCAGCAGTGATTATGTAGCAAATGATTTCGTAAGCAGTGCATTAAAAGATATAAGGGAAAAAATTGGGAATTCCAAGGCTATCTGTGCTGTAAGTGGTGGTTTGGATTCCACAACAGCAGCTGTATTGGTAAGAAAGGCGATAGGGAGCAGGCTGAAATGCGTGTTTGTAGACCATGGCCTGATGCGTAAGAATGAGCCCGAGCAGGTTATTGAAATTCTGAGGGATAAACTTCAGCTTGACGTGGATTACATAAAAGCATCAAATAGATTTCTGAAGGCCTTGAAAGGGGTCAAAGACCCTGAAGAAAAGAGGCTAGTTGTTGGCAGGCTCTTTGCCAGTATATTCGAGGAATATGTCTCAAGAGAGAAGGGATATGAATGGCTTGTACAGGGAACGTTATATCCTGATGTGATAGAGAGTTCAATGCCTGTTCCGGGCTCTCCAAGAATCAAAGCGCATCATAACGTTGCAGGGTTGCCTGACTCGATAAGGAAGAGACTTAAAGTGCTTGAACCATTGAGAGATTTGTATAAAGATGAAGTCAGGATTATTGCAAGGCAGCTTAAGATACCTGATGAAATAGTCAGCAGGCATCCCTTTCCAGGTCCAGGACTGGCAGTAAGAATAATAGGCGAAGTTACCAAGGAGAAATTGAGGATATGCAGAGAGTCAAGCTGGATGTTTGAAGATGAACTGAAGAAGGCCAAGATATATGAAAAGCTGTGGCAGGCTTTTGCATTTGTGGGAGATGATAAGGCAGTGGGAGTAGCAGGAGATAAAAGAAGATATGGTTTTATTGTTACTTTGAGAGCAGTGACATCTGAAGATGGGATGACAGCTTCATACTATCCTATTCCATGGCAATTATTGGACAGAGTAAGCAGGAAAATAACAAACCTTCTTCCCAGAGTTACGATGGTAAGCTATTCTATAAGCAATAAGCCTCCTTCAACTATAGAACCTCAGTAATTCAGAACCTTCTCTCCCATTCTTTAAGTGTGTAACGTCTTACTCCTGATGAATGGTATGGGTCTGCTTTTGCAATTCTTTCAGCTTCACCTATGCTCTCAGCTACCAGTATGTAGGCTCCTCCTGTACCGTCAGAGAATCTGCCAGCAAGCAAAAGCTTACCCTGTTTCTTCAGCTCCTCAAGGTAGCTCAGATGCTTGTCCCTGTACGGCTGAAGCTTCTCCCTCTCAACAACTAGATTGGACAGAACAAGGAATTCTGGCATATTAGAAGGTTGTATTAAGCAGCGTTAAAATTTTGCTTTTCGGTAGCTAAACGTCAGCAATGTGTAAATATTTGTATTTTATCGATATCGGATATGCGATATCGATGTCTTTCAAACTTTGTTTCAGGAGAGGTGCTCCCTGAATGATAAGCGATGCATATAGCGCAGACCACGGTTATGACTCAAACATAATCGAAGTAAAGGGTCTTTCAAAACACTTCGGAAAGCTGAAGGCCGTAGACGGCATAACTTTTCAGGTAAAAGAAGGAGAGATATTTGGCTTTCTAGGGCCTAACGGAGCAGGCAAGACAACAACCATAAACATGCTTACAACTCTATTGCCTCCAACTTCAGGCGAAGCCAGAGTGTGCGGGTTCGATATAAGAAAGGAAGCTAACGAAGTCAGAAAAAGGATAGGAGTTGTTCCTCAGGAATACACTGCCGATGAAGACCTGACGGGTATGCAAAACATCATGCTCTGTGGTGAGCTTTACGGTATAAAGAAGAGCGAAATAGAAAGACGGGCCAGAGAACTCTTGGAGCTTGTCGATTTGGCGGACGCAGCTGATAGAAAGGTCAGTTCATATTCGGGAGGAATGAGGAGAAGGCTTGAGCTCGCAGCAGGCCTAGTCAACAGCCCGAGGCTTCTCTTTCTAGACGAGCCTACTTTAGGTTTGGATGTTCAGACAAGAACAGCTGTATGGGAGTACATAAGAGAGCTTAAAGAGGAATACAACATGACGCTCTTTGTAACCACACATTACCTGGAGGAGGCAGATTCACTGTGCGACAGAATTGCAATAATCGACCATGGAAAAATAGTCAAAATAGGTTCGCCTTCAGAGCTAAAATCGGGCTTGGGTGGAGATGTCATTCAGCTCACTTTAGACGACTCTTCTGACCTGACAGAAGCAATCAGTAGAATTAGCCTTGTAAAGGAAGTTAAGAAGAGTGATTCAAGCTACAGGATAAAGGCTGAGAGAGGGGAGGAGGCAGCTCCGCTGATAATAGAATTGATAAGGTCGAGGGGTATGCATGTAAAAACTATAGCGCTTACCAAGCCAACTCTTGATGAAGTCTATCTCGAGTATACTGGAAGAGCTTTCAGGGATGATGAAGAGCCATCAAAGGTCTGGGCCCAGAGAATGACGATGAGGAGGGCAAGGGCATGAGTAAGACAGATAGGAGGTCGATGGAAGTGCAAAGTCAAATTGAAGAGCATACTAATATCTCTACTCAATACCTCAATCCATCTCCCATACATGGTCTATGGGCGCTTACAAACAGGGACCTGAGAAAGTGGTATACAAATCCCTTTCAGCTATTCATGTCTCTAATTCAGCCAATAATATGGCTTGGACTATTCGGTAAAGCTCTTGATTTTGGGGCTATCTTTTCCAGCTCAGCCCCTCAGCTTTCAGGAGCAATAGTTTCATCTGTATTCGGCACTGGAAGTTATTTTTCATTCCTTGCAGCAGGAATGCTGACTTTCGTAATACTCTTTACAGCAATGTTCAGCGGTATGTCCATAGTATGGGATAGGAGGTTCGGATTCCTGAACAAGGTTCTAACCACCCCAGTTGCCAGAGGCTCAATAGTAATGGCAAAGGTCCTCTCGAGCGTAGGCAGGTCGCTTGTGCAGGCAGTTATAGTGCTGATGATTGCAGTGCTACTAGGTATGGATACAAGCAAGATGACTCTGTTAGGCGTTGCAGGAACCTTTGCAGCAATGTTCCTTATGGCTATAGGCCTGTCTTCTCTTTTTGTCATGCTTGCGCTCAGGTCTACTGATTGGCAGACACAGATGGCTATAATGAACCTTCTTAATCTCCCTCTTCTCTTCGCAAGCAATGCACTCTTCCCTTCAAAATTTATGCCGGAATGGCTTCAGTATATAGTCAAGGTGAACCCTGTCAGCTATGCTACAGACGCAGCCAGACAGCTCCTTCTTGGCTCAGCAGGTATGGCTTCCCTATCTTATGACTTTTCATTCCTTCTTGGATTTGCTATACTCTTTTCTTTAATAGGAATAGTGATGTCATGGAAATACTTGACCAAGTGAGAAACTTTGAATTGTTTACCTCCTGATATTTTTTAATACAGCAAGCTGCACTGGATTGACGCAATGAGCTTGGGCAGGGTTGAATATGTCAGACTTAGCTGAATACGGTAAGCTCCCCCGAGAAGCTTTCATTTCCACCATTTTGACACAGCTAGGTTCAGCAAGAAAAGAAGTGCTGCAGGGTCCTGCAAACGGTGTAGATTTCTCAGCAATCAGGACAGTCAAAGATAAAATACTGCTTATCAGTTGCGACCCTGTCAGCTACCTTCCAGAGCTTGGCCCAGACGATTCTGCTTTCATTTCCATGGCATCAGTCACTGCCGATCTGCTTACATCAGGAGTCGAGCCTGCGTATGCAGCATTCGTACTTACGCTGCCCAAGGATATGGAGAAGAGCTCGTTTCGCAAATTCTGGTCAGCGATAAACAGAGAATGCCAGAGGCTGGGTATTGCAATAGTAGCAGGTCATACCGGAGTTTATGGTGGATTTGGATATGGAGTTGTAGGCTCTGCCTGCGTGATGACAATAGCCAGAGCTGGTAAATATGTCAGTTCATCGATGGCAAAACCAGGCAACAGGCTAATAATGACAAAGACCGCAGGGATAGAGACTACATTCATTTTTGCAAGGTCGTTTCCAGAAACTGTCAAGAAAGAGTTGGGCCCCTCAGGTTATGAAGAAGCTGTTTCTTTTATCAAGAAGATGGAGGTTTATGATGATGCTATAGCTGCCAGCTCCGCAGGTATTCATTCAAAGGGGGTTACAGCCATGCATGATGTTGCTGAGGGGGGAGTGCTGGGAGCGATATACGAACTGGCAGAGGCTTCCTCTGCGGGAGTCATGGTTTACGGTGACAGGATACCTGTGGCAGATATAACAAAAAGACTTTGCAAAACGTTCTCATTAGACCCTCTTACAACTCTAGGCGAGGGTTCGCTACTCCTGTGCTGCCAACCTTCCAGGGAAAGAAGGATATTGGAATCGCTCAGAAAGGCTGGTGTTGAAGCTACAACTATAGGTAAAATGGTGGGGCAGGGGGAAGGTAGGTTCATCATACGCGAACATTCAGAAGAGAAATTAGTCCCAGTAGACTCTTCGAATTACTGGAAGGCTTATTCCGAAGCAAAGGAAAAAGGTATAAAATAAGAAAAAGCAGCATGGCATATATAGCAATGTTGGGTCCGGTAGCTTAGATGTCGAACCTGCATGAAATGGTGCAGAATACAGGGGGATTCAAGAACCTTTTCGATTCTCTCAGAAAGAATAACGCCGATGTCGAGCAAGTAGTGACTGATGCTCTTGCATCTTCGAACCCTCTCTTTTCAACAATAGGGTTCAGGGTTAAGAGGCTGGGAAATGGATTTGCCGAGCTGACTTTTCCTATGACCAAAGAAGCTTCCAGGGCTGGAGGGATAGTGCATGGAGGGATAATAATGTATGCTCTCGACACAACTCTGGGTTTAGCTGTTATGACCTCAAGCTCAGCTGTAAACCAGTACACGCTTGAACTTAAGGTGAACTTTCTTGAGCAACTGAAGAGGGATCCCTTTACAGTTGAAGGAAGAGTACTCAGAATTGGGAAAACTACTGCAGTCGCAGAAGGAGAGGTGAGGGATGCTGAAGGAATCATATGCTCAAAAGGTATAGGAACATGGTATCTTGTCCATAAATGATTGCTGGTCAGTTGAATAATATTGAGCTGATTGAGAACCTGTTTAATTCCTATAAATTAAACGGAGCTTATGCATCTGTTTGCAGGGATGTCAAAGGTAACTCTTGCAGTCCATCTGAATCTGCCTCTTTATCCTAGTAAGGCTTTTCCCTATGACAGGGCTAAGAGAATAGCAGAGGAAGCAACCCTTATGGATAAGTATTTTGATTATGGCCTCATCCATAGGATGTACCAGGAAGAGAGCAGATGGCTTTACACTCCTATGCTTGATGGATTTAATTCTGCCGCCGAGGAGCTTCAGAAGACCGGTTCTAATTTCAAATTTGCGCTTTGCATATCGGGTCTTCTCCTAGAGCAGATGCTCAAAGAGGATAGGGTTGTAATAAACACAATAACAAATATGGTGAATTCTGGTTATGTGGAGATGCTGGCAACTCCTTTCTATAACAGTCCCTCTTCTGTCTACCCTGCAAGCTCCATGGAATTCGAGGAGCAGGTAAAGGAGCACCAGCAGCTTGTAAAGAAGGTCTTCTCTGCAGATACAAATATACTTGTAAACAGCAAGCTGATATACAACGATAGAGTTGCAAAAGCAGCAGAGAACCTTGGTCTTAAAGGAGTTATAGTTGATGAAGTACCATACCTTAACGTAAGAAGCTCTAACGAAGTCTATTCAGCGAACAGCTCCCCAAACGTAAAACTTCTTGTCAGGGACCTCAAGTCTACTCTTATGTTGATAAGGGGTGAGCTGAGCACATTGCAGCTTCATCAGCAGGGTTATCATCTTTTGTATCTGGAAAGCCAATTCATGCCAAGGGCTAGCTCTATCGTATACAGGAATCTTGCCCTATCTTTTGCACAGGCAGGGATAGAGACTGCATTACCTTCAGAAATTGCTGAAGAGAGCATACCTTCTGGCAACGTTGCGGTCCCTGAACCTCTTAATATAGCCTGCTCAGAGCTTGATGGGGATTTTACAACACTGATGAGGAATCCCATGCAGAGGCTCTACCACGACAGACTTTCCTCTCTTCTCCCTTATGTAAACGAAGTAAACGACCCCAGGATAAAGGGAATATGGAGGCTAATGCAGCAGGTCGATTTTCTTATTGCCATGGATGAAAGAAATATAGGAAGCTATAGCAACGGTTTCAGTTCAGCTTTTGAGGCTTTTTCGGTTCTCAATACGATACTTGTAGATTTTGAAGGAAAGGTTGCAACTCTGGTGCAAAGGATAAGGAAGGCAAAGGCGCAGCAGAAGCAGGTACAGCAGTCTATCAGTCAGCAGCAGGCTATGCCTCTTCAGCAACTAAAACAACCATGATAGCAACTTAAATATTAAGCCTTATCACGCCTGCCTATGAACTCATCAGGGCGTGGTAATGATGAGGCTTCTTGAATATCAGGCAAAAGAGCTAATGTCAAAATTCGGTTTAAAGGTACCAAAGGGCAAAGTTGTCACAGACGTTAATGAAGCTGATAGGTTCGCTAGAACGATAGGCTACCCTGTTGTACTGAAGGCGCAGCTACCTATAGGTGGGAGGGGTAAGGCTGGCCTTATAGCCAGGGTTAAAGAACCTGAAGAGATGAAAGAAAAGTTTCAGCAGATGAAGGAAAGGGTTGTCGCTGGATATAGGGTAGACAAAGTTCTCGTAGAGCCATTCTTAGCTCATGACAGAGAGCTATACATATCTCTCTTTGAAAACAGGGGAGACAGGTGCTTCACCCTTATAGCATCTTCATCAGGGGGTATAGACGTTGAAGAGGTCAAGGATAAATATCTTGCTAACTTTGGACTTGACGGACCAAGTGAGCAGCAGTATAACAAGGCAGCAGCATATCTCAAGCTGACCTCAAAGGAGAAGGAGAAATTTTTATCTACAGCAAGAAAGCTTTACTCACTCTTTGATGGCTCAGAGGCCGAACTGGTTGAGGTAAACCCTCTAGCATATGTATCAGATTCTAACAGCAACGACTTTGTGCTCCTGGATGCTAAGGTTATAATAGATGATAATGCACTGTTCAGAAGGCCTGAACTGAAGCCATATCTGCCAAGCGATATCTCTGTAGAGGAGGCCGAAAAATATGGTTTTAACTTTGTACCCCTAGATGGAGATGTTGCTGTAGTAGGAAACGGTGCTGGGCTTGTACTTGCAACCCTAGATATGGTTTCATCAAGGGGCTTAACTCCCGCATGCTTCCTTGACCTTGGCGGAGGGGCTACTCCTGACAGAGTATTGGCTGCGCTTGAACTTGTATCCAGAACGCTTCCAAACATGAAGGCTCTTTTTATAAACGTCTTTGGAGGTATAACGAACAGCGTATCTGTTGCTGAAGGATTTCTTGAAGCAAAAAAGAGGGGATTTCTTTCAAAGCCCTTCTTCATAAGGTTATCTGGGGCAGGCGAACAGGAGGCAAGGAAGCTTCTTGAGGAGAACGGAATAGAATCTTACATAGACGTAGAAGACGCATTAGATGCATTAAGCAGGTGGGGTGGTAAGCAATGAAGGACAGCCTGCTAGCTTCGTGGTTGTCAGGTAAAAGAGACCCCAAAGGAACAGAAGTGATGGTGCAGGGTATAACAGGAAGGTATGGAAGGCTGCATACCGAGCTTATGCTTTCTTACGGGACAAAGATAGTTGCTGGCGTCACTCCGGGTAAGGGCGGAGAGAACGTGCTTGGTGTTCCAGTCTTCAACAGCTGCGAAGAAGCTGTAAAAAAGACAGGGGCTGTTGCCAGCGTTGTCTTTGTGCCTGCACCAAATTATCTCTCAGCTGTTGATGAAGCAATCAAAAGTGGAGTGAAGTTGATAGTAGGAATTACCGAAAGGGTTCCTGTCAGAGACACAATAAGGTCTATAGAAGAAGCAAGAAAGAGAGGTGCAGACCTTGTAGGGCCAAATACACCTGGTATAATCTTTCCTTCGAAGATCAAGCTAGGAATAATGCCGGTGCAACCTTTTATAGAAGGAGATACCCTGGTTCTCTCGAGAAGTGGGACACTGACTTACGAGATATCAAACTATTTGAAAAAGGCAGGAATAGGGATTTATGCTGCTATAGGAATAGGTGGAGACCCCATAAACTCGACAAACTTCATTGAGGTCTTAGAGATCGCAAGGGATAATGCAATAATAAAGAATATTGTGATAATAGGAGAAATAGGAGGAGATGCTGAAGAGAGAGTTGCAAGCTACATAACAGAAACAAAACTTCAGAAGAGGGTTGTAGCATACATAGCAGGCAGGTCTGCACCCAGGGAAAAGAAGATGGGTCATGCAGGTGCAATAATAATGGGAGAAGCTGGCACTGTTGAGTGCAAAGAGAAGGCGCTTAATATGGCAGGAGTACCTGTAGCCAAGATGCCATGGGAAGTACCGAATCTTATAAAGATGAAGTCATAGCAGAATTATCATTTAGATGCAAAACAGTTCAGGAAGCAAGTTGAGCTATGGTCTCTATTCTTCTGGCGCCGTTAAGGCCGTAGTTTTTCACTCTGTCTATGTCAACTCCATGCTTCTTGCAGATAGCTTCCACAACTTTAAGCATTGCATACCCTCCAAGAGCTATTATACTTGACACGCCCAGCTTTGAAAGGATGTTTCCTCCTCCTTCCGCATATGCATCCCTTGACGCCATCTTTGCTAAATGTCTGTAAGATGCATAATATACAGCTAGCTGCGCCTTAGTCAGTATCTCTGTACTGAATTTTCTGCTTTTTATCATGCCAAGAGGTACGTTCTGCATGGGTGTAACAGTAAATTCGAAAGGCCTATCGTTCACGTAGGATTCGCTCATCCTGTTTATCAAAGCAACAGTCTCCCAGTTATCCTCGTCTGTTTCCGAATTCTGTCCTACCTGTACCGTAAAGGCGGGTCTCCACCAGAACATATTCATGTTCCTTGTCCCCTGCCATACAATCTCCTGCCAGCTACCATCTGCGCCTATTTTCAAAGGAAGCGTCTTGTTAGGCATATGAAGCTTGGCAAGCCTGTCACTACCTGTTTCAAGCCCCACCTGGATGCCTATCCAGTTAGACGGACCAGCATGTATTATCTGGGACAATTTGGAAAGAAGCTCAGGATATGCAGCTGGAATCGATATTCTTCCATGAGTAGGATTTGTATCATAAACCCCATCTATCTGCATGACAGTGCTAAATAGCTCTATTAAAGCATCTTCATTGGGAACGAACCTTGGACCATGCCTGTATGCAAAGATCTCATCACTGTGAAGCCATGCATGATGCAGGCCAGCCTTCACATTAACTTCGATCTCCCTCTTTATCTTCTCCACAGGATAGTAACGAAGCGGTCTCAGCGTAACTTCGCAGAAGTCGCATCCTATACCACATCCCCTCATAACTTCTGTAAGAGTCTTCATCGTCGGCCTGACAATATCTGGTATCTGGTCAAGAGTTGGATACATCCTTACGCCTGGTCTTCTTGAGACAAACCTCTCGTCCTTTACCCACCTTCTGTTGAACGATTCATCGTATGTTATGTAGCCCTGGAAGAAAAGGTTAGTGTCTATATCATCTTCATACATCTGTTCAAACAATAGATGCAATATATCATCAGTCTCCCCCTGAAAGGCGTAATCAACGTTGAATTTGTCAAGCTCTTCAGGAGCTATGGTGAATTCCCATACCCCTGGTCCTCCTACTACAAGCTTTGCCTTCTTTCCTCTTCTTGCTTTGTTTATCCTGTTCAAAAGATACTCCCATTCTTTCCTAACCCATGGATAGGAATTATTTCCGAAGAGGGCTGCGTACGACATGGTTAGAGGTCCAAAGCCCAGAGGGTCCATTGTCGAAACTCCTATTATTTCAGTATCATCTTTTATGAAATTCTCAAGATAATCGATATGAGGTACTGCTACTTCCTCTCTCTTGTAATGCATAAGGAGCGAAGCCTCTAACTTCCTGACAGAGTAGGTTGAAAGAAGAGCTTCTCCGTTATCCATCGGAGGGGAGTCCCTTCCTTTTAGAAAATTGTATATGAACCTAGGAACCATGTCTGAAGGAGCACATGGAAGAAAGTCAAGCAGTGGAAATCCCCTGTAGTCATGAGATAGAGTCAGGTCTGATACGAGAACAAACCTTGTCAATCGCATGCCACCCCTTGAAAGAAGTGATCACATGCAATATTTTGGCCTAAAAAATCGATAAGGCCAAAACTATTCTCAATACACATGGAAATGGAGTATATGTTATTGGTATTAATAAATCTCACTTCATTATTATGTTATTTAAAAGCGATTTTGGAAAGCCTAAAATATGCATCTGTTACCTCTCTGCCTTTATGCCTATAGCAGATTCATTGAAGAAGCAGATAGCTATGGAGAGGAGGCTCTTCTTCAAAGTCTGCATGAACTGTGGAGCAAAGAACCCCATAAAGGCCACAAGATGCAGAAAGTGCGGAAGAAGCAACGAGCTAAGGCTAAAGAACAGACAGACAGGACCCAAGAAATAAACCTGATAGTTATTTGCTATCTTTTAAATCCAGCCCCTTAGCCTCATTGCGTGCTCTACCTTCTTTACAGCTACGATGTACGCTGCCATTCTCATGTTGACCTTCTTTCCCATATCTTCATATGTTGTAAGCACGTCCTTGAAAGCTTTCGTCATCTTCTTGTCCAGATACTGATACACTTCATCCTCGCTCCAGAAATAGCCATACCTATCCTGCACCCATTCGAAGTAGGAAACAGTCACTCCTCCTGAATTGCATAGAAAGTCTGGTATTACAAAGACTCCCTTTTCTGCAAGAATCTTGTCAGCTTCGGGAGTGGTTGGCCCGTTTGCCAACTCAGCAACGAGCTTTGCCTTTACCTTATCGGCGTTATCCTTTCTGAGCTGGTTTTCTATTGCTGCAGGTACAAGAATATCAACATCCAGCTGCAAAAGCTGTTCGTTGCTTACCTTCTCGGCCCCGGGAAATCCCTCAAGGCTGCCGTTGCTCTCTTTATAATGGATGGCCTTTTCCACATCAAGACCTGAAGGGCTGTAAATACCTCCCTTCGAATCGCTTACTGCGACAACCTTTCCTCCAAACATTCTGCTTATCAACTTGGCCGCAAAGCTTCCTGCATTGCCAAAACCCTGTATTGCAAACTTGGCTTTCTTTAGATCTATCTTGAGGTATTTTGCAGCCTCCCTTATGTTATACATCCCTCCCATTGCGGTTGCATCTGTTCTACCAAGAGAACCTCCAACTTCAACAGGCTTGCCAGTTATTACTGCAGGTTCATATTTACCTGACAGCCTGCTGTACTCGTCCATCATCCACGCCATTATCTGAGGGTCAGTGTATACATCAGGGGCTGGAACATCGTTATCTGGCCCTATGATCTTGGCTACAGCCCTTATGTAACCCCTACTGAGAGCCTCCAACTCGCTTTTATTCATCTGTTTGGGGTCGCATATTACTCCTCCCTTTCCTCCGCCCAGAGGTATATCTGCAACTGCAGTCTTCCAGGTCATCCACATTGCTAAGGCCTTGACAGTATCAAGTGTCTCCATAGGATGAAACCTAATTCCTCCCTTTGCAGGACCCCTAGCATCGTTGTGCTGAACCCTGAAGCCTTTGAATACATTAACAGTCCCATTTCTCATCTTCACGGGTATCTGTACTTCGAGAACTCTCAGTGGCTCTCTCAGCAAGGCTCTTGCAGCACTATCAAGCTTCATTATCTCTGCAGCTTCGTCGAACTGTTCCTGGGCAATTCTGAATGGATTCAGTTCTTCTTTTGACAAAATATCCACCAGCATGGCGCGGTTCTGACGCATTTATAAAACTTGCAACATTTCCGCATACAACTCTGTAATTTTAGCGGTCAGTCTGAATGGAAAGCATAGCTAGAAATAATCTAGAACATATATCAAACTTGAAACTTTCGCATTAAATTTTTAAGCATGTCAATGCAATAATTGAGCACAGAGCACCGCTTAAAGATGAAGCTTCCAATCTGTACTTTCGATGCCAAAATAGGCGTTCTGTGTCCAAAGTGTGAAGCGAAGCTGAGAAACGGCGAGCTGACACAGACAGATGTTGATGTATCTGTAGCATTGGTAAAGCTTGTCGCAAAAGTCCCTGCGTTGGATAAGCTGACTTTGAAGAGAGCATATTCACTTGATGGAGAGATAGTTTTGCTGCTTGGTCAGGGAGATATGGCTCAGCTGAGGAGCAATCCAAAACTCTCCTCTTCAATACAGGAAGCTCTCGGAAAAAAGATATGGTTTACCGAAGCAGAAAGTGATGACAGGAAGTTTGTGGAGAGCCTGTTGTATCCTGCAAGGATAATGACTATGAATACTGTATTTGTCCCTGACGGAAGCAGAATAATGAAGATAACAATACCAGGAAGAAGGACTTCAAAGTTTCCTGTAGATATTGAAAAGGTAAAAAACATAGTCAAGGAGACCAGGGGGATTGACCTGGTCGTTAGATTTGAAAGATAAAGAAACCGCTTTGACGATAGCAGAGGCAAATTCAAGAGCTGTAGGCAGCTTAGTATCTATCTCGGGCTGGATAGAGGATATCAGACCTCTTGGAAGTCTTCTTTTTGCAGTAGTCAGGGATGTAAATTCATCGATCCAGCTGGTATTCGACAGAAGTTCAAAAGATGCATTTGAAATTGCTTTGAATACACCTCGTCAGAGTTACGTGCTTGCTAACGGTCTCTTGCAGGAGAGCAAGTCAAAGAATTATCCAAAGGAGGTTAGGGTATTTGAAATGTCCGTGCTCAACGAGGCAAAGCATCCTCTGCCCCTTGACCCTACGGGGAGAGTTGATGCCAATCTTGATGTCAGGCTAGATGCAAGAGCACTTGACCTCAGAAACCCCAAAGTATCAGCAATATTCAAAATAAAATCTTCGTTCCTGTCAGCTGCAAGAGCCTACCTTAGGGATAGAGGGTTCATAGAGGTGAATACACCAAAGATAATAGGCGCTGCTGCTGAAGGTGGAGCAGAGCTTTTCAAGGTAAAGTATTTTGACAGAGAAGCTTACCTAGCTCAGAGCCCCCAGCTTTACAAGGAGGAGCTGACACTCTCACTGCAGAGAGTCTTTGAGGTTGCAAGCTATTTCAGGGCAGAAAAGAGCCATACAACCAGGCACCTTAACGAATTTCTCAGCCTCGATGCTGAAGCAGCTCTTTTTGGCAAGGAAGATGCTATGAAGTTGCTGGAAGAACTTGTTGCAACTTCTCTTAAAGTCATAAAGGAAGAAAGGGATGAAGAGTTCAAATTGCTTGATATATCTCTCAGTATTCCATCGACACCTTTTGAAAGGATAACTTATACTGATGCGCTTCAATATATAACTGGCGCGGGAAGAGAAGTCAGATTTGGAGAGGACTTGGATAGCGAATCGTTAAAGCTTCTTTCATCAAAGTTCCATGGCTATTATTTTATAACAGACTGGCCTGCTGAGACCAAGCCGTTTTATATCAAACCATCTGATGGCAGATTGACAGAGTCTTTTGACCTGATGGCTGGGGCTCTGGAGCTGGCTTCAGGAGGAGAGAGGGTTGCATCGAGAAAACTCCTTGAGGAAAGGCTGATATCCAAAAACCTTAACCCCAAAGATTTTGAATCACATCTCAGGTGCTACGACTGGGGGATGCCTCCTCATGCAGGTTGGGGATTTGGAGTTGATAGATTTATTGCAAATATATGCAACCTGGGCAATATAAGGGAAGCAGTTCTATATCCAAGGGATGAAACCAGGCTAACCCCATAGCACTTATGCCAGTATATTCCAGGATATCTTACCCTGAAATATTGTCCCTCCTTCAGAGTCAACCTTGTTAATCAGTCTCAGAGGTATGCCGTTATATTGAAGGTATCCTAGAAAGGCTATCATCCAGGGATTGCCAGGCAGTCTTTCAGCCCTCTCCTTCAGCTCTATGGAGATAAGTTTAGTTACGTTATCATATCTCACTTTCCCTTTATCTGCAAGAAACAGGTCAAGAAGCTCAGCCCAGACCTGAAGTCCTGATTCTGGTTTAAGTGTAAATATCCTGCTGGGTACTGCTGAAGCCAGTCTCAGGTAAAATTCTGTAGAGATAGCGTTTATATCATCTTCCTTCATCCTGCTGAATACGGTTTCAAACAGAGTTTCGTTCACGTTCGAACTTTTTAATGAAGAAAGCTCGTCGGTAAGACCAGAATTACTCATTCTTATGTATCTTGTCAATTCAAGAGAGGAATTCCATAGAGGCTGAAAGAGGCTGCTGTCTATGAGCGAAGCTGCTTCTGCAAGAGGTATGAATGTTGCTCCTCCTGTACTTGGATTTCCAATCAGAACTGAGGAGTTGTCTGCAATAAAGATGCTTCTATCATTACTCGCTCTTATTTTGACCCTTACTTCAGAGGGCATGTCGGGGCTCGATTGCTCGAGCAATTCCTGCAATTTCTCTTCTCCTATTAGCACTTTGACTTCTACATCCCTCAGAGGAAGAGAGGCCAGTTGCTTTTTGCAGCTACCATTCAGCACATCATACCAGTGCCCATCGACCACTGCGTGGAAACTGCTCTGACAATCAGCTATCATATCTGAAAGTTTCGCCTGAGCTTCGCTCGCCACAAAGATGTAATATTTTCCCTCTGCTATGCTCTTCCCCTTTAACCCTTCCTCCCTTAATCTTCTTATTCTTGCAAGACTCGACTTCAGGTCTCTTATTCTCTTTTCTTCCTGCCTTATTGCAGGGTCGAATACCTCATCTGCATCAACCGCTGTGAATCTCAGTGGATTCTCCTTCAACCTTAGCAATCCTCTCTTAGCTAGACTTCTCACACTCTGGTAGACTTTTGTTCTTGGCACCCCAGACCTGAAAGCTAATTCTCTCATAGGTAGGGAGCCTTCTGTTAGCGCGCATACGTAGACTCTCGCCTCATATTCAGTAAGCCCAAGTTCCTTTAGAGAGTCGATAACTGCTCTACCTTGGCTAGACACATGATGCAGTAATTATATTTAAATAGAATATATCATGTCTACGTTTGTTTACTTGCTTATCTAATTTGTCACCTGAATCTTTGTAACCGGAGTGACAGCATGCACAGGTTACATTACCGATAATACATCCTGCAGGGGATAAGATTTTGGTGCGCTGATAATGTCCGAATTCAGTAAAAAATGGCAGACACCTAATACTCCTGGCTTCGGGGAGAGGGTCAGGGAAGCTGTAAGGCCAGCAGGACCGCTGAAACCAAGGATAGATGCAGCAGTCAGAAGCATACAGATTCAGATATCAAAGCTGGATGCAACGAGCAACAGACTGAAGGAAAGGGATACAACTCTTTTCAACAAAGTAGTCGCCTCAATTCAGAAGCATGATACACAGCATGCCTCAGTCTACGCAAACGAACTCGCAGAAATAAGAAAGATGAACAGAATGGTATCGTCCGCAAAGATAGCACTAGAGCAGATCGTCCTCAGACTCAGCACTGCAACAGAGCTGGGAGACATAGTGGTAACGCTAGCTCCAGCTATGGCAGTGATAAAGAGCGTCAAATCAGGTCTTGTGGGAGTGATGCCAGAGGCAGAGCAGGAGATAGGCGAAATCAACAACGTGCTGAGCAGTATACTTGTCGACGCTGGCCAACTTGGAGGCCTGACGCTGAACTTCGAAGCTGCGAACGAGGATGCAGAGAGAATTCTGGGAGAAGCTTCTGCAGTAGCAGAGCAGAGGATGAAGGACAAATTCCCAGACCTACCTTCTCTCGGCACTCCTGAAGGCCAGAGTTACACACAGCAGTCCTAGGATAGCTTGCTATCTGAAAGACTGCAAGTTTCTTTCTTTTTATTCAGTTGTAAACGATTATTGTCTATTATGTAGTATAACTATTCTTACCTGCTATGATAGTCTGGAGCCTTGACAGGTAGATAAAAAGTGAGGTTAGTAGCCTGGGGAAAGCAGAAAGAGAACAGAGAAGGAATCCGTGATAAAGTGCTAGATGCGATAAGGAAGCTTGAATATCATAAGAAAGAGGTGCAGAATTTGAGAAGAAGGTTCCAAGATAGAAGCAACAGGATGTTTGAAAGTGTAGTGATTTCCCTTCAACTCGGAGAAAAGGATAAGGCTACAATATATGCGAACGAAAATGCTGAAATAAAGAAGATATTAAGGGCTCTCAGGACATCAGAGCTTGCACTTATACAAGTCATACTCAGACTGGAAAGCATAAGAGATGTTGGAGAGGCTATAAAGCAGATGGAGCAGGCATTCGGGGTCATAAAAGGGATGGGTAAGGTTCTTGAAGGTATGTCTGTCCAGATGAACATAGCTCAGGACAATATACAGAATACTCTTAACGAGACGATGGCAGAGCTTCAGCAGCTTGCTCCTGACCTGAGGCTTGACGTTCAAACTTCAAGCGGAGAGCAGATCGTTGAAGAGGCTATGAAGTATATAGAACAGCAGATAACTGCAGAGGGTCTTCCAGACCCCTCAAAGTTGATGCAGGAGGTATCCAGCATAGAAAAAAGCCTGGATGAGAGACCACTTTTGGCGTCTGGAGAAGGCGCTGAAGAGAAATTCAAGATAGATATGGTATCTGCTCCAAGCAGTGGCTTGGACGACTTGGTAAGTAATTACATAAGGTCCAAGGGGGGTAGGCTTGATATATATGACACTGCAAACGCATTAGGGGCTCCGGTTGAAGAAGTTGAAAGGAGTATCATCAAGCTTGCGTCTGAGGGTAAAATCAAATTTCAGAGAAATGAAGATACAGGAGGTGTGCAGACATGAGTGAGCAGGCAGCACACGAGCTGGAGAATGCTGCAAGCAGATACGCTGCTGAAGCTATAAAGGCTGACAGTCAGGGTAGCTATGGGACTGCTATCAACCTGTATCAGAAGGCTATATCTACGCTGATGAGGCTGGTACAGCTCTACCCTGAATACAAGCTGAACCAGCTTTATTTGCAGAGGGCTATGACGTACCAAGAGAGGATAAAGGCTCTTCAGTCTGCAAGAGGGATGCTTCCTCCTGATAACCCGAGAGAAGAGTTTTCACCAAAAATCAGCTCATCATCCAGCGGCGCAATGGTAGAGACTCTGAAGGCATCTTTTGACGATCTTGTTGTAAAAGAGAAGCCTGACGTCAAAATAGATGACGTGGTTGGCCTCGAAGATTCAAAGAGAGCACTTAGAGAAGCTATAATCTTTCCATATAAGAGACCAGACCTGTTTCCGCTGGGGTGGCCAAGAGGCATTTTGCTGTATGGCCCTCCGGGTTGCGGTAAAACCATGCTTGCTGCTGCAACTGCGGCTGAAATAGATGGGTATTTCATAACTGTAGATGCAGCTAGTATAATGAGCAAGTGGCTGGGAGAGGCTGAAAAAAATGTATCAAGGCTCTTCAATACTGCGAGAGAGCTGACAAAGGACGGGCATCCGTGCATAATATTCATAGACGAAGTTGATTCTTTGCTCGGAGTGAGGAACCAAGAAGTAGGAGGGGAGATAAGAGTAAGGAACCAGTTTCTGAAGGAAATGGATGGTATACTTGACAAAGGCCATAAAAGGCCTCTGTACGTTTTAGCAGCTACAAACAAGCCCTGGCAGCTTGATGCACCATTTCTGAGAAGGTTCGAAAAGAGAATATATGTTTCTCTGCCAGACACTGCTGCAAGGAGGTTCATGTTCGAACAATATACGAAGCCTTTGACACTTGACCCGAGTGTCAGCCTGTCAGAGCTAGCCAGGCTTTCAGAGAACTACTCGGGAAGCGATATCAAGGACATCTGCCAAGCTGTGCAGCTCAGGGTTGTTGCAGAGCTTTTCGAGAAGGGGACAGCAAACGACCCAAACAACAAACCTAGACCGATAACTATGAATGACTTCAAAGAGGTGCTCAGAATCAGAAAGCCAAGTGTTCCCAAGGAGGCCCTGAAGGCGTTCATAACCTGGAGCGAGAACTACAAGGCTCTTTAATCGAATCATATTTATAACCATACCCCAAAGGATATGATATAGTATGCCAAAACAGATATTCGATGCCAAAACATTCAAGGATATACTTCCTAGAGCTGAAGAGGTAAGAGTTGTAAAGAGCGATGGAAAGACCAAGCTCAAGCTCAGGACTAAAAGTATGCTTTACACATACGTAACTGATGAGGTTGAAGCTGAGAAACTTCTCAAGAATATAGATAAGCCAATAGTAGACCTGAGAAAGCCCGAAGCTGAAAAGAAAGAAGAAAAGGAAGAGGGAGAAAAAAAGGAAGAGGAAGAGAAGAAGCCTTCAAAGAAGTCAAAGGGGAAGAAGAAAAAGGAGAAGGCTAAGGAGTAAAGGTATAGTGAGGCCAGGCAAGGCCTTCCTCCTTCTTAAAAGCAGCATAGTCATCAAAACACCTGCGTCCACAACTACCATAGCTATTATCGAATAAAGAAGTCCCCTTAGAAGAAAGGCAGCTGCAGGGACCATAGAGTAGAATATCTGGTCCCCAAGACCCATCGATATCTTTCCTATATCCATGCTGAGCATTCCGAACCCGGGCTCATCTATGACTTTCTTCAGAGGCCCTTTGAATACTGCAATGACATCGTAAAGTGCAAAAAAGAGAAGAACCAGATAAAGGGTAGGAGGGGTGAAGACTACACCTAGAAATGCCCCGGATTCACTGCTTACAAGTATGGCTAGGATGGTCTTGGAAATGAAATCTCCTTTAAAAATTACAACATATGCAATAATGGATATTGTCAAGCTCAAAGCGACTGTTATATAGTAAGGAATGCTCTGATAGCCAAGTATGAGCGATGTAAGTATAAATAAAAGAAAAGCTTCAGCCGCAGCATAAATCGTCTTTGCCTTTTTATGCTTTCTCAGCCTGAGATAAATAATTGTGCCTAATGCTGGGAGAAGGACAAATATCAACGCATTTACTAGGTCTGAACCACTTCCGCTTACAGGTTCGAAGGCTACCTTGCCAAACAGTGAAGATATTGATGATACAAAGCCTATCGATGCAAGCTGTGCTAAGACAGTTATCAGAATAACATAGCCTTCGTACCTGTAGCTCATCAGCATTCGCTAAAGCCTATGGATTCATAAGTGCTCCGTCAAATGCCTTATCTTTGATGAGCAATCAGCACATAACAGTGGCATCTTGGTATCTACTTCCTCAACGTTGTTAGCAAATTTCATTATGCACCCTTCATTGGTACAATGCTTTAAACCGACAAGGTGACCTATTTCATGTGTCAGTTCCTTGTAAATTCTTTCGTTAACCTTCTTTGGGTCTGCCAGCTCTCTTAGCCTTTTAAGAGATATTATTGCTGAACCTGATGCAGGATCTGCATATCCAAAGACAAAATTTGTGCCAGGAACAAACATATCTCTGTCCGTAATTCCTACAATAAAATCGTAGCCTCCGTTTAGCTTAAGTTCTTTCAGCTGCTTTATGAGAATAGATGCATTCCACTGCCTTCTTGCGATATCATAGCCTTCCTGATCGGGCTCGAAAGAACCAGGGGTAACGTGAGGCTTTAGCCGGTAGACAGATGCAGAAGTTACAGCAGGGGATGAATCGCTATAGAAAGTGCTATCACCTAACAGTACAAAAGCTATGGTCTTTTCATTGTTAGGCTTCAATCAATTCACCCATTTTTGGAACGATAGCTTCAAGACCAAAATCTTCCTTCAAAGTATTAGAAAACTTGTGGCTGTAATCTTTTTCTCCATGGACTATCACGACCTTGGGGCTTCCCCTTATCTTCTCCTTGAAGAACCTGAGGAGTTCAGACCTCCCTAGGTGCGAGGAGAAATCATACCTCTGAACATCAGCAAGTACCTTTTTGTATTTTCTGCCATCAATTGTCACTTCCTTCCTTTCTAGAAGTCTGGCTCCAGGGGTTCCTGGAACCTGAAAGGAGACAATTGCAATAACGCTCTTCGGGTCCCTAGCCACCTGAGAATTGTAAAAGACAGAAGCTCCTCCTACAAGCATGCCGGCTGGAGAAATTATAACCGACGGCTCTGTGACGACTCTTCTTCTTGTACCATGGTCTCTGACATATTCGACCCTTGCCAGAGCTCTGCTAAGATAATCAACATCTTTGACATAATCTCCGTTTTCAAGAAGTATCTGATTTGTCTTAAGAGCCATTCCATCCATGTAGACATTTCCTTTGAACCTATGGGCGTAAAGAATGCATGCTATCTCCTGCGCCCTGCCTACTGCGAAGGACGGAACTAGGAACACACCGCCTGATTCAACAGTCTCTTTGGCCGCTTCGACAAACCTCTCTTCTTCTTGCTTTCTGTCGACGTGGTCAGAGTAAGAATATGTGTTTTCAGTAATGAGTATATCTGGCTCAACTGGAGGTAGCTTTGCCCCTGAAAGGAGCTGTGTCTCCACAGTGTTCATATCTCCAGTGTAAACAATTTTTTTCCCGCTTCCATCTTCAATCTCTGTTATGGCACTTCCGGGAATATGGCCCGCGTCATAAAACCTCACCCTGCAATCTTTGACTTTGAAATCATCGTCATAACCATGCATCATGTATGCCCTGCTGAACTTCCTAACAGCATCTGAGTCGAAAGGAAGGTATGGCCCGCTTATGTTGAGAAAATCATAAAGCAAGAGTTCAGAAAGGTAAAGGGTGACAGGAGTCCCATAGCTTGCAGGTCCTGCAGAAACATAAAGCAGAGGAGCAGCCCCCACATGGTCCAAATGCGCATGACTTAGAATAAGAGCATCAACGTCTCTGGGCCTTACGTGTGCAGGAAAAAGAAAGAGGGGTTCTCTATGCATCTGCACTCCGTAATCCAGCAGCATTCTTGTACCGTCAGATTCTACAAGAAAACCTGACCTGCCAACCTCTCCTGCAGCTCCAAGTACGGTTACTCGCATGAATTACCACTGTTAACTTTGACAGTCTGGCTTTTTAAGTAGGCTCTTTAAACCTTTGCGAGGAAAATTTGTTCCAGGTAATACCAAAGCAGTTAGATATCAAGGGTTCGAAGCTGGTGACAGGGTTCCATGGTATAGGAGCCACGGGGTACTGGACTGTCAAGTATCTAATTCAGAAGCTTGAAGCAAAGAGAATTGCGTTCATCGATTCTGACCTTATGCCTCCGGTTTCAGCCACATTCTCTGGCAAGCTTGTAACACCATACGAGCTTTACAGAAAGGATGAAATAATATTTCTCAAAATAGATATACCCGTTCTTAGAGAAAACGAGGCAGCATTTTACAGGGAGCTTGCTGACTGGGTAGCTACATCAGGTTTCTCAGAGGCTGCGTTGATAGGAGGCTTGGATTCAAACCTCAGGGTTGACGATTCAACCCATAGAGTTGTCTTTACGAGCAGCTTCATCCCCAGACCCCCTCTGAACAATTCAAAGATACTTGAAGATGACCATATAATAGTAGGACCTGTGGCAGCCCTCCTGAACAGGTTTGAGATACTTAACTTCCCCGCATATGCCATTCTAGCATATGCAAGCACAGAGAGAGTCGACCCGAGAGCGGCTTCTGCAGCAATAGATGTGCTTTCTTCTTTGTATGGGTTCCAGGTTGATACTTCTCCCCTCATTAAGGGAGCGGAGGCGCTGGAGGAGCAGACCCAAAGAGGTGAAAGGATATCAGACAGGTATCAAAAGCAGAGTTCAATGTATACCTGAAAGCTTTTTTAAACCTTTAAATTTCTTTTCAGTTATTTTGATTCCCTTCTTCTTCATCCTGCTTACAAAGTTATTTAACTGCTGCTCGTAACCAAGTCCCTCCTTTAGTTTTACCAATATAAGAGAATTATACTGTTTTTTTGATACCCATTTTGACAGATAATCAAGAGAATCTTTTATTACATCTTTAGAAACGTTTGATGGAACAACGTTCTGCACAAGAGGATATACATGCATTATCAGCACAGGTATAACTGAAAGGAACGGATGGAATACAACTATGTCAGCATCGTTTTTATCTGCAAGGTCGAGCAGCTTATCTGACTTAGTAAAAAGCCTGTCAACATCTTCATCTATTATAAGCAGCAAAGAATCTTTCTTCTTTGTGTAGTTTGTGAGTAATCTCCTTCTATGCAGTCTCACTTCAGGAGAGTCTAGATCGTGTCTGTCAAAGAAGAAGAAAGCCCTCTTCTTGTCAGCGCTACTTCCATCTTCAAACATCTTCAGCATCGCCTCAGGAAAGGGGAGTACTGAGTAAAGGCTGGGATGGCTCCTGAGCTTGAGCATCAGATAATTCCAGAGCCTTCCCTCTCTGATTGCTGTCTTTGTCGTATCCACCTCTTGTTTGATTATATAGAGGTTGTGAAGCGCAATCTCTTGCACTCTTCTTTCCCTGGGTAAAGCTTTCAGCTCTTCAGCACTTCTACCCCTGCATACTTTACAGCTGCACGGGAGTTCCTGCAGCTCTTTCAGAGGTCTTATACCATTTTGCATCATGTATTTGTCTTCCTTGGCAAAGAGAATGTATGAAGCAGAATCGAAGATATCGCACCCCATAGCTACCGCAAGAGCTATGGTAAACGGATGTCCTGCGCCAAAGAGGTGAACAGGTTTATCCATTGGTAAAACTCTCTTTGCAGCTGTGATCAGCTTCACAACTTCCCTATACCTGTAGTTATTCATGAATTCTACTGGTGAGCCTATTGCAAACAGGTCGAAAGGTAGTGAAGACATCTTTTTTGCAGAGAGCATTACAAGGTCCTCGAACGAGCCTCCCTGTATAGGGGCAGCCCAAGCAGGAGGTTTCTTCATAAAAGGCAGAGATTTTTTTGCTGCCATATACGTCTGGCTTACAGTCATCTCAGCCTTCTTCTTGTCCCTGCTGCTTCCTGTAGGAAGGTCAAGTATGACAGCTATGTCGCTACCTATCTTTACCTGATATCTTGCTACTTCAGCTGGGTCGGCATCGACACCCCCATATACCAAAGCCTGATAGCCTCCAGAATCAGTCATTATAATACCATCGAAAGAGGTAAGCGTATGAATATCCACACCATTAGGATACTTTTTCATTGCAATGTATGAATTTGTCATTATAGCTTCAAAACCAGCTTCTTTTATGAGTTGGGAAGGAAGCTCTTGCGAAACGGGGTGCAGCACAGGCAGATAGGCTGGAGTTTCCAGAGTCTTACCGTTTACGCTTATCCTTCCTATTCTTCCTGCCAGGTCTGTATTCCTCACCTCGAAAGTCAGCAAGGCATTAAAGGCTCAGGAGTTGACAGTATAAACTTTCCAGAGATGTTTCATTCCAAACGTTGATTTACCTGAGCAAACCGAGTTGAGTGTCGAAGTGATTTGAAGGAGACGGATGACTCGCTCTTCAGGAAATACATGCCCGCAAGGAAGGTTGATTCTAGGAAGGGTGAAAATGGAAGAGTTCTTGTAGTGGGGGGAAGCAGTATCTACCATGGCGCTCCTGTTCATTCTGCAAGAGGAGCTCAGGCTGCTGGAGTCGACCTTGTTTATATAGCTGTACCAAAGCCTCAGGTCATACCTGTTAGAAGCATGTCAGCAGATTTTATAGTCTTTCCTTTGCCTGATTCAAAACTGACAAAAGGTTCTGTTAACAGGCTTCTGAACTGGCTGCCCGAAGTCGATGCAGCAGTTATAGGCCCTGGCCTCGAAGTTGCGGATGAAGAAGCACTCAGAAATCTTGTTGTTGAACTGGGGTCAAAAAGATTGGTAGTGGATGCAGGTGCACTTCAACCATATTTGAAACCAATTGTAAGGGGGAAAAATACAATAGTTACGCCTCATGCAGGAGAGTTCAAAAGGTTCTTCTCGGTCCAGCTCCCTTCAGCTCTTGATGAGAGAGCGAAAGAAGTGGAAAAAGTCGCGAAGCAGTTTGATGTGGTAATTCTGCAAAAGGGGCACGGAGATGTAATAAGCAATGGAGAGGAAACTTTTCTGAACAGGACAGGGAGGGCGGCAATGACTGTTGGTGGAACAGGAGATGTTTTATCTGGACTTGCTGCTGGGTTTGCAGCTTTGAAGATTCCTCCTCTTTATGCGGCTGCGATGGCTGCATACGCTAACGGAATCGCAGGAAGTCAGGTATGGATGAGAGTTGGCAACAGGATAACTGCAGAGGAACTATCTGCAGAGCTGAAGTATGTATTGAAGAAATTTGACAAGGAGGATATCTGATGAGCAAGGGAGATGTTGGATTAGGGGAGGACTGGGAGAAACTTATCAGGGATTTTGAAATACTTTCAGAATACTATGATGAAGGAAATAAAATACTATCGTTTGGGAATGATATAAAGTTCAGGACAGAGCTCATCGAAGAAGGCATGCCTGAATCAGGGGTATTTCTTGATATAGGCTGCGGCCCTGGCACGATGTCAGTCATTGCAAAGGATTTAAGACCCAATATGGAAGGGGTTTTACTCGACCCAGTAACTAAGATGCTTGAAAAGGCTATTTCAAACCTTGGAAGGGATAGATTCTTCTTCGTCTGCGGGATATACGAGTTCATGCCTTTTAGAAAGGAGGCATTTTCAGCCTGTATGGCTGGTTTCACTATAAGGGATGCAAGAAACAGGCCTGCAGCATTCGATGAAATAAGAAGAGTTCTGAAGCCAGGTTCCAAGTTTCTCTTTATAGACTTATCAAAGCCCGATTCTCCCATTAACAGACTATTTGTCTCTTTGTACTGGAAGTACATAGCTCCTTTTAGACTAAAAGTTGCAATGGGAGATAGAGGCAAGCCATATGCAGATATCTACATAACGTACAAACATCTTCCGACCAACTCGGTAATTATAAACGAGATGAAGGAGAGAATAGGGGAGATAGATTATGCAACAAGGATGTTTGATGGAGTGTTGATTGCTAAAGCTATCAAAAGATGAAAATTTTTAACATTATAAGAGGGCGAAAGTCCTCTTCCGAAACGGCATGAATAGCTTCTTACTGAGTCTTTTAAGCAAGGTGAAAATCACTACCTCTAAATGCTTTAGCCTTTGGCTTCCCGCCTCACATCTCATAAAGAATTTAAATATTAATACAACGTGAAAAGGTGTTCATTGCATTATATATAAAAGTGTGGCTATGAACCTGGAATCCTCATCTGTAATGGTTGGGTTAGTTCACGATAATGCTATTATACCCCTTGCAACAGGATAAGAAGGCTATGGGAGGAGTAAAGAAAAAAACTCTCGCAGGAATGGAGAAGGAGCAGGCTAGAAAGGAGGCTGAAGAAAGAGAGAAAGAGAGGAAGAAGGAGAAGGGTAAAACAAAGGCAGGAGGGGCCCAGCCCAACCTTACTTTCAGCCTAAAGGATGAAGAAGTGATAAATTCTTTGAAGGGTCTTAAGGCTATAACTATACATGCTGCTGCGAAGGCGTTCAACGTTAAGACCAGCGTTGCAGCAGCTACACTAAAATCGATGGAGGCAAAGGGTCTGGTCAAAAAAGTAGGCGGGTTCAGCGGCCACTACGTCTATTCTTTGGCCTAGAGTTGACCTATGATCAATTGAGCCCTGTCTCCAGATTTTGCTTTTGCAAGCAACGATAATCCTTCCTTTACTTCTCCGATATGGTTCATTGGCCTTGCAACACTTTGCTTCGAAAGAATGAACCTTATCGACCCGTCTAAAGGTAAGAGAGCCACACTTCCAGGCTCAAAATCCTTCTTGCTTTTTTCCAAGCCAGCCCTCACACCTGCAAGCATTACAACCTGCTCGCCTTCTCTTGTGATTATCCCTTCAATTTGACCCACTTTTATCAGTTGAGAATTCGTAAGAGGAGCAAGATGTCTTACCAGCTCTCCCTTTATCTCTCCCTTTTCGAATATCAGGAGCCTGAAAGGGACTCTCGAAAACGAAGGGGCTGGATTGCTCATATCTGTTTCACTTAGGTGTTTGAAATGACCTTGTTCAGAACATCCACACCTTTCAAAGTACCAAGCGAGCCTCTTCTAGCAGATTCCTCCGTAAACCTGTTCAATCCATCTTTTCCCAAAGATGAGTTGTATATCATCAGAGGTACAGGGTCATCGCTGTGTGCCTTCAATTCGCAAGGAGTTGCATGGTCAGCTGATACAGCTATAACAACATCATCTCCTACCTTTTTTAGCAGAGGTCCAAAATAATTATAGTCTATCATCTCTATTGACTTTTGCTTTTCTAATGCCATTCCATCATGTCCAAATTCGTCAGGTCCCTTAAGATGAAGATATACAACATCACTTTCTTCTAACCCGAGAAGGGTAAGCTTAACCTTTTGCCCATAATCATCTCTGGCAGAGGTCATTATCTTCATTCCTGCAAGTTTTGATATGCCTATTTCAACAGGCATATCCACAACTGCTGAAAATCTTCTTCCGTATTTATTTGTCAGCTTCTCAACTTCTGGATACTTGTGTCCTGCGTCCCTCAGAAGCAAAACGTTTGCAGGTTTGAAAGACTTTGCCATTCTTGATTCGTTCACAGCGCTCTTTTTCAGAACTTCGAAAGCTTTGATTGTAAACTCATTTACCAGCTTGGCAGCCAGAATTGCTCCTTTCTCTTCAATAAGGGGTCTGCAAGGCTCAAAGTCTTGCGATTCAGCTCCTGCCTTAGCCACACCTATTCCTTTTTCCCTAGCATAACCAGGGTCAGTGTTTGTGATCTCACTGCTTAGCATATCTTTATGTTTGATTATCAGCACTCCTCTATGCCCGACTGTATGCTTGAATATGAAGGAAGCATCAGGGTCATCCAGCTTCACTGAACTGTTTATTTCTCTTTCCAGCCTCTCAGCCTCATCGTTGCTGAGATTTCTTCCAGCTCTTCTGTCGACTATAGCTTTCATTTGATCATCAGATGTTGCGAAATTTGCTCTTAGCGCAAGCTGACCTGTCCTGAAGTCTAGGCCTGCTCCTATTGCTTCGATAACCCCTCTACCAGGATAGCCTTCAGAAAATGAATATCCTAGCATGCTGAACACAGCTATATCTGATTCAGGAGCGATGCCTTCTGCTACAGTTATCACCTGACCCATGACTGAATCTTTTGCAATCACGTCTAGATTTGGTGTTCTTGCAGATTCAAGAGGTGTCATGTTTGCCAGCTCTCTTACAGGTCTGTCTGCAACTCCGTCTATCAACACATAGATTATCCTTTTCATAGTCGTATCAACCATATTCTATCTATATCAATATACCTGGTAACAACGTTTATCCATTGCCTAGTGATTGCGTATAGCATGAGAAGGCTTGCCGGGCTCTTGCTCTTTTTAGGTGTGCTGCAGTTACTCTTCAGCATTATGCTAGCCGAATTCCTTTATCCTGGATACAGCGTTTCTCGGAATTATATAAGCGACCTTGATGCTACCTGCAGAAACGTATGCAATGTCTTTCAACCTTCTTCATCTATATTTAACTCTTCTTTAATTGTAACAGCTATATTTGTAGTAGCTTCAGGATACTTTTATTACAGGTCAAGGGTATCAAAAAGCAGACCTTTAGTAATTCTTTTATGGATTGCTGGAATAGCTGCTGCAGGGGTTGGGCTCTTTCCGGAGACGACTGGAGTAATTCACTCAATCTTCTCAGTAATAGTCTTCTTCAGCATGGCCTTCGCAGCTATCCTTTCTTTCAGGGTCACAAGAACGCCTTTGAACATAATATCTGTACTGCTTGGATTATTCACTCTGTCTTTTATCTTCCTTTACATAGATAAGATTTACCTGGGCCTTGGCGCAGGAGGGGCTGAGAGATTCATAGTCTATCCAGTGCTCTTCTGGGCCGTTTCTTCAAACGTGTACTTTCGTATACACATCTGAATTCGGAGCACTAGAATGCTCGGTCCAACCTGCTCCCAAAGCATCAGGTCTGCTGTGGGGGTACAGGTATTCATCCCTCAGCGCCTTCCAGGAGGCATCCGCACTCACGGCAAACGGTTGGCCGCAAAGGCGCAGACCGCGGCAGAGTATCGCCAAGGAGGCGAGCCTGTCTCTGTCGTAGTCAACACCGCATTTGATGCACCTGCTCACAGCCCAAACTGGGTGCTCCAATTTACCACCGCAGACGGGACACTTCGATGAGGTCCCACTTGGGCTCACATACACGGTGCGATTGTCAGACTTGTATTCTACCATAGACTGGTAGAGTCGGTATGGCCACCTGTTGAGATACATGCGAAGCTTCTTACTCTTCTTCATACCATTGCTAGTCTTCCTTATTCCCTTAAGGTTCTCAAACACAAAAGAAGCATCAGGATTCTCCTCGACCTGCTTCGTCGAGAGCTTGTGCAACGCATCACTGATTCTGTTTCTCTGCCTTCCTCTTGTCTCCCTCAGCTTCTTTAGGTTCTTCACATGCAGCTGTATCATCCTTCTCCTCCTTGAGAAGTCGTTCTGGATTCGCACTATCTCCTTGAGTGACTGATTATCCACGCTTGTCAGCGAGGGCTGGCTGCTCGACAGAGATGCTTTAGTAGAGTCGATGCTCTTGAAGTTCAGGTCCTGTGCAATGAGCCTGTTGCCAAGAGGCTTCACTGCATTGTCTTTGATGATGAAAGTAAGGCATACCTTAGTGTCTGTGATGAGGAGTTCTGATGCTCTACCCTTGGAATAATCTTGATAGTGCTTGTTCGAGGTGTTGATTGGTATCCAAACGTAGTTGTTAGGCTGCATAGTAATTCTTGCTTTGTCTTCAACGACCTTGAACAGCTCCCCCTCTATCCTCATAGCCATCCTCTTCATTGCTGGGATTCTCAGCTCCCCGTGATGGTTCTTCCTGTAAGACCTCAGCATAGCAACAGCAGTCCTGCAGACAGGGTTTATGTGATGTCTCGCATAGTCATACCTGGAGTATAACCACTCCCTGACTTCTCGTCTTAAAGCTATAGGAGAAGGAAGAAGCCTGTGCTTCTCATCTCTCAGAGTCATCCTATAAGCGACCTGGAGAATGTATTTGATTGCTTCCTGCATATCCTTGAGATACTGCAGTATTTTATCTGGCTGTTTATAGTACCAGACTATTGTCCTCTTCTCCCCCTTTGACCTCCAGGGATGGCTCATACATTCTTCACCCCCTTTGACAGCTGGAATCGATTTAAAGGATTTAAAATCCACTGATCACCCAAAGGATACAATCATACACGATTCTACACGTTTTCCGTTAGCAGTTGCTAACCTCGAGCCCTGCGGATGACACCTCTATTAGTAGTCTGAAATATCTGCGTGAGAGGTCGAGGTATACGTACTCATCTGGTTTAATGGTTAATCTCAGCTTCTCACCCTCAAGTTTGAGGAGTGTTTGTTTGACCCTCGTAAAAAGCCTTCTTACCACGGGTCTTCTTCTCTTTCTATAACCCTTCATGTAATTCTTCCTCCATGTCTTGAGTATGGAGTAGGCCACTTTGATGGCTGAGTCAACCCAGTGCGCGGTGTAAGACCACTCCACAAGTAGCCTGTCCCTGAGCTTCCTCTTGTACTCTTTGCTATGTATGTCCACGGTGTACTTGGGTAGGAGCCGCCACTGCTTCTTCCCCTTCTCCTTTATCGGCTCCCACTCTATACACCCCCAGAACTCTTCAAGCATTTGTTTTACCAGATTCCTGTACGCTTGCAGTAGTGGTAGGAGCTCTATTTAATGATAAGTGGAATACATTCTTCAAGAGGCTCATCGACACCACACTTCATGCATGTCACGGTATCAGACATATATTGGCTTTCTACATGGTAAGACCATTCGTGCCCACATCTCCTACACAGCCTCTGCATAATAATAAAATACTTAGAAGAGGTAAATAAACAATGCTAATAAAAAAGTGCTACAGAAAAGAAACTCATCAAAACCACAACAAATCGAAGTAACAAACAATGTTACAAACTTCTAGACACCCAGTATGTAGACAAAAAAAAGCACATGTTCTAATTTCCGTTTTATGGCTACAAAGACGTGATGGGACAAAGTCTTGCTCGAGGCGCATATCAGGGTACAAGACTGAGAGTCAACAGCACCTCAAAAAACAGGAGTAGACTTGATATAATTGCAGATGTAATAAACGCGTGTAGAGGAGGATGCACAAAGAGTTATGTCATGCTGAGGGCAAACCTTAATAGTGCTACAGCATCGGACCTTATAAAGAAACTTCTTTCATGTGGACTAATAACATTGACAGAAGAGGAAGGAAGCATGATATTCTTTCCAACAATAAGAGGTATAGAATTCCTAAGAAGTTACGAGCAGCTTTTGAGCTTCCTTGAAACCAACGTATTACGTGAAAGGAGCTCAGGAGAAATAGGAATATTTCAGTAGGTTCTTTTTTGAAGGATTACAGCCTCTCTCTTATGCTCTTGTAGCCTGTTGATATACTTATTCTTTCTTTGAACGCATTTATCATCGACTTTATTGCGCTGATATCATTCTTTCTTAGCCTGAGATACGGAAGGGAAAAAGAAACTGATACTGTGCTCACAGGTGCCTCTGGGTCTCCGACTATCGACACAACTACCTGCTTGTATGCTTCCTCGAACGAGAATGTGTATATGTTCTTTCTGAGTGTACCCTTTTCAAATATTGTAGTGTTCCCCTCTTCTTTCAGAACCCTGAAGCCAAAACCAATGAAATACCTGTGGCATATCTCTTCAACGGTCTTTGAATCTTCATCAACAGTGAAGCTTTCAGCATACTCACCCATGCCTCTATATTCTTGCTTAAATTATAAAAAGGTTAGGTGTTAAAGTATGTCAGTGTTTTTTCGAGTGATTATTTCTCATTATGATGATACCTCCTTCTCAAGGATTGAAGGTTCTACGAGTATGGCTGTCTGCTGCATCTTCTCATAGTAGGCGCCTATTGGTTTCTTCAGGTCCAAGGCTGCATGAGGCTTTATCGTGTTGTACCACTCGACACATTCATCTATAGATAAGAAAAACTTGACCTTCTTTCCGACCTCATCGAATAGCTTTTCGGCCTTACCGTTCGTTTGTGGATGCGAGACCCTTTCCAGGATGTGCTTGATGTGGTTCCTCATCAGGAAGATCTCTGTCAATCCCTTCTTCCTTGCTTCTGACTCTACAGCGTAAAACTGTACACCTCTGTCAGAGAGTATCGACCTTGGCTTTCCATACCTGACTATCGCTTCCTTTAATACCTCAACTGAGTTATGAGATGTAGCTTCCTTGAACAACCCATATCCAACTATGAAGCGAGAGGCATAATCCTCGTAGACTACCAGCGGCATACTTTCCCCATCTCTTATCCTTGACTTGATACCAATTGACAGGCCACAGCGAATTCGAAAATTCTCTCTCATAGCGGACCCACTTCTTCTTTATCCATCTCCTTGGTGCATCGAAATATACGTCGTGCGTCTTCAGTACCTTAGCAAATGAAGGGGTTTGGGGAAACAAAGAAACCCCATGCTCTTTACAGTAGATCAAAAATTCGGCCACCTCATCTTATCACTCCTCCTTGCTCCGCATCAGGTATGAACGACATCACAAGAGTCATCATAGCATATAGCTTCAACGAGTCAGCAATCACAGAACCCTGACTATGCTTCAGAGCCACCCACATATTGTACATCAGAATCGCAAGATAGAAGTATAGCCTTCTTACAGAATACAGCTTTGATTTTGTTCTAGCCA
>Ga0080006_1152994_pt1 | contig 40796 bp, 25 predicted proteins | sample RS3BMetagenome_FD_69209 | JGI IMG/M metagenome (GOLD analysis project Ga0080006, IMG submission 69209) | Ferric oxide microbial mat and aquatic microbial communities from Rainbow Spring, Yellowstone National Park, USA - RS3B (SPADES... ...
ATAGGCATCCAGGAAAACTGCAGCGCCCTGAATCCACACTAGGATTGATTATCATCTGTCATTGGTGAACGATAATAGCTTTCCATGATCCGATATGACAGCATCTAGGGAAACATCCTTGGATGCCTCGCTCTCGACACCCTGAGGCGCACCAGCAGCGCGCCATCCAACGCGCCCTGCTGCAGATGCAGCCGTCTACGCCATGCGCCGCTGTCTGTCAGAGCGTCTGTGAATGCCACCGGCGCGTGTGAGCACCCCAGTACTCAAGCCGTGCGATGAGGCTCAAGTTTTTTGCACTCATTATCGTCATCAGCGCATATGTATTTCTGGATGCATCGCAGACATCGTTGAGATCATCGTCACTGGAAAACCCGCCTGGTTGGCCGGCTTTTAGACGTGCAGCGGGTGCCAGTCTTCCCAGCACGGAAAACCAGACGCTTGCTGGAGGCGAGCAGGTACGAACGCAGGAGCTACCCGGGGGGAAACAAGCGAATGTGGTGCGTCCGCGCCCCCTGGCGTACGTTACTTTTCTATATGGTGACACGTACGTACTCCCGGCGCGTGTTATGTTCCATTCGCTGCGCGTTCACCAGCAGAGAGGTGTGCTCTTCGAGCCAGCTGGTGGCACGGCGGGCGAGCTTGACGAACGAACGCTGGAAGCGGCGAGCGCGGCGCGAGCTGGGCACGACCTGCAGCAACCACAAGCTATCCTCCTGTCCATGGTGACTGCTGACGTTTCCGCGAAAGCACGCGCTCAGCTTCACCGTGACGGAGTTTACACCTTGGAGGTTCGTCGAGTACGGAACCCGTACACGGGGGGCGAACACTACAATCATCGCTTTGATGATGTACTCGCAAAACTGCAAGTTTTCGCTCTTGAACAGTTCGAAAAAGTCGTATACGTTGACGCGGATACATTGGTGTTAGGTGATGTTCAAGACATGTTCGAGTGTGGCGACTTTTGCGCTGCATTTATCAATCCCTGTCATTTTAATTCGGGAGTTATGGTTATACGGCCATCACAGGCTCTTTTCCAGAGTATGCTCGAAAAACTGGCCGTTACAGAATCCTACGATGGAGGCGACCAGGGCTTCCTCAACGTCTACTTCTCGGAGCTGTTCTACGCGCCAGGTTTCGGGCCAGGCGATGCGCATCGCGGGGGTCCATTGCGTCGATTGCCCTTTGGATACCATTTGGACCATATTGTGTACTATCCACGGCTACAGTGGGAGGTTCCAGCTCGCTGTGGTGGTCTTCGTATCATGGAATTCATGGGTGTACCGCTCTTCAAACCGTGGCAATGGTGGACGTACCCAGTCATGGACCTTTCCTGGGCCTGGCACGCGATGCGATCTCAGCTGTCGGATCCGTATCCCCCGGACTACAGCCTTAACTGGAAGTGGGTTGCTTTGCGGTTTCTGGGTGTCTATCTGGGAATGTACGTGCTCTGGTGGTCGATGTCGAATCCACTGGGTTTCGCTCCACCAAACCGTCGCCGCCGAGCTCCGTTTCTCTGGCTGGGGAATTGGTTTGCACAAACTCGAGTTATGCGGTATTTTTTCGGGCTTGATGATCGTCTGTACCTCTACGTGATGGTGATCGTAGGCATGACCGGATGGTTGTGCACTACGTTGGCGGCAGCACTTTGCATCCCCATGTTGGCGACTCCGTACTTGGCGGTCGCGATCTATATTCACTTCAAAGTGCTTTTTACATTCTTCTGGATGATATGTTTCGGAACGATGTGTATGCGAAGGCATCGACTCTCGGATGGGAAGCACGCACGTGGTGGTGTGCTTTTCCGGTTGCTCTGTTACGCACTCGCAGATGCGAGTGCTCCGCCCATTGTTTTTGGCATTGCCTGGCACATGCCTTGGAGCTCCTTCTTCGCCAAGATATTGGGCCTTTTAGCCTGTCTCCCGTTCTATCTTATTGGCTTGAACGCAACATATGCGCATCTGGTGCTTCTCTGGGCCCGTCAAGGAGCACTCATAGCGGAGCGCGAACGGGCTCGCAGCCGCAGTCTCAACGCTGCCCCTGACGACTCTGAACTTGCCGCGTTCTTCTCCGAGTTGTCGCGCGAGAATCCAACGGCCGTACTACTGACCGATTCCCCCACGCATACGCCTCGTCTTCCTGTGACGAACACGCCTGGGTCAGCTGCAGCATCATCTACTCGGCACCAGTTGCGCAGTCCGTAGCTGCATCGAGGTGCTCTGTTCTGAGGCTCAGCGCATCGCATGTGGAATGCATACGAGCATGCCAGTACTTGCGGGCAAGTGCGCTCTAGGAACCGAGACACCGCGAGACAGGCATGTGCGCGCGTCATTCACTGCAGCATCCGACAGGCACCCATATACGAATAAATCGAAACAGGTTCACGAACAGGGGCATACTTTATAAAGGTTGGATCTGTTCCCATTGTCATCAACGCCGGGTTTGCAGACTTTTTCCTTGAATGATTCCTTTTTCTGTCTCTTGTACCTGGCTTTACATACATCGGTCGCGCTTGTCTCGCCAGGTTCTTTATCAGCAGTCGGCTGATGTTGCTGGCAGTGTTCATCTGCCGTTTTCGCATCGAACGGCTTTTGCCATCTCTTTTCATGCACACGCGGAAGACGCGATCTACGCTCTGCTTGCCGTTTCCGTCTGCATTCTATATAGATTCGATGCGCACCTAGCTGCGGTGAAACTTGGTCATGCTCAAGAGTTCCTGTGTATGTCCGTTACATCTCCTCCATCCCGATCCGCTTTATTCCGCGCGTTGCCTCGCTTCTTCGCTCGGTACAAGCCCTTGACGGATACAGAGGGCTCAACTCGATACCCTCCTCCATTTCCGGACCCGGTGCTATAGCTTACGAACACTGACTTGTCCTTGGCGGTCCCCTCCGCGAAAACTGCTTGTTTTGCAAATGCTAGCGAACGCTGTCCCATTCGATCCAGGACTAGTTGAACCTGATACTGTTCATCAGGAATCAAGTACCTGAAGGAAAATCCAGGCTAGAGACCAAGTCGAGGAATTCCAATCCATCCACGCTCGTTTCGTATAAAGTGGTGAGACACTCTCCATTTGAGAAAATCGCCGCGATGACTGATGTCCGAGACTAACCCCTTTTTCCATGGAAACAGAACGGACGGGAGCCCTTGGGGGCATATCCCGGAAGCGGTGTCACGCTGCTGTCGAATAATGTTTCGTCGATGGATATACAGAGAGGATGATTTCATCTTTCGAAAGGAATCGATAGCTTGACGTGATGGAGCCAGTGAACGCCCAGCATGAGCTCATGAACTAGTCGACAATGGACAACGTCGCGTATTTTTGCTCGTCAACGCAGCGGCTCGAATGGCTGCACCCATGAGCTAGCTTGAACCACAAAGATCCAAAATTTGAAGCATATTGAATTTGAGCATGCTACACGTAAGGAAAGGAGAAGAACGGGTACATGCACGGGCAGATTAATTCATGATATCTGCAGTGTAACACATCTCTCTTGCAAATCGTTGTGAAGCATCTTCATTCGGGTAACGTATCGAATTCCAGCGCCACAACCTCGAATGACCCACTCCGAGAAAGACCTCTGAAAACCCCGAAACGAACCAATGATCCCGGAAGCGCTTACTGTTGTACTTCGAATGTCGAGGCTGGACATTTGAAAAAATTGCGAAAAAATAGACACCCAGGAACAGGGCCTGCACTCTAGTGTTACGTTTTAGTACAACGCGGATATAGTGAACCAGTAGACTAACTCAACGCTGTTGCAACTATTGTTCGAGAACGAATATTGAACCAGAGAATGGCGCGCGTGCTGTAAAAAGCGCGCATCTTGGACCCGACAGACTCGATTGTTCGATGTTCTGCTGCTGCACTGGAAATCGCATTCTCCGTATTCAGTGGAAGCAATCTCGCAATTCACTGGAAAATGTTCAAAGATACTCAGGTGACGTGCGCTTTCCCGTAACAGTGTTCTCTAAGCACGCATCTCTTCAACATAATCTCGCGAGACTTGCGGCGGGATCTGTGCTTCAAAACACACAGATAGCGCAGTCTATCGTGCAACTTGACTGTATACAATGCACGACGAAACTCTCCGCAAATGCGCAGCAATTAAATTGCGCCTACGAGATAGGTTCAGAACGCAACTCCTGAACGAAGGTGAGTTCGCGATCCAAGGAGTCCGATTCTGAGGTTTTCGACCGCCGCTGGTCCAAGAAGTCACGAGCGAGTTTCGTGTAAACGGCAATAAAGGTACCGTGGTGCCATTCCCTCTTTGTATGGCGCTTGCAGCGGTGGCCTAATAGTCCAGCGCTACGGCGAGAGCCCAGGATAGGCACATCCCTCACAAGTTCGGCGCTTGAGTGGATCGAGGGTACACGCCAGCGGATGCTCAGTGCTTGTAGGCTTGCGCTCATTGAACCAACGTCATCCGACGATATCTGAACAGATCTGACCAAAATCGATATTTTTGGAACAAATAGGTATCTTTAAGTTCTAACTGGTACTCTTGAAGCACGCGGCTTCGATTGCACGACGATCATGTGCAGCTACTCGTGCAGTTAGGCAAGTCCTAGTCAGTTGCGTCGTTTCCACGACACCAGTGAAGCTCTGGAAACTAGTTACGCATACCCTGGACGGTGTTTGGCCTTTCCTTTTCCAGTAACAGTGTAACAACCCTTAAGTTTGGGCCGAAGGGGCCGTTGCTTTTGTAGCCACTGCGCTGCATGGCCCCGACCGAGGACTTCCCTGGTTCCTTAAGTACTGAAGCGGAGGCGGATGTGTCGACGTCACCAAGGCTGGGAAACGGCTCTCTAGCGTCGCACACTATCGCGCAGCCCGGGAGAAGCTCTGACGACACTGAACTGGCAGTGTATACTATTCCTGTAGCCGCTACACCAGGTCCTGGCGGTGGCAGCTACGAGGGCCTCTTTGAAGACCCGCAGGGCGGGTACCGGCTCGACGCTGCGTCGCCGTCGCTCAGAGCACGCGCGCGCTTAAGTCGCACAGAAGGCGTTGCGTACGACTGGTACCCAGACCAGCCTGACCGGGAGTCTATAGGCTATGAAGCGACGTACCAGAGCGGACCTGCGGAAACCGTGCAATCCTCGGGAAGGCCCTACTCGCGGACCGTGGTTATTCCATGGTATCGGCGTTTTATGAGATGGCTTCTCCATAATCTCAATTACCGCTACATCTTTGTTGCCTACGTGGTGTTGATTCCAATTATCGCGGCAGGTGTTGGAGCAGCTATTCTCCATGGGCAAATCGCCTTCATCGACACGTACTACATGGTCGTCTCAGCCTTCACGGAAACGGGTCTCAATTCCGTGAATATGTCGGCCATGAATAATGGGTTTCTTGCACTGCTATTCATCATGATCATCATCGGGAGCCAAATTTTCACCGTTTTTCTGCCGCCACTCATCAAGCGGCGGCTCTACTGGCACTGGTATGGTGCGCTCATCCGCCGAGAGCGCCATCTTCGGTCGGAGCTGTCGCGCTACGCTGCACAAGGCGAGGACGATCTCGGTGCAGACGATGAAGAGAGCATCTATGGCTTGGATGAGAGCATTCATGATCGACCGGTAAGTATTTACGCCAGCCTCTCACAGCTGCATGTGCCGGAGCCGCCAAAGCCCGTACAGAAGGCGAACACGTATGGCGATCCCGAACGTTCGTTATCCTCAGGTCAGGTGAACGTGTATGGTGCAAAACATTCGGGCAATGGAGCCGCTTCGCCGGACATGGTCACAAACCGCTTTCGTGATGGCAGCAGGTTTCTCGCACGAGAGTCAACGATTCACTCCTTAGAGCGAGAAGCTCGCGCCAACTCAATCGGACGCTCGATGTCTCGAGAATTGGCAGGGAGAAGTGTTGTCTACCAGCGGCGAAGCATATGCCTAGAAGGGAACGAATTTGCGCGCAACGCGGTTTTGGAGTTTGAAGCCATGGGCAAACTCATTCTGTTGAACGCCATCTTCTACGTCGGCTTACTAGCGATTTTCTTACCGCTGGTCTTTGCAGCTGTGGTGACCCCGCCGGGTCCCTCTCCAGCGATTGCCCAGAGCGGCGCCACAACGGGTTGGTTTTCAGTGTTCACAAGTGTTTCAGCGCTGCATAACTGTGGTCTCACGCTGCTTAACGCGAACCTAGTGCCACTTGCCAACCAGCCAGGAGCATTGTTCTTGTTGGGTGTGCTGATCATCATAGGCAACACTGGCCTACCCGTAGCGCTCTACCTGCTGGTCTTGCTCGGGCGTCGTCTGGCACGCGACAAGGCGCCCTGGGAGTACTTGCTGCTTCACGGTCGTAAGTTTTCCATTTTTCTCTTTAATGGCGCCCAAACATTTGTGCTCGGTATCATCCTCGTGATTCTGTTACTTGTTCAATTCATTGCATTTTTAGCGCTGAATCTGGATCGAACCGAGCTCCTAGCCTCCTACTCGGCAGGGAGTTTGGTTTATCTTGGAGCCTTCCAGAGCGTTTGCACCAGAAACGCTGGCTTTCAAGTCGTCAGCTTTCGTGCGATTTCGCCTGCGCTGCTCGTTCTGTATGCAGTTCTGATGTATTTGTCGCCGGTTCCGTATGTGTTGACGCTGCGCACCTCTATGCCTTCGACAGCCTCGCAGAGGAAGCGTGTCGAACCTGCTCAACTCAACGATGCGGCGTACGCTTCGCTGAGTCCCAAGTCTGCAGCAGCGAATGCGGCCGCTGGGGCCGCTCCCGTGCTCCGTGAACTGGGGAAAACCTTCGAGAATTTGCTTGTCTTCGACATTGCTTGGCTTTTCCTAGCGCTTTTTGTCGTCTGCATTGCAGAGAATTACTTGCTTCGCAACTCAATACGCGAGGTTCAAACGCTCGGCACAGTCACGGTTTTCGACATTCTTTTTGAAATCGCTAGCGCCTACGGCAACGTTGGCTACTCTATAGGGGTCAATAACGCATACTATAGCTTGTCGGGGAAGTTTTCCATATTTTCGAAACTCGTGATCATCGCGACCATGTACGGTGGGAGGATTCGATCGATTCCGCAGAGCAGCGACGAGGCAGCGCGGTTCCGCTTCGATCGAAATATGATGGATATCACGCAGTCGTCCTTATTGCGTCCGACGTTACATCTGCAGGCGCTGGAACGTCGTCGTTCGCGCTCCATTCAGACCGATCGCTCCGCGTTCAGGAGGTAGCCGCGGAGCCTTCTTGCGCTCGTGAGCGATGCTTGGATGCACGACATGTTGTGTACGTGTGCGCATTTGTCAACTGATGGGAATGCCTCTGCAGCGGTGGTGCACGGGCGACTCACCGGACGCCACGCGGACACGACAGTATGCCGCCTGCGTACCCGCGCTCGGCTCAAGAGGCATGATAAGTGCCCGAGATGACCCTTGCGGGCACATTTCAGCGTTTGGATGCGCTGTGGGGTTGTTTGCTTCGGAGCGGCCTCCAGTGGAGCTCGCTGTATCTTGTGTTGTGTACGGTGTTGGATTGACGATTCGGATGAGGTCTATCGGGGTGCGCGACTGCTGGCGTTCAGCGGAGCTTCAATGTCGACGCCTCTCCAGAGGCTGCTACATCCTTGTCAGATTCAAATGGATCACTGAACTGCTGGCTCTGTTCCCGCCTGGAGATTTTCCCGAGTATGCTTTTGGATGTATACGCTCGAGATTCGACGTGCAGCACGAAGGGCTCACGGATTCATCTGTTCATTCTACTGGTTTCGTTCGTCGTCTTGGAGTCGCTCGTTTGAGGTTGTCTTGCTGGAACTCGAAACGTCAACAGATTAAGGATGATCCATAGCGCCATCCATTCGGGGTTTGTCAAAGTACCGATGCCATCGTCCAGTGTATGGATATAAGATGCAAATGGTCACCGCTTCGCATGCTCGAATTACGCAGTCTTCTAGTTTTCTATTTAAAGGCAACTAGTTGGCGCACAAATCCGCAACGCTGGATTGACGGTGAAGAGCAGACTCGACATCCTTCCTTGAAGATTTGTTCACAAGTTCATGCCGATATTCACTGAACTTGTCACGCCAAATCATCGATTCCGTTCGAGAGAGAAAATTTCTTCTGTTTGCGGCCGTCGAAGAAACGGCATTCGTCAGTAGCAGCATAATGCCGGTCAAGGATATGCCCCCAGAGGCTCGCGTATTCTCTTTTTAAATGGAAAAGGTGGTTGACTCGGACTTGTGCTATCGCAGCGATTGCCTGCAAAAGAGAATGCGTCACCGCTTTGCGAGAAGGAGTCGTAGACAGATCGGTTTTTCTCGACTTGTTCTCCGGCCTGAATTTTCCCTCTGGAACTTGTTTCGTCATGGTCAAAATCGCGTTCCAAAACCCCCCTATCGAATGGAAGCGCATACGCTGGCACGTGCACCGGAGAGAGTCGTCGCTGAGCAGATCGCCCAGGAGACGCCTCGGACGGAAGCGTACGGAACCAGGCTCGCAAACGCAAGAGGGAATTGAGGGAAATCCTCTGTAGCAGTCAAGGGCGTGTACCGAGCGCCGAAGCAGGCGTTCACGTGCCAAAGGGCGGCGCTCAGAGGAAGCGCAGGAGGTTTAACGGGCGTATAGAAGGTCCTGACCACACGCAAGTGTCACCACTGCGAATGGCGTACCGAGGCTGCATCCAAAGGAGATGAACGTGGCAAGTGAACCGGAGATCGCAGCTATTTGCTGAGCACGAAATGCGCCGGCAACTGCTGGCAGCTGCGCACTTGGCACAATACTGCTGCCATCAACATCCTTCTACTGCTGACGACGGGGCTGAAGATAATGTCGAGACAGGCGTATTCAAAGCCGGAGTTAAGAGCGAAAATGAGGAAGTCGTTCGCGAAGAAGCAGGTACAGGCTGGCCTTGATGATACCGTGGAGGCACCGGAAATGAACTATGTATACCCGAGTTAGCCAAGTGGACCCGTTCCGTGTCTGTCTGACATGGGGATATGGTCACCAGACTGAACACAGAGAACAGGTACGATATGACAGCGCGGTTGATCCTGCGATTCTGTCCGTCTGTGTGTGTGTGTGTGTGAATGTATGTTGAGACTCGCGCAGACGCCAGACGGAGACAGGATGGCTCCGTCACAGGATACCACTGGGGCGGAGCCCGCTCGACGACGGACACATCGGTCGTCGGGGAATCCGCGATTCCAGGACGCCGCATCTCGCGTGTTCGTCGTCGTCACACCCTCTATGAAGAACTGATTCCCGCCACAGCAGTTCCGCGCGCGTCGTAAACTCTGCTGTGCCTGCGGAATACAGGCACCGCTGACAGCTGCAACGCGGGTCCAGAGCAAGGCTGCCTGAGAAAGCAGCTAGGAAAGCCTCCCGCCGGCGGTTCTCAATTGCTTGTCAACTCTTTCGTGCCAAAGTGCGATGTCATTTTCCTTGGTTTATCGATTTCGTTAATCTTTCACCTATAAATCTGAAAAAACTTTCGAGAGGGTACTGCGACTCCGGGTGCAGCGAGCGCTCTCAAACGAACTGGGTAGCGCTCAAGGACCAAAACAGGCAGTGCTAGTTACCCGGTGCACCTTGGACCCACGCCTGACCAATCAGCCTGCACCTGATCCCTGCCACTGGCTTTCCAGATGCCGGCCCGCGGGTCCGTAGCGCTCATTCCTTCCGAGGACTTTTCGTTCCGTGCACGCGCTTCCCCGAAAAGCGGCTGTAGAGTATCTGCGCCAAGATCACGAATTGGCACAGCCGGCGCTGCTGCTGCTGCTGCTGCTGCTTCGTTTACAAAGGCACGCCTGCGGCCGCTTCATCGAGTATCTGCAGCGCTTTCTGGAAAGACTGCGCTTTTGAAGACTTTGGTGTCTCCTCGCAGAGTGTATGCAGGCGAAATGAAATTTCGACGAGACTAAGAGTTGTTGACAAGTCGAATAAAGCGGTGGCTGTAGATGTTGAAGCTATGGATGGAAAGGAACACGCTTCCGTTGGATCGAGTCTCGCTCTTTGGCGGGCTTTCCAGAGAACGCTGGGCCTCGAACCAAGCTCTTCCGAATTTTCAGGATCCCAGCTGGACGGTTCTGCAATGAACGCCGCGACGAGAGCGCCTTTTTCCCATGCTGAACCGAGAAACGGCACGCAAACCGACTCCAAGCTTGAGAGCGCGGTGGACGCCACCACGAGCAGGTCTGCTGGTGTCGACGCGAGTCGCTCGGAGCAACGTGCGTTTGCGACTCGCGAAGTACACGTTCTAGACACGGAATCTTCGCCTGTTTTGACAAGTTCGCCGCACCATGGCACCTCAACGCAGTTAAATCTACCAGCAGCGTCACCGTCCCCAGAACTAGAGCAAATCGCACGAGAGTCGTTGCGAAGCGACAAGAGCCTGGTGCAGGTACTGGGCACTTTGGCAGTAGTGCTCTCCGGTCCGACTCGGGCTCGCAGCTTCGAAACGATGAAGCAGCAGTGGATCCTACTGAGGCATGTAGCACAGACCGAAAGCGGTAGTGACCGAAATGATGACGCAGAGAGGGTGTCACCTGTCTCCGGCAGCTCGACGAGTGCGGAGGCGTCGCACGGGAAACCTGGCATACGCTTGGAATCTTTGACCGCCTGCCTGCACGCGCAGGCGACCTTGTCGCCGGCCCTTTGGCTCGTATCCATCAACTCCAGGGCGACAAGGATACTGACTGCGAAGAATGCGACAAATGTCCTGCCCCCAGCGTTAGTAGGAGAACCACGCAGGGACAGCGACGACAAGAATGCCTGTGAGGTCCACAGAAAATTCTGTGCGCTCGCGAGTGTACTGATTGCGGACCTGAGTGGCACTGCGCGAGCTCACAATGAACAGAAACTAGAGTATGCGGATGATGTAGAGAGCGCTCTTCAGACTGATCTGGAGCTACTGGAGTATCTGTGGGATCGCTGGACCACGGACGACGGGGCGACAGCGAAATACCCAGAAGAGTCCCAGCGCAGACGAGCCGACTCGTCGCCAATGGGGCATCTACTCACGAACCGGATTCAGCAAACTTGGTCCGAGGCGGCTGCGCGAGCGCTACGCGGAGCAGATTTGGACAAGATGCTGGATCTGCTCGAAATGCTCGACTGGGCGTGGTTATGTTCTGTTGATATTGATGCAGCCTGTACCGTGGTACACTTAGCCCACTCGATCGGCATTTGCTCTACAGAACGCCGTAGGGAGGCGCGTCGGGATGCTCCCGGCGAGGTGGACGCACGCGCCATGGAATGCCTGGGACAGTGGCTTGTATCCGTACTAGAGCTGCACGCTGCGTTTGCCGGCGGGTTTGATGCACTCCTCACATGTTTGGGGCGCGCTTACGTTTCCCTCCTGTGGACGACCGTCAAGGGGACTGCTCTCGTCAATGGGCGCACCAAGAAATCCCTAACATCCGCTGACTGGACACTGCTCACCCGGCCTGTGGTGATACATGTGTTTGGCGCCTGCTGGAGAGCGCTCACAACTCGGGGAGCACGAATCCATTCGGTTTGTCTCTATACGCAGTGTTGCGAGGTGCTAGGCGCGCTCTGTATCCTCGTCTGCGCTTCGGGTACCGTGCAGCATGTGATTTGGCGGGAATTCGGGCGATGCGTGCACGCGGAATCCGTGTCCGTGCTGGTGCACGCATTAGCGACGGGTGCGTGTCTTTGCGTGTTGCGTGCGCCGGGCGCCGCGCATGCTGCCACTGCGCTTTTCTTGCAGCTTCTGGAGACGCCTTGGGCTTATCGCGTTTTAGAGAGTGCTAGCCGCCTATTAGCAGGTGAAATGTTTCCGGTACCAGCTAGTACTCTTCTGGCTTCTGGCGAGGCTGAGCGTCTACCAGCGTTGTCAAGTTTGCCGGAATCACTGTCGGGAGAATCATACCGCCAGCCTTTTTCCTTTGCCAGTGGTGGCACTGCTGCTCCAGCGACGGAGGCGTTGGGACGGCAGCATGCCAATATCGAGGCTTCGTGCGGGACACGGCCGAGTGTTGTGGCGAATTCCCCGGAAACCGACGAGATGCTTATCGAAGCGGCTGCGCTCGGTGCAATGCATTGTTTACTGATGACGCTCGCGCAGGGGAGCATCTTTGAAAAGGCTGATGGATTTGCTTTCGCCAGCGCGCTCATCATACGAGTTAGCGAGAGTGCCGCTCAATGGGCAGAAAAATCTCCGTTCTTTACGATGGAGCTGGTCGCAGCGCTTCATCGTCTGGTACGCGTGAGCCACTGTGTTTCGCAGTTTGACGACAGAGCGCTTACGCTCCTGGTCGAAGTGGCCACCCGGGCTCTTCTGCAGAGATTCGGAGATGTTTCGAGTACTGGAATCTCCACCGGAGCCGGCAACGAGCTAATGCTGTGCGGCACCGGCTCGAGAGCGATCCCGACGAGTAGCGTTCGTGCCACAATCGCTCGTTTCGTTCCTTCCAATGATTCGACGGGCACACTTGCTCACAGAATTCAGAGCGACGACTACCGAGCCTCTGCGAACGCGAGTCTCGCAGCCGAAACCGGTGCGATGACCGCCAAAAGCCTGGATGCGGCGCCCGATGTACGCGCACAGTCGACGCCGGAGGCCGGATCCATCGCGGATATGGCCGCGTTTTGGGAGCAAGTCGCACATCGCTTTATTGAATCGGTGCTCGATTATGTTGAACGAACCTCGCCTCAGTCTTTTGGTGATGGCCCAGAGATTCTCTCGTTCCTGGAGAGGGTCGGCCCTCTTACCAGAGTACCAGAGCGTTTGCGAATGCTGGCGCTGCGCGAGCGTCTCGCGCAACCTTTCTTCGGCCTCGAGACATGGGTCGATCGACTTCAGTACGTGCTGACGGTGTACCTGCGAGATGAGCCCAGGCAGGCGGTCCGACTGCGAGCAGTGCGGTTTTTCCGCGATACATTTACCGTCTGGAAGGGTCTCTATGCGGATCTGTTTGTGACGGAAGTGGTGCAACCGGTGCTGCTGGGCGCATGGAAGGAGCTGCATCAGTCCGCACAGAGTCGCCCGTCAACGCCTAGCGAATATGGCTTGGATGCAGAACTCACAGAGGAGCTTGTTCATACAGTGGCGGTTGCGCTGAGTGCCCCAACGAGCTTAGCCGTGTTTGAGCGTTTCGCGCGAGAACTGCTTGATCTAGGCGACGAGGTCCTGACAACCTTGTTGGCTGCTCTCGAGACGTACCTGCGCGAGCACGAGGCGCCACGGGCCTCGGTGCTGTTCGCGCTTCTCACCGATCACTGTCTCGAATGGCGCACTGCGCACGCTGGGTCGCTTGGCGAGAACGACGCCCCAGGCGGGCACGCACAGAGCCGCCGACACCTGTTGGCATTTTGTGGCTTTATCTGCCGACTAAGCAAAGATCTGCCGCACTCACCGTTTCTGCAGTTAGACGGGAAAACGCTTCCGTGTCCGGTACGACTTGGCGATGTGCCGGATGCAAGAGCCGTCTCTGGTGATGATGAACGCAGCGCCTACTCACTGCCGCCTGGCATAGCCGTGGATACGGCATCAAGCGGGGTCTGGTGTCGCACCGAGCGCACGCGGGGCGCGTCGGTATCAGCGCGAACGGGCGAGGCGCTGGAGCGCCACGCAGACGGAAGCGATGCACCAGCACCGGCAACAGGCGAATCATCCGCTCCCGCTGATCAACCCTCGGTGAAGCCTACGATTCCTGCGCATACGGACGTGTTCGGAGCTGGTGTACTCGTTCCTGTCGCAGCCTGGTACCATCACCTGCTCGGGAGGCTTCTGCATTCCACCATGGACGACGCAGCGTATGCAACGGCAGCACCGCCGGCAGTCGACGGTACTACAGAAGCTTTCCAACCCCCCGAACTGGAGAGCATTATGGCTTGTCTTGTGCATTTGGTCACGGACCCGGGTTTCGGGCCGATTGCGCTGGTGCCGGCGCTGCAGACCTACGACCTGCTGGGTCAGTGGCTCGAGCGCTCGCGGAAGCTCGCCACCGACAAATCTGGTAGCTATCTGAGCTTGGCGGCGCGCCATCTTGCGCTCGAGGTATTGGCTGCGATAACGTTACGAGAGCTGGCCCGCAGCGCACCAATGTCGTGGGCGCAGCACATAGAGCACCTTCTGGATATGGTGATCGCAGAGTTGTATTGGCTTGTGGCGGAAGCCGAGCGTCTGCCTCTGTATCCCCCCATGCTGGATTTCACACTGCGTCTTCTGGTACAGGGCTGGTGCATGGCCAAAGACCGCGAGCCGACGGTGGCTTTACAGTCGATCACTGCGGCGTATTTGGTCGCGCTGCAGGTCTTTGCGGGGCGTCTGGTCGCCGTGTCGGGCGAGCGGCCACGCACATGCGTAGAGCATGCACGTCACCTGGCGGACCGCGTGAATGAGGCGGCAGCGATCCTGGAGAGCCTTCATGGCGTGGCGCTATGTTTTCGGGAGTTGGTTCCGAGCGCTCAGGCGACTGCACCAGAGACGGGCTCGTTTGTTTGCAGTGATGTGGCGATGCCGGCTGCGCTGTCTCCTCGCGTACGTTACGCCGATGGCGTTCAGAGCGCTGGCGCTGACCCCGAGTCGGGCTCCGGCCCGGCGGATGTCGGCCTGCTGGCGGCGTTCGAGACGGCCTCCATCGGTGTGGACGGCGGTGTCGTTGCGGGTCTGGCGACGCGACGGAACGCAACCTATGCGCATATCGCCTTCAGCATCGTGATTACGTTGGTGCCTTTGTTTGCACCCACTGGCGCTAGTCTCCAAGGTGCGTCACCAGCAGTCGCTCAGAGCCAGGGCGCCCAGCTACGGCGCCTCGCGATGAGCGCATGGTGCAACTGGGCTTCGCTGGTTCACGATGTCACCGTATTGCGGCCGTATCTGGAGGCCCTGGAAGAGCGCTGCCGAAAACATGGTTGCACCCTGTTCGCCGCAGTTGCCGCTGAATTCACATACTGCTTCGGCGGCGTTCGTCTCGTTGACCGCGGACCGAGTACGCTTCTGGACAAGGCGCTACAACAGGCTCCTTTGGTAGCCAGCTGGGCGCTGGCGGGCACCGACGCACTTCCCGTCGTGATCAACGCCTATCGCAACGGATACGAATTGACTCTGGCGATACGAAGAGTGACCGGATCCAGCCGAATGCAATTGAGGCTGCACGAACCGCCCTGGACTTGGTATCCCGAGCGACGATACGCGACCGAGTCCTCGAGTGCCCGGGCCGCAACTTTTGCAGAGGCGCCTCGAAGGGTCCAGGTGGAGGGCACGGCAGCGGCGTCGACGGATCGGTCGTCCGTTCGATTACCGTTCGCATCGGAACAGCCGGCTCCATCATCATCATCATCATCATTATCATCATCTGTTGTTGTTGGTGGCGGTGGTGTTGCTGTTGTTGACAACGCTATACCGACTGAGAAAAGCCCCAATGGTCCGGAGCTTGTCGACTCCGCCGTTGAGAAAAAACTCGATGCACATTTGCGGGGCGTCCTCGCCCAGTTCATGCACAGGCAGCCACTGGAAGCGTGGCGACGCCTTGTACTCGATCGACAGGTCTGGCAGGTGCTCGATCGCATGCCACCAGAGGATATTCATCGTATAGGTCTGATGTACGTGGGCACAGGTCAGCAGACAGAGTCCGAGATTCTTGCAAACGTCGCCGGCGATTCGCAGTACGACGATTTCTGTACGAATCTTGGCGTTTTCCTGAGACTCACGGACCACTGGATGTTTGGCTACACCGGCGGGCTCGATTACAGCGAGCGCCAAGCGGACGGTGCCTTTGCACTCTACTATCGCGACGCCGCTACACAGCTTATCTTCCACACCACTACCCTGATGCCCGCTGAGCTCGGAACGGAAGGAGCTCGACTCGCCACGGATCCTGCCAACTCAGTTCCGGAGCCAGCTGGGACACCAACAAATCCTGCTGTTCGCTTCGCGGCAGCGACCAGAGGATCCTCCTCGGAGCGCAAAAGCCTGATTCGGAAGAAGCGCCACGTCGGGAACGATCACGTCAAGATCTTTTGGTGTGCGCGACGAACCGAGGCTCGGATCGCTGCGACGCCCGATGTCTTGCCTGGTGCATTCAATTCGGTGCACTTTACGATCGCCCCGCTTTCCACTAGGGACGGAAACACCAACGAAGCCGCCGATGGTACCGAATCGTCACTCTTCCTTGCCGAAGCGCACTGGCACCGGAGCGGTATGCCTCGCAGCGGTCCGTGGCGCGTACCCGGACCGTGCATGGTGTGCGGAACGGGAGCAGCTGCGTTCCTGCTGCGACTTGCCGCTATTCATGCGGATACGCTCTGTGGATGCCGCGCTATCGCAGGTTATCGCAGCAGCATGGCGACGAGCTCCGTATCATCGGCACCTGCGCATGGGTCCACGATACCGCTGGCTTCAGCAGCAGGTCTTGCGATCGGCTCTGAGGAGGAGCCCTGGCTCCGTCGGCTCTCGTATATGCAGCACCAGATCGAGCGTCTGTCGGGCGAGTCGTTGCCTCCCGGGACTGGGTAGTTGGCTTGATCGTCAGTGCTTGTCGTCGTCGGGCGCTATCCTCAGTGAAAGTACCGAAACGTGTTCGCGCGCACCTCGACGATGTGTCAAGGTGCGCGCGAATACGACCCTCTCATGGCGTTTATCTCTGGGCACTGGTCGCATTGCGCGTGACATATGGGATGTGCGCGGTGCGAACGGTGCCGTACATGGCACGTCTGCGCCTGCATGTTCGCCGCGTCGACGCCAGGCGAACAAGTAGCGCCTGTGCGAACAGCGGACAGGGCGATGAGGAGCGCATCACGGAACGCGTGCGTCCGAGACAACGAGCGGGAGCTGCTCGCTCCGCAATACCCACAATAAAGATATCACTGGTGGTCGCGCACTGGTCCATGATAAGCGTCAAGCGCACGTCAGTTGCAGATCAACAAGTTGCGAACGCTCGCTGCCAAATCGCCCACGAATGCACACAGCTTTGTGATGCCGTCGTTACGAGCAGCTACGAGCGCGCTTGCTCCCTCTAGATCATCATGACGGTCTAGAGCGGTTGTTGTCGTCGATCGCAGCGCTATCTAGGGAATGGACACGAGCCTGGGTGATGCGCTGGACACTGCTTCATCTATTATGCATTGATCAATCGATGCATGGTTCGTGCTGGGCAAGCTGTCGCTTTGCGACAAGGAGGAATCGATGCATTCATGAAGTGAATCTGCGTTGACACGAAGATGCTTGCGCTTGCCATGTGGCGGTGGTTTGGCGGCTGCGGCGGCCTCGACTACAGCGCTGCGGCGTTTATTCGACCTTGGCAACTCGTCCGACGTCGACTCGCTTCTCTAATGGGCATTCGTGACACCGTGCGCATTCTCGGGATGGGGAATCCCCTCCTTGACGTTTCCGCTTCGGTTCCTGACACCCTGCTCACCAAGTACGGACTGGAGCCGAATAACGCGATCCTGGCTGAACAACGACACCGGCCGCTCGTTCGCGAACTACGAGACGCCTATGCAGCCGACTATGTCGCAGGTGGTGCAACCCAGAACGCCATTCGGGTTGCGCAGTGGATGCTCCAGCGGCCTGGAAGCACGGCCTACTTCGGCGCGGTGGGCAACGACGATTTTGCGGAACGGATGCGACAAGCCGCTCGTCGAGACGGCGTGCACGTGCAGTACCGGGTGGACGAGCACGAGCCCACCGGCACGTGTGCAGTGCTGGTCACCAGTAACGGTCAGTGTCGATCATTGGTCGCTGATCTTGGCGCAGCCAACACCTACAAAATAGAGCACCTGCGGCACCCGGACCAATGGCAGCTCGTGGAAGCAGCAAAGCTATTCTATATCGCGGGATTCTTTCTCACGGTTTCGGTGGAGTCTGCGCTAGCCATCGGTGAACACGTTGCTCAAAACGCCGACAAAACGTTCTGCATGAACCTATCGGCACCGTTTCTACTACAGGTGCCAGAGTACTGGAATCACTTTTGTGCAGTGCAACCGTTTGTCGATGTGTATTTTGGGAACGAAACCGAGGCGTGTGCGCTCGCGAAACGCATGGGTCTCATCGACGATGCTGCCTGCGAGGCCCTGACTCGAGCGCAACTGTTTGAGGTTGCCACTGCACTGGCGACGAAAACTCCAAAACGGACGAGTCGACCTCGCACCGTCGTATTTACCTGCGGTGCCGATCCCATTGTCCTTGTCATTGGTGATGGTGAACGGCTATGGAGCACCAGCGAATACGGCGTGATTCCCTGCCCCGACAACGACGTTGTCGATACCAATGGGGCGGGTGATGCGTTTGTGGGTGGCTTTCTGGCCATGATGGCACTCGGTCGACCGATTGTGGAGTGCGTTGCAGCAGGCAACTATGCGGCAAACGTTGTCATCCGCCAGCCGGGGTGTACGTTTCCGCCCAAACCCCATTTTCGGTATCGCGGTGTTCAAGTGCTGGTCTAGGGAAGAACGCGCAGTGCCGTCCAGGCCAGTCGCCCTTCAGCGGTCTGATGCGTGGCGTGACTTGATTGGAAACCTCTCCACGACAGGTTGATGCGGATCGTCTACGAATGCCGTGAATCACGCAAAACGCACCCCACGAATGAATACATGAACGAATGAATGTGTATCGGAGTATGTGTTGTGCAGTGCAAGCTGCCGCCTAGGTCGTGTTCGAAAATGTGCAGTCTCGGTTCAGGATCCTTTATAAACGCTCGATGACTCGGAGTCGAGGACAATCCAGATGCTGACAAGCGCCTGCCGCTGCCACCGCAACAAGCAGCGCAACTCTGTTCGCCACGGCAGCAGACACCTGAACTGGACGCGGTGCGTACCAGTCGACAAACGGTGCTGCGAGGACAGCTCAGGAACGCCCGGGCACTTGCTTCCTCGATCGCTACAACCTGACGTTACGCTTCGAATGTGCTTACTCGGTCTTCTTCGTTGATGTGTGCAACGCTCGTTTGCGAGCACGAGTCGGAAGCACGCGAATCAGACCGTACACCAAGAACACGGTTGATAGCGATAGCATAGCGAGGTACCAGGGCGTCGTCACCTGGAACGGCATCCGGTGCGACAGGTACCCGAGCAGGTCGCTGGCGCTGGTGAGCAGCCGCCTGAAAATACGTCTCCCCAGCGGTACCGGTTTGGGTGTACCAGCGTGTTCCTCTACAAAGTGGCGTAGCGCAACCAGGTCCACGTCGTAACGCAGCTCATCGAGTGATTCATCCATAGCCCGTTTCTCTGGACCGCCCTTGCGCCAGAAGCGGAACGTCGGGTAGTGTTCGATCTTGATGCGTTGCTCGACCTCCGACGCATGCTTGTCGGCATCGAGACGGGCGATCACCACATCCTCGCGACGCGAAGCAAAGTATTCCGCGAGTTTCTCGTAGGAGGCCTTGAGGCGCTGACAGGCGCCACACCATGGAGCGTACAGCATGAGCAGCACCGCTTTGTCGGGTTGCTCCAGCAGAGCGTCCAGGGTTTCGGGTGTCAGCTCCTGGACGAATTTGCGCCCGCCTTTCGACTCGTCGTCAACAGTCTGTAGACGCTTGCCGCTTGCGTCTTCTTGGGCCTTGGATTCAAGATAGGAGAGCAGTTCGGCTGCGGAGCGACCTCCCTGGTAGTCTTCCACCAGATTGTCGCTGGCGTGGAAGAGCTTGATCGTCGGGAAACCCTGGATGGCGTATTCGTCGCGAATGCGGTCGTACTTGTCCGCATCGATCATTGCCATGACGACTCGGTCGGGATCCAGACCCCTGCGCCCAATAATCGCAGCCGCTTTTTCGTACTCGGGCTTGAGACGCTTGCAGTGGCCACACCAGCTGGCCACAAACGCCACCATCACAGTCTTGCCCTTATCGAGAGCGACTTTTGCAAAAGTCTTGTCGGTGAGCTCAACAACGCTGCTCGGTGGCGGCGGCAGCATCGCTCGCTCAAGGTAACGGGTGACTGTTGCGAGGTCGGTTGCATTCTCGGTATACTCGAGCGGCTCCGCGGGTGCAGCGTTCGGCCCTGACGACATCTTATCGTGTTTCGAATAAAATGCGGGCTTTTGGGGGGCCTGCTCTTGTGCGGCCGGGCCCAGCACAACGACGAGGTCGGGGAGCTTTTGCTCAGCAACTTTGAAGACCACCTCGTTCGGAATGATGCTGCCTTTTGGAACGACCCAGACGTGCTTGTCGCGAATGCCTGCAACTGCCTGAGCGACTACCGCCTCGCGAGCTCTGTACGGCTGTCCACGCGAGGCCGCCGCGAGTGCCTCGGCGCGGGCCTCGCTGAGCGTGCGAACTCGCTCGGCGAAGCGCTCGCGAGTCTCGTCATCGCCGCGGAACTTGTCATCGAGAATGTCGATCGTCACTGAGTCTGCTACCAGCGACTTGACTCGACGAGTGAGCTTTTCGACTTCTTGGCGCAGCTCCTCGGAGTGTTCTTCGAAAATGCGCATCAGGTTCCGCATTCGAGCGAACTCGCGCAAATGCGATGCCTGCATGGACTTTTTCAGGGGCGCCTCTTCCAGTGTGTGTTCGTATCTGCCGATCATTTGAACGATCTCTTTGAGGCCTTCCGATGTTGGATCCACAAACTTTTCGAACGTCTTCAGATAAAAGTTTCCTTGCACCGCTGAAAGCGTTCCATCCCCAGAGAGTTCGTAAACCTTATCCTCCAACTTTTGGTCGGTCTGTTTGATGAGGTCACTTACGCCGCTGAAGTTTGCGCGGCGCGCCTCATCATAACTGGGGTACTTTGCTCGAAACGCAGCGTCGTTGAAGCACGCTGCTATGATGCTGTCTAGCTGCGGAATGCGGCCAGCTTGCGGGTGCAGTGCGCCCCCGACTGTGATCTCTGTACCGGCCTTCGCGTTAACGAGATCGATGAGCGCAGCAGCGGTCATCTTCGAGGCTGCTCCAGCGTCGCTCACGAGTGTGTCGATCTTGGTTCTCTTGTCGGGACCCTGTGGCAGGAACAGCACAGCAGGTGCTGATTTCAAAGTAGGCAATTTCTCCTTTTCCTGGATTTGATTGTAGGTCGCGGCATCGACTTCGGCAAACACGATTTCGTTCGGCGAATGACCAGCTACCACAAAAGACGTCCCCGCTTCCGCAAACGCTTTCATGAACGAGGACATCTGGGGAGCGCCTTGTTTCGTCACCGCCAGCACAACGTCGCGACTGCGATCGAATGCCACTGCCGTCAGCGAATTCTCATCCAGCTTGATGATCGGCGACTGTTTCGTCACTCGGGCATAGCGCGCTCGATACTCCGTGAGCAAAGTGGGCGACTGCGGTATAGCGACGGATTCGACTTCGCTGGCGGTGCTGCCGCCGGCCTCCTGTGCCATTCGCTTCATCTCCATGGCCAGGACACCCCAGTTGCGAGCGTACTTCCAGTCACGTGGCTTCTCCGCTCCCTTGTCATAGAGGAATATCGTGGGATAGCCTGTCACACCCAGAGACTCGCGAAGTTTCACATGCTTGTCGCCGTTGATGCTGGCGATGACCACGTTCGACAAGTCTGCGAAGATATTACCGAGGATATTCCAATCGTCTTCCATATCCTGGCAGTGGTGGCACCAGGGCGCATAAACTTTGACAGCGGCAATCGTGTCGTTGCCGCGATTCTCGATGTAGTTGCGAAAGCCGGTCGGAGACAGATCCGGTAGAAACAGTGCTCTTGTCGTCTGACCGCTGAGCACAACGCCGATCACCAGCCATAGACACAAACCGATAGCTGGCTGGCGCCAGTGTCCCCCGCGTGACATTTTCTTCTCTGATCTGTTCTAGAAAACAGAACGTTGCACAAACGACTTACCAGACCTATCCTATAAAAGCACTGATACAGAGAATAAGGTCAATAGACGCTGGTACTTGGATGTTACGGAGAGTTTTGCTTGTGTTCTGTTGCCAGTACTACGGTCGCGCACCGAGTAGGACGCACAACGCAAACAACATAAACTTGAAGCCAGCGCGCCTTGAGACGGCGGGATGCCATGTTTGGATGCGCGCGTTTATTTTGATTTGTCACGCGCTGGCGATGAAACGGCTGGCTAAGCGGCGTCGATGCGCTTTTGGCGCGCCACTTCACACCGATCGCGGGAGAAACTCACCAAAGGTATTCCCTTAATGTTTAGTAAATTCCTTCTTGCAAAGCAAGGGACGGAAGGCTGCTCGGCGTGACGATTGCCTGGCGCGTTCTACATCGGGCCGGACCTCTCTCAAAGAAAATTCCCTTATTGTTTAGTAAATTCCTTTTGATAGAGAAATGGACGGACGGCGGCCCCGGTGTCGATTGCCCGTTGCGTTCTAGTCCAGATTGTTCCTAGATAGACACGTTCTCTCGTGCTGTCCGCCGGGGATCGTGCTCGTGCGTCGCTGCAGCGACGTCTTGAGCATCGTCGACGAATTCGAATCGCGCTTAGCGAGGGACGGTGTCTCGAGCTCGCAAACGCAGCTCAGCAGTTCGAACTGGACTTTTTGTTGTGGTGCTGTCGCTCGTTCGTGGCGCTGGCTCCGTATCCTTGAACAGAACGGGTTCCGTCGTCTTCTGAAACCGAGTCTGCGTTTGTGGGGCCAGAAGCCGTCACCCATATCGTTCGTTCGGTAGCTTCTGCGCTTGAGGATTTCGACCACGACTCGCTGCCTCGCTCCCGGGATGGTCTCTTCAGGTAACGATTATGTGGACCTGGGGGTGTGCTCACCCCCGAAGCCTTTTCCGTCGAATCGCCTTCGCAATACGCCCGCAAGGCCTGGAAGCGCTCGAGTCCAAACAGTACGAGCTTCGACGCCCTCAGCAGAAGTGACGCAGCAGACTGCAAGGCCCTCGTTGATACCGTCTCGTAAGGCCTCGCGCGAGCTTCCCATTCAGTCCAACGTCGGTACCATCAACCGAGCTGGTCATGAGACGAAACATGTCCTTATCGTGAAAGTAGACGGCAGCTATGACGATGCGTGCACGTCGGAGCTGCGTGCACCTTACGCGCCTACTGGAGTCGATATGACGGATCTGACTTGGGGTGGCATGCAGCGCAGACGCCTCACCGTGGCAGAATAGCCCTTGCCTTGATCGCTTAACTTTGTGTTTCTAGAAGCTTAGGTTACGAAGCGTAGCCGAACACGCGGCTCCTGATGCATCAGTCGCTGAAATCCCCGCCCGGTTGTACATGCCCTCTCTAGATCACGCACCTGCTCTAGATGGATGCTGCACTCGCTCCATGAGATTTTTATCCCGCCCGATGGGCCCCTGGGAATGGCTCCATGAGCATCCACCTCTCCTGACTCGATGGAGACGCTGAATGAAGAACGCACATCCATTTGGAAATCTTCCGTTTTAGGCTGGACCCCCGATAGCACATCATTCAGCACAGCGCCAAAAGCAGCGTTCCGTAAACACCCGTTCCTGGGCACGCTACCTGCGTTCCGTTCACAGGCGAATTCCCGCGGCCGCAGCGACGCGCGCAGGGCATGCACCCGCCGAGGCGCAGGCACTGCGCACACACCCAGATCGCATCGCCGATGCGTCGTGCGTGCAACTTTTGTCCAGGGTGCTGTCCGCTGCCACGTCACGCATCGAGGCTGGCGAGACGGGAACGCAGCATCGGCATCCGGGGGTTCTCTGCGCGCGACGTAGCACCTTGTCTATCTAGTCAGCTGCCTAGGCAGGTATGGTAGCAGACACTGAGACGCGTCCTCCGTTTGACAGTGTAGGGCCCCGACCGCTGCCCAGCAGCCGAATACGTACAGAGGCACTGCCTAGATGGGCGTCTCCGTTCGACAAGTCAGCCTGTCAGAGTGACGTTGCGCGAGTTCACCGGCAGCTCAACGCAGAAGGCTGGGCACTGGGCTCGCTCCTGGGTACCAGGGAGATCCCGAAAGAGTCGGGTGTGCACCTGCCCAGCAATCGTAAGCGTTGGCTCAACGTCGTCACGCCGGGAACGAGCGCGCGCTCGGACGCTGACTCGGGAGACGCCGCCACCGACCCCAAGGTGCCAGTCGTTTTAGAGAGCGAGCATGCAGCGAACGTTGCCGTCCAAGGGGATGTCGACCCTGTGACGAAACATCTCGCTGTGCTCGGGTCAGAACTGGTGGAAGACGTGCCGGACGGTACGGTTGTTCACGTAGACCAGCCAGCACTTTTGGACGAAGCGGGTGCATCGAACGTGCCAGCCGAAGCATCTCCAATTCGTGACCAGATAACGACAGAACCGCGCTTGAGCGTTGTGGACGCAACCGCACCCGAACAAACCGAGTCGCCGCGCGCCGACGCATCCGCCAGCTCGCCAGACACCGAGTCCAGTGGACAGCATCCCTCACGAGAGGAGCCTTGCTTGGGATCCGCGTCATCCGCTCGGGCTACACAAATCCCTGAATCGGTGTTGGTTGATGAGGCGAAGCGTTCACAGGGAGGTACCCGTGAGCCGATGTTCCAGAATCATTCGAGATTCGTTGATCAGCCGCCAGCAGATGCATGGGAACGGTGTCAGGCACGTGATGCCCTCTGTCGCAGCGTTGCTGATGATCTGAAGCGCGAGCTCTCCTGCCCCTACTCACCAATCGGGGTGGATATGCAAGATCTAACCTGGGGATTTTTCACACGGATGAATAGGTTTCAACCTGCGCGCAGCTGACTTGTCAACATGCTCACATCATTGACTTTGCGTGTGTATTATGTAAACACTGAGGAGCAGTGGATTTGATTTTCTTCGGTTGCGAGCAGGCGATGCGCGCATGAGCGTGTATCGCGGGCGCTACGTCCATGTCCGACTGTTTCATACAGGTACCGAGAGCGAGACACGCACGCAGTCTCGTGTGGCTTCAAGAGCAAACACACGTGCCGTAGCATGGCGACCAGGTGCCTGTGACGCTCTTATCCGCCTGTGTGGTTGAGGTACGACCCGTGTCGCTCGAGCAGCACGCACGTTCGACACGTGTGCATCGAGTGCTTTTCAGAACACCCCAGAAGGTACGGCAGGATACCGCGGCTGCTTCCTATGATCCATTAGCGCAGCCGTCCGAAACGTGTCCATCCAGCGCATTCCCGGGCAATCCAACACACACGTCAACATACCGCCGCTGCTTGGTGTCATCGATCACACCCACAAGAGCGCCGCTATCGGCCGGCGTACAGCGTTTACCCAAACCACGAAGCACGCTCACAAACGCAGGACACTCCGAGCCTACGACACCACGCCAGCTGATATCGCAGCCCCGGCTCGCAGTGGGAAAGAAGAAGGCCAGGCACGTATTCAGGTAGGTAGGAAGGCAGGTAGGAAGGTAAATATGTAGGTATTCAGGTAGGTAAGCGGGCAGGCAGGTAGGCAGGCACACACTGGATTCGGAGGCGCATGCGCTTCCGTGCGGCTTGTCACACACGCGAGATCGATGTCAACGGAATTTCCCCGGTGCGCCTGCGCTGACCAGCGCGGCGCTACGGATGTGTGCTCAGCGCGCGCTTCTCGAAACGTGACTCATCCGTCGTGCTGCTTTCCAGCTGCTTTGTTTCTCGTCTGGTGTTACACTGAGCACCGCTGCTGTTGGAAACGGTTTCCACTTGGTTGCCGCTTGTCGTGAACGGGGTGCTCTCGCAGGCTGCAGAAAAGCTCGCCCTGTACAGAGCGTTCGAGCTGCGCGCGAGGTACAGGGGGTCTTTTCACACAGAGCGCGCCCGAAGCGCCGCTGTTGACACCGTGCACCTCTGACGGGCTATGGGTAGAGTTTACCAAAAGTATCTGAGTGGGTCGACTATCTACTCCTGTGCGACGTGTAACGCGCACCTCGCGCTCCACGAAGATATCATGTCAAAGCAGTTCCAGGGACGTCACGGTCGCGCGTACCTGTTCGCGAACGTTGTCAATGTGACAGCGGGTCCGAAAGAAAATCGAATGCTGATTACTGGACTACACGCTGTTGCGGATTTGCACTGCACCGTATGTAACACCGTGCTGGGGTGGAAGTATTTGGAGGCTTTTGAGCAGTCCCAAAAGTATAAGGAAAATAAGTTTGTTCTGGAGAAAAACATGATGACAAAGCTCGAGAGCGGGTGAACGCGTGAGTGATGCAGCGTGTGTGTACGAGACCGTGCGCGATTCAGTTACACTGGATCAGACGCGACCGCACCGAGAGCTGCTAGTGTGTCGCTGTGGCACGGAGGCATATGATCACGCGACCGGGCCGGTGTCAGCGCTTGAGGCCGTGCATCTCGAAATGCCGCTAGGTTGCGTTCCTGTGGCACGTCTCCATGGCAGTCGCAGTGTTAGGCAGCTGGGGAACGAGTCGGGTGCAGCGTGCCGGCCGCTCGTGATGTGTCTTGTTGTTGGTCTGCCTGTGCTGGCGCTGCCGCCAGCACAGGCAGCGTCTGCGTTCCTGTAGATACTTGTGCAGCGCAGCAGCCGCAGCGCGCGCGTTCAGTCAGTCGACACGTCGTTTGTTGTCTAGCGACAGGTCCCGTTAAAGCCGGCGTTTTTGTTTTAGGTTAGCACTACAGAGAGCGCAATGCATTGCGTGCCACGACCGCCTCGATTCCGTTTGACCCCCGAAGAGGAAAGTTTCGCTGATGCAATTCGAGTCACACCGTCATGGCATGGACGGTACGGTACGGCATGTGGACGCTGTACGACCCCCGAGACATCGATACGTTGCGCGAAGTGCCCTGCACGTGGAATCATGACGCCTACCCAGTACGATGCATCTCTGACAGCGGAAAGCGATAAAGCGCGCTCTCGCAGCGAGAGCTTTTGATGCGGTGTCATTTATACATGCTGTTCTGGTACGCAAAAGCTTGCCTATCAGCTGCTGTTATCAGCGTCTCATCGGGTAGCGCAGCGAGAGCGAACGCGCGGCGGGACCGGACATTGCGGTTCGCACTTGTTGCGGACGATGCGGACAAGTTAAGCTGCGCGGCAGACGTTGGAGGCTGCGTCAGCACTTGGTACAGATAGGCTCTAATTCGGTAAAGGGTAGAACGATTGCGGCGAGGCGCAGTACAAAGGCCGCGAAGACATTGATGAGATTTCATGGTAGAGCACTCGCTCCACGAACGACTTCCCGGGGCAGAGGGCGCGTCATTGACTCGCGTGCTCGAGCAGCGACTTGTGTATTCTTGGACAGCAGTGGACCTGCGCAGCTGAGGACGAGCTCGCAAGTACAGACCTGAATCGAAACGTCTATCTCTCCAGAACAGCGGCAGCAACATCTCGTCGTACAATCCCGTGCTTATTTTCCTACCGGGCCTTCGGCTCTCAACGAATGACGACAAAGTTCAAATCGAGCGTCGAGCGATGGGCGCACGGTTCTCCAGTTAGCCGTGCCCAGCTCAACTCGAAAGGTATCAAGGGAGGTCCAAGCCCCAGGCCTCAGCAGCGCCGTTCGGACGCGTACATGCTTAGGTCGCGCGCTCGCTCACACGGGGTCAGGAGCGTTTCAGTGTTTCGCCAGAGGCCAGACGAGAAATCGTCCGTGGAGATGTGCTCATGGCTTGCACGTCAGCGCTCCGTAAAGGTGCTTTATGGTCATTTTGGTCGCAGATGGGCTAGACGCCTTTCATAGTTTTCTGGCTGCTCCTGGTACAGGTGTCGAAAGTACTCAATGGTATCCACGAGCACCTGACGCTCGTAGTTAGCGGTCACGATCGCTTTTCCAAGCCGTTCGAGTAGCACGAGACGCAGGACACCACGCTCTACCTTCTTATCCATGGCCATGTATGTGAGAAAAGTTTCAACGTTCATACTCGGTGGCGGACGCACCGGCAGCGCTGCCTCGGTCAGAATAGCCTCTATTCGGCGAACGACCTGTTCGTCGATAAAGCCCAGGCGCCGGCTCATTTCAGCTGCCATCACCATGCCGGCTGCCACAGCCTCCCCGTGCAACCAGGTTCCATATCCAGTTGCAGCCTCAATTGCGTGTCCGAACGTGTGCCCGAGGTTCAAAATCGCCCGATACCCGCTACTTTCGCGTTCATCTGCAGCGACAACGGCCGCCTTGCATTGGCAACTGCGCTCCATGGCGTACTGGATAGCCACCGGGCTCAGCGAAACCATTTTCGACACATTGCGCTCGCACCAGTTGAAGAACTCCTCATCACATATCAGGCCGTACTTGATGATCTCCGCTATACCCGCTGAAATCTGTCGAGGGTCGAGTGTCTTCAGGGTGCTCGCGTCAACGATCACAGCGTGCGGCTGGTAGAAAGAGCCAATCATATTCTTTCCCAGCGGGTGATTGATTCCCGTTTTACCGCCAACGGCCGAGTCGACGACCGCGAGCAACGTGGTCGGCACCTGAATAAACGGTATACCGCGCAAGAAAACGGAAGCCGCAAACCCAGTGAGGTCCCCGATGACGCCACCACCGAGGGCAAACAGCGTCGACTTGCGATCGAGTCTTTTCTGCATACACACGTCGATAATTGCACGCAAACTATCCATTGTTTTGTATTCTTCTCCGTCAGGGAGGATGCACTCTTCAACTCTATCCACCTGGGGGCAGCGAGAAAGCCCCTCCCGCAGCCGGTGAAGGTACAGGGGCGCCACCGTCTCGTTCGTGACGATCAGGACAGAGTTCCCGCTTATGTGCGGCGCGAAGAGCTCAGAGTCGTGAAGACTTGGCTTGTTTCGGAAAATGATAGGGTACTTTCGCGAGGGCGCATCCACCCAGAGCACACGCTCAGCTGTGGTCGTGACAGGGACCTCCGCCTTCACGGTGCTTCTCCGGCGTTCGGCGCCAGGCGTCGCCTCCCGTTTACGACGGTACCAACAGTGCGCCACGACCGCATCCGAACCCTGGGGGCGACAAATGGCAGCTGCCTCTCTACCTTTACACGTAAGCTTTGAAGTGCCCGCGACCAAATACATAACCGGAACGGCAAGCTCGTTCGATAGCACCCGGCACGAGCTAGAGGCAAGCGCTTCGAAGCAGCGGCTGGCCTGGGGCGATCGTGCGCCGAGGCGCCGTCGCGCACTGACCGGCGCTACGCACGATGGTGCGCTCTCTCCGCAGTCGCTGATCAAAGAAAAGGATTCGGATCAGACGTCGATGCTGTGGAGCATTCCATCGAGATGCACTGATCAAGACGGAACTTCTTTCACACAAATGATTTCGGATGTGATGAGAAGAGCGTTGCGTGATAGATGGATGTTTTTGTGAGCATGTTGTCGTCATCAAGCGATGATCCGCCGCATGGTGTTTCTGGACACGCAAAGGTCCAGGAGTTCGTATGTAGCAACGCGTTGGCATGGCGAAGCGTACGAAAAACATTTCAAGGCTTGTACGAAGCGCTCCAGCTGGTAGGTCAGGGAGCATTATAATTGCTCGAGGTCCGGCAGCTGGCTCGGGAGCCCCAGTTGTTATGTGCAGGCGTCTTGCGAACCTGATCCGCTCGAACTAGATCAAGTTATGTCAGGTGGTGCGTGTTTTGAGCACCCAGAAAACTGCCCATAATCGCAAATGAAACGACGTTTGCACGACGCAGAACATGCAGAAAGCGCATCGAGAGCATACCCGCATTCCAACTGATGACGCGCTTGCGCCAGCTCGTACGGCGCATGGCGGTCCCTAAAATTGCAGGAATGCGTCGGGCAATACATCAAGCGAATGAGCAGGATGTATCGAACGCACCATGGCTTTTCAAGGCCCAAAATTCCTGGATAGCAATTTTCGAGTCCAGAGCTCAAGAAGGCACAGCGTCTCCTAGCATGACGCTTTTTGTACATAATTACCCAAAAGATGTATGGACCAGCCCAGAGCACCCCCGACCTGACCCATCATCCACACTCGGAAACGAATACCATACGCCGGCGCCGATGCTCCAGCATGACACGAAAGCATCGTTCTCGACCCCGGTGCCCGGATCTATGGACAAAACGGACGCCCGTACCGGGCACCTCGCAGCATCCGAAAGCCAGGTCACGTGTAGTGGATCGCAGCGGGCGCGTACCGCGAAACAGCACATGTCCGTAAAATACCTTTTGTCGCTAAATGTAAAGACAGCATCACGCACCCCGCCTCTGGACTGCAATCTCGCCATCTCGCGTGCGGGCGTTGGTCGGCTCGCGATCGGTTGCCTTGTCGACGCTTGGCCTGTGGCGGCGGTGGCGGCTCGCGCTTATCTCGAGATCGCCTCAGGGCGCTTTCGATCGATCGCCGCTTGAGCTTAACCAGCAACTGCGTGATATTTTCGTTCGGAGCACACGCGTACGGAGCATATCCGAGCAGAACGTAGTATAGTTTTTCGTGTCTGGGTATCATGGGAACAAGAAAGATGACCGTGGACGAGCAGGCCTCGCCCAGAGGCACCAACGGGTTCGAGGGCAGCGACGGCGAGGCTGGCAGTGCGCACCCGCCGAGGTCACCGCTGGGGCGCCTCGTGGCCTCTTTCGCGAGCTATGTCGGCGCTGGGAGTCGCTCTGCCGTTGTCGACGCCTGGGATAGTGCGAATCGAGCCCGCCCGGTGATAACGTACGGCGATATTGTTCCAAGCGAACCGGAGGCGGATAGCCTCGATCAGGACGCGTGGTTTTCGGAGGCCACCGGCAGCAAGTCTGCGGAGCCAGAACGAGATACATACGTGCAAGGCAGCGATGTAGGCCGTGCGTCGCGCTCGCTTGGGCAACGCAGGGGTACGACTGACCCGACGGTACCCGGGAGCCGGGGCACCGTTTCACAGACCCGTGGCGCCTCTGCGATGGGAAACACAGCCGTAAGAACCCTTGCTGCCGGGGGGCCTGCGTCTGAGGACGGCTGCCCTGCGCTTCACGGCACGTCTGGTGAGCGTCCTCGGCCGTCGGTTGACTCGGGGCACGCCATGATCGACCTGGAAGAGCTCGGGATCATCCCGTCAGGCAGTGTGCCGTATCAGGGGCTTCAGCGCCGGCTCTCGGGCTCTAATGATATCAACCGCAGATCCCGGACGTTTGCGCATGGCCCAGAACGTAACGAGGTCGACTCAGATGGCAGTATCGTGCTGAGTCAGAGTGCACCCGCTGCGCCCAGTGAGGGTTTACGGAATGCGCTCGCCGAGACGAACACGAGCCGTACATCAGGCGACCGCGATAGCGGTCAACGCGGCAGGACACAAGCGCCTGTCGTCTCGCCATCCCTCGTTTGGAGGAAACTCGAACAGTACCTCGGCCAGCGATCGCCGAGAAGCTCTCCGAGTCACGATCCTGGCACTGGATCAGAGTTATCGCACGCGTCTATTCGAGGCAACGTCGCGGAGGGTAGTCTATCGGAGCCGACAGCGGCGGCAGGTCACGTCTATTGTGCAGACTCCGGCCTTGAAGAGCATCAAACAGACCAGGACTTTGCCCGGTGGTCTACAGACGTCCAGCCAGACGCTGGAAGATCGCCTGATCGCCGAGCAGTTTTGCCGATTACCCCAGTGACACCGCCTATCGATATCGCGCTGAGCAAACACCCGCAAACGTACGCGGAGGCTGTTGGCTCAGAGATTGCTGCCGAGCTCGCCGCCTCGCATGCTCGCCTCCATAGTGGTGCCCAAATACCTAGCAACCGAGCTCCGAAAACTGCACCAGAGGCTCCAAAAAGCATGAAAGAGACCGAGTCTGTGAGTAGACGCAGCCATATGCAGCGTGCTGCAAAAGCAACGGAACAGTATCGGGACCTGTGGTTGTACTCGACGGGCATATAGTTTGCGCCTTCCATACTCTGGATACCGGGGACAGCAACCCAACGTCGTGAATGGGCTCCGAAATTCCTGTCTTGTTTACATAAGCGCTGTGCGCTGGGATAACCATTGGATGCGAGCGAGGCGCTCAGGGTCTGGCGCCGCCACTGCACGAATATGCCGTGCCCGGCAACGAGGCCGCAGCTGGCGAGCGGTGATTCCCGCTCCAGGGAAGCGTAGCGCTCCTTGTTGGCGGTTTTGACGCTCACAACCCGGTACGCGACAACCGCGATGCTACAGCAGTGCTGGATCTCGGTGACCGAGAGAGCGTACGGCACCTCTGTACAGACGCGACGCGATGCCCTGAAGCGCTGGTTCCGTAATCATCATGTGACGGAATGTGAGACGTGCACGTCGCTTACCGCAGTCAGATCTCTATGCCTCGTACGCATTCGGTGAACATATAGCTTTGGAAAGCGGCGGGCTCGTTCAGAGACGCACTGGGCAGCGACGCTCGTTCACCGCTGCCTGCAGTACGCCTTTCGACAATCCGACTGGGGTGTCGCTCCGAAGACAATCCGGCACTCAAGGCGGGCGACGCGCATCGCTGCTCTTTGAATGCATCGTGGTGTGGCGACGTGCGCGAATGTCCGGCGCTCCCGTCTAGGGCGTCGCTTCGGGCGGTGTGAGTTGTGCTGGCTCCCGAGCGAGGCGCTCCACAAGCCGCTCGATTCGTGCATGATGTTGCTCTAATAGTTCAACGAATGAATCGTCGTATATCTTGCGCGATTTCAGCTCCAGCGTGTCCCGTAACTGAACATATTTCCTGCACTGAACTTTTCGTAGTTCGACATGATCATCCGCTGAGAGATACAGATCCGCGTCCTGAACGGTAGGCCGGCGCCCGTACTTCAACTTAAACTGCTCAATCCATCTTCGCAGAGTCTTGCGTAGTGAGAGGATTTCGCGCACATCATTGACGCCCAGGAGCCGTATCCGCCCTATTAGGCTATAATCCAGCGGCTCCAGCTCGTGCTCGATTACGCTCGGAAAAACGAATTCCTCACTTAATCCGAGTTCGGGCTGAACGGCGTTCACGACACCAGGTCTGGGCTCTGCGGAGTCGTTACCCGTCCGCCCGGGATCAACGGTTTTCCGAGTTTCCAGCGCATGGCTGCTGGCTGGATCCTGCGGAGGTACCACGGGCACCGGCTTTTGGCCCTGTTCGTTGCGCTGGTCCTCGTCTAGAAATACTCCTTCATTACTGGTGGCAGAGGCAGCGCCCGGATTCGGCATGGATGCTCCTGCATGCTGCGCGGTCTCGGTGGTGCACGAGGCGCACTCCGTCGCCATCTCATGGACAGCGGCTGCGGACGGTGTTACGGACATAATGGTGCTCGGCGCTGTGGCGTTAGACTCGTTTCCGAGAGTGCTCGAAGCGCTGTGGTACAGGTCGTGCGTCGCCAACGGCGCATTTGTCGACGATTCGCGGCTCCTGGATCGGTCGTCAGTCGTCGATTCCGTCGAGTTGAAAAAAGTGGGCCCTGTGCTACTCGCGTGCCCAGTGTCCGCTCCATTGGGCGCAGGGTTCTCATTGTGTTCACAAGTCGTGCGAGTCGCGGCGGACGCCTCTCGATAAAGAGTTTCGTTGCTGTCGTTCTGCATCGTATTCGAAAGTGTGCCGGAGTCCAGCGCTGGATCGGCTGTCTTGCTATCTTTCGAAGCGCTGCGCCTCGTTCGCGAAGATTTCCTTGTACTCGAACCCCGATTGGATTGCTTCTGCAGAGCATTCGCCTTGTTCAGAGTTTTTGTTGGCAGCAAGGTTGCACCTTCAGCGGCGCTCGACTCGGCCGTTGCGGGAATTCTCGGAAAGCTTATTGGTGGCGCCCCTGCAATGATTCCCCCCGAGTCGGGATCAGCTTTTGGCGCCACATCAGACACCAGGCTCCTCGATGGTGATAATACAGACTCGTCCGCATGGGTCATCTCTTTCGATACGGCCCGAGTCCATGAGATTTCATTCGGTTCCCCTGGGACGGAATGATCGGGCGCCCCGTCCTTTCCGGAATCGACTTTGACCTGGTTCGGCCAAACCGAAATAGGTTTGCGAGCGTTCTCCTTCATGACTTCCACGGGGCTCCTTCTCGTACGTCTCCGAGTCTTCGGGACGCCAACCGACGGAGTCTGGGTCGTGGATTCACCGCTCCTCTCAATTTCTCTCTGCATACGCAGATATCGCATCCAGGTATCGATTACCTCTGTCGAGCGGTAGTCCTTGGAAACATCTTCACTGCCGCCCGGGGCGGCTAAAACCTTTCGACTTACACCAGGAATCATAAGCGTGTCGCCAAGTACTTCATCCGCCAGATTGCGCAACCGTTCCCGAAGCTTCAGATACATTTCAAACTTGTTGATAATCTCAAGGGAACCGGTGCGACGCACGTCAGCAAGCGATGGACGCCTACCGCCATGAAAGCGAGCAAACAGTTGGCTCCACGCTCGAAGTTCAGCTCTTAGGCGTGTAAAACGCTGCACGTCTAGTGCAACCGAGTCCAACGATGATGCCTCTACTTCATCTTCTGGGGACGCGCGTCCAGCCGGTTCCATACTTTCGTTCCGATTTTCTTCTACATCATCGCTTTGAGAAAGGGCACTTTCCTGTGTTTCCGATGCGTCTTGCATCGCATGGCGGCCCGTGCTAGCAGACTCCGTATTCGGCACGATGCCCGTTTCCAGTTCAGCGGACAAGAGCAGCTTCTGTAGGCGTTCAAATTCGTCGAGCTCGTGTGCCTCGGTGGAGGCGGCACCAGCTGGAGTGTCGCCTCCCTTTTTACCGGTCAAGACGTCATCGGGCCGGCGTCGCATGCCCTTGGCGATGCGTTGACGATGCTCTGAGCTCAGAGGACGACCTTCGTGCGCTGCGCCTATTTTCCGTCGATGCTCCTCTGACAACGCCTTTCCTTTATTCCATGGCGCCTTACCTCGTCGAGCAGCTCCTATTCGAGCCCGAACTTCCGGCGAATGCGCCACGCCTTTATTCCACGGCCGGCCAGAGCCTAGCGTGCCTGTGGCTGCACCTTCAGTGCAGGTACCAGATGTGCCGCCAACAACTTCAGAGGCCGCAGAAACCGACGCGTCGCCGCCCTGCTGCTCTTCAAAGCCACGGGAACCAGTTCTTGCCGACATTCGCGGAATACTGTGTGTGACTGACGAACCATTCGATACGCGGATCGCGGGTGCATCCCATCTGGGCGTCAGTCTGTCAGGCGGCAACGGAAGCACCGTGAGCGTACCCGGTTGCCGTGGTCGAAACCTCCATCCCGGTTGCCGTCTTCGGTGAAAGCCAGAGTAACTTCCCACCCGTTCCGCGCCGATGCTGAACCCCTGAAAGAGAGAGACGCATATGAACCCCATTCACCAGTGCACAGCGCGTGTGTTGTAAATCACTATGGCCTGAGCTCACTCCCTATACACTGCACTGGAACACTGATTGACAATAGTGTCGCACCTATCGAGCAAGCACACGCTGTAGAGGATACGCGTATGGAACGCTCGGGTGACGCCGAAGAATACGTCACGCTCTTCGCGTACGCAGCAAGTTTGCTCTACGTGGTGCAGCCTGACGCTGCAGGCGCCCAAGGCCGCTCGGGATGCGCGTGCAGCAGGCATGGGCTGGTGGGGTATCTGAATTTTTTGAACATTACTACCAAATAATAACATATACATATAATGAGATAATGATGACACACCGCAGCAGGCGGTGTTTGATGAGGATCTGGTTTGTACTGTCATCAAAGGACAACCATGTATCCAATGAGACAATGGTGCAACTTCTGGGTTGCCAGCGGTTTATGTGGGGTCTGCGGATGCGCGACATATACACCAAAGACTAGATATTATCAGACAATATTTTCCATTTGCCTCACAAGTACGAGATTCAGCCTTGCGCTCAGGCTTGGACATGTGTTCGACAAGCGCTGCACCTTCTTTGTGATACGCTCTCGAAAGCGAAACCTTATTATCCTCAGTGGAAGTTGGCCGGTATCTACCAGAGCGGTGTTTGCTTCGCTAGATTCCGATAACTATGCTGCATCCGGGAGACCACTGGTAAGCCTCATCAATCCTTGGTCGAAATCCGTAGGATGCACGCACCCACTCGGCGCTGCGCTCTGCGATGATTCATCGAGGCGCTCTCGTACACGAGGCACCTTAAAGCTGACACAAACCTCTTTAGCCACAAGCACACGCTCGTCTACACGAAGCTCCGGATTGCAGTGCAAGATCTGTGGAAATAGAGCGGGTCGTTGGAGTTTAAACGCATGTTCCTGGAAAACGCAGGCATGCGCGTATGCATCTTTCAACGGGCTCGAACAAATTCCAGCATGATCTCTTTGCGATAGCTCACTCTACCATCGAACGGAATCGAGCAGCATCGTCCGTTGCACCGGATGACATTCCCGGGCATGATGAACGCGTGGACGATGACAGACTTCCTCTGATCCAGGCGATTCTGTTCTCCCCATGCGTATATCCACCTTGTTCTGTGGAGGCATATGACGCTCTTTTATTTTTTCTCGAGTGCGTCTCTCGTCACATTGCGAACGTGTAGGTGCTCGCCATGTATTTGCAACATCGGCACCAGTTTCGGTGCGAGATTCTGTGGCTTCGCTTCCATTTCCCGAGCGGATGCAGGATGCCACTGAGAGATCACGGTGACCGTCGTTAAACGAGCTCGTAGAATGGCATGCTTTCTGCATTCGTTCGGTCTGGATGAGTCTTTAGATGTACAAGCGACTGCATCGACAGTAAGGGGCTGATCAACTGCGGCCGAAGCTTTGCGCGAATAGCGCCATTCGTAGAATCTCCAGCTGCACGAGCACGGGCATGAACATACATGACAACCGCACAGAACCCGGGACCACAAAGTACATGTTCCTTGGATTTTACCATCAGCAGCGTGCAGGCGCGAAAGAGCTGCCTTCGCTTGCGCGTGCGCCGCTTCGCGTGTTCAACATCACACATTTCGCCTCCTTGGTGGTGAGCGTTGCGGCGGTGGCTGCTAGCCCGCCAAGTGTCTTCGTGCAGATCTTGCATGCTACGTAGTGGGCTGCTCTCCTTCGAAGGGGTCGAGCTTTCTTCAGCACGAAAGCGTCGGTGCACATCTCAAAAGGGCGCACAAGTTCGATTTCAAGCACAAATTCAGCGCAGCGTCCGACCTGTACCGGAGAAGGGTACAAACTTTTTGGGACCATCGGTTGAGGTCGGTTGTGCCTTCGGTCTGCTCGGTGTACCTGTTGATGTTTCCACGGTTCTGGGTGAATCAGACGCAAACACTGGTCGACCACTGAGCGTCCGACCCCCCGAGAGCTTGCTCCAGTAGTCATCGTGCTGCGGCTGTGCATTCGCTGGCGCGTTCGGCACGCCATCGCGGCTGCCAGTGGTCATGCCTTCATCCCCGGAAGCGGCTTTTTCGTTCTTTCTGCGCCACAATGAGCGGGAAGTTGTTGCTGCAGCGGGTTCCCCAGCGGTGGCGGCGGTGGCGTCCCCAAACTCGATTCGACCAGCGCACTGCGATGTGCTGCTCATCCCGGCGTTTGTCCTTACCGCGGGCATCTCCGGGGGCATATCGCGCGGCGGTGCGAACTCGACGCTCACGTCGGTGTCCGTCACACATACAGCGCTTGCCGGTTCACAAGCAATGACCGTCAACCAAAACATTTTTCCGTTGTACTCAATCGCGATCTCGTCACCCTCCGTTAGTGCGGTATAGTGCCGAAGTCTCGTCTCCAGCACTGCCCGCGGGTTCGTCATCTGCGTGAACTCAGTTAGATGTGGTTGCAGCTTCACATAGCGAGCCTTTGGGAGACTCGCAGTCTCTAGCTGTACGACGTCGCCTTCCTGCAAGGCGAGGTTCTGCATCAACCAGTGAGGTAAGTAGCACTTGCCTTCCTCAGCGGTAAACTCGATCACCCCGACGTGCGTAACCCTTTCGGATCTTTGTGCTTGCAAGCGAAAGATCATGGGATCTTCGGTATTCCATTGGATGAGTTCCGCAAGCAACGATTGTGGAAGCAGGATTTTATCGCCAAGCTCGTACTCTGGCCGAGCTGCGTTCGAGAACGCAAGCGAGAAGCTTTCGAGCTGCCTCCGCACGGGGCGTGCTGGTCGCAGAGGCCCCACAACATCGTCCGGTAACGTATTGTCGTCCATGACAACTTATTGCTGTATAGAAGTCCTCGCTCTCGTGACGACCTTCGGGAAATACGCCGTTCAAAAGAAAAACGCTGCCGCCAGCGGTGTACAGTTGAAGCGTGAAACACGCTTTCGACAGTACGTTTTCAGCAGCTGTGCAGACGCATCCTAGTCTTGTTCGACAGGCACCCCTCTACTGATTCCAATTTGTTCTCATACAGTTCAACTTTGAGCGGTTGTCCATTGAAGTTCACTCTTGTCCACTCTGGAGGTCTTCTCTCCGTCACCGTACATTTCCTTATCTTGATTGCGGCGTTAAAGTCTCGGTTCACAAACCCCATACGTATCTCGCCATTGATTGTACGTACTAATGCAAGTAGCCCACGAACTTTCGCCATACTTTCCAGCTGCTCTTCTGTCAGCGGTCCGTATTTTTTATATCCTCAGGGCTCCGTTGGCACTTTTCCATCTCCACGCTCTGAAGTGTGCACCCCAGTTCATGGTGTGTATACGACACACGGAAGTCGTCTATTGGTATCGTAACGAAACGTCTTCCGCACACCTTGAACGTTCTTGTCGTTGGAGGTGGCGTAGTCCCTTTGGTGGTCTTCCAGCGCCCTGCTCCGTACGCCACTGCGAGCCTTTGAGACTTGTCCTCCTTCTAGACGCTCAACTGATTGAAAAAGTTGTCAAATGCACGCTGCTTCCCACAGTATAGATTCGGACGCAGAGGAGCCCGCATCGGCTTGGCGTATTCTTTCCACACCGCCTCCAAATGAGCAACGCGAACTTCCATGAACTCCCGAACAGCTATAAAGTCTGCTTCACGGCTCGTCACCTCCCTACTAGCTTCAAGGCGCTCCCGCAATCCTGCATTCAATGTCTTAATTTTCTTCCTTGCATCCATTATACGCGATTCTCGGTAGAATCTCGCTCTCGAGAATCTCAACAGACGCGTGTCTTTCTGACGCAAGTTGCCGTCAGTACCATCTTCCGCACGCTTGGGTGCTGCGATGGTTACGATATTCGTGTTTCCAGGGTGCGCGCGAACGACAAAGTCGTTCCCATGCACTTTCTTCGTCGCAGGACCCATATCCTTCTCATCTTCATGCTTCGCTGAGGACGGAACTGGACGATCTGTCTTCAACCGCTGATAGTGTATACACATGGCTAATCCATCGGATTCGATCATCCCAGTGAATACCTTTTGTTTGTTGACTTCGAGACGTTTGAAATTGAAGCTATTCTTCCAGTCCGTCTCCCGGTTATCACAGGTGAACTCCTTCCTGTTTACATCGAACTCCGGAATGATCTCCGTCATGATGCCGTAAAGGACGCTGGAGTCGATAGTCACGAAATGTGACTTGATGTTGCACATTGGTATGACGTTGACGCACTTCCCCATTAGCAGAGCCTTCCGTCCCTCCCACTCTTCATTTTTTCTCTAACTCACCTTCATCTCTGCCTCGCGTTGGAGCCCTCGGTCCAGAGACAAAAAATATCGCAGGATGAGGCAATAGTATCTTTCCTTATCGTTTTTTAAATCTGATACCCTTTCTGTTGGATTCGGCAACCCCAAGATTGCGCGGTGCTATTATATCGCCGCACGCATTACAGCAGCTTCATTCGTACTCCTGCATGACGCCTTCTCCCCGACAAATTCAACCTCATCTTCACGCTTACGATCGTTCGTGATGCCATTGATAATCGCCCATACTCCTTTGCGAGAGATGCCCGGGCAGTGTGCAGACACGGTGCGTATCATAAACGTTCGAGGTTCGCTGCCAAAGGATTCTTCAGGTTCGTGATATACTTCATCGCTCCGTACATGTAAATATCCCGGTCACCCTTGTATCGAGTACCCTCGAACCTGTAAAAGGGATGTTTTTCGTAAAGGCCATGCACTAGCACATTTTCCCTCCGCGTTTCCGCTGTGCCAAGCATCAGGTGTCGAATAAAGGTCTTATCGAAAGAATCGTCCGGAATCTCGACCGTTTCCAAGTGCGCCACGTTCTCGTACATCTCCCATGCCAAATGCATCAGTCTTGACGACGCCTTGAAAATACTCATGGAGTACGAATCGAAACGTTTTTCGATAGCGTCTCGCAAATTTTCCTTGTAGGGATGGTCGATATGTTTAAGAAGACGGGCTTTCACCAGCATCTCGTCGTACAGTCGTCTTTCTTGCCGCCTTCGACTTAGGGCCTCCCCTTTTGCTTCTTCTTCTTTTCCTGTTCTTCTGGACTCGGCTCTGTTTTTTGTTTTTATTTCTGGCAGCAGGCGACACTGGGCCTCCAGGATCGTCGACTTGCTTTTTCATAGCTTTTCTTTTCATTTTTTTCTGTGAAAAAGAACGCTCTTTGAACCCTTCTATTATATACTGCGAGAAATCAATTGAATATGTTTACTTGAGGGTTGAGACACAATCGAACTGGAAACTATGATTTGTTACGACTTCCACAGATATACAACTTGCCCGTTAGAACAACAAAATAACGTGTCGTCACGATCGCGTTTCTCTTCAATGGCGACACACGCGTCGTGTCTCCTAAGTGCCATACTTGGAGATGCACGTATCGAGCGCGCCATATAGGAAAAAGGACAGTGACTTACGATTTACAAGAAACGATGTAAAAATTTTTCCCGCTGTACGATAAGCGTTAAAGGGGAAACAGATCGCCGTATTATCGGAAGCTTATGTTCGAGGCGGAAGGTCCCGCGAGCCGGTCGAGTCTACCGGGCTAAAGCTCGGTATGCCTCTAAAGTGGCCGCTGCCGCTGCTGCTGCTGCTGCTGCTGCTGCAAGACCTGCGTAGCTCGTTCGCAGCGCATTTCATCCTGAGACTATGCACAGGATGCTGCGTTGGGCCTCGCCCTGGTCGCAGTGGAACCCTAGTACAGCACTTCGCGCTGGCGCAGGTAGTAGGTCTTTCTGCGCACTTTGCATGTTCCCAGAATGACAATTAGCCCTGATTCCGTTTCAAGTGAATCATTCCTCGAGCGGACGCCCTTAGTGGTATGGCAAAGCCGTTCTGTCTCTGTGCAGCACCTGCTTCAGCGGTATAAGCGCTACAGAGGGTGCTCACGACAGGCTCCGCGCTCGAT
>Ga0080006_1164922_pt1 | contig 40786 bp, 29 predicted proteins | sample RS3BMetagenome_FD_69209 | JGI IMG/M metagenome (GOLD analysis project Ga0080006, IMG submission 69209) | Ferric oxide microbial mat and aquatic microbial communities from Rainbow Spring, Yellowstone National Park, USA - RS3B (SPADES... ...
CCGTCGACAAGAACGTACAAGGAGTGCGCACGGCGTTTCGCTACGATACCTGTAGACGAGTTCCGAACATCGTATGCACACCACGAACTGGGGTGTACGCATCACAGAGTGGAGATGGAAACGTGCCAGAGGAGTCCTGAGGATATAAAAAAATACGGAGCGCTGATGGAGGGGCAAATGGAAAGGAGGGCGAAATTTAGAGGATTGCTTGCATTAGTAAGTACACTCAATGATGGCAAGAAACGGATGGAATTCGTGAACAGAGACTTTCACGCAGTGATCAATGTAAGATGTACGGTAATGGAGAAAAGGCCTCGATACTGGACACGAGAGAACTTTGTTGGACAACCTCTCAAAGTGGAACTATATAAGAAAAAGCTGGAAGCAGTAATGGGTGGCCGGTCCAAAAAAACTGGGAGGCGTCTGCACATCAGTTAGAGACGATTTGTCTAAGGCGCGTTCGCCGCCACTGCTGAACACCGTCGGCGTCGTTCGACTTTTGCAAAGTGTTCGGTATCGGTGTCGGTGACGGTGTCGGTGCAGTGTGCGTTTCAGTTGCTGCCCTGCGCTTTCGAGCATCAGCTTATATAACTCTGTGCACACGTGAACTGCCAATGGCTGAGACTTGCTCATTTCGCGGATACTTGAAGGGCCATGGAAACTGGGTAACGGCACTCGCCACGCCTCCGGACTCCGTAGACACACTGGTTTCGGTTTCTCGCGATAAGACCCTGATCTGGTGGGAACTCACCGGCGAGGAGGGCGACTACGGGCGCCCGCGGAAGGCCCTACACGGCCATAACCACTTCATAAGCGATGTGTGTCTCAGCTCAGATGGCCAGTTTGCGTTGACGTCTTCTTGGGACAAGGAGTTGCGGCTCTGGGATCTGCAGCTTGGTGAGTCGGTCCGACGTTTCGTCGGGCACCGCAAAGATGTGCTCTCTGTGGCGTTCAGCCCGGACAACCGCCAAATAGTTTCGGCTTCACGTGATCGCACGATAAAGATGTGGAACATTTTGGGCCAGTGCAAGTATGAGATCGTGGAAGACTCGCATACCGCATGGATTAGTTGCGTGCGGCTATCACCGTCTCCGGCGGTTCCGTGTTTTGTTTCGTGCGGCTGGGATAAGCTGGTGAAGGTCTGGGATCTGGCCACCTGCCAGTTAAAGTTTAATCTGGTCGGTCATACTGGCTACCTCAACTGCGTCACCATCTCACCAGACGGAAGTTTGTGCGCCAGCGGCGGACGTGACGGCTCGGTGATGCTCTGGGACCTACAGCAGGGGCAGCACCTGCACACACTCGAGGGAACCGAGGAGATCTATGCGCTCTGCTTCTCTCCGAGCCGCTACTGGCTATGTGCTGCAACTAGCAGCTCCGTGAAGATCTGGGATCTCGAAACCAAGTCCGTGGTGGAGAACCTGCGTGATGAATCGTTCTTCGGCCCAAAGACGGCCCAAGCGCCACCGTGTATCTGCATGGCGTGGTCTTCGGATGGTGCAACGCTGTTCTGTGGACACACCGATAATCTCATTCGCGTTTGGGCTGTCATCTAGAGGAATGCGTATCGACGGATGGGTGTACCGTGCACGAGAGGCGGCGCTGATGGCATTCACACGACCGCGGGTGCGAGCATAGCAGCCGTTCTGACGACGACATGCGAGGGCTGACGCCCAGCATGGCAGCCTGCTCAAGCACGGGCCGCTAGGAGCCATGGAGCATTCGCCGGCCGGCCCTGTAACTTAGAGGCACCGGACAAGCCGATGCTTAGCGACGACTGCGGTCGAAAAGCGTGAAACCGCGTGAGTTCTGTGCCATGAGTGCGTGACGCTTTGATGGAGTAGCTTCGAGTAGCGACTCGTCACTATGAGAAAGAGGTGATCATCACATCATGGCGCGTTGGTGTTCCCTGGTTGTACGGAATGTGGATACTGTCTGGGGTCCGGCGCAGCGAGTTGCCACTTGAGCGTCTCGATATTGCTCTTTTGGAGCGCGCACGCAAGCAGCCTACGAGAACGTTCGTTTGACGTATTTGTCTTCCGTATCAGCGCTGCTGCTTCACTGGAAAGCGATCGGTTCGCTTTGGTGTAACGAAGCGAGTGATGCACGAGCTCTGAACGCCCGACGGAACGAGGCTGTTGTGCGAACGCTGGCGGCGCCTGTGCGTCGCATGTCGGCTAACCAGGAGAACACCCATCGTGGAGCGCTTCTTCTTCTTCTTTTGCGCATGCGTTTCATTCATGTATGTCAAGGTACGCTGTGTCTGTTCAAGTGCACGGATTGTGCTTGTCGTGGAGGATGGCGTACCCGGGTCTTCAGCGTCAGCAGCACGACGCACGAGTATTAGATTTTTGTTTTGTTATCAGCTTGCGGGGAAGGTGATGAATGGCACGGCACCCTTACAGGAAGCATCATCCTGAGCAAGCACTGGTGCCAAGGAATGCAAGTCTTCAGTTCCACGTAAACGGAAATGTTTTACTGGTTCCGCGGACGGAGCGCGAGTCACCCGAGAGATCTGACTGTATCTAGCGCGGAGCATAACACTCAAGTGGCGCCTGCCCACTGGTCGTTGCTGAAGCTTCCTCTCAATTCGTGACTTGTTCTTCGCTGCAACCGCCACCGCCGCGGCATAGCGCACGCAGCGATCCCGCACCATAGGTAATGTAACTTGGAAGTCGGGGATTTGATGGATACCTCACCGTGCACTGAAAAAAAACACACAAAAAAAGTCAGAAAAGAAAAAGCGCACCATCGGAGAACGCCGGCCTAAGCAAACGTCTCGTCCGTGGAAGCGAAATCGATCCCGCACCAGCGTCCATCTGCTGCGAGATTGAGATGTCCGTTATAGCCAGATTCGTGTCCTAGCCCAGTGCGTCGTTTCGCGCCTAAATCGCCACCAGAGGCGCGAAACGACGCACTGCATCCGGATGCCGCACTGCGGCCTGTACGGCTGACGGTGCGTTGCGCACGTTGCGCGCGTTGCAGCTACAAAACGTTGGCAGTGTCCGTTTGGAAACAGCGTTCCTGGACGTACGTAGCTCGCTAGCTCGCTAGCAAGCAAGGTATATTTTCTCAAGCGGTTGAATACACTCCCTGAATCCAGGGAGTCGCACGCTTCAAGCGACAGGTCGCTGCTACAGGTGCGGACACTACTGAGCTGCGCACCGTGGACACGTCTGCGTTGCGCTAGCGTGGCCTCTACTCGTCAAAGAAACCCCCATGGGTGCCTCGTCGGATATGGTTACGGATAGGAGCACAGTCACTGCTACGGAAGCGGAGGTTGGTCGTCAGGGTCGGGCGGGGCGGGCGCTCTTCGTTGCTGGGTCACCTCCGGTGTACAGCACGTTTCACCACAACGGTGGTGCGGTGTCCATTGTAAGCGCACCGACCGGGAGTCGCGGCCTTTCGACAACGATAGCGGCCTCGTCGAGCGGCGCTTACCCCACAGCGAGTCCGTTTACGCCAACAGCGTCGCCGAGTGCGGGCACAGAGGGGCTTGGGCGCCCGTCGTCGGCGCCTGCGGGCGCCAGCGTCCTGAATGGAAGTTTTTTTGGGCGCTCTGTGGGCTTTAAGCTGCCTACGAATAAACAGAGCGCGATTTCGTCGGCGCGGGGAGGCAGCGGTGCCATCAGCGATAGCAATGCCGTCAACGGTATGCTGGCGCTGGACGTCAAGGAGGGAAGCCGAGTCTCACCGCCGCGACGCGGCTCGACGACAGACGCCAGAAGTTGCCTGGAGTGTCCGTCAGACTGGACTGTAAGCGAGCTCGCCGCGCGGCTTGTCTCGGAACCTGATGGATGCAAAGCGACGGAGTGTGCCTGGAGTCCACAGGTATCGGGTAGCATACCGCCGCGCTCGCCAGCGGCCTATCGGCATACGCAGACAGGCGCTGTTCCAGAACGAGGCCGAGACCATCCAGCAGGCACGAACCTGCTGGACTCGCATCGGATGTCGAGTCCTGGTATCGACCCGTCGCAGGAGTTGATATCCGTCGACAGCGACTGGATACCTGCTTCTGCTTCCTATTCAGCTGTTAGCGTGATGTCATTCTCGCCGAGCGGCAACGAGGTGGCCCGAATGGATCTGGGCCGCTCGTCCCCGTTCCGAGGGCTCTCGTTCGATGATCTGAGTATTATTGAGCGTTCACCGCGCAAAGAACGTTTAGCGCAAATGCTGCTGTCCACACGTGGCAACAACGTGCGACGTTTCTCGCGTTCACCGCTCGGCGCGACGCCCCTGTTTAGCACCAATCCCGGGTCTCTAGCCGATGCCTCGGCGAGCGAAGACACGCGTTCGTGTCGCGTCTGTGGTGGACGACGCATACGGCCTTGTTTCGACTGCAACGGACGTGGTCAATTTCAGCGCATTGAAGTCCAAAACCATGTTGTAGGCGGTGAAACGTGTCGCGCATGCCGCGGCACAGGTATGATCGACTGCCCCGCCTGTGCTCGAGAGTTGTATAGAAAAGCGCGTGCAGCAGCCGAAATCAAGCTTGAAACCGCCACCCGTGATCAAGCGGCACCAGTCTCGCTGCCCGCTGCATTGACATCACGACAACATGAACCAGCGGCTGCCACGCCTCATGCCATGGGAACGGAAACCGCTTCGGCGCACAGCGTGCAGGATTCGCTTGCCGCTGCCGCGACAGAGCATGTGGTATCCAGCGTCTCTGCGAATGCTGAATGGGAACCCCAAACCTCAAACGTTGCGGTTGGAAAGCTGACAACATGTACAACAGACGGCCATGGTCTGATTCCGCTCTCCTCGTGACTCGCTGGCCAGGCGTTGAGACATCGCCGCATGCTCAATGCGTATCATACGGACCGGTGATACAGTGCAAGCACGCTGGCGCTACATACCTTTCACAGGGCAGCAGGCTGAAATGGACAACGTATCCTACGCAAGACAATCGAGTTTACAGTGGTTCCTCTGGGTGGCTCGTAATACGAGAAGCCTCCGCTCGCCATGAGCTACGAGCGCGCGTTCACGCGGCGAGCACGTCCTCCTCCTCCTCCTCCTCCATGCACACAGGTCCGCCGCAGCCCTGTGCTCAATCATCCCCATATCCATGAGCGCTGGCGACGAGGCACCTCCTATCTCATTGGAAATCGCTACGAGTCGCTTTGCAGACAGTTTGCATCACGAGCTGCACAGGAGCGATGGCGTGCGTCGGTCGCACGACGCATCTCATCTACCGACCGTATGGATAATTGTGTGTCGATACAGTCCCACGAATGTATCGTTTTGTGTTCTAGTCATGTAAAGATTACGCGAAACATCGTGAGCGCACTGATCAGTGGCGTTGCCGGTGCTTATTCCAACCAGAGCATCGGCTCTAGCGTGACATTTGGCGTCGCCTGTTCCAGCAGCGCCTGTGAGGCAGATCCCGGGATACCGCTTCGATCGCAGGCGAGCAGCGTCGCCAGGACTTCGACATGATCCGAGGCGCTCGGCTGCGATGGTGTTGTCGAGCGCTGCGTCAGCAGTTGCAGACGCAATCCCTCGAGGCGGGCAGCCGCGGTTTCCCGCCAGCCTGCGCGCAAGCCCGCCGCTAGAAACTCGGACGTGCGCAAAAACTGCAACAGACGCCCGACGCAAATCACCGGGATGGAAGGCATCGCTTGTTCCGATGCCGATTGCGGTGACGCGTTTCCGTTGCCAGCGGCTGGAGTGTGGACAGGGAGCTCCAGCGGTGCCTGGGAAAACGCGGCCGCCAGATGGCGACCGAGCGCGTGCCCGGCGCGATACAGCGCTCGCTGGGCGATGCGGTTCCCGGTTGGCGCCCGCATGTTCGCGCCAGCCTGCTCGGCAACTAGGTAGCCGAACTCTACCATCCGGCAGCGAGGCAGTGGTCCGCGATACAGGCAATGCAGCAGCGTTTCCAGATCTGCGCACGCAAAATGTGTCAAGGCGAGCGCGAGCAGTTCATCGGCAGCTGCCTTGCAGGCCGCACGATCCCACGGCTCACTCGAGCACTCAAAGCGCATGCCGTCGAGGGCACACAGCGCATACCGCAGCGCATCCAGACCGAGTACAAAGGGGGAACCCTCGTCTCCAAGTAGTGGACCATAGCCTCCGATTCGAATATCTAGGCCACCGGCGATGTCAGCGGAGACACGAAGATCCTTGCGCATGCGCGGATCGGCGACCAAGCGACACAGACAGCCGCGCTCGCTGGAAAGCAGCAGTAGCGCGATACCTTGGCGCGATGCGACTGGGTCAGCGGGCGCACTGTGGCCGCGGATGGTGCCTCCGCTGCCTGCGAGCATGCTCAGCGGTGACGGCCGCAGCACGCTGATAAGCGGGAGGTTCACTTCATCCCAGCAGACGACCGTTACAGGGCAATGAAAGCGCCACTCGAGACGCTCGGCTACTGCACGTTGATCCGCGCTTGATCGTAGACTATCGATGACGAGGCCAATCCCAGCGAGGCGATAGTCCGCAGCGATCGCTCGTCGTCGTCGTGATTTGCGTCCACAACGCTGAGCGATTTGGCAGAGCACACTGCCTAGGTTGAACGCGTCGAAGGTGTCGTGCCAGTCGCCATCCAAGCTCGCATCATTAGCGGGCCCGAGATGCGAGCCCTCTCTATCGCTTGCCTGCAGACAGCAACGAATCCAGTCCGAAAGACGGCGCTGATAGGCTTGCATCGTACCATCCCGGTGGTGCAGCGGTGCCTGCCCGGAGCCAGTGCGACTGCAACAGCACGCCCGCGGCTCCATGCCGCCGTCGCCGTCGCCGCTGCTGTTTGTTGTCACCGTGCAGCTGCGACTCGGGGAAACGCGACGGCACCGTGTGCGATAAATGTTTGCTAACGCATACGCTTCTAGCAAAAGTATTTCCACTGCCTGGAGCAGGCGTTCCATCGGCGTTGCGTCCTGTTGTCGCTTTTGTTCTGAACTGAACGACAAAGCTTTTTCAGTGAACTGGGCCAAGAAGCGACATGCTGGCATATGCAGCCTCGGCGTGCTCGCGTGCGCCGGCGCTTCGGATATCTCAGCCACACCTGGGCGCGTAGGGTATTCCTCATTCGCACTAGACTCGGCGACTGCACCCAGCTGGGGTTCGCCAGCCTCGTCGCCGCCTAAGAGGTCATCGTGTGCGTCCGCACCAAACGAAGATGACGTAACTGCAGTTAATGGATTCGCGAGTAGCGCCGACGATGCCGTCATGTACGGTACTACGAGCAGGTCGACGTCGTCGACGTCGAAATTCGCGTCCACCGGCTCCAGGAAATCCGTTCCCTCGCCAGCAACCGATTCGAACCAATGCGGTTCGGTGTCCTGCACACGACTTGCAATGGCATCGTTCCCGCGTTTCCGGTGCTGGCCAGTCCCGGTTGTCGCCAGAAATCCATCCGATTGCGTTGGCGCTTGTGTTCGGCGTTGGTTCGCTGATTCACTAGATGGGCGCTCCTCGAGCGGCCCTGTACTTGGCGAGGACGGAATCGTGCACGTCGACGAAGACGAGGCCTTGGTCGGCCTCCCGCAGCAATCGAGACCGCGAGCGACCCTAGCAGGCTCCGATGCCGGCGGCGGTGTTGCGTAACTGCAGAAGCTGCGCACGCCATCCTGAGGTAGCGTGCTCGACAACCCTGTCGCAACGTTGCCAAGCTCTTCGTATGCCTCGTACTGGTCCAGCTCCTGCGGTAGCGATACTTGCTCATAGAACCAGGGATGCGTCACGCTATCCGGGTTTTCAAGCTGCACATAAAACGAGTCACCCCGGGATTGCATCGCGCACGACGGGTATCTCGAGCTGCTGTTACGACCTACAGTCCGACCGAAACGCTGACTCGCGCAGGCGCCAGCGACTGCAGCGCCGATCCCTGGTCCAGTGCTGCAGGAACAACGCGCGTGCTGCTCCCGCAGTGCGAGCGTTCCCTTCGTGCTTTTCCCCCCGGAACCAGGGTCCACACCAGTTTCGCGGCTATGTGCACAGTTACAACGTAGCGCGTCTGTAACGTCTACGAGCGCCACATGACACTCGCGGCCGCGTATCGCCAAGCCCAGCACCACGACGCACGTGTCAGTTTTCCCTCCTAATTCGTCATCATCCCTGCCCACTTGATTTCGCAGCCCCGGTGCTTTCTTCGTCATAATAAGCACAAGCAACCTAGAAATAACGAATAACGGCTCTCTTACAGGCACCGCCACGAGTTGTATGGCACCACTTGTCGAGGCGGTACCTGCGCAGCGCGCCCGCCATACCACTCCCACTCGACGACCGTACCAGCGCACGACGGTGCCATCGGCCAGCCCGTACCGTTCACCGTATCGAAGCTATTCATATCCATTCAAACCGGCGGCTAACGTTCCTATGCATCCCAGCGCTTCATATCTCTGCAAGTGTCAGTTTTAGCGACCGGTTGTCACATGCAGAAATTATGCAAAGCGCCTCTGGCGTCATGAAGATGCAGCGGCGGCGGCGGCGGTAATGCATGCACGCATCTGCGTGTCCGCTACGTGTGCAGCGCATCGCGATGCGTGCGATTGGAGACGCAGGCGCGCGCGCCCCGTGCGGATCGGTGCGAAGGGTCGCGATCTGGCGACGCACAGCATCGCCGCTGCGCTGCGCGTTTGCATCGGGTGCTGATCCTCGAGCCGACGTCCTCTGTGGTATAGAAAAGCTGTTCTTGCTCAATGAAGTATCTGCTCCAGCGGCTAAGTTCCCAAGGCGGATGATTAGGTTAGGTACTAGGCACACACGACAGGACGTACGAAACGACCAGAATATCCGAGAAGAAGTATAGGTAATGGAACTTGGAGGTAGGGCGTTTGATAGATACTCCACCTCGCACTGAAAAAATAACACAAAAAAGTTTGAAAAGAAAAATGCGCATCATCGGAGAACGCTGGCACAAGTAAACGTTTTGTCCATGAAAAACATCCGGTGCTGATGCGCGTCGCCACGTGCGCCAATGCATGCATGCGGGCGCCGCGGGAGGCTCTCGCCAGGCTCGGGAGCGCGCCCCCATGTGTCGGGTGTTGGCGCTGATCGGATCGAGTCACCGGCGTATGCGTGTGCGTGCGTGTGCGTGTCTGTATGTGGATGAGTATGGAGGTTGCAGATGGTGCCGCTTGCTGCCGATGAAGCATTCGCTGGAATATCCTTGTGGCGTCGTTGCAGCTGACGTGTTATTTTCGCTACTTATCAGTTAGCGCACGGCAGCGTAGAACGTGGTCATTTTGGCGTTCGAGAGCCCGCTCGAAGCGGTGTACAGGAAGCGCAGTTGAGCTTGTGAGACGGGAACGTCTATGTTAGTCCAATGTTGCTGACCTGGTTGTCGTTCTGGATGCGGTTGTGCTGTGCGGGAAGCGCTTCGTGCCATTGCCGGCTCATCCCGAATTCGGCTGGGACCGGTGCGTGGTACGTGGATGCATGCTTTGCATGCCATCAAGACTGAAGGATTTCGCACTTGCCATCTCCTGTCGAGGCTTTTTTAGGTCGTCTGCAACCAGCTGAACGTTGACTGTGTGTAGGCGTCTCAGCGCGGATGGTTTTTTTTTGATCCGTTATGCGCAATCTCATGGCCAAGTTGTTCGGCCGCTGGGCAGGCGCCGACACATCAGCGTGTCCAGCATGGGGACAGGCGCCTGGAGCAGGTTCGCCATCCGATTGGTCACCCGTTGGACTGCTGCACCCTATGGTTTCTACAGGAAGATGAATCCAGGGCTGAATGAACGTAGAGTCCATCGAAGCTGACCAGCGGTCTCTCGCCCGACTGCAGACTCCAATCCTGTATCCGAAGATAATATCTGGATCGATGCAGCGATCTTGCAGCCTCGGAAAACTCAGCGCAGACCGTGAACACTCGCGGTATACCTGCATTGCCCCGCAGCAGCATGCGCATCCCGCGCTCGGGCAGTGCAAATGAAGTAGACTCGGAATTCAGTGGGAACATGGTTGTCGCCAGACGTTTGTGCAACGCCGCCCGTGTGCATACCTGGACGGTAGGATTGCCCGAGCAGTTTCCGTCGCAGGAAGCGTGCGAGGCATACGTGCAGCGTGGCTGGACAGGGTCCCGGGCGGGCGGCCTCTGCTGCAGGGTGAGTCTGGAACGACGCTTCTCGTAACGCTCAAGCGCATCGTGCTGTCGATTCGCGTCAGGGATCAGACGATCGCATGAAGCATATGAACAGTGGGAGTCTTGGAAGCGTTTGTGGGCGCACGACCTCCGAATTGAGCCCTGCTGCTGCTATCCTTTGTATTGAACGCTGTACTGTCCGGGATTTCAGGCCTTTTTCGTGCGCCGCGTCATGTGCTGGGTGTAGCCGTGCGCGACGCGTACGCGGCGGTCCTGACGCGCTGCAGCACTACGAGGTTAGAGGCGCTCGACTTTATTGTGTTTCACTTTCGCTGCGTCGATGCGAATGGTACTGCGCATTGCGTAGGAGGAGATCGAATTCACGATGCAGTGTACCGTATAGATTGTGGACGCATCGCCTATAGGATATATATACTTGTCTGAGCAATGCATGGAGGACCGCATTCTTCATTTAGGTCAGTCATACCATACTAGTCAGATTGATGAGGAACACTGAAAGAAACAAGTAGATGCGCTCTGTGTCAGAAATTGGTATTCTTAAAGATCGCTTGCAGTCGATAGTAGAAAACGACCTGTTCAGCAAGTCATGGGGAGCAAAAGCGACGATAATAGCCACCATGGCCGTCTCTGTTTCTCAACAGCTTTTTCGTGCCGTCCTGTAAACACTGGGATACAGTCGCAAAAAGCGAGTCCAGTTACATGTACGACCATCTTCCACCGAAATCGCAACTAGTACAGAGTCTCTGGAACTCAGCGATCGGTACGAGGCACGGGATCGTCTGTTTGTTTCTCCAGTAGATGAGACTTGTTTCGGAAGGCACGGTCGGAGTGTATGAGGATATTCCCGGAGAAGGGAGCCCCTTGTACGTACGATCCAAGTCGAAGAGAACGACCACATCATCATTTGTTCTGGATGGAGTGGATTCATGTGTTGGCATCCGTTTCACTCGTAGAGAAGGCGCATACAACAGCATCAATCGCTTTGCCGAATGATTGAAGACGTTTCCCTGACACCTGGCGAGGTCCTTCTATTGGACAATGTGGCACTTCACCATTCCCTTTGCGGTCGAGCTTTTTTCTCTTCTATCTGGTAGAACTGCTTTTCATTCCTCCGTACGCTGCATGATTCAATCGCATCGAATAAGTGTTTTTTCTATCGTGAAACATAGTGATCGCTCCAGTGGGCGAATCCCTGAAGAGTGTTTACCACGGTGACAAAATGAGGAACGTTTCGTCTTTCTTCGGCAAGCCCTTCTCGCTCGGGGAAGGTCCTCACCTAATGCCATAAACAAGTGCGTTCGTTTTTGAAGGACAAAAACCCAAGGGAAAGGCATGCTCATGTTAGTCAGGGATCCTGGCGGGTCGGTGTCGCGGGCTACCAGGAAAAACGACAAAATTCTCTTCTCGCCTACCATCGAGCGAAGATGCGCAAGTATCCGAGAAGAATAGGGGATATAGGCAATGAAACGTACTTGCCCGAAAGTATGACGACGAGACTGCAGTGGCACAGAGGGCACGAATTCGAGGACTCCTTTCATCGGTGAGTTCCACCAGCGGCAATAAACGCATGGAGTTCGTGAACCGAGACTTTAACACCGCCATCAATATCAGACGATGTGTGGTGCTGAAAATTAGGACCGACTGGCTGACGAGAGCGAATCTCCTGGGCTAGCCCCTCAGACTCGAAGTGCACACGGCGAAGCTGCAGCCGAGAGCAGGCGACCGGTTCGAAAAGGCTGGTGACGCGTCTGCGTATCGGTAGATACATGCGCATTCAATATTTGTACAGCTTTGTGCTTTTTTAGGACGATCTGAACAATTAGATATCCTAAATGGGCCGCAAAGCATCCATTGCGAGTGATGGAAACAGCATCAGCGACAAAACTACATCTAATGATTTCTAAATAAATCTTATCAAACTAAACGAACAAAACGATCCTAGGCCTCATCAGGTTCCTGGATGCATCATGGACGCCCCCCGCCACGTGCAATCTTTCCCGCGTTTTTCCGCTTCGCACTGGAGCTGCAGAGACGGCACCGAGTACTTGCACAGAGGAAGCCATGTCACTCTCCGTGCAGCGCATCCACGAGCTATGGTTAGAGGAGTTGCAGGGATTGGGCGCCGCCCCGGACCATCCTACAGAACCGGTAAAATTCTTGCACAGCATCCAACTCCCTAATCGAGCGACGATTCCGCGCCTGGTCTGCCGCAACGGGCGCTGGCTGCTGCTTAGTCAGGAGAGGCAGCGTCTGCAGCTATTGGCCGGAACTCTTGTTCGCATTCGAGGTATGGTGCAGCACCACGGTGAAGAACAATACTGCCCTTGGGGCACCGTCAACAAGTACACCACGACGTTTTCCTGTGGTTTCGCCCCAGAACTGGGGCCACTCGAAACCGTGACGCATGACCAGCTCGCGTCCGAGACGCCTGAAACACACTGCTGGGTGGCGCGACACCCGCTTTTTCTCGAGCCCGTGCCGGGCGATCGCTTCTATTCGTTCGACGAGTTTCTGGTCGGTTCGTCAAAGGGCGTCGGCGACGAGGCGGCACTCATCGACATTCTCGCAGATGATACTGCTAACAGCAACGAAAGCGGTAATGAAAGCGTTGAGCGCACCGAATGTCGTCAGTGCCCAAATGCGACACACGGAGGCCAAGTGCAGTTCAGCAGCAACGGCTGCAGTCGCGCTAGCGGCATGCCGAGTGAGGCGACGACCGTGGCGGCCCAGAGTAGGCAGGCCGCGTCCGTTGTCGTGTACACATATGGCAACATGTCTGAGCACTCCAAGCTGAATGAGATCGTGGAGGCCATTGGTTTCTTGGAACTCCGCGACGGTTCCCAGCTTTCCGGATGCCTGGATGATCGTCACGATACTGCAGACTCGGACATTTGCACTGACATAGAGCAGCAGCTCGTTGTTCACGCGATTCGAGTCGAATCCGCGGCTCGAGTACGTGTCGAAACGGGTGACGGATCCACGATGAACCAGATAGCTGTGTCCCGTGTTGACGAAGGAAATCTCGCAGATCCGTACTGGCGCCTGCAGTCCTTCTTGAACAAGTTCCTCTTCCGTGACCGTGATCATCTCGCGGCGTCGTATCTTGTCTATACCTTGATCGGATCGCGAGGACCCCGACCAGCCACACGAATTGTGCTCCAACTGAGCTTGCCTCGAGACACGGACTCCATAGCGGCAAAGCGCTTCGCTCGGCGCCTGTATCGCGTGCTGGCGATGCTGAACGTATGCAGCCAACGTCTACGCGTCTCGGTGGCGGCACTCAATGGGAGCTCATGGACGCCGCACCAGCGTGCCGGGGAAGACCGACTGGAGCCTACGGTGTTGCAATTGCCCCGCGAAGCTGCCTTGGTCGTTGATGAAACCTATCTCGAGTCCAGCGGTGGAAGCTTGAACCAAACAGGTGTACAGAATATGCGAACACTCGCTGATGTACTCGGTAGCGGGACCATTCGGTATCCCTACGCTTACACGGAGGGGCTGCTTTTCGAGGTTGACTGGTCCATAGTCCTGCTTACGATTGGACGCGGCCTGGTTCCTCAGGCTATGCTGCACGCTGCGCACACCATCAAGCGCGTGCAGCTGGATGCATCCGTCTTGGATGCAGACGACGCCGGGCTCGAGAGCAATGCGCATTCGCTGCGCGACCTGCTCCCAGTGTCGGATATTGTTGCGTCCCGCGAGGCGCTGGCGTGCATAAGGCATCGTGCATGGCCGACTATTCCCGATGATGTGGCTTCTTTCATCGAGAGCGATTTCGTCCGTTTGCGCCAAGAAGCGAGAACCCGCTGCCTGCAAAACATTGATGGTCCGGCAGCACCAGACGCCGAAGCCCTCGACACCATGCTGCGCCTGGCTATCTTGGAGTCTCGAGCCCGCGGGGAGCACCAAGTCTCTAGGGAGCGTTGGGAACAGATCAGGGCTATTGAGCAGGAGCGACACCAACGTGTTTCTGGCTCATAAGTCTGGACCTCGGCAGGTCTTTGCTGGGTAGCACGTGGTGCAAGGCGTCCGCTGTCAGGCCTGCGGCGGAATGGAGCGCGGACCTAGTCCGTAGCATGCCAGAGGACTTTTGAACGGCTGGCCGTAAGCAGCACATGATGCACATCCCGTCATTCCCTGCAAGGTCAAGGTTTTCATCGTTCAGAATCAGGGACACCAACCAGATTCCGCCCGAGCAGGCACAGCATCCATGATGGAGGCAGATGCGAGTGGCGGCGAGACGTCGAGAGCAATGCGCTACCATGCGTTGGTGCTTGGACAGCCACGTGGTGCGTTCCTCTCAAGACACTGGATGCGCCTTGCATACGGGTATGCCTGGAGCAGCTACCTAATCCCCAGATGTGGTCGACCGGCGATCAGCCGTTTTCGTAGAGCCTTCGGGTCGATGCCGCGCTTCTCAGAGACAGAAATGGGCGAAGGGCACCAGAACGCGTCCAGATGCCGGCACCTCGCTTGCCACTGGCAGGTCTTGGATGCTGCTCACAGCATAGCGCATGCTCGGGTCTTTTCAGACGATACAGCGTCGACACTCCCACTTCCATATCCGTTTACAGAAGCACATAGCCGGCCTTGATGACCAAAGTTCGATTCTCTGCACACCGCGGCGTCCTTGGGGAACCTTTCGCACAAGTGCCGCTGATGGCGTCTGCGATTCTCGCAGACGCCAATCCCGGTGTGCACAAGTCTGCACTAGCCACGACGCCTAGTCGTTCGATAGAGAACTGTGTTCGATTCAAGAGCCGCACTGAACTGCTTGCTCTGTTCCTGAATTTCAATATTTTTCCGGACTTGAGATATCCAGCCTCGAGCATCGATGTGCAGCGATAACGGATGACGGATTCATACATGGGTTAAGGATCCTCGGTCGTCTTTTTCTCAAGTGGCTGCTTCGACGCTCTGCCGCCGGCATTCCTTCCATCATCGGTATCGAGAGGATTCGCCAAGGCCTCGAGCAAGCCTTCATAAAGTAACCGATATCGTGAACCAAATGAGGTATACAAGCCTCCACGCTTCTCCTTTGCTTACTTTTGGCGTGTTCAAAGCACACAAGCTTCAAGATTCGGACCTCTCTATTCCAGTACAATGCATGGGCATAACAACTCGCAAGGATGGATTGACGAGCGAACATACTCGATGCCGCCGCCTGACGTCCTGGTCACAAGCTCAGGCCGGCGCCTCGTCGATCTTGCCCAGCCAACGAATCGATTCTGTCCGATACATACATGCACCTCTCTATATGGCCATTTACGAAACGGTATCCAACATGGCGTGATCCCTCCTCGGGAATCTGCTCCAAGAGGCTTCAGTCTGTCATGGTTGCAGGGTAAGGAGTCATGTACTCGAACTTCTATCATGGCAGCGATCGCTTCCACCGGAGCTTGCATCATCGTTGTACGCGAAGAGAGCGTGTCCGGACCCAGGTTTCTCGACTTGATCTTCAGGCCGGAATTCGCTTTCAATAGTTGTTCTATCATGGAAAAATTCGCGTTCCACAAATCCTCCGTCGAATGGGAGGGCGCGCTTCTGCGCATCCAGCCGGCAGAGTACTCGCTAACGAGTTCACCTCGAAAGAGCCCGAGATCGTAGGGTACGACACTGGGCGCGAAAACGGAGGAAGGCGTCGTGCAGCGCCTTTCGTATGACACGGAAACGAGACCCAAACTTTGCCTCGTAAATTCGTGTTAGCTAGGCGGGATCCGTCCCATTAAAGTCAGACTTGGATGTTTGAAGAAACGAGTAGGTGAGCGTGTGAGCGCTGGTCCAATAGCATGCGTTCGCTTCGCGCTGCCGCAGGCAGTAGGTCTGTCTGCGCAACTCGCAGGCTCCCAGAATGACAATGAATCCCGACCCTGTGCCGAATAAGGCACGCCTCCAGCCGACACCCTCTATAGTATGAGAGAGCCGCTCTGCCTCCGTGCCACACCTGCACCAGCGATAAAAGCGCTACGGTGGATACTACCGGCAGGTACTCGGCCTCAGAGCAGCACCTATAAAACGACCAGTACACCCGTAAGCAGGTCCAAGTCAACGCTCTTGAAAATAGACCGAAGCATCATGAGCGCGCTCAGTGCTTTCGATGTCCATCCCGCACAATCTGGGATCTATGGTTCATAGGAACGTTGAATCAAAATAGAACAAAAAGACTAAAACTGCCCACGATGAACGCTCCGATCTCGTCGGAGGCACGGCCGGGTGTCGTGCCGCGAGGTGCGTGCTCGCGGCGCCGCGCCGTGCGCTCGCGGCTCGACGCGGCCTGGATCTGCAGCCGCTGGATTCGCGGAAGACTTTGCACTGTAGGCGTGTGCAGCCGCAGGGAGTTGTGTGTGTGTGCTTGTGTCTGCGCGTGCGAACACCTTCTTGTTCAGACTTTGACACTTACTTAGCTTGAGCGTTTTCCAGCATGCTAGGCTTTGTATCCGGAACTGCTTCCTTGACGAAGAAACGAGGCGGCCGCTCGGCGCAAGCCTGCGGGTCGGCGGTGACGCGTCTGCGGCTGCAAGCGGGTGAGCCGCAGCCAGTTTTGGCGAAGGGCCGTCTACCCAGTGTGACAGCGTTTGCTGCTGCGGTGCTGCTGGCGGCAGCGACTCACAGCGCAGTTCTAGAGCCGGTGCAAGCGCTCACTGCTCAGGACGTGCGGCAGCTCTCGTACGAGCAGGTGAAAGGAACGGGCCTTGCCAATCGCTGCCCCGAGGTGGTTTCATCGAAGGGCAAGATATCCCTTGACAAGACTAAGAAGTACAAGGTTGTGGATTTGTGCCTGGAACCGAAGCAGTTTCTAGTGGAGGAGGAGGTCGGCCGGCGACGTGGCGAGAGCAAGCGCGAGTTTGTGGACACCAAGCTGATGACGCGAGCAACCTACACGCTTGCGAATATCGAAGGGGAACTGGTCAATGAGAACGGAACCTGGAAGTTTATCGAGAAGGACGGCATGGACTACGCTGCAACAACAGTCCAGATTCCTGGTGGTGAGCGTGTGCCCTTCCTCTTCTCCATCAAGAAACTCGTTGCTTCTCTCAACAACGCGGACGATGGCATCTCAACGAGTACTGAGCTTGGTGGCGAGTTCAAGGTTCCCAGCTACCGCACCGGTATGTTTCTGGATCCCAAGGGCCGAGGCATGGCCAATGGCTACGACATGGCTGTTGCGCTTCCGGCACTCGAGGCTGACGGCGCCGTGGGCCAAGAAGTCTTGCGCAAGGAGAATGACAAGGTGTTCCAGGAAACCTCGGGGCGCATCGAGCTTGCTGTGAACAAGGTTGACCCCACGAGTAACGAGATTGGAGGCGTGTTCGTGAGCGAGCAGCTCTCGGACACGGACATGGGGGCCAAGGAGCCGAAGAAGCTCCTTCTCAAGGGCGTTTTCTATGCCCGTATCCTGCCGTCAGACTAGTTTCCAGGATCTCTTGCGCAAGTATTCTAAGGATAAGGTGTGACCTGGCACGAATCCGTGCCCGCTCAGGGTCGCGGTTGCATCGGCGGGGACTTGGCGTCTTGTAGTAGTTACAACGTAAAGCAGTGAATTCTGGAATACCCGTACCAGCACGCCCTAACTGCTTTCAGGTAGGTATTCATCAAAACAAATGTTTCCTGTAGATACGAGACAGGTCGCCGGACGACTGAATATTGACCATGCTGGCTGGCGAAAAGCGCCATGCTTGAACAATGAAGTCATTCTACGGTCAGCGGATGGATAAGCCACGTCTCTCCTGCTCCTCATTCTTAACGTCGTGCACCTGAAACGGGTTTTGTCAAACTCTATTGCAGGACGCTCTCCTCGTCAATCGATGCGCTGTTTAGGAAATACCACGAGAAGAGCCACAAGCAGTGCATTCTCCATTCCGTTGGTACGAGCGTTGATCAAGAGACCCGAATGGATGCAGAAAACAGCGCGCGTCTATGGGAGCGAATCCCGTGTTGATCAACGCGCTGTCGACTCGAGACTGTTACGCGAACGTGCACGACATGAGGACAGACATTCGTCTCACTCGACGAAACCTCGTTCGGGGGAAACGTCAGACCTTTGTATGGGCACTCAGAGAGGAGCAATTCGGTGTTCTTTAGAAAGAGAAAAGGGATAAGACGAGAATGTCAGCCCTGGTGACGATTCGTTCGTATGGTAGGCCCCACAAAAAGCCCGCTGGACAAGAGCTTCGAAAATCCATTTTTCGTTGAAACGCTCCGAGCATATACCTATTGATATTCTTTCGCCCTGCTCGTGGATTACGTCATTTCGTATCATTCAAAAGTGGTCAAGTGGTAAGCGACTGAGATTCATGTTGAGCTGCTCTTCGCGCCAGTCAGTTCTCCCAGGTTTCATGGAGTCCTGGACGTCTTTCCCTTTTGTCCAACGCGACTTGGACGCTCACATATCTGTAGACGGGTCACTTGCATCCGTGACACTGTTCTTCAGCACGTTACTCTCTAGTTTCAACAATTCTGGAACACACTGCTCCTCCTCTGTTCATGCTGGGCAAGGTGCTGTTCGTTTCGTGGGCGCGCTCGCGACCGAGAACGTGACAAAAAAGTACCCGAAAGATAGTAGATATCCACATGCATGGGAAAGGCGAGCCTCTGTGCTACCGTTCACCCAGTACACCTGAATCCCCTGGAAGAAAAAGATATGATGTAGAGTGACCACATCCATGGCATCCTGCCGATTAAAGAGAACGAAGAAGGCTATTGAGAAGGAACCACGAGACAATGAATTGAAAGATCCTTCCGCAAATGGAACCTGGAAGCTCAGGAAGGAGAAACTGTTGAAGCGGAAACATTGGACCAAAAAACCTGTCGAATCCTCTGCCTTGAAAATCATCAACAGGAAGCATCTGTCGTTAGGATCTGGGACGTCGTTAGAGATCGTGTAGCCTCTCACTCGAGGAAGGAGTCGCGCATAGTTTCCCTCGTCATGAAACACCGCGTCAAGCAGTTGTTCGAGGGAGTTCCGCATGCATAGCTGCCGTCTGCCCACAATTCTACCGGAATTTCTCGATCAGATCTCTGTACGATATTCAAACCAATGCTCGTGACAGATCATCCAACAAGGCCTGATCATTGGATCAGAGATTTCCGCAGAGAAACACATACATACATACATCCACAAACGCTTCCCAGAAAAACTTGACGTGTTGCCGCGCTTCAAAAACGTCGGCAGGGCAAGTACCAAAAAAGAATCAAACTATCCAACTTCAAAACCCACATGTAGGTTCAGCGCTTCGCAATCTGCACTCGGTAAGCCTTGTATACTGAACTCTGTGGTCAACGAGAGTGGAGACCGATGGAAGGAATTTTTGAGGTGCCGCGGGAGGCAGATGACAAGCCCCTGGCCGAGGAGATTGAGGAGGTCGTGCGTTCGGAGCTTATGTCGCAAGGAGAGCAAGACTAAACCCAGATTGTCCCAGCTCATTGTATTGCCATTGGCGTCGGACTGGTCGACGTCGAATCCGAAAGATGGCCGGGGACACCAGGCTGCATTCCTTGCATCTTGCGCGAAGACGTTTCCCTGAACAGCACCCTCAGGAACAGAGCAGACTTTCTCTCCGAATCGGGCGCCCTGGCCTCCTCAAAAAAGCGTATGCGATGCAGTCTCCATAGGTGACATTCTGGCCTATCCCATCAGGGTCGTGAGTCATGCGCTGTCCTGAATGGTGTCTCTAGTGAGCTACGGCTGCTCTCCGGATGCAAGTGTGAAGTATTCGAACCAGCGCACGAAGCGCACTGGCGTTGTTCGTACATGTTCTCTCGTTTTATTCATCGACAAACTGGAAAGAATATTTCAGGGACTCTACAGACAGACGGAATACCGAGGTGCAGGTACACCACGAAACCTACGCCGCACTTGAGTAACGAGACACATTTTCAACCGGCCCAAGTGGATACAGATAAAAACGGTAGAATATTCGTGGATTCCGCTTTGCAGGGCGTTGTCGTCATCGCTGTATCTCTGAATGAAGAGCACAGAGCCAAAGTCGTGGACAGGAAGCGGTTGAACTTGATCAGTTTTTTGAAGGCTCAGTATCATCGGAATTCGGGCATGCTAGGTGCCAGGACACCAACGAACAAGTGGAATGGAGTGACGGGGTCAGGACCGAAATCGACGCACTAAGCACCGTATTGAGCAGAAGGGGATGCTTTCGAAGCGTCATTCAGAGAGTATTGGAGCGTCCAAATGACTCATGTGGATGACGTTTGGCAGAGGTACACGAAAGCCACGCTGTGGACGCCAACTGTTCCGGTTGTTTGGAGCTCCGCGACGTGCTTTCAGCAACTGGGTCAGTACGTTGGAAATAGAAACGGCGTACAAGTCGGGTATTTGGATTTATTCCATGGCGATAAATACGCAGTTCAGCGCATAGCTGCGCTTATACTCCTTCAACGTGAGCGCACAACGAGTAACCGATTCCATTCTATACAATTCCCATCGAAGCAATCAGGAAGACATCCACACGTCACGAGCACGGGTGCCTGCTGAAACTGGTAGACAAGTCGCGCATGAAACAGAGCAGAACGTACGATGTGGAGTCCGACCAGTTGACCAAACATCAGATGACGGTACAATCGAAAGTGAGAGGTTCGCTATGGTATGGTTCCAACGGCGAAAAGGCGCGCAAACTCTTTCCCCACCCGGTCTTGAAGGTCTCAATCGACATCCGCAAATCTGGACTACACCCGAAGGTTCCAGCGGTAAAGTTCCGCGCGAACCTGCAAGCGAATCATCTTGTACTCCATATGAACATCGTGCTGAAACGCTGAAGAATTCCACTGAGATAAAGCGTTGACCTGGGGGCTGCGGGCACTGGATTCCCATCTGGAGCAACGCACTCATATGGTACAGTTCAGCAATTCATCAAGGTAAGTGCGCCGAATGGATCTGCTTCTGGGACGGTTTCCACGGGCAACTGGTGATCCATCATTGTGTTCCAGTATTCAGTATGATTGAGAATACGACGTAAACACTGTTGGAGCACAACGCTTGAGGGCGCTCGCTGCTCCACGTGCCCAAACGCCACCAAGGAGTAGCGAGCAGCAGCAAGCATCATGCCCGTACGAGTGTGGTGTGCAGGGCACTCCATTTGTCTGCGGATATAGCGCTTTTCATGGTTGTGGACAGGAAAATCTCACTAGATTTGTACGCCGGAGCAATGACAGGGGAAGAGAACTCAGCTTCTCCGAAGACGGGGTCCCGTTCCAATACCACCACCACCACCACCACCACCACCACCACCAGTACGGAAGGCATGCTGCCGAGGCGTCCAGTCTTGATCCAGCGACCCTGCAGCTACTGATCCTCCCACAGACATTTGCTGATGTGTCGCATACGCTGTGATCAACGCGCGCTACTACTACCGCTGGCAAAGCTGCGAGCTCCACCCAAAAGCAGCATGGCGTTGCAATGTCTCTGAAACGAGTGTCAGCTCGCGGCAATGTATGCAGCGTACCAAGGTGCAACTCGAGGCGTTGCTCGTCAATGCGTATCGGGCGCGCGCTCTCTCTTTCTCTCTTTCGCTTCAAATCAGCAGCCCTTGCACTTGGTCCACGAACGCATACACTCAGGAATATTCCGCACAAAAATAGCGTGGCCCTTAGAGTGGTGGATCACGTAGATATTGACTTGCCGACACGAGCAGGGCATGAGCTGTGACTGCTCGTTGCAGACACGAGCGCCTACTCTGTAGCAGCACGTCCAACCGACAGTGCAGATGCGTGGAAACGAACTGAGGCCATCCAGTTCGTCACTCGCGTGACCCATGGCGTAGCGCATCCTCCTTGATTCCCCAGTCATTTGGTTTTGATATTGCACAGTGTGCGACATCGCCGTGTGCACGGATATTGTTCGACGTCAGCGAAGCCTCGACTTGTCTGCACCGCCTCAAATGAGGAAGAACGTTCGTATAAACGTAAGCACAAGCACACGCACTGATGCACAGAGACCATGTGGTGACCTGTTTGGGGAATCGTAGCTCCGTTACATAGCATCGATGCTTCATCACGCTCGTCCACGAGTGATGTGACCTGAGTTCCGATCAAGCCCTGGCCGCCGTGTTCGTTATGAATGTCGTCACTGGAGTTGCTCCTTCGTTTGCCGTTGCTCATAATAACACTCGTGTACAGCAAGGAACGAAATGATGCTCCAAAGTACACAACTGAACAATACCGCGGCATGCGCTGCCCGCGTCAGCACCCGCAGTCCACCGAGCACGACATGTTAGGGTGTTGCAGGTGCGCCCCAAGGATGCGTTGGTCATTTGAGACATTCGCTGGAGACAGGATTGCATCTGCATTGCCAACAGGACGGTCACTTGCGCATGCTCTCAGTTAAACGAACCATTTACCGTGCTCCTTGGAGGCTACACGCGTTTTGCCACGATGGTCGCCTGTCGTGGCGGCCGCTTTGGCAAGCAAATGTCCCATGCACGCTGTCGCACAGAGCCCGGCGCGTCGTCGCCCTCATCATGGCATCCAACGGGTTGCTGAGCGTACCGCGGCTCCTGTCCAGCTCGACAGGAATCGTTCAGTCGTACAGGCCAGCATCAACGCTGCGCAGACAATCACAGAAAAAGCGCTACCACTTCCCGATGATGAAATCTACAGAACTGCGACCTGTGCGAGGTTGTACGGGAGCTGCAAGATAGAATATCCATGCAGGCGTCCATGATGTGACGTTTCGGGATTCGCTGCACTGCACGGAGTGCTTCATTCTCTAAAAACAGAGGTGAAACGCAGCGCAGGCGCCAAATGCTGCCTTTCATGAGCTTGACGCTCGAAACGTATCATCGTCCAGTGTGCAATAGATATGGCCCTCGTTCTGGAGCGCGTCGCAAATACCGCGCACTTTCGTCGTGCTGAGCGCTATCCTTTGCGCAATGTCCGTCAGCATCGCGTCGCGATTCCGTGCGGTCTCCTCTCGAATGCATTTGAGAACTTTGAAATGTTCAGGAGGAAACGCTGCTGGGATTTCCAGACCAGGAGCTTGCTGGGCCATCTCCGTGGGTGCCCCAGCTCCCAGCGAACTGCGATGCACCGCTTTGCTGGGTCCCGCCTTTGGCGATGCCGGCGACGATGACGCGCCTGCGAGAGCGTTCCCCGCGGTTGGATACCCTCGAATGAGTTGCAGTTTCGACAGCTGACACAAATTTTCGTGATATCTGAGTTCAACCTCACCGTCCGCTTTGCGTATGGCGCGCACGTTGAGGACTCGCCTGCCGTCCACTTCGAGCAACTGTCCGAAAACCCGTACAAGAATCCCGCTCTGCTCGAGCGCTGCAAGCGAGCTACTACTCGTGCTAGCCATGCGGGCCCAAATCATTTCACCACTCCTGTCGTCGAGAAGCCATAAAAGATCAAGAGGTTGCTCCCTCAGTTCTTCCACGTAAGCTACTACCTTCACAATCGAGCCCTCTGAAATGGTGATGCTCTGGTGCTCATTCTCATCACGCAGAACAAACGTATTCGTCACTGGATCATGGACTGCATGCACCAGATCAGCGACACGGACTGGGAGTAAACTTCTACGCTGGTCACGTAACGAGGACCCTGAGCCGACTCCAAACCGTGTTGAAGCGTTTCCGCCGGTACGCGCCGGTGACTCGGGGAGAAAACCGCCGCCTCCGTAGGCGCCGTACGTGTTTGAATAGTCCATAAGAACGTCAGCTTGCGTCAGTTGCAGGTCGTTGAAAGCAGCAGCCCCAACTTACGGGAACCAGTTGATCACTTCACGCTGATTCCAGGGAACAAAGAGCGACGGCGAGTTTCGTGCGCTTCGCTTCAGACGTTAGCGTCGTTCACACTTTTCCTCGAGGAAAAGAAAAGCGCGCGCGCGCGCTCGACACTGCCGTCGGTACCCGCCAAATCTACAGGCTGCGGTCTAGGCGTCGCTGTGAGCGTTTCGCGAAGCGTCTAGGCACGTTCACTGGTGGACGCTCTTACAGATGTCGCAGAGAAAAGCACAACCGGAGGACGTCTGACTCGTTTAAGGGACCAAAAATCGCCAGAAAGTTTGGATAGCAACGTCGATGCCATTGCATTCTGCGGCTGAAGACGCAGGGTGGAACTTCACCGCTGAGGTTCGGTGATGCGTCGACAGCTTCCTCGATATGCGCTCGAGCACGCCTCCTCTGGCGCACTACGGATTCTGCTCCTGAAAACCTACAATCGTCATGTTTCCCGAACTCTCTTCTTCTATTCCATTGGTCATGAAAAGGACGTTTGCGTCTATTGCTAGCGCTCTCGACGCGACCTGGAAGCATCCGAGTCATCGGAATAGCGTACGACTGGGGCCGTGGCGCGCTGCGGCACCTGCCAGCCAGTGCCGACAGGTCACTCGGTGAACACGCACCGGTGGACACGCTAGGCGAGCATCCAGATGGGATTCCATGTTTTACGGGGTCGAAACGAAGGCTCTATTCAGAGAACCCTGAACGCACGACTCGTATCGGCAACCAGGGAAGCGGCTACCATGTCACTCCAGCCAATTTGAGTCTCCATATTCACAGTCAGATTTTTCTTCGGGGATCACCGTTCATTCGAGCGATCCTTCGAGTGTCGCATTTGTTGTGCGCGTCTGTTGCAGCGTGAAACGCGCTGTTGCTGATGCCCCTCTACAGACAGAATCGCAGTGCCTTACGCCTATGGGTATCGTCAAAAGGGATGGAAGCACCTGTGCGTACCAGCGGGTTGCGCTCGACATTCGCACTGGATGCAAGTGTCAGAGTGTTTCGTTCATATTCGGACTAGGTGGAAGCACGTGCGGGCGCTTCGCTCCGAGGTTGTGACGTTGCACGACGAGGCGCCTCCGCCGGTGGCATGGCTGGCGTTCGGCATTTTTCGCGCGGATGCCGCTGTTGCTATCGCAGAACCCGCGCCTCGACGCACGTTCAAGTCGAGACCTCGTGAAAGCTTGTTACAGAATCCGTACGTTTAGCGCTATCACGGACGAATACGTCGCAGTGCAGGCAGTCGGCTGGCTGTGTGCTGTGCACCAGCTTTGAACGTGGATCATCGGGCAGCGATGCAGTCGAAGGCGCGAATCACGAGCACGCTCCACTGCGGCAGGTGCTTCATTCACAACCCGAGGGCGCGACAGGAAGCTTGTCACGAGAGCCGTAAAAGCTCAAGAGCGAGCGCTCATGGATCTGTGCTGTCACCAGCGACACCGCAGATGATCGCTTAAGAATCGCCCTGGACCGACGCAGATCGAGGCCTCTTGCGAGCGTCTCGCATGACGCTCTGGTTCGAGTTCGCTTGGGGACTGGCTTCGGCTTCGGACTCGAGAATCCGCTTTTCTGTGGAGATGTTGGACGTGGGCGACGTTTTGCCAAGCTGGTCGAATTTCAGGGCGGGCACTCCAGACGGATCATGAGCGGATGCGTCGCCAGATCGATGCGTTGCGTCGGCATCGACGCTAACACCAACTTCCTGCAAAAACGACTCCATTTCCTGCTCAAGCGAATCTACTTGCGGTTCTGTTTCGTGCCGGTGTGCAACAGCAGCTCGAACAGCTCGCTCGGCAGCGAGACGCGCGATCCGAGCGTCCTCCCGCAGGGTGCCATTCATCGCAGCGAGTTCCCGCAGCTGTGCTAGCTTGAGCGCATTCTCCTCGTCGCGCCGGGGCACAAGGATCTCTTCTTTCAGGTATTTGGCACAGGCAGCGACTCGCTGTCGAGCGTCCGCACCAACAGCCTCGATACGTGCATGCAAGGCGTCGTCGCCTGCGTCGCGCGAACGTGCGCCTCGTCCGCGAATCAGGAGTCGACACCGAAATCGCTCCTCAATTCGTTTCTGCGTGACACCTCGCGGTCCAAGCACCAAACCTGCAAAGTTCATATGCGGGTATTTGTCGACCGGGAAGTATACTTTCGACTCTGCTCGCGGCGGCGGGCAACCCGGCGGCAACCGAAACTTGGGGTCCAAGGCAAACGCCTCAAAGAGTAAGTCATCGCGTTCGGCGGCAAGTATGGCGCAAGCTCTTTGGAACGCTGTATTGACTCGACGTCCCGCACGATCATAGACTGGAGCGATAATACTGTCCTTCTCAACGGGCTCTAGAACTGCTCGAAAGTTGATTCGCTCCTCGCCTCGCAGCAGGCGTCCTATTTGTTCAACACGCTCTCGGATTTGCTGCAGTCGCTCACTGTTCCGCGGCATTCCCCTAGAGTCTAATGCTCGCCTCCAGTTCAACCAGTTCCAGGTAGTCTGTGCGTACTGACAACTCCAGACTGGATTTTCGGTGACAAACGCGGCAGCGACAGCACCAGAACTGCAGGTGCTTGCTGCCAAGAGCGCCCCGACCGCTGCCACCGCTCAGTCCGCAAAACGACTCGAGTCGCGCTCTTGTCCCCACCGTATATCCTACGAGAGCACGTCTCGTCTCGGGGTGACGCACCAGCGCCCGTCACGCGGATACCTGTTGCTCGCCGGGTCAAGTGTGGAAAACCTGTCGCAGCAACGCCGAAGCCTGGTAACCCTTCGGAGCGCACGCCTCCGCAGTGCGTCATGAGTCATCGGGGCATGGCGAGTGTGCGCGGAGACGCCCCTGGACCTGGGTTGGGTTCCTGTCGCTGCCGTCGCACTGCAGCGCGTGCCTGGAGTGTACTGTGGTGATTGCTGTCGTAGCTGTGCCGAGGGTGTCACTGCTTCCTCAAGAGATGGGTTATCGGTAAACATGCATGTATTCGCAAAACGCCCTGGTATCCGCTGTGCAACGCATCCAGCAGCAGGCTCTAGATGCGATACTAACCTGACGCGCTCATCTGAAAAGCACAGGCATCGCCATAGGTGCAGCAGTCAGCAGCCGGTACTCACCAGAAGTTGGACGCACTGCTGGCGTTGTCACCGACACTGGACGGCGCCAAGCGCTGCAGCTTTGCAACCCCTGGTTGTTATCTCCCATCTCATTCAGGATAGGTATCCTCGCTGGGGACGTCATTCAGCATCGAGTGCCTCGAAGACACGCGGCGCACTGCTCGCCGTGCGTCCACGTTCCTCGAAACGGCAACTTCCGTGACTCCGGATGCAACCGAATCGCTTCCTGTACCTCACACATGAATACCAAATAAAAACTGCGTACTGCGACTGCAGCAGTCCAGGGAAATGATGACGTTGCCCGAGACACGCCACGCATGCGTTCTCGCTCACCGCTGTGCCATGAGCAGGCGCATTGAGAGGCCCCACACTGCATTCATGCCCGCATCGTGCATGGAATGGCATGCGTGAGGGCATCACACCGCACCAGTGCCCTCAGCGGATCGAGTCTTTCACTGCGTTGCCTTGAATATCGTCGAAAACTAGTATGCATACATGTACGCACACACACACCCACACGCATATGTACACAGCATCTTCGAAGTGTCCTCCTGGAAACCTTGTATTAGGAGCATCCTCTTAATTTGGTGTGCGTGTATCCGTGGCCAGCGCGGCACGCATCTGCATGCCGACGACGTGTCCAACAGCACGCAGATGCGTGCGATGTGACGGCGCGCCGCGCGCACTCCAGCTGCAGCCTCAGACGCCAGCTTCGACTCGGAGCGCTGGTGCGCAGCGCTTTGGAGTTTCGTGTTCATAGGGGGCGCTCTCTGGGGGCACCATCAAGCACGTTTTTGCCCTAGGCTGCTCGTTGAGCACTTCTCCGTGCTACCCAAGCAAAGGCTGGTCACAGCTGTGGTGTAAAGGACAAGATTCCAGGCCGACAACGGCCTTCACCTTGTCTCGAGCACAGAAGCAGCGCAAGCAACCCCTGGTGGTTGGTTACGTTCCTCGCGCACCATGTTTAAGCACCAGAACGTTACGCCGGATGCAGGGGCGGTGTCGCCCCACCGGACTCGGGTCACGTTTCTGGTTCGTTGCCGACAAGTTGTGGACGCGGCCGGCGAGCAGTTGGTGCTGGTCGGAGATCATCCAGCGCTGGGCAGTTGGGAGCCAGCGCGTGGCGTGCCGATGACCCGTCAGGAGCGCTCATCTACCCCGGAGCCGGTATCGACTAGTGCGATAGGTCAGCAGGCGCACGCAACGTTGAGCAGCTCGCAGCAGAGCTCCCGCGCAGCTTCCTGGTCGTGCGAAGTGGTGCTCGATAACGGCTCGCAACTAAACTACAAGTACTGCATCGTTGCTCGCGACCCAGATTCAGGTGTCATCGACCAGAGTCACGAGCCGCGGTTTGAGAGCTTTGAAGGGAACCGCAGGCTGAAAGTGATGGGCATCGCGATGCGCGTTGATGATCACAACTTCGGTGAGCGCTACGACGCTACCGACGAGTCCCGCATTCGGGTGGACTACGGCAGAGTGTTTGGCGGTTTCGAAGCTCCTCGCCAGTTAGAGGTTCCAAGTCTGGAAGGTGGCAGTGTAGGCGAGCAGCTGCCGTACAGCGGTGCAAGCTCCCTACTGGGCACGCTGCCACCGTTGACGAATCCGCCCACGCTCATTATCGTGATTTACCGTCTCCCGGTTATTGCAAAGAGATCGGAGCGGGGCTGGTCGTTTTCCTGGGACGATGATGCACTGTATCTGACTTCGCTGGGACTTCGGCGAGGTCTCGATGGAAAAATTCGAATCCTCTGGGTCGGCGTGCTGAACTGCGACGACGAAGTTCCGATCCACGAGCAGTCACACGTTAGTAACACGCTGTATCAGCGCTTCGGCTGTATACCGGTGTTCCTGCCCACGGAAACCCGAATGAAATTCTACCAGGGCTTTTGCAAGGGCGTCCTGTGGCCGCTCTTTCATATGATCACTGAGATTATGGACGAGGAAAAAATGGAAACAAAGAAATTCGATCGAAGCTTGTGGCATGTGTACTGCACCGTGAACCGCAAATTCGCGGATACCGTGGTCGCCGTGTACCACGAGCATGACCTCATCTGGATCCACGACTACCACCTGATGGTGTTGCCATCGCAGCTGCGACGGAAATTATCCGGAGCCAAAATCGGTTTCTTCCTACATACGCCCTGGCCGTCAAGCGAAATCTATCGAATGTTGCCGGTGCGCGATGAGCTTCTCCGTGGACTCCTATCATCATCACTCATTGGATTTCATCTCTTTGACTATGCGCGTCACTTCCTCTCCGCCTGTGTCCGCTTGCTCAACCTGGAGCACGAGTCATCGCGCGGTGCGCTTGCAGTGGAATACTCGGGACGACATGTTATGATTCGAGTATCGCACATCGGGGTGGATCCCGACCGCTTTCGTGAACGCCTCGACCATCCCAACGTGCGACAGGCTGCGGAGACCTTGGCCGGAGATATCCACGATCGCATCGTTCTCTGCGGTATTGATGATCTGGACATTGTTAAGGGTATTGCGCTCAAACTGCAGGCTTTTGAAACGCTCCTCCAAACGTACCCAGGCTACCATCGCCGCCTCGTCTTGATGCAAGCAGCGATCCCGAAGGCTGCGCGCGTCAAGCCCTACGTTCGCGACGAGATTCGATCGCTTGTGGAGCGCATCAACGGCCGCTACGGCAGCGCAGAGTACCGCCCAGTAGTGTACATCGAGCGAGACATCACCTTCGACGAGCGTGTGGCCATGTACAGTCTCGCGGATGCTATCTTCCTCACGCCGATCCGCGATGGTCTGAATCTGGTTCCCTATGAGTACGTCGTATCGGCGTCCAAGAGCAAGGGTCAGCTGATCCTCAGCGAGTTCACCGGCTGCTCACGAGCACTTTCTGGAGCAGTTCGCATCAATCCGTGGAATCGAGAAGAGGTTGCCGCTGCGATCGACTCAGTCCTGCAAAACAACGACGAAGTGAAACAGCGAAAACACGCCGCTGATTACAGCTATGTGTGTGAACACACAACAGCCACCTGGGCGTACTCCTTTCTGTCGGATTTGGAGCGGGCCTCGGAGCCCGTTCGGCGACTGACCAGGCTGGGTCTGGGGTATGGTGTCGGTGCCCGCCTGGTCGAGTTCGAAGGCTTCCAGCATGTCTCGCCAGAGACGCTCTCGAAAGCGATGCGCGAGTCGTCGCATCGCCTCATCCTGCTGGATTACGACGGAACGCTGACCCGCGCCGACCAGCGCCATGCGCGCATGGCGCACGCCTGGGCGAAACCCTCGGAGACCGTCATGCAATACCTGGAGGCGATTGCGGATAATCCCCAGAATTTCGTAGTCATCATGAGTGGACGAACCAAAGAGGTCCTAGAGCAAGCCTTCAAAGACCTTGACAAAGTCGGTCTGGCAGCTGAGCACGGGTTCTACTATCGCTGGAACGGCTCTTGTCCGTGGCAAGAGAGCAAACCGAATGCGGATTTGTCGTGGATTGAGGTTGCACACGAAATCATGTTATCCTACATGGAGCGTACCGATGGAAGCTATATTGAGCGCAAGACCGCGGGTCTCGTCTGGCACTACAAGGATGCAGATCCGGAGTTTGGCAGTTGGCAGGCAAGCGAGATGCACGACCATCTGGAGTCGGTGCTCAGCTCACTGGGTGTCCAGGTAATCTCTGGTAATCGTTGGGTGCAGGTACGACTCCGCGACGTGAACAAGGGCATCATGGTGGAGACCATTCTTCGACACTACACGCATCCGACTGACGAGGATCATGCGACGAACGAGGGGTCTGCTATGACAGCAACAACGAGTACGACGACACCTGGTAGTGCTACAGCTGCTGCTACAGCTGCTGGTCAAGAACCTGGCCAATTGCCGGACTTTGTGCTCTGCTGTGGTGACGATCGCACTGACGAAGACATGTTTACGCGCATTGATCGCGCGTATGAACGATGTCCACCGGCAGTGCGCTCGCGCGTCTTCACCTGTGTCATCGGTGTCAAGCCCAGCAACGCCCACTTCTACATTCGGGATTACGAAGAGATGATGGAGATTTTGGCGGCACTGGCTACTGCCTCCATGGCGGTGCGCCCGCCACGTTCAGCCACCCTGGAGGATTTTCGTCTTTCGATGGCAGCGGGTTCACCACTGCGTTCGGATTTGAGAACCAGCCTGGATAACGATCGCATCGCGCATAGTCTCGACACCAGCGACGATGCGAATACTACTGGAGCAGGTCTTCAGCGACGCTGGGGTCCAGGACGGCTCGGAGCCTAGTGCACATCTGGAAGCATCGCTACAGCCGTGGCGTCTTATGCGCCACATCAGCGTCGCTGGTGCTAGTGGTACATGGTAAAAGGCTGTTGCGCCGTTTGGCGCGAACTCACCTGGGCCGATCTGGTACCCTGCTTCGCCCGCGAACGCTCCAAAGCGGCAGTATCCAGAACGCGACACCCGGCCTCTACAAGCTGGTGGATTCGTGCCGGACTGGTTGTGCACGGGTATCCAGAGGCGCAACACGAGCGTGAGGTGCAGCGGCATCACCCGCGTGATACGATTTGAGCAAGTTCTGTCCTTTAAATGTGCCATACGAGAAACAGAGAGACCTTTTTTGCTGTTTTCTAGCATCCAAATGCAGGGGTTTCGTCATTAATGTCCGGCGTGCTTTCACAAAAGTTCCGTCATGCACCGGCCTTGCGCGCAGTCGTTGCATGTTCAGGGAAAACTGGGATCCGCTGTCTAGTGACGCATTCGAGCCGCGGATATCTTAGGGTGCCTGTTCGCCAGGGGGCATATCCTGCTGGGGCTCTATAGCCATATCGGTATCTGCAGCGGTATCACCGGGATTAACATCAGCAGCAGCTGTATCAGGAGCAGCATCAGCGGTATCACCGGTTTCAGTAGCAGGTGTATCAGGAGCAGCATCAGCCGTCTCAACATCAGCAGCAGTGGTATCAGTAGCAGCTGTATCAGGAGCAGCATCAGTATCAGCAGTATCAGGAGCAGTATCGGGAGACGTTTCCTCTGGAACTGAACCGCTCGCTGACACTTCCACTGGATCCGGAGCAGATTCCATGGCTGGTGCTTCCGCGTCCACACCAGCAGCATTTGAATCATCAGCAGGCTCTGGGGCAGCTTCTGAAACATCTTGTGGTGCACTGGCCTCCGTCCGAGCATCTGCTGCGGGCGTTCCTGGTGCTGGTGCCTCACTAGTCTCCGGCTCGAGCGCAGGAGGCGCGTCCGTAGGCATCTGCTCCGGTGCCTGCGCTGACTCCTGCGTGCGCTCATTCTCCACTGATCCAAAAGAGGCACAGTGCTGAACCATTAGGACAGCCGAATACGGTTCCATGTGGAAAGGCATCGATACGCAGGTCATCGAGGTTTCGACGTCCTCGGGGAAACCGCTCGCTCCAGCCAGCGCGAAACAGTCCATCGGTGCAGGTGCCGCTGTATTGAAGAGCACCGCCCAGCCTGACTTGCCGTCGGCAAAACGGGGGGCAGTGATATCGCACGCTTCGTGTGAGGCGTTAAAAGCGATGTAGAGGTGGCGACCTTGCAGTGCTGGTGCCCGTGCACCACGTATTACAAACGCCAAAAAGTTGTTCGGATTTTCCCAGTTCAGGGGACAAGCGGAGGTGTCCACCAATGGCTCCTCTGAGCTCGTGTCATCATCACGCTCGCCTATGGAGCCAAGGGCATTGCAGAGTACCGCTGCCGAGGCGTCCGTGCCACACCAAACAAAGTCGCCGCGAGACTCGGAGAGAAAGCGGCGCCAAATGGGGGCAGTCAGCTTGCGAAAGTGCACCAGCGTACTCACAAAGCGGAAAAGGGAACGAGCTTCACCGGACTCGGATGCCAACGCATCCCAGTGGAGATAGTTGAGCTCATTATCCTGACACCACACGTTGGAGTTGCCACGCTGGGTGTGGCCGATTTCATCCCCGCTGCGGATCATAGGGACTCGGGCACTGCACAGCAGTATGAGGAAAAAGTTGCGCTCCTGACGACGTCGCAGACGCAGCACGTTCTCATCGTCGGTCTCGCCCTCGACACCACAGTTCCAGCTGAGATTGTGTTTCTCGCCGTCGCGGTTGTCTTCGCCGTTTGCCCAGTTTTGGGCATCGTTATAGGACACAAGATCGCGGAGGCTCATCCCGTCATGGCAGGTGATAAAGTTGATCCCGTACGCGTGGCCGTTCTCCTGGAGACCCCGCCGAATCTCCGCCGGAACATTCCCTCCGTAGATGTCCTCGGAGCCGCAAATCCGGGTGGCCATCTCTTGGATCATGCCGGTGTCGCCTTTGATGAACTTTCGTACGCAATCGCGGTACTTGCCATTCCAGTCGGACCAGTTGGGTCCAAATTGTGCGAAATGCCCCACGACGTAAGCGCTGAGGTCCCATGGTTCTGCAATGAAGAGCACGTCTGAGAGGGCGCTATCGTTCTTCAACGCTTGAATGACTGCTGGGAATTCCATGAGATCGAAAGGAGGCACCGTGGAGCGGAGAAGGCATGCTGCCAAGTCAAAGCGAAACCCGTCGACTTGCATATCGTTTGCCCAGAAACGCACGCAATCATGAATGACCTCAATGCCTGCCAAAGTGTTGCAAGCGAACGTGTGGCCGCACCCAGAAAAGTTCACATCGTTACCATGATCGTGCAGGTAGTACTCTCGATTCGCGAGTGCCCTAAAGTGGTAGGTCTTCCACGTCTCGGCGGTGTGATTGAAAACAATGTCGAGAATGACGGCGATGCCAGCACGGTGCAGTTCGCGTACCATGGTGCGAAACTCATCCAGAACATGGCGGTAGCGGTACGCTCTTGCCCACTTTCGGCGCGCAGCTTCCGAGGTGGCCGCCCCAATCACCGAGAAACGGTTCATAGGTGCGAAGAATGCAACCGTCGAGTAGCCCCAGTACTGGCAGAGATCTTCCCCAGTGGAAGGGTTCTTCTTCTGCCACTCCAGCTCATTGAACTCGAAGATAGGCAAAAACTCGACGCAGTTGATGCCAAGCGCTTTCAAGTACGGAATTTTTTCGATCACCGCGGTAAAGGTTCCTCGGGGGCTGCGGATATCCTTCGCCATTGCCGTAAACGAGCGCACATGGACCTCGTAGATAACCATGTCGCTGGCTGGTATGTTGGGCTTTCGCACGCCTTGCCAATCGAATCCGCTCAGGTAGTCGAGTGGAGGTATCACCGCAAAAGGAGTGTACTTATTTTTGCGCTTCTCTCTGGCATGAAAATCATAATACAGCGGTGAGTCAATGATGCGTGCGAAAGGATCGAGCACTATCTGCGCACCCTTGCCGCGACCTACGCGCCATGCGTACCGGTACCCAGCCAGAAGCGGTTGCACCGCCACGTGCCAGACTTTACCCATTCGGTTTTTCCGAGGATCAAGGCGCAGCTCGACGCAAGAGTCCAGTGCAAGCACTGCAAACCCACTGCTGTCGTCGTTAGGCGGCTCGAGGTTCTTGTCGTCGCCGGCTTCAGCGTCTTCGGGAATAGCTTCGAGCGCACCGCTGCCTGCAGCGAGCGCACTTCCCTCGGGATGATATATGATCAGAGACATGTGCCGCTGCTCAGTGCTGTAGATCGCAAAGTTGACAGTGTTTGCATCGAGCGGGTGACACCCGTACGGACTCGGTTTGCCTCGGAGGACGCGGCTAAGCCAGGGCGCTCCAGTGAGCGACTTGCGCGACTCGAGAAGAATCGACGCTGACGACGTCACCCGGCGAATGCGTCGCCCAGTTGATTGATCCAGCACTTCATATCCAACCTGTGAAGTCTGGTTCCCCATGAATCTACCACGTGGTCCAAAAGTGTTCCGAAGAGCGTTTGTAGCGACACCCGCTGTGCTACGGGAACGGTTAGCTAATGCCCCCCAACCGATAGGCTACGGCAGTGAGGATCGCAGCACCACCAGCAGCAGCAGCCGTTACGCCAAAAAACGCTTAGCAGATGCTTTACTCGGCGGTCGGCTGTGCCTATGGCGCAGCGCACGTGCACGTGCGGTGCCCCTGAGGCCGTCGAATGCGTCGATTGCGCTGCTGCTGTTGCTGCTGATGATGATGCTGATGCTGATGATGCTTTCGGAGGTGGCGCTCATTGCCGCCTCCGCTTTGCGATTTAGCCGATCTCCCGTGCAAGGTGGCGCTGCTGCTGCTGCTGCTGATGCTGATGATGCTTTCGGAGGTGGCGCTCATTGCCGCCTCCGCTTTGCGATTTAGCCGATCTCCCGTGCAAGGTGGCGCTGCTGCTGCTGCTGCTGCTGATGATGATGCTACGTTCGATGCTCGTTCTAATTCTAATATGTCGCTGCAGGGTAGGCGTACGTTCATGGAGCGAAGCGATGCAGGCTAGTAATAAGGATCGTGTACTGGATATCTTGGAGTTTGTACGCTGGTGTTGAAACTTGTACGTGACTTTCATTGTTGTTCTCTATGAGAGTAACTGCGAGGCGATCTGATGGCATTCGATACGGCAATGCAGCTGTTCCTGGATGAAAAGCAGTTCCGCTGGTATCTCGCTCGATAGCACTGGCGGATCAGATGCGTCCTCGTAAGCGCGTCACGGGATACGTCCACGCGCTGCTTCTTTCATTGGTACGGGGAAACGCCTGGGTTCTCTCACGCCTTGGTTTCTTCTATGATAAAACGAGCGCTTTCGTTTCTACGACGCTTTGCACGCACTTATCACTGGACTGCACGGCCCGTACCCTCTGCGCGTCCAAGCTCGACACTGTAACGTATCCAAGACGCAGTACGGATGGTGCACACTGCCCGTGCTAGTGCGTCCCTATTGCAAAGCGTCGGGGCAGATGGCAGCCTAGCGGCCTGGCAGCGGGCCGCAAGCGTACGCTTTCCTCCTGGAAGACTCGGGGATGTTGTATCACGAACGAGCGCCCCAGAGCTGCCTCCATTCCCAGACACCGACTAGTATGGTATCGAAAACGTTCTCTTCCAGTGGTTTTCTTCGCCGCTGTCGTGCGGATTGCCAACACAGTGGTTCACGAGAAGGAGCACGCCTTCTGCCGGGTGCCGAACCCCGAGCACGCTGCCGTGCGCAGCATCGTTCCGTGTGGATGCAACCATACCGGAGACTGCTAGCACGCATCGACTACTGTTCATGAGGCGCTGTCTAGGAAGATGCCATTGATAAGGCGCACAAAACAGGAATTCGCATGGCGCTCGCGACACTCTCCTGTGTTCTGCAGACTTGAGCCCAGCGCATGTCCAGTACGTTTCCGCTGCATATGGAGCGCACTGCAGACACCAGGCGTCAATTGCGATGCCGTGCAGGACGCTTGTACAGGATAAATGCAATTGAGGCTCAACCATGGCGTGTATTTGAAAACATAATCAGGAGGCAACGACGTTGACATCTGTGTGCAAGACCCCCCACGGTAAGGCTCAGTTCCGGCATTGGCGGCCCCGGGGCACGGCGGACAATGGCCGTACGCATTCGGTTTGTAGTGTTTTACTGGTAAAGGTGCTGGGGTGACTGCTTTAGACTTGCTGGACACCCGGTACAGAGCCTATTGGAAAAGCCGTGCTTTCTAACGTTTGTCAGCTTGATCAATCGTTGGGAAGCGCTGCTTCAACTGCCTTAGACTTGCTGGACATCCGGTACAGGGTCCTTTGGGAAGCCGTGCTTTCTACCGTTTGTCAGCTTGATCACTTGTCGGCAAGCGCTGGTTCAACTCCTTGAGACTCACTCCGCAACGGAACAGGCCTTTGTGCACAACCCAGACTTCCAGGATTCCGCAGTGTGAACAAGCAACGTCGGGTTCAGCAGCGCTCGAAATGGAGCAGGTCGAGCTTGAGCACGCCATCGTCGAGGAGATCAGGTCGGCTGGGAAGGTTGCAAACTCGAGAGCGTTCGCCGAAAGACTCAAGGTGAACCATGAGGAGCTGGTCGCCGCGCTAAACTCCATGTATCGTCGCGATCTGGTTACACTGACGCAGCTGGAGCCTGAGGTAGTGCTCAGACTCACTGCGGAAGGTGCGCTCTACGCCCAGCACGGCACACCAGAGTGGTGTCTTCGCGAAGCGCTCGAGCGCCGAGGTCCAACGCCAGTGTCCGAACTCGACACCTTGCTGGAAGAGTTCTGGAGACAAACTAGTCCGAATAATGCCTTGGATGGCTCCAAGCTGGCCAAGATCGGAATGCAACAGGGTCTCAAGCTGGGTCTCTTTGAGCTTGACAAGCGCGTCCGACCTCCGTGCGTGGCCTGTGTAGGCTCCTCCGATTCCGAGGCTGTACACAAGCTGCAAATGCTCCAGAAAAGCCTACGGGCGCTCCATAGCGGCGCACAGACCGCGCTTTCCGGGGATCATGCGCTGGATGCTGCTCTGGTAGATGAGATCTTGCGAAGGAACCTGGCGACCCGAAACAAGCTGAAGGTGTTCGCGGCATCCGCGGGACCCCGCTTCGAACATGCCCTTGTGGAGCAGTTGACGGATCTGACTCGCGAGATGCTCCTATCAGAGTCGTGGAAAAATGCGACGTTCAAGGAGTTCAACTTCGAGGCGGCGGGCGTGGCGCCCGTGGACGGCGGCCGACTTCACCCTCTGCTCAAAGTGCGCGAGGAGTTCCGCCTTATCTTCTTGGAAATGGGCTTTACGGAAATGCCGAGCAATCAGTATGTGGAATCTTCGTTCTGGAATTTTGATGCCTTGTTTCAGCCGCAACAGCATCCCGCACGCGACGCCCACGACACGTTCTTCCTGAATGAGCCGGCGCTCTGCAAGCGCATCGGCGATGCGTCCCCTGCGACAGAAGCCTACGTGGAACGCGTTCGAGGCGTGCACGACCAGGGTGGCTACGGGTCCCGCGGCTACGGTTATGCCTGGGATCATACCGAAGCGATGCGTAATGTTCTGCGGACGCACACGACTGCAATATCAGCCCGGATGCTGTACCGAATGGCCCGGGAGTTGCAGGACGGGAGGACAGATGCGTCGAACTTTGCACGGCGAATGTTCTCCATCGATCGGGTTTTCAGAAATGAAACCCTGGATGCCACCCACCTGTGTGAGTTCCATCAGGTCGAGGGTTGGGTCGCGGGGCCAGACCTCTCTCTTGCGGATTTGAAAGGAATAATCTCTCAATTTTTCCGACGAATCGGCATGCACCGACTGCGCTTCAAGCCGACGTACAATCCCTACACCGAGCCTTCTATGGAGATCTACGCGTATCATGAAGCTCTGGGACGTTGGGTTGAGATCGGAAACAGCGGAATTTTCCGACCGGAGATGCTTCAGCCGATGGGATTACCCCCGAATATTCAGGTCATTGCCTGGGGCCTGTCGCTCGAACGTCCAACCATGATCCTCTATGGACTCAGCAACATTCGCGACCTATTTGGTCACCGTGTATCCCTGCAGACCATTCGCGACAATCCCATCTGTCGCCTCGGGTGGTGACGCACTAGTGCACGCCCGAAAATCGTCTTTGCTGATCCTCTGTCTCGGCTGGCAGCGCAAGTGCTCGCTTTGAAGCTGTAGAGACAGCGCGGTGCGAACACTTGGTATGGGAGCTCCAGATCGACTTCGCTTTTAGCAGACGCATATGAAAATGGAAACGATGTACGAGTGCTTCACTGCGTCAGACGATGATCTCCGGCATGCATGCTTCCTGATCCCATGCGCCCTGTCGAGAAGCGATCCAATGCTTCGATCACCCAGCGATGCATCCGCCTGGGCTGCATAACGCGATATCCCAGACGATGTGGAGGCCGCGCGCGGGCGCTCGGCCAGCGTCAACACCGCACCTGTCGCGCAGCCCAGGATCGCCTGCACGGGGCACCAGCAGCGCTGGTTACGAGTCTTGCGCACGGAAACCATGCGGTGCGCACTGGAACGTCCACGCACGCTTGACGTTCGCTGGGTGCTCGCATCACACGCCCAGCGTATTCGGAAACCCTGCAGCGCTCTGCTCACGCGTCATGAAAATACCTCCCGTCGTTCCTGTATTTCAGACCCGAGAACCTTCTCGCGGAGCTGTTCCTGCGCTTGAACCTGCAGCAGCAATCGCCTCTTCGCCAGAGGCGCACGGTTCGTACTTCAACGACGCCAACAAAAAACCAGTCGCTTGCTCCAACTCACGCCCGCCTAGCGTCCACGAAAAGTAACGCGCAAACGCTCCTGTACTTGCGTTCAGCGCCTCATAGAAAGCTGCACGCGTCGGCGCTGTCCGTTCGCGCACGCGTGATCGATTTTTTTTCATGGACAAAACGTTTACTTAGGCCAGCGTTCTCGGATTATGCGCATTTTTCTTTTCTTACTTTTTTTTGTGTTTTTTTCAGTGCGAGGTGAGGTATCCATCAACCCCCTACCTTCATGTTACATTACCTATACTTCGTCTCGGATATTCTGGTCGTTTCATACGTCCTATCGTGTGCCTAGTGCCTGGCGAAAGCGACAGCAATAGCGCCTATAGCGCCGGTGCGGTCGCTGCACGGAGACAGAACGGCGTTGCCGTACCACAAAGGGCGTCGACTTGAGGCGTGGTATCGATGGTGTCCCTGTTGTCTCGTATTTTGGGATCACCAGTTTCATCCACTCGGCAGCGATACCGTCAATGCCAGGTGTTTTGCGGTTGCATGAGCTTAACAGGGCCCGAACAGATTCAGGCCAGAAGATTGGGTCGTTCCATTCCGGTACTGGGTCGAGGCGCGGTAGTTCTGCAGCATATTGGTGCCAATAGTTTCGGTTTCGGCAGTGCCCAGTTGCGTCTTCATGTAATTCTGTGCCGTGGTCCGTCCAGGCCTCATTCACTGAGGCACTCTCCGTCCTCAGCGCTTTCTTATAAACGATTGGTGTGAGCCCCAAGCACTTTTTTGGTGGGTCCAGTCTCGATCGAATGTAGCGCCAGGTCTCATCTTCGGTGGTGCTCTCGAGCATAGATTTCGCCAGGGAGGCGATTTTGCGGTTTCGATGCTCTCGTTTGTCTTCTCTGGAACGTTTCTTCGTTCTTTCGATAGCTTCCTCATGTTGCGCCTGTAGCGCCGTTAGGACTGCCTTCGCTTCCGTGTCTCCGGCGTTGGCGCGTATGGCGGTGCGGTTGACGATCTTATAGAGTCGGTGGCTTTCATCAATTCGAGTTTTGGTACGTCGTTTCAGGTACTGAGGTTTGGAACTGTTGCATTCTGGTGCAAGCAGTCCCAGTTCTCTGGCAATCTTCTGATTCACATCTACAAACTCGCGTGCCAGTTGGTCTACAGATTTGCATGCACGGCTTTTCGGATCTTCAGCGCTGTGAGTAGGTGACTGGGTTTGGTGGCAGCTTTCTTGAGTTCCCGCAAGGGTGCTTTTTCGGGGGATCACTCGTGATGGGCTCGTTTGGGCGTTCTTTTTTCTATTCTTCTGTTTTTCCTTGTTGGTCTTCTTCCTCGCGCTCTTTCCGGAGCTGCTTTCTCTGGTTATTTTGCATCTAGGTGGATCATGAGGCCTTTGTGTCTCCTTCTCCGTATCCCGTTGGGTCTCTTTTCCTATTGTAGAGTCCTCGACTTGTATCAGTTCTTCATTACTGTACTGGTAATTCGATATCTCGTAGTTCAATACCGAGGCGATCCCGCTAATATTCCATGATGCGAAACCTATCGAGTCGTAGCGCATAACGGAATAGCAGTAACGCCGCGGTACTCCAGAGATACATTGTCGATTTAGACGCAGCTTCCACGGGGTGTGTGAGAGCACATGCCACCATTGCCTCCTGCATTCCAGTCGTTCACTGCGTGTCTGCCGCAGCACGAAGTTAGCATCAAAAGTACATTAGTCAAGGTCGATTCGAATGCGACCTTTATCTTGCCGGACGCGTGAAGCTACCCTTAACCATTGGGAACAGTCTGCAAACCGCCTTTCAGCGGCTTCGTATCCGCTCCCCAAACACATAGGCGGGCAAGTCGCTTATTCCACTTTCGACAGTGAGCATACTGCCAGC